>Ga0209066_10000062_pt1 | contig 151058 bp, 128 predicted proteins | sample All_14_2_FD_187198 | JGI IMG/M metagenome (GOLD analysis project Ga0209066, IMG submission 187198) | Freshwater microbial communities in response to fracking from Pennsylvania, USA - Allegheny Zone_MetaG_DW_15 (SPAdes) (version 2) ...
CAGGGAGGCGCCTTCGAAGACGCGCACGGGGGTGATGAAGTCCTGGCTGCCGACGGTGGCGTTCAGATGGTCCGGCAGCTTCTTGAAAACTTTCCGCACGTAGTCGGCCGTGCGCGCCTCGCCCGCCGTTCCCAGAGAACGGTCCGGCACCGAGGCGATGGCCCGCAGGTGCTCCTCCACCCCGGCCAGGGCGGGCGTCCAGGCCAGCGCGAGGCACAGGAGCAAGAGGGCGATGCCGAAATTACGCGGTCTCATGACGCTCCTGGATGGTGCCGATGGAGATGCTCAGCTCGTCGCGGTTCTCGATCCTGTCGATGCGGCCGTCGCGGATCCAGACCACGCGGTCGGAGACGTTCAGCATCTTGAAGTCGTGGGTCGCGGAGATGATGGTCACGCCGCGCTCGCCGCTCATCTTCTGCAGCAGGGCGATGATCTCCTCGCCCGTGGAGGAGTCGAGGTTGCCCGTGGGCTCGTCGGCCAGGATGATGGCCGGGTCGTTGGCCAGGGCGCGGGCGATGGCCACGCGCTGCTGCTGGCCGCCCGAGAGCTCGGCCGGCTTGTGCAGGAAGCGTTCGCCAAGGCCGACCAGGTCCAGCAGGGCGCGTCCCTTGTCCACGGCGTGGTCGCTCTGCATGCCGGCGAAGATCATGGGCAGGGTCACGTTCTCCAGGGCGCTCATGACCGGGATGAGGTTGAAGGTCTGGAAGATGTACCCGATCTTGCGGTTTCTGAGCCACGCCAGCTCGTAGGCGTCGAGCTGGGAGATGTCGACCTCGTCGATGAAGACGCGGCCGCTGGTGGGCTTGTCCAGGCCGCCGATCATGTTGAAGAGCGTGCTCTTGCCCGAGCCCGAGGGGCCCATGATGGACAGGTACTCCCCGGCCGCGACCTCCAGGTCCACGCCGCGCAGAACCTGCACGGGCATCTTGCCCAGGGTGAAGGTCTTGGTCACGCCGACCACACGGACGATGCTGTGCCTGTCCATCAGTGTTCTTCCCTCATGACGATGATCGGTTGCAGTTTGGCGGCGAGGATGGCCGGGTAGAGCACGCCCAGGAGCGAGAGCCCCACGCCCGTGGCCCAGGCCTTGCCCGCCTGGGCCAGCAGGGGAGCCAGGCTCAGTCCCGAGAAATCCAGGGCGGCGTAGTGCAGCAGCGAGGCGGCCAGGGACGCGGACAGGCCCAGCAGCGCCCCGGCCCCGGAGCCGACGACGCCGACGATGAGGGCCTCCAGCAGGAACAGGCGCAGGATGATGCGGTCCAGGGCGCCCAGGCACTTCATGATGCCGATCTCGCGGAAGCGCTCGGTGACGGACATGAGCTGGGCGTTGACGATGCCCACGGTGCAGACCAGCAGGGACAGGGCGATGAGCCACAGCTCCTTGGCCCCGGCGGACAGCCCGTGGCCGGCGGCGTCCACGGCGTAGCCGGCCGAGCTCAGCAGCGGCAGCGCCGCCTCGCCGTGCAGGCGGAAGAGTTCGCGGGCCACGGCCGAGCCCGTCAGGGTGAACCCCAGGAAGGCGATGGCCAGGACCAGGCTGAAGGTGGTCACCAGGGAGCGGAAAAAGCGGATGCGCAGGCTGTTGATCGCCATGCTCAGGGATTTCCCCCAGGGCAGAACGATCTGCCTGGAGATTTTCCCGCTGCCGGGACGGTCGGTCGCTACGCTCATATGCCCCCTGTGGTCTGACTGCCTGAAGCTCAAAGCAGTTGAGAACGATTCTCGTCTATTTTCGGTACTATCCGGAAACTGCCCCGAAAATCAAGGAAGAACGCAGCCGTCACGGAATCTCCTTCCACGGCGGCGGTCGGGAGGACGTCCCGCGTCAGCCCCTTGCGGCGGCCAGGCGGCGGATGATCTCCGCGCTCCCGCGGTCCCCGTCCAGGCGCACTCGACCGGAAGCCCTGCGTTCCTCGCGAAGGGAGCGCTCCATGATGGCCGCGAGGCGGGACGGCTCCAGATCCTCGTCCCGCAGCAGGCCGACGTGGCCCAGGGCCGACAGGGCCTCCAGGCGCAGGCGCTGTTCGCGGTCGTGGCCGTAGGGGTGCATGAGCCCCCTGGCCCCGCAGGCCAGGAGGTTCATGGTCGTGTTGTAGCCGCCGCGGCTGACTGACAGGTCGCAGGCCAGGACGTGATCGGGGAATCGGGGGGTGAATTCGCGGACCGTGGCGTCGGGGTGGCTCAGGCTGCGCTCTTCGAGTCGGCGGCGCTCCTCCAGGGGGGCGTTGGGGCCCGTGAACATGAGGAGCTTGTGGGGCAGCCAGGGGGCGAGAAGGATGGACGCCTCCATGATGGGATCCAGAAGATCGCGGATGATGGTCCCGCTCCCGGCGCTGGCCAGGATGACGGTGCCGTCGGCGGGCAGTCCCAGGGCCTCCCGGGCGGCGCCCTTGTCGGTCAGGGTGGGCCCTTCGGCCACGTAGCCGGTGTACCAGACCGGGCAGGCGATGTCGGCCACCCGGGAGAAGGTCAGGTCCAGGCGGACGAGGTCGGGGTCCGAGTGCACCAGCACGCCGTCGAACCACGGGTTGAGCCAGCCGAGGGTCCGCTTCTCGAACTTGGCCTGGTCCTTCTTCTCCACGAGGATGTCGCGCAGGCTGCACAGGGTCACGGCCGGACGGGGGAGTTCGCGGTTGCAGCGCAGCAGCGGCAGGAGCTCGCGGGCGAAGACGCGGCGTCCGAAGGGGAACATCTCGATGAGCAGGACGTCGGGCCGCAGGGAGCGGAAGAGGTCCAGAAGCATGGCCTCGCGTTCCCGCCACGTGTCCTCGAGGTCGCGCTCCCGGTCCACGGCCAGAACGCTGCCGTAGCTCTCGTCCATGCGGATGGCCGGCATGGCGTGGTGGCGCACGTTGTCCGGCATGGGGATCGGCACCTCAGCGCCGCCGGTGACGAGGTCCACCGTCAGCGGCGCCAGGGCGCGGTCGATGGCCATGCTGCGGAACAGATGCCCGATGCCGAAGACGTATTGCGTGTAGTGCAGGATCTTCACGGAAGCCTCACGTTGGTCTGGAGGATGCGCAGGCCCGTCCCGTCGGCGGCCAGCAGGTGCAGGGCCCGCTTGGCGACGGCGGCCGAGGCGCCCGGCAGGAAGGGTGAGCCGTGGAGGTGGTTGAGGACGATCTTGATGACGCCGAGATGCGTGACCAGAAGGATCCGTTCGCCGTCGCGACCCCGAACGGCCCCGGCGATGGCCGCCAGGGCCCGGTCCAGGACTTCGCGCCGGCTCTCCCCGCACGGGGGGGTGAAATCCCAGGCCCGAGCCTCCTGGGCCTCGATGCGGCCCGGAAAGTCCCGGCGAAGCCCCGCGACCGTCTGGCCCGTCCATTCCCCCCAGTCCTGCTCCATGAGGCCCGCGGCAATTTCGAGCTCGCGGCCGGGAAAAAGCAGTCCGGCCGTCTCCCGCGCCCGGGACAGGGGGCTGGTCACGACGCGGTCCCACGGGCCGTGGGCGTCCAGCGCCTGCAGCCAGGGCGTCGGGTCGAAGGCCGGGTCCAGGGAGATGTCCGTCGTGCCCTGGATGCGTTTCTCCCTGTTCCAGGCCGTGGGGCCGTGGCGCAGCAGACCGACGACGTTCACGGCCGCCTCCGGGCGCAGACATCTTCCATGACCGCGAACATGCCGCGGTAGTTGGCGGTGATGTCGTGAACGCGCAGGACGCGCTCCCGGGCCTGGCGGCCCAGGCGTTCGCGCAGCCCCGCGTCGCGCAGCAGCGTTCCCACCGCGTCGGCGAAGGCGTCCGGCGAGAAGGGCGGGACGATGATGCCGGCCTCGCCGTCGGCCACGACCTCGGGCGCGCCGTCGTGGCTCGTGGCCACGGCGGGCAGGCCGCAGCACTGGGCCTCCAGGTAGACCATGCCCAGGGCCTCGCCGATGCCGGGGAAGGCGAAAAGGTCGCCGGCCTGGTACCAGGCGTGCATGTCCGCGGGCGCGACGCGGCCGGCGAAGGTGCACGCGCCGGGCAGGGCCGTGCGGGCGTGCTCCTCCAGCCGCGCCCGGGCCGCCCCGTCGCCCAGGACCAGGAGGTGCAGGTCGGGAAATTCGGCCGTCAGCGCACGGCAGGCGTCGATGACGAAGGCGATGCCGTCCTCCTTGACGCCGGGGCGCATCATGGCCGCCGTGACCACCACGCGCTTCTCCTGGAGCCCGAGCTTCGCGCGCAGCTCCGCTCCCCGTTCCGGGGCCAGGGGGAAGTTGGCGGTGCGGATGCCGGGCCGGATGTAGGAGATGCGCTCGGGGGCGAGCAGGCGGCCCAGGTTCTCCACGTCGCGCAGCTTGTTGACGAAGACCGTGTCGGCCCGCTCCAGGGCCATGCGGTTCAGGTGGAACCCGGCCCAGGTCTTCAGGCGCTTGCGGTACTTGGTGGCGTAGGAGCCGGCCAGGATGAAGTAGGGCAGGCGGTTGCGCCGGGCGATGAACGGTCCGAAGGGGTCGGGTCCGCGGTAGTACGTGTGGTAGGTGAACCAGCAGTCGGGTTTCCGGGCGCGGACCTCCCGGTCGGCCCGCCAGGCGTCCAGCAGGGACCCCGGCCACTCCGAAGGCCGCAGGAAGATCCACTCCGTGGTCCGGGACAGGGGCACGAAGACCTCGTGCCCCTCGGCCTCCATGGCCGCCCGCACGTCGCGGGCGATGGACACCAGGCCCGAGGAGCGGGGGTGGTCCAGGGAGCGGAAGGTCGGGTAGTAGGCGACGCGCATGGCTAGAGCCGCGTCAGGTCGCGATAGAGGGCCACGAGCTCGCGGATCAGCTTCCTGTTGTCGAAAACGTCGGTCACGCGCTGCCTGGCCGCAGGGATGACCCGCTCGCGCAGGGGGAGGTCCGTGACGATGCGCTTCAGGGCGTCGGCCAGTTCCCGCGGGTTCGCGGCGTCGACCAGCAGGCCCGTTGCCTCGTGGTCGACCAATTCCGGGATGCCCGAGACCCGCGTGCCGATGACGGGCACACCCAGGGCCATGCTCTCGGCGATGACGTTGGGGATGCCGTCGCGGTCGCCGCTGGCCGCCACCTTGCAGCCCAGGACGAAGCAGTCGGCGTGCTGGAAGCGCTCCAGCACCTGCTCGTGGGTCATGGTCCCGGCCAGCTCGACATGCTTTTCCAGCCCGAGTTCGCGCACCCTGGTCCTGACCGCTTCCTTGTCGTCGCCGCTGCCGATGAGCACGTAGCGGAAGGGAAAGCCTTCGCGCGCCAGCAGCGCCAGGGCTTCCAGGATGTCCGGTATGCCCTTCTTCTCGACGATGCGGGCGATGGTCAGGAAGGTGTACGGCGGCGCGGGGGTGTGGTCGACGGCGTGGGCGAAGAACAGCTCCAGGTCGATGCCGTGGTAGACGCAGTGAATCTCGCGGCGCCCCCCGACCAGGTTTTCCAGGAAGGCCTTGTTGTATTTCGTGCAGGTCACCACGAAGCGGGCCTTGTCGATCTTCTCGGCCAGCTGCACGGCGTCGGAGGTGTAGATGTCCTTGGCGTGGGCCGTGAAGCTGAAGGGCACGCCGCAGATCTCCGAGGCGAACATGGCCACGGACGTCGGGCTGTGGGCGAAGTGCGCGTGCAGGTGCGCCATGTTCAGGTCCCGGGCGTGGTGCACCAGGTAGGCGGCCTGGAAGAAGTGCTTGAAGGTCAGGAAGTTGCGGTTGCGCAGGAAACGCCTGCAGGCCAGGGCGAAGCTGCGGGCGTACCCGCCGGGGTGGAGGATGGCCGCGCTCAGGTTGGGCCACAGGAAGCGGTGCAGGTTGGCCCAGAATTCCGAGGGCAGGTAGGTCACCCGCGCCTTGATGGCCTGCACGGACTTGTGGGTGAAGTTTTCGCGGGGGGCCCGCATGGAGAAGATGTGGACCGTCAGCCCTTCCTCCTCCAGCAGGCGGATCTCGTTGGAGATGAAGGTCTCGGAAATGCGGGGATACCCTTTGAGGACCATGCCCATGACGGGCTTTGCTGTGTTCATGCCTGTTCTCCGAAGCTCTGAATGCGCGATTTGATGGTGTCGAAGGCGGTCATGGGGAAGGAGGCGAGGGCCGCTTCGTAGACGGGGCCGTCGCGCAGGAGTTTGAGGATGCATTCGAGCATGGGCGCCGGTTCCACGGTTTCCCAGGGGATGAATTCCAGGAGCCCCCTGGCGGCGAAGAGGCGGGCCCGGATGAGCTGCTCCTCGCGGGGCACGCTGCGCGGGATGATCAGGGACGGCCGCGCCGCCCCGACGATCTCGCACATGGTGTTGTAGCCGCCCATGGAGACGACGCAGTCGGCCGCCAGGATGGCCTTCTCCATCTTGCGGTAGAACTTGCAGATGCGCACCTTCAGCCTGCGCGCCCTGGCCGCCAGTTCGTCATAGGCGTCCTCGGCCAGCATGGGGCCGGTCACGATCATGGATTTGAGCTTCGGGTGGGGCAGGGTTTCGAGCATCGTCAGATACGTGTCCACGACCTTCCGCCCGTCGCCGCCACCGCCCGCGGTGACGAGCACGAAGGTGTCGTCCGGGGCGACGCTCATGGACCTGCGGATGCGGGGCCGGTGCTGGGCGCGGGGTATCTGCCGGGGGATGTAGCCCGTGAAGTGCATCTTGGCGGCGATGTTGTCGGGAATCTCGTACTCGCGGATCGGGTCGTAGATGTCGCGGCTGCCGTAGACCCAGATCTCGGAATAGAGCTCGTCTAGGGCTTCGTAGATGCGTTTCTCCCGCCACTCGGCGACGGTGCTCGCGGCGCTGTCCATGATGTCCCGCAGGCCCAGGACCACGCGGGTTTCGGGCCGTTCCCGGCGCAGCCATTCCAGGGTGGGGACGACCTCGCGCCTCAGGCCCAGGGGGGCCTTGTCGACCAGGAAGAGCGCGGGTTCGAACCTGCGGGCCGTGGCCAGAATGATGTCCTGGCGGATGCCCAGGGCCATGGCCGGTTCGACCCTGATGGAGTGGGGCACGTAGAGGTCGTTGGTCTGCTTGATCATGCCGGGCACGCGGATGAAATCGATGCCCTGGGGGAAGTCGAAGCGGCCGGCGATGGGCGAGCCCGTGATGATGACGACGTTGTGCTCCCCGGCGTCCCGGATGTTCCGGGCCAGGGCCATGGAGCGGCGGATGTGCCCCAGGCCGTAGGTGTCGTGGGAGTACATGAGGATGTTCATGGGGATCCTGGATGTTGAGGCTGCAGTGAAATGAGCCCACGGCTCGTGCCTGCGGGCGGGTGAACCGCCCTTTTCAGGATATCCCCGTTTCCCGCGGCGCTGTCAATGTCCGCGTTTCCAACTGTCCGGATTCATGCGCCGTTTTGCGGCGGATCAGTCGATGAGCACGATGCGGTCGGGCTCCAGGCGGATCTTGCGGTCCTTGTAGAGTCTGCCCAGGGCCTTCTTGAAGGCGGATTTGCTCGTCCCGAAGGCGGCGGCGATGTGCTCGGCGGGGCTCTTGTCCGTCAGCGGGCAAACGCCGCCGTTGGCACGCAGGTATTCGACGATGCGCCCGGCGAGCAGGTCCACGCCGGACAGCCCGGGAGGCAGGAGGGAGAGGTCCAGCTTGTTGTCGGGCCGCACGGCCTTGACGTAGCCCCTGACGCGCTGGCCGTAGCGCAGTTCGCCCGGCGCGTCGTCGCGAAAGATGAGGCCCAGGTGCGTGTTGTCGACCACGGCCTTGAAGCCGATGTCCGAGAAGCCGCAGATGAGCAGGTCCACCTCCTGGCCCGGAACGAAGCCCGAACCGTCCTCGTTCAGGTGGGAGTGGAGCTTGGCCGTCCCGGCCAGGCGTCCGGTGCGCTCGTCGAGGTAGACCAGGATGACGTAGGAGCGCCCCTCTTCCAGGGGCTTGTACTGTTCCGAGGCCGGCACGAAGAGGTCCTTGGGCAGGCCCCAGTCCACGAAGACGCCGGATTTGGTCACGGCCACGACCTTCATGAAGGCGCACTGGCCCAGCTCGGCCCTGGGCCGGGCCGTGGTGCCCGTCAGGACCGCCTCGGAATCGCGGTACAGGAAGACGGTGACCTCGTCGCCGACGGCTGCCCCCGACGGCAGCTCCCGCCGGGGCATGAAGACCTCGCCGAGGTCGCCGCCGTCGAGGAACGCCCCGCCCGTGACCAGTTTCATGATTTTCAGGCTGGCTGTGGTGCCGATGCGGCTCATAACTCCTCCCGTGAGATGGCGGCCAGGCCGGCCAGGAATCTGCGCAGCAGCTGGTCGCGGCACGGCATGTAGTTGCGGTGCGAGGGATTTCGGAAGAGCGCCGAAAGCTCCGATTTGGAGGCCTTCATGCCGCCGGCCTCCAGGATGCGCAGCATGTCCGCGTCCTTGAGCTCCAGGGCGATGCGCACCTTGCGCAGGACGAGGTTGTTGTTCAGCTCCCCGGACTCGGCCGTTTCCTGGTCGCGGGGGCCGCGGCGGGAGGCGACGAGCCCGTCGAGGAAGGCCAGCAGGAGGATGTCGGGGCAGTCGACGAAGCCCGGTTCCTCGTCCTTTTTCAGCAGCAGGTCCAGGTCGCCGTGGCTCAAGGAGTGGCCGCCGAGGCCGAAAAGGCGCAGGACGCCGTCGTTGTCCAGGTTCAGGGCGTAGCGCAGTCTGCGCAGGATGTCGTTGTTGGTCATGTGCGTGTTTCCTTGGAGTGCCCCACCGAGTACACGGGATGGGTCCGGCGGTCATCTGAAAAATGGGGAGCGCTACCGGGCCATATTGGCCCTTGACCCCACGATATCTGCTGGTAGGGCATTCGTCATGCGATGTCGTACACGTTGTCATACGCGCCCGCGCCTTCTGAGATGCATCGTCGCCGCGACGGCGTCCGCAATCATGGCCTTCGCTCTTGTCGCCCAGGCACCCGGCGAGGGCGCCTGGGCTGCGGCCACACCGAAGGTCAGGCTGCAGCTCAAGTGGCGTCATCAGTTTCAGTTCGCGGGCTATTACGCCGCCCTGGAAAAGGGCTATTTCCGCGAGGAAGGGCTCGATGTCGCCTTTTTGGAGCGCTCTGCCGGCGTCGATCCTTCGGAAAGCCTCCTTTCGGGCCGCGCCGAATTCGCCGTGGAATCGCCGTCGGTCCTGCTCCGGCGCCTGAAGGGCGAGCCGCTGGTGGTCCTGGCCGCCATTTTCCAGCACTCCCCGAACATGCTCATGACCTTGCGCGGCGCGGGCATCGGCATGCCCCACGATCTGCTCGGCAAGCGGGTCATGTTCGCGCCGGAATTCGACGTCGAGATCTCGGCCATGTTCGCTGCCGAGGGCATGAAACCGGACGCCTTCGAAGTCGTGACCCACACCTGGAGCGTGGAGGACCTTGCCGCGGGCCGCGTCGACGCCATGAGCGGCTACGTCACCAGTGAACCGTTCCTGCTGCGGCGCATGGGTCTGGCCCCCCTGATCATGCGGCCCATCAACTACGGCATCGATTTTTACGGGGACTGTCTGGTCACCACCGAACGCCGCATCGCTGAAGACCCCGAAGGCGTCGACGGATTCCTGCGCGCCGTCAGGCGCGGCTGGGCCTACGCCATGTCCCACCCCGGCGAGATGGTGGACCTGATCCACGCCAGGTACGCGCCGGACATCCCCAAGGAACAGCTCCTCTTCGAGGCCGAGGCCATGCGCGAGCTGGTCAGGCCCGATCTCGTCGAGATCGGGCACATGAACCCCGAGCGCTGGAGGCAGATGGCCCGGACGTACTCCCGGCTGGGGATGGTTTCGGGGAGTCTCGACCTGTCGGGGTTCATCTATTCGGAGATCAAGGACGAGGTGCGGGCCAGAAGGGAGAGGCTGGTCCGCGTCTCGGTGGCCGTCCTGCTGGCGGCCGTCTGCGTCGGCGGCTGCGTTGCGGGCGTTCTCTTTCTTTTCAATGCCAGGCTGGGCCGGAAGGTGCGTGAGCAGACCGCCGCCCTGGCGGCCAGCGAGCGGAGTTTTCGGGCCTTTTTCGAGATGGCGGGCCTGGGTGTCGCCCAGATCGACGGGGTGACGGGGAATTTCTGCAAGGCGAACGAGAAGTTCCGGGATCTGACTGGATGCACGGCGCGGGAATTGGGCGTCATGACCTGGCGCGACCTGGTCCGCCCCTGCGACCTCGGCATGCTCGAAGGCGCCCTGGCCGACATGCTGGCCGACCGGCTGATGGAGACCACCCTGGAGGTCCGCCTGGTGCGCAGGGACGGGACCCTGTTCTGGGGCATGGTCACGGTCTCGGCCCTGTGGGCCGACGGGGACCGGCCGGAATTCTATCTCGTCGTGGTGCGCGACATTTCGGCCCGCAAGGACGCCGAGGAGAAGCTCCTGCTGGCCAACAAGGTTTTCGAGAACACCATCGAGGGCATAGTGGTCACGGATCCAAAGGGGCAGATCGTTCAGGTCAACCCCGGGTTCACGGCCATCACCGGGTACGCGGCCGAGGAGGCCATCGGGCACAACCCCCGCATCCTCAAGTCCGACCGCCACCCCCAGCACTTCTACCATAACATGTGGACCCAACTGGTCCAGGACGGGCATTGGGCCGGGGAGATCTGGAACCGCCGCAAGAACGGGGAGTCCTACCCGGAATGGCTGACCATCAGCGCCGTGAAGAACGAGGCCGGCCTGACCACCAACTACGTGTCCATCTTCCACGACATCACGGAGCTCAAGAGCCAGGAGGACGCCCTCAAATACCAGGCCCAGCACGACGCCCTGACCGGGCTGCCCAACCGCATGCTGCTTGACGACCGGCTGCGCATGGCCCTGGCGCAGCTGGGACGCAGCGGGGAAAAGCTGGCGCTGCTGTTCCTGGACCTGGACAACTTCAAGAACATCAACGACGGCCTCGGCCACGGCGCCGGCGACGCGCTCCTGATCGACCTGTCGCGCCGCCTGGAGGGACTCCTGCGCGCCGGCGACACCCTGGCCAGGCTGGGCGGGGACGAGTTCCTCATCCTGCTGCCGGAAGTCGACGCCGTCGAAGGCGTGAGCCACATCGCCACCCGGATTCTCGAGGCCCTGGGCCGGCCCTTCAGCCTCGGCGACGTGGAGTTCTTCGTCACGGCGAGCCTGGGCGTGACCATCGCCCCGGACGACGGGAACGAGGCCGGCAAGCTCATCAAGAACGCCGACATGGCCATGTACCGGGCCAAGAGCCTGGGTCGCAACAACTATCAGTTCTTCACGCCCGAGATGGACGCCGCGGCGCACCGGCGCATCTCCCTGGAATCGAAGCTGCGCAAGGCCATCGAAGGGGAGCGCTTCGAACTGCACTACCAGCCCCTGGTGCGCATGGACTCGGGCCGCATCGTCGGGGTCGAGGCCCTGGTGCGCTGGCGCGACGGCGACACCCTCGTCTCCCCGGCCGAGTTCATCCCCCTGGCCGAGGATTCGGGCCTGATCCTGCCCCTCGGGGAATGGGTCCTGCGCACGGCGGCCCGCCAGGCCAAGCTCTGGCAGGACGCGGGCTTCGACCTTGGCATGTCCGTGAACATCTCCTCGCGGCAGTTCGCGGGACCGGGGCTGGCCCAGACGCTGGGCGAGGTGCTCGCGGACACGGAACTGCAGCCCGGCAGGCTGTATTTCGAGATAACCGAGTCCATGCTCATGGGCGACGTGGCCAAGGCCGAGGCGACCCTCAACTCCCTGCGCGCGGCGGGGGGAACCTTCTTTCTCGACGATTTCGGCACGGGCTACTCCTCCCTGTCGTACCTCAAGCGACTGCCCATCGACGGCCTCAAGATCGACCGCTCCTTCATCCGCGACATCACCGAAGATCAGGACAGCCTGGCCATCGTCACGGCCATCGTGTCCATGGCCCGGACCCTCAACCTGAGCATCGTGGCCGAGGGCGTGGAGACCGAGGCCCAGCGCCGCATCCTGGCCGGCCTGGGCCCCATGGCCATGCAGGGCTATCTGGCCAGCCGGCCCGTGCCGGCCGCTGAATGCGAAAAGCTCCTGGCCCGCGGCGCGCTGCTGCCGGCCCTGGCCTCCTGAACCTTCCCGCGACCGCAAACGCCGCACAACGAAAAGGGCCCCTCCGAAGACGCGCCGGCGTCTTCGGAGGGGCCCTTTTTCAGCACGACCGGATTTATATCCTGAATTTCCCGACCATGGCGTTGAGGTCGCGGGCCAGGCCGCTCAGGCTCTCGGAACTCTGCTGCACGGCTTCCGCCGAGGAGGCGATGTCGCCCGAGGCGGCGTTGACGGCGGCCACCTCCCTGGCGATGTCGCGGGTCACGGTGTCGGCCTGGGAAACGTTCTCGTTGACCTCCTGCACGCCCTGGGCGGCCTGGCCGACGTTGTCGGCGATGTCGCGGGTGGTGACGGACTGCTCCTCCACGGCCGCGGCGATGCTGCCGACGATGGCGTCGACCTCGTCGATGACCTGGGTGACCTGCTGGATCTCCGAGACCGTCACGCCGGTTGCGCCCTGGATGCCCTGGATCTTGTCCCTGATCTCCTCCGTGGCCTTGGCCGTCTGCTGGGCCAGTTCCTTGATCTCGTTGGCCACCACGGCGAAGCCGCGGCCGGCCTCGCCCGCCCGTGCCGCCTCGATGGTGGCGTTCAGGGCCAGGAGGTTGGTCTGGGAGGAGATGGCCGTGATGGCCTCGGTGACCTTGCCGATCTCCTGGGCGGCCGCGCCCAGCTCGTTGACGCGGCGCGAGGCCTCTCCTGCCTTGCCCACGGCGTGTCCGGTGATCTCCTTGGCCTTGGAGGCGTTCTGGGAGATTTCGGAGATGGTCGCGGTCATCTCCTCCGAAGCCGAGGCCACGGTGGAGATGTTGGTGGAGAACTCCTCCATGGCCGAGGCCACGGAGTTCATGTTGGAACTCATCTGCTCGGTGGCGGCGGCCACGGTGGTGGACTTGGAGGTCATGTCGCCCGAGGCCCGGCGCAGCTGCGTGGCCAGTCCGAGCAGGCCCTGGGAGGCCTGGTTCAGCTGGTTCGAATTGCCGACCACCTCGCGGATGATGCCGTGGACCTGCTCGACGAAGGTGTTGAACCATTCGGCCAGCTCCTGGGTCTCGGTGCCGGAGGTGTCCTTGAGGCGGGCGGTGAGGTCGCCCTCGCCCTCGGCGATGTCCTTGAGCATCCCGATCATGCGCTTCAGCGGGGTGATGATGGAGCGGACGAGGAAGATGGTCAGGGGCAGGATGAGGAAGGCGAAGCCCGCGCCGATGAAGGACAGGGCGATGGTCAGTGAACGCGAGGCCGCAGCCTCCAGGTCGGCGGCCACCGCGGCCTGGGCCTCGGCGATGTTGTCGATGTACACGCCCGTGCCGATCCACATGTCCGTGCCGGGGATCATGATGGAGTAGCTGAGCTTGGGCTGGTCGCCCTTGCCCGGCTTGGCGAAGACGTACTCGACGAAGCCGCCCCCGGCCTGGGCCTGCTTCTGCAGCTCCTGCACGAAAAGGATTCCGCCCACGTCCTTGAGGCCCCCCAGGTCCTTGCCTTCGGACTCGGGCTTGGTCGGCAGCACCCGGCATATGGTGCCCTGGTAGACGAAGAAGTAGCCCGATTTGTCGGCTTCGAAGCGGATGTCGGCAATGAGCTTCTTGATGATGCCGATGCGCTCGTCGTTGTCGCTCACTCCCTGGATGGCCGCGCCGATGCTCGTGGCCATGTTCTTTGTTGCGACCATGATCTTGTCTCGGGCGTCCTCGTTCATGATGCGGCCCACGGTGGCGATCATGTCCTCCTTGGTGTCGCGCGCCTGGTAGACGAAGAAGGCCACCACGGCGCCCATGAAAAGCAGCATGATGCCGGTCAGGAACAGGAGCCGGTTGCGGATGCCGAAGCGAATGCCCATGTTGTGTCTCCTCATGGATGGTGCGTGGTTGTTCATGTCTGTCCCATCTTCCGGGGCGGTTGCAGGAGGCCGGGTCTGTCGGACAGCGCCGGCCCCTGTCACGACTTTCCGGATGCTGGCCGTCAGCTTCCGGGATTCGGAGCGGAGCTTGTCGGACAATATATCCGATCGGGCGACAAATACAAGAAGATGTATGACATGCCGGTGTTGCCGGCGTGCGGAGCAGGAAAAAGGGGCTCAGGTGTCAGGCCGTGTCGCCCTGGGTGCTTTTGCGCCCGTACATGGACAGGTCGGCCAGGCGCAGGAGCGTGGCCATGTCCTGGGGCGACTCCGGGTCGAAGGCCACGCAGCCGTGCGTGATGCCCATGGTGTAGGGCAGCCTCCGTGAGCGGTTGATGTCCCGGATGCGTTCGTCGACCTGGCTCCAGATGCGGTTCGCCTCGGCCTGGCCGCAGCCGGGGAAGACGACGACGAACTCGTCGCCCCCGACGCGGTAGATCTCGTCGGTGGACCGGATCGAGACGCGCAGGACGGCCACGACCTCCTTGAGGTAGGTGTCGCCGTGGAGATGCCCGTACGTGTCGTTGACGTGCTTGAGCTTGTCCACGTCCACGAAGCAGAGCATGAAGCGCTCCCCGCGCTCCGTGGCCGACTCGATCGTGCGCGGCATCTCCGTCTCGAAGGCCGTGCGGGTGAATGCGCCGGTCAGGGGGTCTATGCGCAGCGTCCGTTCCAGGAGGCGCCGCTTGCGCCGCTGCCAGCCGTAGAAGCAGAGGAACGCCATCAGGAGCAGGATGATGATGACCATGAGGATCGCAATGGTCCAGACGGCTCTGGTGTAACGGGTCGTGTCCGCATCGTCGTTGACGAGGACGGCGTCCCGGGGCAGGGGGCGGCGGTCCAGGCCGAAGCGCCGCATGACCCCGGCGTCGAAGATGAGGCTGCTGGGGCTCTCGACGATGACGGGGAGGTCGCGGGCGCTCCTGCCGGACAGGATTTCCCGGGTCAGGGAGCCGGCCGACAGGCCCTGATGGTAGCCGCTGGTCACGACGCCGCCCACGGTGCCCGCGCCGAGGTAGAAGTCCCAGAAGGAGAATACCGGCACGGGGCTGGCCTGGACGATATTCGCGCAGCTTTCATCGTAGGTGAAGGTGTTGCCGTCCTTGTCCCGGTTCATGCTCATGAGCAGGACGATCGCGTCCGGGGGCAAAGCCGACAGCCGCTCCAGTAGGCGAGTCATGGACATGTTCTGGAGCATCTCCACCTGCAGGTGTCCGGGCAGCAGGGGCCGCGCCTCCTCGAAGCGCATCAGGTTGCCCCGGCCCGTGGGCGTGGCGTCGTTGACGACGACGAGACGCCGGGCGCCCGGCACCAGGTCCGCCGCGGCCTTCACGGTGCCGACGATGTCGTAGGACTCGAGCACCCCGGTGATGTTCTCGGCGCCCATGGCCGAAGGGTTTTCGAGGTAGTTGACCCCGCAGAAGACGATGGGGGCGTCCGGGAAAAGGGTCTTGCGGTACTGGCGGGCGAAGTTGAAGGCGTTGTCGTCGGAGGTCAGGACCGCCGAAAATTTCGTGAAGCGGTACTTTTCGCGCAGCAGGAGGTAGTTCAGATACGTGAATTCGGCTTCGGGATGTCGTTTGGTGTCCATGTACTCGACATGCAGCTCCGTGCCGCCGGGGAATTTCGCCAGGCTTTCCGTGACGCCGCGCAGGATGTCGTCGGTCCAGCGGAAACCCGCGTTGTAGGAATGGAGGACCAGAATGTCCCGTCGCGCGCCCTGCCCGGCGTTGAAGAAGCGGGTCTCGTCGGGAAACTGGATCGGGGACAGGCCGAACCGCTGCATCTCGCGCACGTCGATTTCAAGGCCCACGACTTTGTCCGCGACCACGGGTATGCGGGACGTGTCTTTCCCAGACAGGATGCGCGCCGCCAGGAAGCCGGCGGTGCGGCCCTGCTCGTACCCGCTCGTCAGGTAGCCGCCCAACAGCCCGTGACCCATGAGGAAGTTCCAGGCCCCGAAGACCGGCGTCGGGCTGGCCTTGGAGATGGCGGCCATGGCCTCGCCGGGTTCGTAGAGGTTGCCCTCCCGGTCGCTGAAGTAGAGCAGGAAGAGAAGGCCCGTCTCCGGACCCAGGGCTGAGACCTCGCGCGCCAGCTGCGGCAGCGGCAGGTCGTCCAGGACCCTGAGGGAGAGGTCCGCAGGGAAGACGCTGCGCAGGTCCGCGAGGATGGCCTGCCCCGTGTCGGTGCGGTCAACGACCACGGCCACCTCGCGCAGGTTCGGCTGCAGAGTGCGCATGAGGCGGATGGTCGCCGGCAGGTCCACGTGCTCGCGGACCCCGGTCATCCAGCGGGGAAGGGGTGGCAGGGGGGTGGTGTTGACGCCGCAGAAGACCGTCGGGGTCCTGCCGAACATTTCCTCGCCACGCTCCAGCATGAGCGTGAAGGCGGTCTCGTCCAGGGTCACGACGAGGTCCGGGCGCATGAAGGCGTATTTGCGCCTCAGGCAGTCAGGCAGGCTCTCGATGTAGGCCGGGTCGAGGTTGCGCTTGGTGTCCAGGTGCTCGACGCGGATGTCGAGCTCCGGGTCGAACTGGTGCAGGCTTGTCTCCAGGGCATGCAGGATGTCATCGGACCACTTGTAGCCCGGGTGGTAGGAGTTGAGGACAAGCACCTGACCGGCGCCCTGTGCCTGCAGGGGGCACAGGGCGAGGAAAACGGCCGCCAGGGCGGACAGGACCACACCCCGCACGGGGCTGCAGGCGGCCGGTCCGGCATCAGCCAAGGATGGTCTCTCCCTGCAGCACGGTGCCGGCGGGGATGACCGCCTGGGCCGCCCCCCTGTTGACCACGCGCACGTCACCGACGCAGCGCACCCCCTCCTCGAAACGCACGTCCCCTTCGACCTTCAGGCTCGCGCAATCCAGCAGGGACGGCGGGGCCTGGGGAAAGCGCTCAAGGAACGCGTCGATCTTCTTGAAGAATTTCCCGTCCAGGGAAACCTCCGGCATGTCGCCCTCGCGCAGCGGGTTGGGGACGATGGTGTCGCGTTCCGTGCGGATGAAGCAGTCGGACATGACCAGCAGCAGGTCGTTGGTGGTCTTGACCGGGGCGAAGCGCTTGCGGGGCACGATGACGGCCTGGGCGTTCAGGAAGTTGGTGATGGCCGAGCCCATGGCCGTCTCCAGCTGGAAGACCTTGGGCGAGTCTGGGTCGCGGGGGTCCAGGGTCTTGGGGTTGATGATGAGGTCCAGCGGCATCATGCGGTGGGAGACGAAGACCGACTGCAGCACGCGCAGGTCGACCCAGATGGAGTTGGTGTTGAAGAAGCGGTACTTGCCGATGTCGCCGAAGGAGTCCATCTCCTGGTCCGGGCACTGGGCCACCTCGCGCAGGGCCAGCTGCCTGTTCTTCTTCAGGCGGCACAGGTGGCCGCCCTTCTTGTCCTGCTCCGTGCGCCTGGCCACCTCCATGAGGAAGGGCAGCTTGTGGTGGACCATGTAACCGAGCAGGCGGCGGTTCATGATGGCCCCGAGGTTGTCGGAGTTGGAGATGAAGGCGTAGTTGTAGCCCTTGTCCAGCAGGGCGTCGAGGATGCCCGAGGTGATCATGGCCGTGTAGATGTCTCCGTGGCCGGGAGGGTTCCACTCCAGCTCGGGGTTCTGGGGCCAGGAGGCCGGGGTGTGGTCCTTGGCCATGATCTTGGGGTAGCGGTGCTGGAGAAAGGCCAGGTCGATGCCCGTGGTGCCGTTGTTGAAGTTCCCGACCTTGAGCATGGTGTCCATGTGGGTCTTGAAGCTGTTCATGAAGATCTGCGGGAACTCCACGCCGTAGTGGGCGCGCACGGTCTTGGCCTGCAGGAGGATGAGGTCCAGGAAGCTCAGGCCGTCCTTGACCGGGATGAGGGACTTGGCCGACTCCAGGCCCATGCTCGTGCCCAGGCCGCCGTTGAGCTTGATGACCGCGGTCTGGTCCAGGGCCTTCTCGCCGACGTCCTTGAACTGGTCCATGGCGTCGTAGTCGGCCAGTTCGACGTCCTCCACAGGCAGGATGTCGCGGTCCGAGAGCTTGCCCTGGGCGCCGTAGAGGAACTGGTTGAAGTAGCACTTGAAGGTGTTGATGACGATGGGCGGCAATCCCTGCTGTTCCATCTTCAGGGCGAAGGGTCGGAAGAGGGTGGAGAGCTTGGGGTCATCGACGCTGACGCAGCTTATATCCTTTGCCATGGTGGTTCCTTGGTGATTGAGGTTTTTCGTGCGCAGGCCGGGGCCGATGCGCGTGCATCCCGATCGTGGTCGCGGATGACTGTCAGAAATAGTTCAACAATGTCGGTTCGTCCATATGGCCGAAGGACAAAAGTGGTACATTTTTCTTCGTTCGCGCAAAAAAAGTGTCCCTGACGAGCGCGCCGGGTTCCCGGCGTCAGGGATGGGCGGGAAGGCTGACGGTCAGGGTGGATTGCCCCTGTTCGCGGGACAGCAGCAGGTGGCCGCCGATGCGCTCCACCAGGCGGGAGCACATGGCGAGGTTCACCTCCTCGTCCTCGAAGGGCATGAACAGGCGGTATTCGTCCACGGCCGCGTCCCCGACGGGGCTCATGGTCAGGGTCACGTGGACCAGACCGCCGGCAGTGGAGGCCGTGATGCGGATGGAGCCCGACTCGGCCACGACGTCGGCGCCATGCCCGATGAGGTAGATGAAGATGCGGTGCAGGAATTCCTGGTCCGCCAGGACGGGCGGCAGGTCGTCGTCGATTTCGTTTCGGCAGGCGATGGACTTGTGCTCCAGGCGGATGGACAGCAGGCGCATGACGAAATCGAGGGTGGCGGGCACGGAGCAGGGCGTCAGGGTCACGGCCAGGGGTTCGAGGTAGGCGTTGACGCGCTGCACCAGGCGTTCGAGGCGGTTGCATTCCTCCATGATGACCTCGGTCTCGCGTGCGTCGGGGTGCCTGGCCCGAAGCTGGCGGGCGAATCCTCCCAGGGAGACGAGGGGGTTGCGGATCTCGTGGGCCACCTCTTCGGTCATGCTGCGCAACATGTTCAGGCGTTCGTTCTGGATGAGCACCTTGTCCATGTAGGCATTGCGGGTCACGTCCTGGATCATGCCCTCCAATCGGTCCGGGGCGCCGTCTGCGCGTCGCGGGCTCGGTATGGACTGGATCCGCAGGTCGATCTCGTAACCCTTCTTGTGCAGAAAGCGGAAATCCAGCCGGAACTCCGAGGCTTCGACCTTGAAGCCGTTCTTCAGGGCGGCCGTGAATTTCCTGCGGTCCGCGGCGGCGATGCGCTTCAGGAATGCCCTGGGCTCCTGCTGTATCTCCTCTGGCGTGAAGCCGAGAATGTCCCGGGTGGCCCGGTTCAGGAACTCGAATTCCCTGTTGCGGTTGATGCTGAAGATGATGACCGGCAGGTTCTGGACGAGGCGGAAAAGGTGTTCCTGGCTGTCCTGCACCCGCTGCGTGAGGCGTGCCTGGGCCAGGCAGTTGCGCACGGCGTTGAGGAACACGTCCATGCTGGCGATGGGCTTGGTGACGTAGTCCCAGGCGCCGGCCTTGAAGGCTTCGATGGCCGCGTCGATGTGCGTCCGGCCGGAGACGATGATGACGGGCGTGGCCGGGCGGATTTTCTTCATGGCCGAGAGCAGTTCGAGGCCGTCGCCGCCCGGGATGCCGAGGTCCAGCAGGACCATGTCCGCCGGCCCGGTTTCGAGCAGTTCCAGGGCCTGGCCGGCCTCAACGGCCTCGCGCACGGCGAAGCCGGCGTCCTGCAGGAAATGGCGCAGCGCCTCGCGGAAGGTCGCCTCGTCTTCTATGATCAGTATGGTTTCGGGCATGTTCCCGCCTCTGCCGTCCTGCGCCCTACGCGCGGGGCATGGTGATGGAGAAGATGTTCATGGGCGCTTCGTAGGCGTAGCCGACCCGGCCGTGGTGGAGTTCGACGATCTGCTTGACGAAGGACAGCCCGTGTCCGCTCCCGTCCTCGCTGTCCGCCCCGGCCGAGCGGAAGCCCTCGTCGAACAGCCGGGCCTGTTCTTCGGGCGGGATCTCCGGGCCCGTCGTGGCCACGAAGAGGCGCACACCCTCCCTGCCCTGGCCGAAGGCGTCCGGCACGGTCTCCCACCCGTAGCGCATGAGCTTCTCCCCGGCGACGGGTCGCGTGTACTTGATGGCGTTGGCCAGCAGGTTTGCGAATACCTGGGAGAAGAGCCCCAGGTCCGCCTGCAGCACGATCTCCTCGTCGATGCGCACGTCCGGGGCGACCTCGATGCGGATGTCCTGGGCGCGGAACATGGACTGGAATCGTTCGATCTGCGGCTCGAAGACCTGGCTCTTGAACCTGCACGGCCGAAGGAGGAGGTCGTAGCCGCCTTTCTCGAAGTGGCCGCGCCGCAGCAGGCTTTCCAGGAACAGGCTCGATTGCTGGAAACGAGTGGAGATGGTCTTCTGCAGGGACAGCAGGTCCCGGGCCAGGACTGGCAGTTCCAGGCGCGCGTCGAGGTCCTGGGCGTCGTGCCGGGGCGGGGCGAGCCCGTCGATCCTGCGCTGCAGCCGGGTCAGCTGGCGTTCGAGCTGCAGGAAGAGGAGCTTGAACTGGATGTTGGGCACGATGACGTTGTGCCCGATGTCGCGGACCAGGTTGCTGATGAAGGTGAGGTGCTTGCGGTTGCTCACGGCCGTCTGCTTGACGGCCATGATGCGGGCGGCCCCGCGCGCGAATTCCAGCCAGAACGCGTCCTCGTCCGGCGGCGCCTCGCGGTGCAGGACGAGGGCGCCGATCAGCCTCGGCTCGTGCTCGGCGTCGCAGATGGTCACGATGGTGCCGCCGGCCGTGCGGACGATGCCCGGAGAGTCGGGGCACGGCGGGTCGGGCAGGCTGAAGACCCTGGCCTCCTGGGCGCTGGTGGTCCTGCGCAGGCGCAGGTCCCCTTTGGGGCCGCGCATGTACAGGGATGCGGGCGTTCCCAGGCAGATGTCGGGAACGAGCACGCAGAGGGACTTGAAGTCGTGCAGGGACTCGAATTCCAGGCCCAGCTCGAAGAAGATGTTCAGCGCCGTAAGCCTGTCCGGAGCATGCCCCCGTTCCTCGCAACGGGCGAGACGGTCGAGGATTCTGGTGCGGATGTGGGCGCGTTTCGGGGGCGAGGGCTGCATGGAGTCACTCCTTGCCGGACTGGGCCGAACAGTGTCAGCATAGCCCAGGCGCAGCCCTCCCGCAATCAGGGTTTGCGCGTTTTGCCCCGCACGTCGTACTTTTTCGGGTCGAGATTGTATTTCTTGATCTTGTAGTTGATGATCCTGTAGCTGGCGCGCAGCTCCCGGGCCACCTGCAGCATGTTGCCGCCGCACTTCTGCAGGGCCTCCACGAGGATCTCCTGCTCGAACTTGCCCACGGCCTCGCCGAAGGACAGCTGGTTGTCCGTGGCCGAGCTCTCGGCCGTCTGCAGGGTCGGCGGCAGGTGGTAGGTGCGGATGGCCTCCTCGTTGCAGATGAGCGCCGCGCGCTCCATGCAGTTGCGCAGCTCGCGCACGTTGCCCGGCCACTGGTACTGGGTCAGGAGGTCGATGGCCGGCATGGAGATGCGCTTGATGTTCTTGGCGTACTCCTTGGAGAAGAACTCCAGGAAGTACTCGGCCAGAGGCAGGATGTCCTCCCGGCGTTCGCGCAGGGGGGGGATGAAGATGGGGAAGACGTTGATGCGGTAGTAGAGGTCCTCGCGGAAGCGGCCCGACTGGATGAGGTTCTCCAGGGGCTGGTGCGTGGCGCAGATGATGCGCACGTCGACCCTGATGCTCTTCTCGCTGCCCAGGCGCTGGATCTCTCCCTCCTGCAGGGCGCGCAGCAGCTTGGCCTGGGCCTCGGCGCTCAGTTCGCCGATCTCGTCCAGGAAGAGGGTGCCCGTGTGGGCCAGCTCGAAGCGGCCCTTCTTGGTGCCCACGGCGCCGGTGAAGGCCCCGCGCTCGTGGCCGAAGAGCTCGCTCTCCAGCAGTTCCGAGGGCAGGGCGGCGCAGTTGAGGCGCACCAGGGGCTTGGAGCGCCGGGAACTCGCGTTGTGGATGGCCTCGGCCAGGAGCTCCTTGCCGGTGCCGGACTCGCCGCGCAGCAGGACCGACGCCTTGCTGGACGCGACCTGCATGATCTGCCCCATGACGAAGGCCATGGCCTTGGACGTGGCCACGATCTTGGCCTGCATGAGGGCCTTCTCGCGGTCCATGGCCTCGCCCAGGAAGCCCATGGAGGCCCACAGCTCCTTCTGGGCCATGTTCTCCTGCAGGTAGGCCGTCTGACGGGCGATGACCGCGGCCAGGACCTCCAGGAAGGCGCAGTGCATGCGCAGGACGTCCAGGGGCTGGCAGGGGATGTCGGCGTTCAGCACGCCCAGGGCCTCGGTCACGCCGTCGGCGTTGATGCGCGAGATGGGCACGCAGATGAAGGACAGTTCGGCCAGTTCCTTGGGCGAGCGCCCCATGGCCTTGTTCAGGAACCGCTCGTCACGCTCCATGGCCTCCACGATGATGGGCTTGCCGCTGTCCAGGACCTGCCCCGTGACGCCCTGGCCGGGCGAGTAGGTGGCCTTGACCGGGCCCTTGTGCCCGTACGTCAGGTCGAAGCGGATGGTGTTGGTCTTGGGGTCGAAGATGGCCAGGGCCATGCGCTTGTATTTCATGGCTTCGGCCGTCATGGACAGCAGGCTGTCCAGGCTCGACTGGAGGGGGCTCAGGGGGTCGAGCTGCTGCACCGTGGCGTGCAGGGTCTGCAGGTAGTGCAGAAAATCGTCGGTTGTCATGCGCATTGCGTCCGATATCCCGAAGTTGGTGCGGGCGAAGCCGGCCGCCGCGCGGTTGCGGCGGCGGGCCGGGCATCGGTTCTCTAGCCCTGGTTCTTGGCCTTGAGCTTGCCGATCTTGTAGTCGAGGAAGGCGTCGTTGCCGCTTTCCTTGGTCTTCAGTGCCTCGTATTCGGCGATGGCCAGGTCGGCCTGGCCGGCCTTTTCCGCGGCGAAGGCCAGATTGGCGGAGATGGCACCGGCGAACTCCTCGCCGGCGTCCTTCTTCAGGGCGGACAGGATGGTCACGGCGCCGGCGTAGTCGCCCTTGAAGACCAGGGCCTTGGCTTCGCCGAGCCCGGCCAGCGTCTTCATGTTCGCGTTCGGGGCCAGGGCCTTCCAGGCGGCGGCGGCCTTGTCGTAGTCGCCGGCGTCCATGAAGATCCTGGCCAGTTCGAGCTGGGCCGCGGGGCGCAGGCCTTCGGGTCCGGACTGGACGAAGGACTGGAGCTTTTCGGCGCGCGCGGCCTGGTCGTCCAGGACCATGATGGAGCCGAGCTGGCTCACGGCCTTCTCGTGCTGGGAAGACTGGTAGGAGGTCACCCCGGTGTACACGGCCACGGCGGCCACGATGCCGCCGACGGCGATGCCGATGGGCCGGATGTTGTCGAGGATCTTTTTCAGCAGGGGATGGATGTCCGAGTCCATTTCCTGTTCGATGGTCTTGAGGATATCGTGCTCGGGGGTGCGTTCTTCCATGAAGGCTCCTTTAATTTCGAATTGCCATTATTGTAAAAGCTCTGCCTGTGTATGCGGAATCAGGAAAAAGGTCAAAGGGAATGCTGCAGGGAAAAATATATTGAGATCAATGAGTTTTTGGCCAAAAGCCGGTCTGCGGCCCGACCGTTTCTTGCCTGGCGGGCGGCGTTGGTATAGTCTTTGATGAACACCATTTTCACGATTCGGCTTTGGACCCCCAGCAGACAGGAGTGACGGATGAATCTGGAATCGCAAATGCGCGAGCTGGCCGCGGCGGCGCGGGCCGCATCGCGGACACTGGCCACGGCCACGGGACTTCAGCGCGACAAGGCGCTGACGGCGCTGGCGGACCTCCTCGAAGAGTCCCGCGGCGAGATTTTCACGGCCAACGCCAAGGACCTCGAAGCGGCCCGGGCGGCAGGCCTCGACGAGGCCCGCATCGACCGCCTGCGCATCACCGACAAGGGCGTCGACTCCATGGCCGCGGCCTGCCGGCACGTGGCCGGGCTGTCCGACCCCGTGGGCGAGGTCGAGGGCATGGTCAAGCGGCCCAACGGCCTGCTCGTGGGCCGCATGCGCATCCCCCTGGGCGTCATCGCCATCGTCTACGAGTCCCGCCCCAACGTGACCATCGACGCGGCCATCCTCTGTCTCAAGGCCGGCAACAGCGTCATCCTGCGCGGCGGCTCCGAGGCCTACCACTCCAACCAGATCCTGGGCGGCCTCCTGCGCCGGGCCCTGGCCGCGGCCGGGCTGCCCGAGGGCTGCGTGCAGATGGTTCCGACCACGGACCGGGCCGCGGTCAAGCATCTCCTGGCCCTGGACGAGTACATCGACGTGGTCATCCCGCGCGGCGGCGAGGGCCTCATCCGGGCCGTGGTCAAGGACGCGACCATGCCCGTGCTCAAGCACTACAAGGGCGTCTGCCACATCTACGTCCACGCCGACGCGGACCAGAACCAGGCCCTGGCCATCATCGAGAACGCCAAGGTCCAGCGCCCCGGCGTGTGCAACGCCCTGGAGTGCCTGCTGGTCCACCGCGAGGCGGCCCAGTCATTCCTGCCGCGCCTGGCCGAACGTCTCGCGCCCCAGGGCGTGACCTTCCGGGCCTGCCCCCGCTCCCTGGCGCTGCTGGGCGCCTCGGCCCAGCCCGCGGCGGCCGACGACTACGGCCGCGAGTTCCTGGCCCTGACCCTGGCCGTCAAGGTCGTGGACACCCAGCGCGAGGCCGAGGAGCACATCGCAGCCCACGGCTCCGGCCACTCGGAAGCCATCCTGACCCGCACCCACGACCGGGCCATGCGCTTCCTGCGCACGGTGGACGCCTCCTGCGTGCTCATCAACGCGTCCACGCGCTTCAACGACGGCGGGGAACTGGGCCTGGGGGCCGAGATCGGCATCAGCACCTCCAAGATCCATTCCTACGGCCCCATGGGCGTGAAGGAGCTGACGAGCCTGAAGTACATCGTCTTCGGCGAAGGGCAGGTGCGTGGCTGATTCCCTGGCCGGATCGGTCGGGATACTCGGCGGCACGTTCAACCCCGTGCACAACGGACACCTGCGCATGGCCCTGGAGGCCAGGGAGGCCCTGGGCCTGGCGCGGGTGGACCTGATGCCCGCCCGCATCCCGCCGCACAAGGGCGAGGCGGGACTGCTGGGCTTCGAAACGCGCCTGGACCTGCTGCGCGAGGCGGTCGAAGGCGTGGACGGCCTGGGGGTGAGCGCCTTCGAGGGCGGGATGCCGGTGCCGTCCTTCTCCTTCGCCACGCTGACCCGGCTTCGCGAGGTCGCCCCGGACGTGAACCACGTCTTCATCCTCGGCAGCACGGATCTGCTGACCCTGCCCGAATGGCACCGCGGGCTCGAACTGCCCCTGCTGGCCGACCTGGCCGTGGTGGACCGCATGGGCATAGGCCTGGACAGGGTGGACGGCTTTCTTGGGGATCATTGGCGTTTTGAAAAGGCGGGGCAGGGGCTGCGGCGCATCGCCGGCGGCCGGCTCGTGGCCTTCGTGAGCATGCCGCGGCTCGACATCAGCGCGAGCATGGTGCGGGACAAATTTTGCGCGGGCCTGGAGACGTCCGGGCTCGTGCCCGAGGCGGTCAGGCGCAGGATGCGGGACGAACCCCGCGTCTTCCTGGACTGCTGGCAATCACAAACCTGATGGAGGAATCATGGTCGGACATATCGTCATGTGGAAACTGAAGGACAGCGCCGAGGGAAAGACCGCGGCCGAAAACGCGAAGATCATGAAGGACATGCTCTCCGCCCTGCCCGGGCTCATCCCCGTGCTGCGCACACTGGTCGTGAGCACGGACGTGTTCGCCTCCATCCCCGAGACCCAGGTCGTGCTGTACACCGTCTTCGACTCCCCCGAAGACCTGCAGACCTACCAGGTCCACCCCGAGCACCAGAAATGCGTGGCCTTCGTCTCCGCGGTCGCGGCGGAGAGAAGGGTGGTGGACTACACCTTCTAGCGTTTCGGACCGCTCCCTTTGAAACGAAAAACCCCGTCTCGCGACGGGGTTTTTCGTTGGGCCCTATCCTGCCAGCAGGGCCACCTTGACCTGTTTGACGCCGAAGCGCCTGGCTTCCTCGGTGTCCGGGAAGAAGATGTCCACGCGCTGCGTGTGGCGCTTGGACATGAGGTCGGCAATCTCGAAGATTCCGTGCCCTTTGACGTAGACCTTCTTTCCGAAGACCCAGCCCTGGTCGAAAAGGTCGCGGCTGACGGCGACGATGCCGGGCCGGGCCTTGACCATGCTTGCGGTGACATGCGGCTCGGGTCCGCATTCGGCCACGGTCGGGCTGTAGGCCGTGACCGTGACGTCCTTGATCTTCAATTGTTCGAGTTCCGCCACCTGGCGGGTCAGTTCCTGCCGTTCCTCGTCGAGAGCCTGGATGCGGGGCAGGTACTGTTGCCGTGCCTCCGATTCGGCCGTCTTCTGCACCCCGAATCCCACCAGGGTGGAAAACATGGCGAAGAAGAGCGAGGTGACGACAAAAGAGCCGTGACCATTCATATCATACCTCGTGATGCTTCAGTTGATGCCGCCGGCGGGAATCGGGAGAGCGGGGAATCGGCAGGGGAAGGGGGTGCGGGAAATGCCGGCCGCATGTTGCAAGAGAGTCCATAACGATTTTACATGTAACCGATGATGCGAATGGAGGCAACCCCGGGGGGAAGGCGGCGGATTTATCGAAATCCCGGAAGGAAAAGTCTTTCCTTCCGGGTGGATGGCGGGATTACTTGTCGTTTTGGGGCACGAAGGTCAGGGCGGCGGAATTGATGCAGTAGCGCAATCCGGTGGGCTTGGGCCCGTCCGGGAAGACGTGTCCGAGGTGCCCGTCGCAGACGGCGCAGACCACCTCCGTGCGGACCATGAACCAGGAGCGGTCCTCGTGCGTGGCCACGTTCGCCTCGTCGATGGGCTTGAAGAAACTCGGCCAGCCCGTTCCGGAGTCGAATTTGGCGTCCGAAGCGAAGAGGGGGGTGCCGCAGCCGGCGCAGGCATAGACCCCGGTCTCGTGATGGTCGTGATACAGGCCCGTGAAGGCGGGTTCCGTGCCCTTTTCGCGCAGCACGCGGTACTGCTCGGGCGTCAGGGTCTCGCGCCACTGGGCGTCGGTCTTGACGATCTTTTCCATGGCGTCACCTCCGGCCGGCCAGGTCGCGGCCAGGGCCAGCACCAGAATTGTGAACAGCAGAGCCCGCGGCCCGTTTGCGATTTTGACAGACATTGCCGTTCTCCTTGTTTCAGCCTTACTAATGCCGGGTTCGGACCTGTAAAGGAGCACATTCCAGTTGGAATGTTTTCCCGTTCGGGGTACGGACAGCATCAAAAGCAGGAGGATTCATGAACAGCCCGGAGATCAACCAGACCGTGGAAGTGCTCAAGGACGACATCCAGCGGCATGTGGCCCTGACCCTCGGCAGCGACCCCTTCCCGCCCCGGCAGATGCACTACTACCTCGGCCTGTGCTACAGCGTGCGCGACCGCCTGGCCAGCAAGTGGCTGGAGACCCAGCGCTCCTACTACGACTCCATCGCCAAGCGGGTCTACTACATGTCCCTGGAATTCCTGCCCGGCAGGTTCCTGATGAACTACATCCAGGCTCTGGGCATCGAGGACGAATGCCGGGAGGCCGTGCGCGATTTCGGTCTGGACCTGGACGAGCTGCTGGAGGAGGAGTGGAACCCGGGCCTGGGCAACGGCGGCCTGGGGCGCCTCGCGTCCTGCTACATGGATTCCATGGCGACGTGCAGGATCCCGGCCTACGGGTACGGCATCCTCTATGATTACGGCATCTTCTACCAGACCATCGTGAACGGCTACCAGCACGAGTGTGCGGACAACTGGCTGCGGCAGGACTCGCCGTGGGTCCTTCGCCGCGTGAACTTCATGTATCGCATTCACTTTTACGGGCGCAGCGAGGTCTATCAGGACAGCGCCGGGCTGGAGCGGTTCCGCTGGGTCGACACGGACTCGGTCATGGCCATGGCCTGCGACATCATGGTCCCGGGGTACCTGAACGGCAACGTGACCAACATGCGCCTGTGGAAAGCCATCTCCACCCGCGATTTCGAGCTGGAGGTCTTCAACCGCGGCGACTACATCGGCGCGGTGCAGGCCAAGGCCGAGAGCGAGAACATCTCCAAGGTCCTCTATCCCAACGACCAGAGCGCCCGCGGCAAGGAGCTGCGCCTGCGGCAGCAGTATTTCTTCGTGGCCGCGACCTTCCAGGACATCCTGCGCCGCTTCCGCAAGAACAACTATTCGTCCTTCGACTGCTTCCCGGACCAGGTGGCCGTGCAGCTCAACGACACGCACCCGGCCATCAGCATCGCCGAACTCATGCGCCTGCTGGTCGACGACGAGGCCCTGGAGTGGGAACGGGCCTGGGGCATCTGCCAGCGGACCTTCTCCTACACCAACCACACCGTCCTGCCCGAGGCCCTGGAGACATGGTCCGTGGACCTCGTTGGGAACGTCCTGCCGCGACACATGCAGATCATCTTCGAGATCAACCGCCGCTTCCTGGACGAGGTCGACCGCAGGCACCCCGGCCGCACGGACCTGCGGCGGGCCCTGTCCCTCATCGCCGAAGGGGAGCGCAAGCAGGTGCGCATGGCCCACCTGGCCATCGTCGGCAGCCACAAGGTCAACGGCGTGGCGCAGCTGCACTCGGCCATCCTCAGGAACAGACTGTTCAGGGACTTCGACGAGTTCTACCCGGGGCGCTTCATCAACGTGACCAACGGCATCACGCCGCGCCGCTGGCTCCTGCAGGCCAACCCGGCCCTGTCCGAGCTCGTCACCTCCGTCATCGGCGACGGGTGGATCATGGACCTGGACCGCCTCGAAGCCCTGGCCCCGCATGCCGACGACCCGGATTTCCGGCAGCGCTGGCAGGAGGTGCGGCGGCGCAACAAGAAGCTCCTGGCCCGCTACGTGCTGCGCAAGCTGGGCGTGGGCCTGAACCCCTCGACCCTCTTCGACATGCACGTCAAGCGCATCCACGAGTACAAGCGCCAGCTCCTGAACGTCCTGCACGTCATCACCCTCTACAACCGCATCCGCACCGAGGCCGGCGGGCAGCACACGCCGCGCACGGTCTTCTTCGGGGGCAAGGCCGCGCCGGGGTATTTCCAGGCCAAGCTCATCATCAAGCTCATCAACTCCGTGGCCGCCGTGGTCAACGCGGACCCGGCCGTGGGCAGCTCCCTGCGCGTGGTCTTCCTGCCCAACTACTGCGTGTCCCAGGCCGAGAAGCTCATTCCCGCGGCGGACCTCTCGGAGCAGATCTCCACGGCGGGCATGGAGGCTTCGGGCACGGGCAACATGAAGTTCTCCCTGAACGGGGCCCTGACCATCGGGACCCTGGACGGCGCGAACATCGAGATCCGCGAGGCGGTGGGGGAGGAGAACTTCTTCCTTTTCGGCCTGACCGAGGAGGAGGTGGTGGGCATGCGCTTGGAAGGGTACGACCCCCGCCAGTACTTCGAACGCTCCCTGGAGCTGAAGAAGGCCCTGGACATGATCGCCACGGGCGCGTTCTCTCCCGAGGCGCCGGACCTGTTCCGGCCCATCGTCGATTCCCTGCTGAACCAGGGCGACTACTACATGGTCCTGGCCGATTACGAGAGCTACGTGCGGGCCCAGGAGGAGGTCTCCCGGACCTATGTGGACCAGGAGCGGTGGACGCGCATGTCCATCCTGAACACGGCCCACATGGGCAGGTTCTCCAGCGACCGGGCCATCATGGAATATGTCCGGAACATCTGGCAGGTCACGCCCCTGGCGTGACACGTCAGTTTCTGGGGCCCAGGTCCAGGATCGCCGCCGCCCAGGCGCCGGCTTCGAGATGGAGCCGGCGCGCCGCGTCCGCATTCAGGCTCAGGTCCTGGAGCATCCTGTCTGGGCCCAGGCCTTCCCCGTCCTCCAGAGCGGGCAGCAGGTTCAGCAGCGGGGCGTATTCCGTGGGCCCCGACGCCATGAGCGCCTTCTTCTGGGCCTCGGTCAGGGGCAGGCGGGCAAGGGCTTCGGACATGCTCACGCCGAGAATGGCGTCGAGCAGCGAAAACATGCCCATCAGGAACATCTCGTCGGGCCTGAAATCCCAGAAATCGTTCTGCGCCACGAGCTGTTCGAGGAACCGCCCCCGCCACAGGGAGACGTGCAGGACCTCGACCTGGATTTCGCCCTGGGCCATGTCGGCCATGAGCACGGCACGCAGCCAGTTGCGGACGTTGATCCAGCCCAGGAGCGTGATGGCCTGGCGGATGGAGTCGATCTTGCGCATGAAGCCGAAGGCCGGGGAGTTCAGGTACGACAGGAGGCGGTAGGACAGGCTCACGTCGGCCTGGATGGTCCTGGCCAGGGCGTCGAGGTCCGGGTTTTCCCCCTCGACGACGCGCAGCAGCTGCAGGCGCGAGTTCTGGTGGGAGGACAGCCTGCGGCCGGGGATGATTTCCGCGGTCTTGAAAAAGGGCCCCTGGAAGAGGGTCGCGCCGAGGCCGATCAGGCTCTCCGCCTCGCTGCGCGTGACGACGTTGCGGACCAGGCAGTCCTTCGCCGCGTCGCCGCGCGTCAGGGCGTCGCGCAGGCCGGAGTCGGCGACCATGCCGGGCCCGGCCAGACAGAGCATGGCCGCCACATCCAGACACGGCGCTTCCGGGGTGACCAGCGGGTCCCACTCCAGGGCCAGGGTGTGCCCCTCCCGGACCAGGCGGGCCAGGGCCCGGTCCAGCTCCGGGTCCCGCTGGCAGGCGGGGCCGAGGAGGATGACCGAGGACTGCGCAGGTATGGCCCGCGGCACGAACTGCGCCAGCTGCTCCCGGGAATAGGCCAGGAGCATCTTCTTGCTGCGCGCCAGGATGTTCTTCAACCCCACGTAGTCCCCGGCGATGACCGTCGCCCCGACACTCTCCCGGTCGGGGGGGACGCCGGCGGACAGGTCGGAAGCGGCCTGGATCTCGTACCCCCAGACGGATTTTGCGGCGCTGAAGACCGGGTTGCGGGACAGCAGATGCAGGGTGTCGGCGCTGGGTGCTTGCATCGGACGGACTCCGGGTTGCGGTGGGAGAACTGTGCCTCTGAGCGTGCACGCGTCCTATCTTTTAATCAAGCCCGGGCGGATAATTGACATTAATGTCCACGGTTGCGGACGCCTCCAGGGGCATACGCCGCGCCTCGGGCGGGCCGCTCGCTGCCTTTGCGGCCCGGGCCGGGTGGGCGCGGGCATCCGCTTTTCGGGAGATGTTCACGAAATTGTAATTTCAGTGTCGCCAGCATGGGAAATATTTCGGTTGCATATTTCAAAAATGTAACCTATTCAACTGTCCAGTTCGTTCGGGGTATATATTTCAGGGTGTTGCCAAAATGGCACTTGGATTGCTTAGTACCTCGCGAACCTGAGCACGGCTCCTGCCGAAAACTGCATACACCAACTTGCCCTGGAGGATATCATGAACGGATTAACGGCCCGTCGGGACGCCATCAAGGCCATCACCGACTATAAACCCACGCATGCCCCCCTGAATTTCAAGGAAACCTCCCCGACCGAGGTTTTCGGCAGCAACGTGTTCAACGACAGCGTCATGCGTGAGCGCCTGCCCAAGAACATCTACAAGTCCCTGAAGAAGACCATCGAGCTGGGCGAGAAGCTCGACGCCTCCGTGGCCGACGTCGTGGCCAACACCATGAAGGACTGGGCCATCGAGAAGGGCGCCACCCACTTCACCCACGTCTTCTTCCCCCTGACGGGCCTGACCGCCGAGAAGCACGACTCCTTCCTGGTGCCCGACGGCAAGGGCGGCGCCATCGCCGAGTTCAGCGGCAAGCTGCTCATCCAGGGCGAACCCGACGCCTCCAGCTTCCCCTCCGGCGGCCTGCGCGCCACCTTCGAGGCCCGCGGCTACACCGCCTGGGACGTGACCAGCCCGGCCTACATCCTCGAGAACCCCAACGGCACCGTCCTGTGCATCCCCACGGCCTTCGTGTCCTGGACCGGCGAGGCCCTGGACAAGAAGACCCCGCTGCTGCGGTCCATGCAGGCCCTGAACAAGCAGGCCAAGCGCGTCCTGAAGCTCTTCGGCGTCGACACCAAGCTGCCCATCACCAGCTACGCCGGCCCCGAGCAGGAATATTTCCTCATCGACCGCAACTTCGTCTTCGCCCGTCCCGACCTGCTCATCGCCGGCCGCAGCCTGTTCGGCGCCAAGCCGCCCAAGGGCCAGGAGTTCGAGGACCAGTATTTCGGAGTCGTGCCGCGCCGCGTCCTGTCCTTCATGATGGAAGTGGACCGCGAGCTCTTCAAGCTCGGCGTCCCGGTCAAGACCCGCCACAACGAGGTGGCGCCCAGCCAGTTCGAGATCGCGCCCATCTATGAGCAGGGCAACCTGGCCACGGACCACAACCAGCTGGTCATGACGGTCCTGCGCAGCGTGGCCAAGCGCTACGGCATGGTCTGCCTGCTGCACGAGAAGCCCTTCGCCGGCATCAACGGCTCGGGCAAGCACCTCAACTACTCCATCGGCAACGACGAGGTCGGCTGCCTGTTCGATCCCGGCGACACGCCCCACGACAACGCCCAGTTCCTGGTCTTCTGCGCCGCCGCCATCCGCGCCGTGCACAAGTACGGCCCGCTGCTGCGCGCCACCGTGGCCAGCGCCTCCAACGACCACCGCCTCGGCGCCAACGAGGCCCCGCCGGCCATCATGTCCGTCTACCTGGGCGACCAGCTGACCGACGTCTTCGAGCAGTTCAAGAAGGGCGAAGTGAAGGGCTCCAAGCAGAAGGGCGTCATGCACATCGGCGTCGACACGCTGCCCCCGCTGCCCATGGACCCGGGCGACCGCAACCGCACCAGCCCCTTCGCCTTCACCGGCAACCGCTTCGAGTTCCGCGCCGTGGGCTCCTCCATGTCCATCGCCGGCTCCCAGGTGGCCCTGAACACCATGATGGCCGAGTCCCTGGACTTCATCGCCACGGAGCTGGAAAAGGCCACGGGCGGCAAGAAGACCAAGCTCAACGCCGCCGTGCAGGAACTGCTGCAGAAGCTCATGCTCGAGCACGAAGCCGTCATCTTCAACGGCGACGGCTACTCCGAGGAATGGCACAAGGAAGCCGAGCGCCGCGGCCTGGCCAACCTGAAGGCCACCCCCGACGCGCTGCCCATGCTGTCCGCGCCCACGACCATCGAGCTGTTCACCAAGTACGGCGTCCTGACCGAAGCCGAGCTGCGCTCCCGCGAAGAGATCTACCTGGAGCAGTACTGCAAGACCGTCGAGACCGAGGCCAACCTCATGCTGCGCATGGCCAAGACCGTCATCTTCCCGGCCTCCTTCCGCTACCAGAACGAGCTGGCCCAGGCCTGCGCGAACCTGCAGGCCATCGGCAAGGAATTCGGCACCACGACCCTCGACCAGCTGACCACCAACCTGCGCGCCATGCAGAAGGTCACCTACGAGCTGGAAGCCCTGCTGGAGAACGGCGACAAGGGTTCCTCGACCCTGGAGCACGCCCGCTACTTCCAGAAGACCATCCTGCCGGCCATGGGCGAAGTGCGGAAGCACGCGGACCTGCTGGAGACCCTGGTCGCCGACGACCTCTGGACCCTGCCCAGCTACATGGAGATGCTCTTCATCAGATAACCCTTTTCCGCCGAACCGGCCTGTCGAAGCGCATCCTCCCCTCGCCAGGTTCTTCGCAGAAAACCGGCCGGTTCCGGAAACTCCTCCTTAGGCCGCCCCTCACGGGGCGGCCGTTTTTTTGGCCCCGGCCCCGCGTTGACGGCGCGCACGGCTGTGTCTAGATAACCGGAAGCCCACTTCCACCCCGAGCGAGCAACAAAATGGAAATCCTGCGCAAGTGGCTGCACACGGTCTTTTCGGACACGCAGCTGGTCATCCTCCTGCTGGTCCTGGCCATCGGAACGGCCGTCGTCCTGTCCGTCGGCAATCTCCTGGCGCCGGTCATCGCCAGCGTGGTCATCGCCTTCCTCCTGGAGGGGCTGGTGCGCACCCTGGAGCGTTTCCGCTGCCCGCGCATGCTGGCCGTGGGCCTCGTTTTCGGGCTCTTCATGCTCTTCCTGGCCGTGCTGCTCCTGGCCCTGATCCCGCTGCTGGCCTCGCAGATCACGGACCTCATCGAGAACATCCCGTACATCGTGGCCCAGGGCCAGACCGCCCTGGAATACCTGCCCCGGAAATACCCCTTCTTCACGGAGGCGCAGGTCCAGGCCATCGTGGACTCCGTGACCGTGCAGTTCTCCCAGCTCGGCCAGAAGGTGCTGGCCTTCTCGCTCTCGTCGGTGCGCTCGGTCTTCTCCTTCGTGGTCTACCTCGTGCTCATGCCCATCCTCGTGTTCTTCTTCCTCAAGGACAAACGGGTCATCCTCGAATGGCTGAGCGGCTTCCTGCCCGCGGACCACACCCTGGCCAGCAAGGTCTGGACGGACTTCAAGACCCAGGCCGGCAACTACGTGCGCGGCAGGATCTGGGAGGTGCTCATCGTCTGGGCCGCGACCTACGCCTGCTTCCTGCTCTTCGGTCTGGACTACGCAATGCTCCTGAGCCTGCTGGTGGGCCTGTCCGTCATCATCCCGTACATCGGGGCCGTGGTGGTGGTCGTGCCTGTGCTGATCATCGGCTACATCCAGTGGGGGCTCGGCGCGCAGTTCACCTGGGCAATGGTCACGTACCTGCTGATCCAGCTCCTGGACGCCAACCTCCTGGTGCCTCTGCTCCTGTCCGGGGCAGTGAACCTGCACCCCGTGGCCTCCATCACGGCCATCCTCGTCTTCGGCGGCATCTGGGGCGTGTGGGGCGTCTTCTTCGCCATCCCGCTGGCCTCGCTGGTGCAGTCGGTGCTGGAGGCCTGGAAATTCCAGCGCACGAGCCTGGAACGGCCGAATTGCTAGGCGGAGCTCCGAAACTTTTCTTCCCATTACGACCTCATCCAGGAAACATCGCATGAAAAAATACGACGTGTACGGCATGGGCAACGCCCTGGTGGATATGGAATTCGAAGTCTCCGACGCCTTCCTGCAGACCATGGGCGTGGAGAAGGGCTTCATGACCCTGGTCGACGAGGACCGCCAGTTCGAGCTCCTCGAATACCTGCGCGGCGAGCGCAGCGCGCGCTCGGGCGGCGGCTCGGCGGCCAACACCGTGGTGGCCAACGCCCTGTTCGGCGGCCGCTCCTTCTACACCTGCCTGGTCAGCAACGACGAGATGGGCGACTTCTACACCCAGGAGCTGGCTCGGGCCGGCGTGGACACCAACCTGGCCGAGCGCCGGGCCGAGGGCGTCACGGGCAAGTGCCTGGTCATGGTCACGCCCGACGCCGAGCGGACCATGAACACGTATCTGGGCATCTCCGAGTCCCTGTCCGCGGCCGAGTTGCGGCCCGAGGCCCTGCGCGACTCCGAGTTCGTCTACTCCGAGGGCTACCTGGTCACCTCGCCCACGGCGCGCCCGGCCGTGGCAGAGGCCATGCGCCTGGCCCGCGAGGCCGGGGTGAAGACGGCCTTGAGCTTCTCGGACCCGTCCATGGTCAAGTATTTCCGCCTGGGCCTGGAGGAGATCATCGGGGAGGGAGTGGACCTGCTGTTCTGCAACCGCGAGGAGGCCCTGCTGTGGGGCGAGTGCCGCACCCTGGCCAAGGCCGTTGACGGCCTGCGCCGCATCGCCGGGAGCTTCGTCGTCACCCTGGGCGGGGAGGGGGCTCTGATCTTCGACGGCTACGCCCTGCACGAGGTCGACCCGTTCCCGGTCGCGCCCGTGGACACCAACGGCGCCGGAGACATGTTCGCCGGGGCCTTCCTGCACGGCATCACCCACGGCATGACCTACGCCGAGGCCGGCCGCTTCGCGAGCCTGGCGGCATCCAAGGTCGTCACGGTCTTCGGCCCGCGCCTGAAGCCCGAGGAGTATCCGCGGACCCTGGCCGAGTTCCGGGGAGGGCGGTGAGCCAACCCATGAACCGCGCGGGAGCCTGAGCGTGTTCGCCGGCATCGAGGACTGGGGCTGGTGGCTGGCGGCGGTCTCGGCCGTGACCTTCGTCGGGTCCCTGGCCGTGGTGCCCATTCTGGCCGTGCGCATCCCGGCGGACTATTTCAGCGCCGACAGGCGCGGGAAGACGCCGTGGGGCAGGAGACACCCGGTCCTGCGCCTGGCCGCGCTCGGCCTGAAGAACGTGCTGGGCGTGGTCCTGGTCCTGGGCGGGGTGATCATGCTCTTCCTGCCCGGCCAGGGCCTGCTGACCATGTTCCTGGGCATCATGCTCATGGACTTCCCCGGCAAGTTCCAGCTGGAACGCTACCTCATCTCCCGCGGCCCGGTGCTCAAAAGCATCAACTGGATCCGCAGAAAGGCCGCTGTCTGCGAGCTTGAAATGGATGGCGACGACCGGGACCGGGCCGCGTGAATCCGCGCCGGCCGGGCGTTTTCCGATTATTTTTCTGGGATTTTGATTTTTTGGAAAAAACCCTTTGACATGAGGCGGATGTCCCCATAAAAGCGGTTTCTCGTTGGACGGGGCAGGGCGGTTAGCTCAGCTGGGAGAGCGTCGGCCTTACAAGCCGAATGTCATAGGTTCGATCCCTGTACCGCCCACCAAGAAGACCATGCGGGGTCGTAGTTAAGACGGTTATAACGCCGGCCTGTCACGCCGGAGGCCGTGGGTTCGAGTCCCATCGGCCCCGCCATAGAAATCAAGAGCTTGAGGTTGCTAAACTTCAAGCTCTTTTTCTTTTGTGGGTTGGGAGAGGGTAATGGACGAGATGGACGTTATGGACCAAATGGACGAAAGCCTTTGCGCCCTCACCTGCCAGTGTCCATGTCGTCCATAACGTCCATCTTGTCCATTCAGTCCATTTTCCCTTTTCTTTTCTGCGCCGTACGCACCGGTAAAGGCGCTCCGTAAAACCGCCTTCTTCCGCGAAGGCCTGGGCCAAGGCGGCCAGTTGGCGATCCAGCAGGGTGCTGGCTACTCCGATGAGGGTCAGGGCCGCGTTGGCTGCGATTTCGGGGTAGCCCGGTGCCGCTGCGTTGCTGCAGGCGCCGTGTCGCTCTGCCCGCAGCGCATCGTCCCGAACTCCCCGAACCCAGTCGGCCACTTCGTCGCCGTTCCGGCAGCGCCGGACCACCAGGGAGGCGCGACGCGGGTCGGCGGCGGGCCACTTGGGCAGGTTGCGTTGGCGCAGAAAGTCCTCGTAGTCGAGGCGCAGTTCCTCCAGGCTGGCCCGGGCCACGCTGGTCAGCTTGAGTTCCGTCTTCTTCGAGGTCCCACTGGCCGCGCTTCCTTCGGCGATGTTCTGCACCCCGCTGCGCGCCGCCTAAACCATCTGGTCCCGCGTCCGGCTGCCGGCCGGGACATAGCGCTCGCAAAACCGCACCGTGACGTCGTAGCACAACCGCGCCAACTGAAAGCTCTTCAGCTTCCTGTACCCGCCATGCCTGGCAATGACCGCCTCCAACGCGACCCTCCCGTTTCAAGCAATCCGCCCGCCATCCATACCGTCCATCCCGTCCATAAAGTCCATTCCTATTTGTTCCCATCTTCCATAAACTTGAATAGGCGTGGCAAGTTCCCGCCTCATTGTCCAACTGACCGGACTCGACGTAGCCGAAAAGCCGCAATCGCAACCCGCGCCTGGTCCCGGCACCCCGCTCTGCGCCGCAACGCCTGGAAATCGGGGTGCACCGGCATCCGGTTTGCTAGGATCGTGACCGACCAGCAATTCTTTCCTGCCGAGGTGCGCTGATGATGGATCACAGTATTTCCCTTGCGGACGCCCGTCCCGTCGATATGAGCGGCGCTAAGCCCATCAGGGCCTGGGAGCAGTCTGCCGAGGTTTTTGACAGCTTCGTCCGGGCCCAGGAGGCCATTCTGGAGTCGCGGCATTCCGTCAGGCCCGACACGTCCCGCGACCCGGCCTACGCGCCCTATGCCACCGTGCAGATCGGCGGCAAGGTGGTGGCCGAGATCGACAACCACGGCTGGGTCACCACCTCGAACGCGACTGCCGCCAGGGTCGGGGAACTGCCGGATTCCGCCGGCGGGGCCGTATCCGGACCCGCGCTGGCCAGGGCCAGGGCGGAATATCTTGCGGACCGGCTCGGCGGCAGCGTGGTCACGGCCCCCACGGCCATGACCCAGGCCGAGTTCGCGCGCCTGCCCCAACCCGGGGTCAAGCTCGATACGGCGGCCATGCTGGCCGATCCGCTGTACCGCAATCTGCAGCAGTTGAAGGAGGCCAGGGCGCAGTACCTGCAGCAGCTTCCGTCCACGGCGACGACCTGAGGGACGCCTTCAGCCCTCGCGTCAGGGAGGTGGCGGCGCGCCGCCCTGGCGAGTGCTCCGTGGCCATCATCCGGCACGTCCCGGATTACGGGCCTCCTGGCCGAGATCGGCGGCATGATTGGGCCGTTTATGGCTGCTGCCGAGCCTGGCGACAAGGAATCGATTGATGCACAAAATCCAATTCAGAATAAGGGTGTCATGCTCAAATTTTTTCTGTTCTTTTGCGTCATGGCACTGGCAGTATATGCGCGCAAAAAGCTCTCGCGCAGAACATTCTGGATCGTTGCGGCATCCGTTACGACAATCACCCTCATCTCATTGAAGATCTGCTTCCATAACTACGAGAAATCATTCATGCTCAGCTTCGTTCCGGACGCATTGAACGCGCAGAGCGTATCGTACCGCAATGAGGAATCCTGGGGTTTCGGCCCTGGCGGCAATGAGGCGGGAATCCGCATATATCCGCTCTCTGATTCGGTAGCGCTCGACATCGCAAAACGCGGGATGGATTTTTTCCGCAACATGCCGCCCAATAAAGACCAGCAGGAACGCCGCTGGCGTGGCGACTACGGCAACTGGGCGGATACGCCCGTGGCATCCGGAGAGCATTGGCAGCCCCGTCAGGGAAGCGGGAGGCTTCATATCTACGACTATATCTGCAGATACGGATTCTGCATCGACATTGACCCCGATATCGTCCGAATGGCCAATTCGATCGTGAACTCCGCGGGAAGCTATTACGCGTATGGACGGATTGGCCTGATCGTCGTCAGCCCTGAGCACAAGCTGGTCGTCTACATGTACAACGGGTAGTTTCGGCCGTTGCGGCATCGGCTGCGCGTCATCCCGGAAGCAGGCCTCGCTCGGACGGTCTGCTTTTCAGTAATTCACACGTCTATCATTCAGGGCGCTCACAATGACTGACCTTTCGGTGCTGATCGAGGAGGCCCGTCCAATCGCGCGATTTCAGCTTTTCTGCATCTGGCTGATGAATTGTTCGGCTTCGGCGATGGAGCGCTCCATCTGGGTGATGAGGGAACTCACGTCGCGCTGGACCGTGGCGAGTTCTGTCCTGATGGCGGCGACGGCGCGGGCGTTCAGGTTGTGCTTGAGAAAGAGGACCTGGTCGCGCAGCACGTCGAGGACCGGCGGCATGGTTTTTTCGGCTTTGCGCATGGCCGCGAGCATTTTCTTGTACTCGACCTGGGTGGCCCGCAGCTGGTTGGCGCTCTGATTGCGGAGGTTCGCGTTGGAGTATTGGGAGAGCTCCTGTTGCCATTCCGCAAACAACGCCTCGGCCACCTCCTCGACCTTGTCGATGCGGTGGGAGACCGTGTCCGCCTGATCCCTGCAGGTTTCATACGAGGCATTGAGGCGGTCGTAGGCCGTCTGGAGTTCTCCTCCGTCGAAGTTCACGACGCTGGCGAAGCGCTCGAGGGCGTTGGCGAACTCTTCCTTGGCCTCGGCCTGGGAGTCGCGGGCTTCCTCGACGCGGTCGACGAGAATGTCGCGTTTGTGCACGCCCACCTTTTCCATGGCGTTGTAGTAGGCCTTTTGGCAGGAGGCGATGGACACCACGCAGAGCAGGAGCATGATCGACTTGATGAGCTGGGGCATGGGAGTCTTCCTTTGCTTTCCGGGTAAAAAAGTATCGCAAAAATAACCCTCCATCGGCAAATTGCCAAGCATATTATTCCGAAACCATTCAGGAAATGCCATTGCCAAGCCGAGCAGCCTCCATGGCGGGGCGCGTCGTCGCCTGTCGTCCGCACGTCCTGTTCGCCACTCGCCAGTGACTCCTCTTCCGTCGGCATTGCCCCAATCCACGCCCCGGCCGGGCCTGACACTTGGTTCGTTCGACAGTTTATTTTTGTTGATAACTATTACTAAATAAATTACGGAACAAATAAACGATGATTTTATCGGATACATGTCTGACAGCAACAGACTGCCGTGTAGGACATTCTCGCCGTAAATATGCAACTCATCGAAATTTTGAAATAAAATTATTACATGATATTCCATCAGTAAAGAATTTTGATATTCTAGCGCTGCTCAATCAAAGGCCGCTTTACGTCTTGAGCCTTGGATTTAAACATTTGAGCGTGGATAGTCCGTACCTTCCTGGAACCGGAGCAATGCCGTGAAATGTGTCGATACGATACGGTGCGTCTGAGATGGCGACTTTTATTCCTGAACGTGGTATCCGGTCTCAGAATCTCTAATTTCCAGCAGGTTGCGAACGGCCATCGTGACGACCGCGTCGATGCCTTTCCATTTTTCGATAAAGCAGATCACAGAGCAAACCCGAACCTGAAAGGAGAACGAACATGAGCGAAGGCAAGTGTCCCGTGACGGGCAAGAGCAACCCGGCAGCGTCAGGACGCGGCAGGATGAACCGCGACTGGTGGCCGAACCAGCTGAACCTCGGCATTCTGCACCAGCATTCGTCCAAGTCCAACCCCATGGGGGAGAAGTTCAACTACGCCGAGGAGTTCAAGAAGCTCGACCTCGCGGCCGTGAAGAAGGACCTCATCGCCCTGATGACCGACTCGCAGGACTGGTGGCCTGCCGACTGGGGCCACTACGGGCCCCTCTTCATCCGCATGGCCTGGCACAGCGCGGGCACCTACCGCACCGGCGACGGCCGCGGCGGGGCGGGTTCGGGCTCCCAGCGCCTGGCGCCCCTGAACAGCTGGCCCGACAACGTCAACCTGGACAAGGCCCGGCGGCTGCTGTGGCCCATCAAGCAGAAATACGGCAAAAAAATCTCCTGGGCCGACCTGATGGTCCTGGCCGGCAACTGCGCCATCGAGTCCATGGGCCTCAAGCCCTTCGGCTTCGGCGGCGGCCGTGAGGACGTCTGGGAGCCGGAGCAGGACATCTATTGGGGTTCCGAGAGCGAATGGCTGGGCGACAAGCGCTACTCCGGCGAACGCGACCTGGAGAACCCCCTGGCCGCCGTGCAGATGGGGCTCATCTACGTCAACCCCGAAGGCCCGAACGGCAACCCCGACCCCGTGGCCTCGGGCCGCGATGTCCGCGAGACTTTCGCGCGCATGGCCATGAACGACGAGGAGACCGTGGCCCTGGTGGCCGGCGGCCACACCTTCGGCAAGTGCCACGGCGCGGGCCCGGCCACGCACGTCGGCCCCGAGCCCGAGGCCGCGCCCATCGAGGAGCAGGGCCTGGGATGGAAGAGTTCCTTTGGCAGCGGCAAGGGCGGCGACGCCATCGGCAGCGGCATCGAGGGCGCCTGGAAACCCAACCCGACCACCTGGGACATGGGCTACCTCAAGGTCCTGTTCAAATACGAGTGGGAGCTGGTCAAGAGCCCGGCCGGGGCGAACCAGTGGCTGGCCAAGGACGTGGAGCCCGAGGACATGGTCGCCGACGCCCACGACCCGTCCAGGAAGGTCCGGCCCATGATGACCACGGCCGACCTGTCCCTGCGCTTCGACCCCATCTACGAACCCATTTCCAGGCGCTACCTCGAGAACCCCGCCGAATTCGAAGACGCCTTCGCGCGGGCCTGGTTCAAGCTGACGCACAGGGACATGGGGCCGCGCTCGCGCTACCTCGGACCTGACGTCCCGGCCGAAGACCTGATCTGGCAGGACCCGGTGCCCGCCGTGGACCACAAGCTCATTGAAGGCAAGGACGTCGCCGAACTCAAGGCCAGAATCCTGGCTGCGGGGCTGACGGTCCAGCAGCTGGTCACCACGGCCTGGGCCTCGGCCTCCACCTTCCGCGGCTCCGACAAGCGAGGCGGCGCCAACGGGGCGCGCATCCGCCTGGCGCCCCAGAAGGACTGGGAGGTCAACCAGCCTGCGGAACTCAAGGCCGTGTTGCAGACTCTCGAAAAGATTCAGCAGGAGTTCAATGCCGCCCGGACCGATGGCAAGAAGGTCTCCCTGGCAGACCTCATCGTTCTGGGCGGCTGCACGGGCATCGAGCAGGCCGCCAGGAACGCCGGCCACGACGTGGCCGTGCCCTTCGCGCCCGGCCGGACCGACGCCACCCAGGAGCAGACCGACGTGGAGTCCTTCGCCGTCCTCGAACCCGTTGCCGACGGCTTCCGCAACTACCTCAAGGGCAGGTACTCGGTTTCGGCCGAAGAACTGCTGGTCGACCGGGCGCAGCAACTGAACCTGACAGCGCCCGAGATGACGGTGCTCATCGGCGGCATGCGCGCCCTGAGCGCCAACTTCGGGCAGTCCGCGCACGGCGTTTTCACCAGCCGTCCCGGAACGTTGACCAACGACTTCTTCGTGAACCTGCTGGACATGGGTGTTGAATGGAAGCCCGCGCAGGGAGCCGAAGGAGTGTACGAAGGCCGAGACCGCGCCACGGGCGAACTGAAGTGGACCGGCACCCGCGTCGACCTGGTCTTCGGGTCGAACTCCCAGCTGAGGGCCGTGGCGGAAGTCTACGGCTGCGCGGATTCGCAGGAGAAATTCCTGCATGACTTCGTGGCCGCGTGGGACAAGGTCATGACCCTCGACCGTTTCGACCTCGCCTGATCCCTTCACCATGACAGACGGCCCGGCGAAAGATGTCTTCCGCCGGGCCGTTTTCGCCACCCGTTCCTTCCCGATCCAGAGAAATTCCGTCCCAAGCCGTCAGGACGTCAGTCGGCCGCGAAAATACCACAACGCGATCCGTTTCCATCGCATGGCCGCATGCGACGCAAAACCTAAAGCGTCGCTTTAAAATGTCGACCGGCGAACCCAGAAGTCCGAGCCCCTTGCTATCGTGCGGGGAGCGTGAACCATTCCCCGGGCTTCGGCAAAAGGAAGCGCGACGGGTCGACGCCATGGCGCTGCAGGGCCGCTCCGAGATCCCGGCGCGGGTCGTCGTAGCCTTCGTCGGCCATGGCGAAGACTTCGTACTGCGTGCCCACGGCATGGCCCCCGCCGAGATCGAGGAAGGTCTGCACGGCCTCGTCGGGATTCATGTGGTTGTAGGCCATGAACCACCTGGGCTCATAGGCGCCTAAGGGGAGGAGGCTCAAACGCGGCCGGCCGTATTTCGCCAGGACTTCATCGGACAGGGCCTTGGCATAGCCCGCGTCGGCCAGGAAATAGACCGGGCCGCCCGGGGCGTCGATGACGAACGCGCCCCACAGGGCCTCCATGCGGTCGAAGAGGCCGCGGGCCGACCAGTGCTGCATGGGTTCCACGGAAACGCGCACGCCCGGGGCGATGTCGATGCGCTGCCGCCAGTCGAGAGCCTGCAGGCGCATGCCGGGCACGGCTTCCCGGATGATGGCGTCGTTGCCCAGGGGGGTGACGACCAGTGGATCGAAGGCCTCGTGCAGGCGCTTGAGGGTCGGGAGGTCCAGATGGTCGTAGTGATTGTGGCTGACCAGCACGAGGTCGATGGGCGGCAGGTCTTCGAAGCGCACGCCCGGCTGGGCCACGCGCGAAGGCCCGGCGAAGTCCAGGGGGCTGGCGCGCTTCGACCAGACGGGGTCCGTCAGGATGTTCAGACCGCTTGTCTGGAGCAGGAGCGTGGCGTGCCCGACGCTGGTCACGCGCAGCTCGTCGCCGTCGACGCGCTGCGGGGGGAGGGCGAGCGTCACGGGAACCGAGTCGGGCCATGGGCCGCGGTCTGCGCCCAGCCGCCATTTGAGGAATTCGATGAAGCGGCCCGGCATGGGGTCCCAGGGGTTGAAGAACTTCACGCCGTCGAAATGGTCGGTCACGGGGCCATGGTAATAGCTGTTGCCGCAGCCGGAAAACAACAGGGCGGCGAGCAGGAGGACGGCGGCCAGGCACCGGGAGCCATTGACTGAAGCGGACATGCGGGTTCCTCGGCTGGGAGTGTACGTTGGCCGAAGTTAGTTGGTTTTCGGCGGAGGTGCAATGCCCGTGCGGGCGTGCGGAAAAAGAAAGGGTGATCTTGGCCTGTCGGCCGGGATCACCCTTGACGTCTTCAAAAGAGGGGGAGTCGCCTTTACCAGCTGCGCACGGGGCCCGTGTCCACGTGGACGAAGCCGTCTCCGGGGTAGTAGCCCACGCCGCCCTTGCGGAAGCGCAGGGCCGCGTCGCGGACGTCCGCCAGGGACACACCCTCGATATGCAGGTCCATGGCCTTGCCTTCCATGTGCAGGCTCTTCTTGGCGACCCCTCCGTGGCCCTTGCGGCGTAGTTCCTTGTTCGTCGCGGGCGAGCGGAAGGCCGAGACGACCTGGATGGGCTGCTTGCTGCCCAGGGTCAGCCGAAGGCGGTGCAGGAGGTCGAAGAGCCTGGGGTCCATGCGGCCCATGTGGCCGGAGTAGTGGTCGCGGAGGAAGGCGTTCAGCCTGGAAAGCGCCTCGGGCACGTAGCGGTCGCCAACGGCGTACACGATGTCCAGGCTCTTTCCGGTGTGGGTGTGCTCGAAGCAGAGGCGGCGCGCATTGGCCTGGGCGGCCATGGCTGCCGACGCCAGAACGGGCGGGGTCAGCGTGACGGCGGCGCCGGCCACCGCCAGCCTGGCAAGGCTGCCCAGAAAATCACGGCGGGAATGCGTCATGTGTTTCACGGACGCTCTTTTGACCCAAAAAACGGCCCAGGTCAAACCCCCTAGTTGACCCTGTCCCCGGAGCCGCTCAGGACCCTGTCCAGCAGCCTGTCCTGACCGTAGACGTCGGCGAAGAAATAGACCTGCCCGTCGTTTCTGACCTTGACCGTCTTGTAGGCGATGACCACGCGGACCGTTTCCCGCAGATTGAGGGTGGTGGATTGGCCCGAGTCCATGGCCGCCTGGATGCGTGCCTCGTCCCACTGCGGTTCGCCTTGGAGAACGAATTTCGCGAGCTCCATCGGCTTCTCGACGCGGACGCACCCGTGGCTCAGGTTCCGGCGATGGCGTTCGAAGAGCCGTGGCGAGGCGGTGTAGTGCAGGTAGATGTTGTCCTTGTTGGGCATGACGAATTTGATGGGCCCCATGGCGTTTTTGGGGCCGGAGCGCTGGCGTATGCGCATTTCGCCGCGCATGACGGCGTCGAGGGATGCATAGGAAAACTCCCTGATTGCAGTGCCACCTGCCACGAACTCGAACCCCTGCCGATCGAAATGGGCGGGGTATTTGCGCAGTTCCGGCACGAGCTCCTTGCTGGCGATGGAGTAGGGCACGTTCCAGTAGGGGCTGAACTCGATGGCCCGCATCTCCAGGTCGAAGATGGGCGTGCGGTTGTCGGGCGCCGTCCCGGTGATGACCTTCATCCGCGCCTTGACCTCGATGCTGTCGCCGCGCACTTCGTAGGCTTCGAGATAGTTTTCCGGGACGTTGACGACGATTACGCGGGGGGCCTGCAGCAGCGGGGTCCAGCGCAGCCGCTCCATGGTCAGTTCGATCTGCCGGACCCGGGCCGCGGGCGAAACGTCCAGGGCGGCGATGGTCTGGCGGCCGATGACGCCGTCGGGCTCCAGGCCGTGCCTCTCCTGAAAGGCCATGACTCCCTCGGCCGTTTCCGGCGAATACTTGGTGGAGACGAACGATTCCGCGGGCATGTCCCCCAGGGCCACGAGGCGCTGGATGATCATGGGCAACCCTTCGTAGCTCTGGCCGAGCTCGACCTTCTTGTCGGGCAGCGGGGGCAGCTTGGTTTTCCACAGCGGCGTCTGGGCCGTGTCCGCAGCGAGTCTGCGGTACTGGGCCAGAGCCCGGCGCAGCTCGGCGTAGAGCGGGAAGGGCGGCGCGGCATGGGCCACGGCCTCGATCAGCCTGTTCCGGCGAACGGCGTCCTCCAGGGTCTTGTCCGCATCGAAGACCCGCACGGCGGATGAGTAGTTCTCGCTGATCAGGCGCGGATCGACCTGGCCGAAATGCAGGTCCGAAAGGTAGCGGCGCATGGCCGCGGTCAGGTCTCGGTCCAGCCCGGCCAGGGCCTCGCCCGTCCACACCGGGTCCCGGTCGGCCGCGGCCACGGCCAGCCCGAGCCTTCCGGCGCCGTAATTGGCCGGGTCGAGCCCCTCGTCCTCAGCATGGGCCAGAATGCCCACGGCCTGCCTGGCCTGCTCCGTGGGCCGCCCCTGGTCGAACCAGAGCAGACCGTCGGCGGCAAGGGCGGCCGTGCACAGAAGAAGCGTCAGGGCCAAGGCGCAGGGCAGCGACGCAGGATGCGCGATTCCTCGGGAGGCATGTCGGGCTAGGTCACTCAAGGGGCGACTCCGAACCGGACATCGCGAAGAGTAAGGGCGCGTCCGGAGATGAGGTGATGCAGTTAGCCGTATATGTAGGTATTTTTTGAGCCGAGGGCAATCCGGCATAATGCCGAGGGGCGGGCATTCCTTTGTCTTTGTGCTCCGCGCCACTCTCGGCCGCGGACGACGTAGAGCCGGGAAGTCCGAACATTGGGAAAAGCAATGTCATTGACTTGAAAAAATTGAATAATCCGATTGGATAATTGGACAGCCCGCTGCTAGGGAGAGGCTTTCCATTGCACCGGGGGAATCCATGCGCCGCTCACGCCGCATTGTCGTGCTCTGTCACTGCCTGCTCAACGCCAACGTCAAGGTTCACCCGCTGGCCACCCACGCCGGGGCCCTGGAGCTGATTCTCAAGCGGTTCGCCGCCGACGGGGCAGGCATGTTCCAGCTGCCCTGTCCCGAAACGTCCTTTCTGGGCATGACCCGCTGGGGCATGACCAGAGAGCAGTACGACCACCCCGCCTTCCGACGCCATTGCCGCCGTATCATCGAACCCTGCGTCGATCAGCTCGAAGCCCTGCACCGCGACGGCTGCGCCATGGTCGGCCTCGTCGGGGTGGACGGCAGCCCCAGCTGCGGCATGTTCCGGACCTGCACGGGTTACCGGGGCGGCGAGATCAGCGCCGGAAGCACGGACGTGGCCGGACAGGTCGAGGCCCTGGCCGAGGCGCCGGGACACGGCGTTTTCATGCAGGAACTCCTGGCCATGCTCGACGAGCGCAGCCTCGTCCTGCCGCTCATGGCCGTCGACGAAGAAGACCCCGACAACCTCAAAACATCGGAAGGAGAGAGATGATGAAGAATCTCGTGCTGACACTCGTATGCGTGCTTTTCCTGGCGGGTGTCGCCGCCGCCGACGATTCCTGGTCGAAAGTGGAGGCCCGCGGCGAGTTGATCGTCGGCTTCGCCGCGCACTATCCGCCCTTCGAGTCCAAAAACGAGAAGACCGGCGAGTTCGAGGGCTTCGACGTGGACATGGCCAAGGCCATGGCCGACGTGCTCGGGGTCGGGGTGAAATTCGTCGACGCCGAGTGGCAGGGCCTGTTGGGCGGCCTGAACAAGGGTGACTACGACATGCTCGTGACCTGCATGTCCAAGTCCGAAACGCGGGGCCAGAACGTGAACTTCAGCGACGTCTACTACACCCTGGCCGACGTCATCGTCGTCGGCCAGGACAGCCGGGGCATCGCATCCGCCGCGGACCTCAAGGGTAAAACCGTCGGCGTGCAGCTCGGTTCGGGCAGCGAACAGGCCGTGGACGCCATGGCGGGCTTCAAGGAAATCAAACGCTACAACTACAACCCCGAAGCTTTCCTGGACCTGAAGAACGGGCGCATCGACGCGCTGGTGGTGGGCTACGCCTACGCCGTGAACCAGATCAAGGCCGACCCGTCCTTCAAGGTCGTGGGCGAACCCCTGTCCGAGGCCGAGATCGTCGTGGTCATGCCCCAGGGCGCCGAGGCCCTGACGGCCAAGGTCAACGGGGCTCTGTCGGCCATCCGCAAGAACGGCGCCTACGACAAGGCCTACGCAACCTGGCTCAAGCTCGACTAGCCCCGTGGACGACTTCCGCTTCGACATCCTCGCCCTGACCTACCGGGATCTCCTGGCCGGGGCGTGGATCAGCCTGAAAATCACCGGCATTTCCTTTTTCGTCGCGCTCCTGGCGGGCGGTGTCGTCGGCACCGCCCGCTCCAGGTCCGCCTTCTGGCGCAAGGCCCTCGGCCCGTACGTGGAGTTCATGCGCGGCACCCCGCTCCTGATCCAACTCTTCTTCCTCTATTACGGCCTGCCGACCGTGGGCATCAACATGGGCAGCATGACGGCCGCCTATCTCGGCCTCGGCCTCAACGGCGGGGCCTACATTTCCGAGATCGTGCGCGGCGCCCTGTCCGGCGTGCACAAGGGCCAGGAGGAGGCGGCCCTGTCCCTGGGGCTGACGGAGCTGCAGACCCTGGCCTACGTCCTCCTGCCACAGGCCCTGCGCACGGCCATGCCGCCCCTCGTCAACAGCTTTTCGGCCATGCTCAAGGACTCGTCCCTCGTCTCGGTCCTGGCCATCACCGAACTGACCCGCATCGGGCAGCTCGTCTACACCCGCACCTTCCGCGCCTTTGAGATCTACCTGGCCGTGGCGGTCATGTATTTCGTCCTGACATACTGCTTCACGCTCCTGTCCCGCCGGCTCGAATACGCGTTCGGAACGCGGTCCTAGCCCCTTCTTTCGCTCAGTCTATCTGAACAGCATATCTCTGCATAATCATCGCCCTGAAGTGTACTCTGCACGTTAGTGATGATTGATATCAGTATCAAAAGTGTTCAGTATATGCTAAAAATAACAACATATTTCAAAAATCAATCCTATGAGCATGCATTGATTTTCAAATCATATTGGACGTTGGGAAAAATAATTGCCACGTAGACAAACCGCATTCGAATTGCACATTCCGTCCAGGCATGAACGGAAACGAATCCGCATCCAGGATATCATCGCATGAATCAAGACGCGAACACAGCCTCCGGACTGCATTTCTTCAACACGTTCAGCGAGCATTGCCTGGCCGCGCTCGAGGCGGCCAGGGAGGCGGGGAGGCCGGTGGCCGGAGTTTATTGCATCTATGCCCCGCTGGAGGTCATCCGCGCCGCCGGTTCCGTTCCCATCGGGCTGTGCGGCAAGCGCCAGGCGCCCATCCAGGCGGCCGAGGAAGTGCTCCCGGCCAGCCTCTGCCCGCTGATCAAGTCCAGCTACGGCTATGCCAAAACCGACACATGCCCCTTCTTCTCGGCCTCGGATTTCGTCGTCGCCGAAACCACCTGCGACGGAAAGAAGAAGATGTACGAGTTTCTCGGGCGGATCAAACCCCTCCACCTCATGCACCTGCCCCATGACCCGTCCCTGCCGGGCGCGCTGCAGTTCTGGCTGGCCGAGGTCGGGCGCCTGTGCGGGTTCCTGGAGGCGCACGGCGGCAGCGCGCTCACCGATGCGAGGCTGCTGGAGGAAATCTCCCTCCAGAACGCCATCCGCGACCTGCTGTGGGACATCGTGCGGGTCAACGCCGACGGCGCGCCCATCCTGACGGGCATGCAGCTTCTGCCTGTACTGGAGAGCAAGAGCTTCATGGTCGAGGCAGGGCCCTACCTGGCCGCTCTTCGAAATCTGCGCGACGAGCTCCGGGACATGCGCACACTCGGCCAGGCAGGAGTCCCGGCGCACCGGCCCAGAATCCTGCTGACCGGCACGCCCGTGGGCAAGGGTTCCCACAAGGTCCTGCAGCTCATCGAGGAGAGCGGTGGTGTGGTGGTCTGCCTGGACAACTGCAGCGGGATCAAGGGGCTGGACAAGCCCGTCGAGACCGGCGGGGACCTTCTGGCGAACGTGGCCCGCCGGTATCTGGACATCCCCTGCGCCTGCATGAGCCCCAACCCCGGCCGGGTGGAGGCCGTCCTGTCCCTGTGCCGGGATTTCCGCATCCAGGGCGTCGTCGACCTGACCTGGCAGGGCTGCCACGGCTTCAACGTCGAATCCCGCATCGTGCGGGAGACCGTCGAGGGTCTGGGCACGCCCTTCCTGCAGGTCGAAACCGGGTACTCGGAATCCGACACCGAACAGATCCGGACGCGCGTCGAAGCGTTTCTGGAAGCGATATCCTAACCTCATCCATTGAAGGAGACATGCATGTTTTTTCGGGCAACACGACTCATCGGTTTCATCGGCCTGTTCCTGGCCGCGGCGGTTTTCCTGGCCGCGACGCAGTCCCCGGCGGGGAACAAGCTCCCGGAACTCAACGTGGGCTACATCTACACCACCCATCATTCGCCCTTCATCGTGGCCATGGCCAAGGGTGAGGAGTTCCGCGATTTCGGGGTCTACCTGCGCCCCGTCGTGGACAAGATGAAGTACGAGCTCATGGACGGCGACACGCCGCTGGCCCTGCTCAACATCATCGTCAACAAGAGCGGAGCCGAGACCACGACCATGTTCGCCCAGGGCAACATGGACATGGCCCTGGCCTCGGGCCCGGCCATCATGGCCGGCATCGACCAGGGCACGAAGATGAAGATCCTGTGCCCCACCCACGTCGACGGCATGAGCCTCGTCTTCCCGCCCCAGAGCACCCTGAGCGGCTGGGACCAGGTGGCCGCGCACATCAAGGCCGCACCGCAGCCCGTCAAGATCGGCTACCATTCCCCGACCAGCGCCCCGCGCATCGTCATCGAGGGCGCCCTGAAGCAGGCCGGATTCACGGTCACCCAGGACGCCAACCTGCAGGACGCCGACGTGCTGCTCGTGGACCTGAAGGACACCGCCAACTTCATCCCGGCCCTGACCAGCGGGCAGGTGGACGCCTGGGTCGGCCCCGCGCCGCATCCCGAGGTCTCCGAGATGAAGAAGGTCGGGCATATCGCCCTGGACCTGCGCGACCTGCCGCCCGCCGGCGCCTGGCACAACTTCCCCTGCTGTGTCCTGGCCGCCAGGGACGAGGTCATCGCCGCCAACCCGGCCGCGGTCGGCAAGACCGTCGAACTGCTGGGCAAGAGCGCCGAGTGGTGCAACGGGCACAAGGCGGAGGAAGGCAAGGCCATGGCGGCCTGGACCGGCTCGCCGGCAGAAGCGGTCGAAAAGTCCAACATCGTCTTCACCACGGCGGCAACGGAAAACTGGATGAAGGGGCAGGGCACGTACCTGGACATGCTCAACTCCATGGACAAGTTCCGGGGACAGCTCAAGGGCAAGACCCTTCACGAAGCCCATGACGTCCTCTTCGACCTCGGCTTCACGACCACGAAATAACCACGCCCGCCGGCTCCCCGTGCGGGGGCCGGCGCATCCCCGGTATCCGCAGATGCACACATTCTCCCACCGCGTTCTGGCCCTGGCCACCCTGGCCGCCTTCCTGGCCATCTGGGCCTGGGCCGCTTCCGTCATCGGCAACAGCGTCATCCTGCCCACAGTCGGACAGGTCGCCGAACTGCTCGCCAGCCCCGGCCAGGACCTGCTCAGCATGGGCTCGCTGCTGACGAACATCGGGGTCAGCCTGCTGCGGGTGCTGCTGGGCTACGGCGTGGCCGTGCTCGTCGGCGTCCCTCTGGGCATCGGCATGGGCTACTACAGCGTGATGCACACCATGCTCGGCGACTTCCTGAATCTTTTCCGCCCCATCCCGCCCCTGGCCTGGGTGCCCCTGGTCATGGCCTGGTTCGGCATCGCCAGCCTGGCCGACCTGTTCGGCGTCGACCGGGGCCAGTGGTTCGTCTATCTGAGCAATTTCAAGTATTCGATGATCTTCATCATCTTCATCGGCGCCTTCTACCCGGTGCTGACCAGCAGCATCCACGGCGTGCGCAACGCCAACCGCGTCTTCATCGACACCGCCAGGGTCCTGGGGGCGAGCCAGTTCGACATCTTCCGCAAGATCCTCCTGCCGGCCGCCATGCCGTCCATGGTCAACGGCATGCGCATCGGCCTGGGCGTGGCCTGGATGTGCCTGGTCTCGGCCGAGATGCTGCCCGGCAGCATCTCGGGGGTGGGCTACCTCATCACCCACGCCTACACCATGGCCTCCACGGACATCGTCGTGGCCGGCATGGTCGGCATCGGCCTGACCGGGGCCCTCATGGACTGGCTCTTCCGCCGCGTGGAACGCCGCTGCTTCTCGTGGCAGAGCCTGGCGAGGTGACAAGATGGATCACATCGTACGCATAAGCGAAGTCAGCAAGTCCTTCGTCACCGAGAGGGGACTGGCCGTCGAGGCCGTGGACACGGCGAGTCTCGACATCGGGCGGGGGGAATTCGTCTGCATCGTCGGACCGTCGGGGTGCGGCAAATCGACCCTGCTGCGCATCATCGCCGGGCTGGAGAAGGCCGACGACGGGCACGCCGCCTACAACGGCCGGCCCCTGACCGGGCCTCACCGGGACGTGGGCATGGTCTTTCAGGAGTATTCGGTCCTGCCGTGGCGGACGGTGATCGACAATGTCTGCCTGGGGCTGGAATTTCTCGGGGAACGCAAGGCCGCCCGCATGGAGACGGCCATGCATTACCTGGGTCTGGTGGGCATGGCCCGCTTCGCCGAAGCCTTCCCCTACGAGCTGTCGGGCGGCATGCGCCAGCGCGTGGCCATAGCCCGCGCCCTGGCCACGAACCCGCAGGTGCTGCTCATGGACGAGCCCTTCGGCGCCCTCGACGCCCACACGCGCATCCTCATGCAGAAGGAACTGCTGCGCATCTGGCGCGAAACAGGGAAGACGGTGGTGCTGGTCACCCACAGCGTGGACGAGGCCCTGTACCTGGCTGGGCGCATCGTGGTCATGACGGCCAGGCCGGGCAGGGTGCGGGAAATCATCGACGTCCCGCTGGAGCACCCCCGCGACCGCAGCCACCCGCGCTACGCCGGCATGACGGCGCGGATGCTGGACATCCTGGAAGAGGAGGTCGTCACGGCCGGGGAATTCTAGTGTCGGAGCGAAAACGGCGGCCATGATCCGAAGACCATGCCCGCCGCGAATTGGCACGACAACGGCAGATGAGACTCAGCCCTGGACCAGCGACCGGCACCACAGGGCCGCTCCCAGGGCCCCGGTCATGTCCGGTTCTGCCGGGACGAGCAGGGTCTGGCCTTCGACGGTGCCGGTCTGTTCGGCCAGCAGCCTGCGCATGCAGGGGTTGTGCGCCACGCCGCCGACAAAGATGAGCGGGAAGACCAGCCCGACGCGCTGCAGCATGTTCGTCGTGCGGCGGGCGATGGACAGGTGCAGGCCCAGGGCGATGTTCTCGGGACGAACCCCCTGGGCCATGAGGGACGTGGCCTCGGTTTCGGCGAAGACCGTGCACATGGAGTTGATGATGGGCGGTTCGTCGCCGCCCAGGGCGTAGAGGCCGAATTCCTGCACGGGGATCTGGAAGATCTGGGCCGTGTACTCCAGGAACTTGCCCGTTCCGGCGGCGCAGCGGTCGTTCATCTCGAACTTGCCGACACGGCCGCCGGGGAGCAGGGAAATGGCCTTGGTGTCCTGGCCGCCGATGTCGAGGACCGTGCGCCCCTCGGGGAAATGATGCGCCGCCCCCAGGCCGTGGGCCTTGATCTCGGTGATGGTCTCCACCGGATAACCCAAATCCAGGTCCTGGACCAGCTTGCGGCCGTAGCCCGTGGCCACGGCCCGGCGCGCCGAGAGGCCGTCCAAGAGCGCCCGCAGCTGGGCCACGGGGTTGAAGGTGGTGGGGGCGCGGCGTTTTTCCACCACCTCGCCCCCGGCCATGCCGACCACTTCGATGGATCGCGAGCCGATATCGATGCCCAGGATCATCTCACTGTTTCCAGGAAGGCCTCGACGCGGGTCTTGAGCTGCTCCACGTCCTCCATGGAATAGTCCGTCTCCAGAGACATGCTCGGGATGCCGCCGGCCGTGAGCCGCCTTTCGACCTTGATGCCCTCGTGGGCGTAGGGCTGGCAGAACATGAGGGCGTACTGGATGACGCCGTCGACCTTCAGGTCGCGGGCCATAGACTCGACATTGTCCAGCCGCTCGGCGTTGGGCGTGAAGCAGGCGCAGTCGATCTTCATGTAGCGGTCGCACAGGGCGTCGATCATCTGCTCCAGAGTCCGGCCCGACTCGTCCGTCAGGTCGCGGGTGTTGCGCGTGCCGATGCACGATTCCTCGCCGACGATGACCGCGCCGGAGCTCTCGATGACGTACGGCAGCTTCCAGTTCGGCACGGCCATGGGACAGCCCGAGAGCATGACGCGCGGGGCGTCCGCCGGGGCCACGCCTTCGCCGGCCTTGATGCGCTCTTCGAGCTGGTCGCACAGGGTGTTTATGGCGCCGGTGAAACGGACCGGGTCGTCGTAGAAGCTGACCTGGTTGATGAGCAGCACGTCGCGGCCCGAGATGGGCGCGGGCCTGGCTGCGCGCAGCCCGTTCAGGCGCTGCAGGGCGCGGCGGCGGGCGTTGACGGTTTTGATGGCCGCGGCCAGGTTCTCCGCCGTGACCTTCTTCCCGGTCAGGTCCTCAAGCTTCCCCATGTAGCGCAGCACCTCGGCCTTCCACAGGGCGCGGGCCGCTTCGGTCTTGGTCTGGGGCACTTCCATGATGTGCATGGGCGCGTGCTCGGCGAAAGCCTCGTAGGCCTTCTTCTTGCCGTCGCAGGTGGTCTCGCCGACGATGAGGTCGCAGGACTCGGTGTAGGGGCACAGCCGCGCCAGCTTGAAGCCGATGAAGGACTTGATCAGCGCGCAGGTGTTGCGCGGCACCAGCGTCTCGGCCGCCTCGCGGCCCGCGTCGGCCCCGGCGCACAGGCCGACCTGCACGGCATCGACCGCCAGGGCCAGCTCCTCGGGCACGAAGACGCAGAAGGTGCCGACGATCTTGCGCCCCCGGGCCTTGGCGTCCTGCAGTTCCTTGATGCGCAGGCCGTGCACCTCGGAAAGGACGAAATCGAGGTACTCCATCCCCTTGAGCCGCCCCTGCTGGCTCATGTAGATGTCGCCGTAGAACTTGCCCAGCACGGACAGGAGCCCGTCATGGGCGGCCAGATCCAGATTCAGATTCTCCCACATTTCCCGATACGCTTCGCTCATCGCAACTTCCTCCGTGTCAAATTTTTCATTCTTTGCGGGAAAGCGGACCTGGAAGCAAATCAAGATATTGGATTCATTGCTTGCAGAACAATCAGACGACTCGATACTGAATGTCGAACATCATCCGCGTCGTCCGATGGTCACCGTGAGGCCTGTCTTTCGCATGGAGTGGGAGGGCGTTATGGCTGGGAATTGCCAGAGACCAGCCTTCTCTCGCGTTGGATCAGGAACAGATTGCGGAAGTAGATTATGAAACCCGTGGACTGTCCGATAATGAAGACAATGTCGTTACGTAAGAGTGCGTAAACGAGAAGGAAAAAGCTCCCCAGCAAGCTGAAATACCAGAAACTGACAGGGATGACGCTCCTTTTTTCCTTTTCAGATACGATCCACTGCAAAAAAAATCGCATGAAAAACAGACTCTGCCCAAGAAATCCTATTGTCAGCAACAACCAATGTGATGATGAATTCATGGCTATACCAATGTTAAAAATTCGAGAATCATATTCGGAATGTACGAAGTAGGCACAGTTGCAAATGTTATCTATTGCATGTTGGTTGTCGCGATATGGTAGCAGATATGGCGCTTTTTCATCCATCGCACCGCCAGAAGATCGTAAGCCGAGGCCAAGGCCCGATCCCAGATTCCATACTTTGAGACCCCCTTGGTGCGGGGCCGGTGGTTGACCCGCACCTCGGCGACCCGGGCCCCCTCCAGTTTCATGAGCGTGGGCAAGAATCTATGCATGCCCGTGAACATCGGAATGTTCCTGAGCATTTCGGCCCGCATCACCTTCAGCGAGCACCCCGTGTCGCGGACAGTCTCCTGGCTGATCACATTGCGGATCCAGTTTGCGACGCGTGATGCATGACGTTTGACGAAACTGTCCTGTCTTTTGGCCCTCCACCCGATCACCATGTCCACCCCTTCGAAGACGCGGAGCATGGCGGGTATGTCGGCGGGGTCGTTTTGCAGATCCGCATCAAGGGTCACCACCGCATCGCCCCGGGCACATCTGAAGCCCGCGGCAAAAGCCGCAGACTGTCCGCAGTTGCGTGCAAACGACACATAGCGGACGCAATCATCTTTGTCGGAAAGACTGCGGATGATGTCCAGACTGCGATCTGAACTGCCGTCATCGACGAAGACAAGTTCCCACACACAGTTCTGGTGGGACATCGCTTTTGTCACTTCATTGTACAATTCCTGAATATTTTCCTCTTCATTGTATACAGGCACTACGAGAGATATCATGCTTGCTGGGCTATTCGTCATTGAACACCTTTTGATTCCCATGAAGATTTGAAAAATGCGAAAAATAGAAATGAAAACACTAAATTTGCAACTATAACAACAAAATAGTGGTCATTCAAAAATGGACCGACATAAACAATCGAGTTCATGTCTATCCATTTTTTAATGGAAAAGCGAGATGATACAGGTAAGATTCGTTCAGAGACCATGTTTTGGCCAACAGTCAAAGCTATTGCATGATGAAATTGTGGCCATTGAGCATCGTGCAGACGTCCCCCTCCGCCGCCAGTCACGACATATTCCACCCCACGAAGACATGTCCGATTGTAGCCGTGAAAGTCAGCGGCCACGACGTAATCTATTTTCAGGTCTTCAAAAATCTGCATGAGCTCATTTTCATCTGCGGTATGTCGCTCTTTCATGTCCGGGGAAACCCATGGCGGAATGTGCATGAAGACAAAACGGTTACGGTATGCAGAAAGTGTTTTACTATCAATGGAGCGAATATAATTCAATGATTCTCGATTGGAAAATCGCTTATCAACATGGCTGATGAAAATGAAGATGTTGTCATCGTAAACAAATGAAAAATTTCGCGGGCCGTAATCCCGTTCGAACGAAGTCAATGGATAATCTACCGGATCGACGTCATGATTGCCTGGAGTGAAAAAAACAGGACACGAGAAACCGTAATCAGGCGCTTTCCGTTTGAAATATGCATGTTGATTCATGGTGCCGTCATTTACCCAGTCCCCGAGAATGACGACAAACGCCGGCTGCGCCTTGTTGATATCTTCGGCCAAAGCCTCGAAAGTGGCTGAACTGCGCGGATCGCCCACAATGACGAAAGTGAACGGCTTGTTCGCATCGGATGCGGCCAAGGATTCGCGTACGCTCTCGAAGTTGCCGAAATTTTTTGGCAATTCAGACTGGAGGGCGGCATGCGACACGATATAGGAATAGATTTGGAGTCCGGCCGCAAGGACATAGAGACCGCCCAGCGCCCACAATGCACATCGCGTCCATACCGCTTTCATACTTCCTCGGGTTGCATTGGAAGTGCTTGTCAAACTCATGTCATTGCTTGCCTTGACGATTGAGGACGATGAAAGACAACTTCCTGCCGGACAGGTCGTATACATCCATGCGCGCCCCAGGCTCATATCCGCGCACCTTGTCCGGCAGAACCGAATTGTCCTTGCGGGAAACGAAATAAACCTTTTCAGGCAGTTCCATGTCGGAATACGCAGCCTGGTCCAAAGGTTTGCGGCCGATGACCCAGGAATCCTGAAACTTGAGGGAACCGTCGCCCAACACCGGCCCATCGACAGTAAATGACCGGATTTCCTCAAGAGGAACGGACATGTTCCCGGCGGAAGGCTGGAGAACGGCCGGCAAGGCCAGACAGCAGAGCCCGAGAATCGAAAATTTGGTCACAAACAGCGCCGGCAGATGCTGTGAGCGGCAGGCGCGGTACAAAAGCGCAACGGCCAGCAGCGCCATCGCCGTGATCCCGCCCAGTTCCAGACCGTCCAAGGCTGGAAATCGGTCCCACAGCCAGGACAGGGCGACCGGGATGCCGATGCACGCGAGACCGAAAACCATGGAATTGGCCGCAACAAGCAGCCTCCCGAAGCGTCCGCCCTTTTCCGGATCGCGCAGCAGGCCCGCCACGTACACGCCCATGAGCTGGCACAGCGGAATGAGGACGGGCAGCAGATAGCGGTCCTTCTTTTCCGGGACGAGCATGAGCAGAAGGACGCAGCCGATACTCCACAGCACCGGGCGCCAGTACTGCAGCAGCGGCTGGACCAGCGGGCGCGCATGGCCCGGACAGAGCGCGGCGCACGCAAGCAGGGCCCATATCCCGGTCATCAGCGGAAACTGCAGGTAGAACCAGAACGGCTTGGTGTGTTCCACGAGCCAGGCCGACTGCTCCGTGGACACCATGCGGGAGAAGTCATGCGGCATGGCCAGCCAGGCGGCGGCGAACCAGACGGATGACAGCGCGATGCCGATCCCAAGAGCCAGTCCCAATTCCTTCCCGTGGGCCCGGACCCCTTTCCAGCCGCCCGTCGAAAGGAGGGCCACGGCAAAAGGCAGCAGCAGGGCGTAGTAGCTGACCGGTCCCTTGCTCAGTCCGGAAAGACCGAGCAGCAGCCCCGTCCCGACGGCCAATTTCCTTCTGGGGACGGAGGAGTCGACAATCACCGCCACGCCCCACAGGGCGGCCAGCATGAAGGCGTGACAATAGATGTCCCAGCTGTTGCGCCGGGCCATGAGCACGAACATGTAACTGGTGGCCAAAAATGCCGTGGCCCACGCGGCGGCGACCGGACTCCTGGTCCATTGACGGGTCAGCCCGAAGAGCGAAACGGCGAGAAGCAAAGCGGCCAGGGAGGAGGGCACGCGGTTCACAGACAGGTTCGTGTCCTGCCCGTCGCTGCCGGCCAGCATGGCCGTGGCGGTGAGCCATGTCGGCAGCGGAGGCTTGGCCAGGCGTGGCTCCCCGTGCAGCGTGGGCAGAAACCACCGTCCCGTCTCGATCATTTCCCGGGCCGTGATGAGATTTCGGGACTCCATGATGTCCACCCCGAGCACGTCGCGGTGGGCGAACACCGTGGCGTACATCAGGACGGCCAGGCCGATCATGCCTCCCGCCAAACGGATCAGATGAGTGCGTCCTGCGAGCATCACCCCTCCCTGCGCGTCCGGTTCGGGAACGTGGCGGCGCCGGATGGCGACGCGCCCCCGTCGTCCGCCCTCGACAAGGCGTCTGGGGGCCATCGCAGGAGGCCATGCTGGAACATGTGGCTCGCGCCCTGGAAATAGGCGATGTCCCTGCGCAGGAGCGGGTCCTGGGCGCTCCCGGCCGACTCGTCGCTCAGGCCCAGGGCGTCGTCGTGGCGGCGCATGCCCTTTTTCGGGCTCAGGATGGCGAGATCATGCCCGTCGAAGAGGCCCAGATGCTGGTAGTTGCCGATGAGTGCCCGGCCCCCGGCCGCATCCTCACGCAGAATGTCCCGGCCGAAGAAGGTCGAGGTGTAGTCGAGGTTCAGCAGGCCGAGCAGGGTCGGGGCCAGGTCGATCTGGCTGGCCAACGTCGGCACTTCGCGCGGTTCGATGATTCCGGGCGCGAAAATGAAGAGGGGGATGCGGTACTTCTCCACGGGCAGGTCTTCCTTGCCGGCGCTGTTCGCCGTGTGGTCCGCGACAAAGACGAAAACCGTGGACCTGAACCAGGGGCGTCGACGCGCTTCTTTCAGGAAGTCGCCGATGGCGAAGTCCGAGTACTTGACGGCGCCCTCCCGCCCGTAACCCGACGGGATGTCGATGCTGCCCTCGGGGTAGGTAAAGGGCCGGTGGTTCGACGTGGTCATGATCTGGAAAAAAAACGGCTTGCCCACGGCGTGGTCGATGTCCGCCTGCCGCAGGGCCTGGGCGTAGAGGTCCTCGTCGCACATGCCCCAGGCGTTCTTGAAGGTGATCTCCTCCTCGGGGACGCTCGTCTGGTCGATGATGCGGTACCCGTTGCCGCCGAAGAAGGCGTTCATGTTGTCGAAGTAGCCGCGTCCGCCGTACAGGAAGGCGCTGTCGTAACCCCGAGCCTCCAGCTGCCGGCCGAGGCTCGCGTACCCGGTTTCCCGACCCAGGCGCTTGATGATTGACCGTCCGGGGGTCGGGGGCACGGACAGGCTGATGGCCTCAAGGCCCCGATCCGTGCGCGTGCCCGTCGCGAAGAAGTTGCTGAAAAAAAGGCTCTCGAACTTCAGCCGGTCCAGATTCGGGGTCAGGTTCCGAGTATCTCCGAAACAGCCGAGATATGTCGCGCTCAAACTCTCGATCGTGACGAGGACGACATTGAGACGCCGGAAGGCTCCTGGATTGTCGATTTCGCGGCGGATGTCCTGGGGATCGGAGCTGACGAAGCGTGAGCGGGGTTCGGCCACCTCCCGGCGAAGCAGGGCCCCGGACTCTTCAGCGGACAGCGTGGCGTAGAGTTGGGGGTAGTCAAGTTCGTTGTTGCGAAACGCCGCAAAGAACTGGAAAGGTCCGTTGCCCGCTAGTTCGCGCTGCACGGTGTTGCCGCCGCCGAAGTCCTGTCCCATGACGGCGGTGACGAACAGGCATGCCCCGACTGCCGCCGCGAGCAGCAGCCCGCGTCCACGCCGCTGCAGGAGGGGCGCGGCCAGAGCCTGGTCGATCACCCTGCCCGACAGGATGACGGCGCCCGTAGAGATCACCACCAGCAGGGCCAGAAGGGGATAGACGGGGTACGATTCCAGGATGTTGTTGATGACTTCGTTCGAATAGACGAGGTAGTCGACGGCGATGAAGTTGAAGCGCACGCCGAACTCGTCCCAGAACAGCCATTCCGAGACGGCCGTGAAGAGCATGACGAAAAGGGTGAGTCCCATCAGGCCGCGCAGCAGGCCCTTGTGCCACCCGGTTCCCCAGATCGAAGCCGGGCACAGGGCGAAATGCAGGGCCAAGGGCAGCGCCGCATAGCTGAGGAAACTCAGGTCATGGACCAGGCCGAGGCCGAAGATGCCCAGCGTGCCGAGCACGCCGGTATTGACATCATTCAGGTGACTTGCCAGCAAGACGAGGCGTGTCAGAGAAAAAACGGTCAGCCAGGCGCCCAGGATGATGGTCAAAAAGCGAACCTGGGCATATCGTGCAAGGGACATGTGCATTCCTCCATGGTGTTGTCCCTTGCTACCCGCCCGGTCGTGAGCCGAATGTCGTGGTGCCGTGAAAAATTCGTGAAACCCCAATCCAAGGCCCGCACCCATGCGCATCCTGATCGTTGAAGACAACCCCGACATCCTCGCCAACGTGCTCGATTACCTCCAGCTCAAGGGCTACACCGTCGACTGTGCCCAGGACGGGCTCGGAGGCCTTCACCTGGCCGCGACCCAGGCCTACGACCTCATCGTTCTGGACGTCATGCTGCCCGGCATCGACGGCTTCCAGATCTGCAGGCGGCTGCGCGAGGACGCCAGACTCGACGTCCCGGTCATCATGCTCACGGCCCGCGACACCCTGGACGACCGCATCCGCGGGTTCGGCACCGGCGCCGACGACTATCTCGTCAAGCCCTTCGCCCTGTCCGAACTGCACGCGCGCATCCAGGCCGTGCTGCGCCGGGCCAGGGGAGGGCGAAGTCATGAACTTCGGGTCGGGGACCTCTCTTTCGACGTGGAAACCCTGCAGGTGCGACGTGCGGGCAGGACGCTCAAGCCGCATCCCTTCGGGCTGAAACTGCTGGAGATCCTGATGCGCAAAAGCCCGGCCGTGGTCCGTCGCGATGAACTGGAGCGCGAGCTCTGGGGCGACGACTGCCCTGACAGCGACAGCCTGCGCAGCCACATCCACCAACTGCGCCAGATCGTGGACAAGCCCTTCGGCTCGCCGCTGCTGCACACGGTGCACGGCATCGGGTATCGCCTTGCGGAGACGGCCGATGACCTCTAGGCTGCCCTTTTCCCGGCGCATCGTCATCGCCTTCGTGCTCATGACGGTGGTCGTCAGCGGCTCCTTTTCCCTGGGGATCGTGGCCGTCGTCCATTTCGTCGAAGACCAGCTCATCACGAAGGAACTGCGCGGCAAGCTCAACATGGTCCTCCACGAGGACATCAGGGCCGGCCGGGAGCCGCGGCTCGACTCCCGGACCCGCTTTTTCGCCTCGAACTCTTCCGGCCACCCGGTCCCGGAACGTTTCGCGGATTTCCCCGAAGGATTCACGGAGATCGAGGAGGAGGACGAGGCCGCCTACGTCTACGTCCTGGAGGCCAACGGCGCGCGGTACATGCTCCTGCAGGACCAGCGGGAGTTCGAGGACAGGGAGGAAATTCTCTTCTCGGTGGTCCTGGCGGGCTTTCTGCTGTGCATCGTCCTGTCCTGGGGCCTTGGCGTGGTCATGGCCCGGCAGGTCATGGCGCCGGTGGCCCGGCTCGCCGGACAGGTCCGCCACCCCGACCAGCTCGACACACGCACGGCCCCCCTGGCCCCGAACTATGCGGACGACGAGATCGGGCACTTGGCGGCCGCCTTCGACAAGACCCTCGGCCAGCTCCGCCGCTCCATCGAGCGCGAGCGCCTCTTCACCAGCGACGTCAGCCACGAGCTGCGCACGCCGCTCATGGTCATCTCGACGTCGTGCGAGCTCCTGCTCGAAAATCCGCTGCAGGACGGCCAGCGCGCGCAGGTCGAACGCATCGCCCGGGCCGCGCGGGATATGAACGATCTGGTCCGGACATTCCTGCTGCTCGCGCGGTCAGGCCCAGCCGAAGCCGCTGAGACGGCCACGCTGGCCGAGGTTGCGCGGGAACAGGCCGAATTGTGGGGACCGGCGATCCGCGCCAAGGGGCTGGCATTCGAGCTGATCGACGAAGGAGCGGACGCGGCCGGCCACAACCCGACCTTCCTGCGCACGGTCATGGCCAACCTGTTGCGCAACGCGCTGCACTACACGGCCGATGGGACGGTGCGCCTCGTCCTGGAACGTGACGGGTTCCGGGTCGAAGACACGGGCATGGGGATTCCCGATGAGGAGCAGGATCGCATCTTCCTGCCCTTCGTACGCGGGTCGGATGCCAGAGGCGAAGGGCTGGGGCTCGGGCTGTCGCTGGTGAAGCGCATCTGCGAGCACATCGGCTGGGAAATTGCGGCGAAGAGCGATCGGGAGGCTGGAACGTGTTTCAGGATTGCTTTCGGCACTTCCCGCATGGCTGATGAAGCCTGAAAAGGGTGAAATTTCGATACCGACGGATCATCATCCGCTTTTGCGGAAACGACGTTCCTGAACGCCCATGCCGAGTGATCAGGATCAACCCGCGACCCATAGGGAGCGTTGGACGCAACCCATGAGAATCCTCCACGTCATCAGCCAGAAACCGGACTTCACGGGCAGCGGGAAATACGTCCAGGAAATGATCCTGCAGGGCCGCGCCAAGGGGCACGAGCCCTTTCTCGTGGCCGGGGTGTCGTCGGATTTTTCCATGCCTTCGGGGCTCATCGAGCCGGACCGCTGCAGGATGCTCCGTTTCGACGGGCACGATCTCGATTTCCCGGTCATGGGCATGAGCGACGTCATGCCGTACCCCAGCACGGTCTGCTCATCCCTGACCCGGCTGCAGGTCATCGAGTACAGGGCGGCCTTCCGCAGGATCGTCGCCGCCGCCGTGGCCGACTTCAGGCCGGACGTCATCCACAGCAACCACCTCTGGATGGTCACGGCCGAGACCCGCGAGGCCGCGCCGCACATCCCCCTGGTGACCACCTGCCACGGGTCGTGCCTGCGGCAGCACCGCCTCTGCCCGGACCTGGGGAACTCCCTGATCGGACAGCTGCAACGCATCGACCGCATCATCGCCCTCTTCGAGCAGCAGAAGAGGGAGATCGTGGACCTGCTGGACGTCGACCCGGACAGGGTGGACGTCGTCAGCGGCGGGTACAACGAGCTGTGTTTTTTCTCCGGGGAACGGGACCGGACTCCCGGCCGGGTGCAGCTGCTCTACGCGGGCAAGCTCGATTCCTCCAAGGGCGTGCCCTGGCTCCTGCGCAGCCTGCGGCAGGTCGAAGGGAACTGGCATCTCCATCTGGTGGGGGGCGGCAGCGGGGCGGAACGGGACCTGTGCCTGCGGCTGGCCGCCGAGCACGGCGACCGGATCACGGTCCACGGCGTCCTGTCCCACCGGGAACTTGGGGGCCTCATGCGGCAGAGCGACATCTTCGTTCTGCCCTCGTTCTTCGAGGGCTTGCCGCTGGTCCTGCTGGAAGCCATGGCCTGCGGCTGCCGGGTCGTGACCACGGACCTGCCCGGTTCCAGGGAGCTGTTCGGTCAGTCGCCGCCGCCCATGGTGCGCATGGTGGAACTGCCGCCCCTGGAAACCGTGGACAGACCGTTCGAGGCCGACGAGCCGCTGCTTGAGCTGCGGCTGTCCGAGGCGCTTCGGGAGGCCATCGCGGATGTGACGAGGGGAGAGAAGATCGACCGGGACTATGTCCGCAGAACCACGGAGCCCTTCGGCTGGGCGGGCATCTACGCCCGCGTCGAGGCGGTGTACGGGGCGGCGCGTAAATTTCAGGGAAAAAATTTGAAATGGATGGCGATGGCCGCCATGTCGTCGTGCCGCTTGAAGCGCGGATAGCGTTCGATTTCCGGGTCGGCCGCCTCCAGGCTGCGGATGTGGTCGCGCAGGCCGGACAGGCCGAGTTTGCGGTGCGCGTCCACCAAGCCTGAAAAATCCTTGCGTCGTTGCGGGGTTTCGCACGGGATGTCCAGGCCGTCGGTGAAGAGCAGCACGGCGCGGATGTTGTCGGCAGGCTCCAGGCCCGTCAGGAAGAAGTTCTCGGCTTCGCGCTCGCCGTTCAGCACGCCGTAATTCCGGTTCATGCCCAGGCGCACGGTCTCGATGAGCCCCTGCACGTCCGGGTGGTGCCGGCCGCGTTCCCGGATCATGCTCAGGGTGGGGTAGTCGTGGTCCTCTCGCCCGGCCGCGACCCTGAAGCCGCCATCCTCGCCGACGAAGACGACCTGGGCGTCGCCCGTCCGGAACCACTCGACCCCTCCGTCCGTCAGCCTCACCACGGCCGCGCTCGTGCTCCACAGGCCGCAGCGTTGCGACACGTCGACCCCGCGCCGCTTCATGCCCTCCCGGATGGAATCGTTGGCCCGGACCGCCAGACCGCCAAGAGGGCCGTCATTGCGCTGAAACGTCCGCCCCGCGATGGCCGAAGCCATGGCGCCGCCGCTCAGTCCGCCATCGAAACACGCTCCGTTCAGACTCGTGGCTCCGTCGAAGACGCCGAATATGTTCCGGTCGATGATCAGACAGTCTTCGTTCCGTTCGCCGGAACCCTGGTGAAGAACGTGTTCGATGTGCATGGCATGCTTCCCTGGCGGCCTTGTGAACGGATTCAGGGAATGAAGTCAAAATGAAAGAAGCGATGCCTCCCGGACAGTTGCATCGGCCGGATCTATCGATCACCTGTGGAAGACGGACCCGAAGACCCGGAACATTTCAGAGCATCCTTTCGAAACTCTCCGCACACGCATCGCGATCTGCGCCGCCGTCCCCGGAATGCCTGTGCACCCCTGCGTCCCGCAGGATGACGATGTCGTCCGCCAGCCTCGCCGCGAATTCCCACCCATGGGAGACGACCACCAGCGTGTAGCGGCCCTTCAGCCCCGCGAGCAGCTCCTCGATGCCCCTGGCCGCCATGACGTCGAGGGACGAGGTCGGCTCGTCCAGGAGAAGAACGTCGGGCTTCATGGCCAGGGTCCGCGCCAGGCACAGGCGCTGCTGCTGACCGCCCGACAGGGTGCGGGCGTCGGCATCCAGCCGGTCGCGGACCTCCTCCCAGAGCTGCGCCTCCCGCAGGGCCAGGCGGGCCCCCTCCATGGCCTCGTCGCGGCCGCAGCCGCGAACCGTGGTCAGGGGCATGGTAATGTTGGCCGCGATGCTCATGGGCAGGACGTTGGGGTGCTGAAAGACCATGCCGACCAGGCGCCGCAGCTCCGGCAGGGCAATGTCCCCGGAGTAGGGCCGGACGACGCCGCGGTCCAGGTGCAGCAGCACCTCCCCGGAGGTTTCGCTGCCGGGAAAGCATTCGTTGAGGCGGTTCAGCACGCGCAGCAGGGTGGTCTTGCCGGCCCCGGAGCGGCCCATGACGAAGGTCGCGCGCCCTTTGGGGATATCGAGGTCGACCCCTTCGAGGATGCGGCGGCCGTTCAGGGTCACGCCCACGCCGCGCAGGGTGAAATGCGGGGTCAGTGTTTCCATTCCCTCTCCATGCGGCCCTGCAGGGTCCGCGCGATGCGGAACAGCAGGACGGTCAGGGCGAGCAGGGCCAGGGCCGCGCCGAAGCCTTTGTCCAGGTCGTGCGCGCTCTGGTACTGGGCCGCCAGGTAGTAGACGGTGAAGGGCAGGGCCTCGAACTTGTCGAAGAGCCCGCGCGGCAGGCCGCCGTGGGCCACGACCCCGGTCAGGAGGATGACGGCCGTGTCCTCTGCCGCGCGGCCCATGGACAGGACAACGCCGCCGAGGATCCCCCGGCCGGCGGCGGGCAGCAGGATGCGCCGCAGGCTCTGCCAGGAGGTCATGCCCAGGCTCGGGCCCAGCAGGCGCAGCTCCCCGGGCAGGGTGTCCAGGGACTGGGCCGTGGCGTTGATGGTGTACGGCAGGACGAGCAGGGCGATGCAAACGGCCGAGAGAAACAGGCCGGTGTTGGCCTCGGGCGCGACGGTGTGCCGCAGGAGGATGATCACCGAGAAGCCGAAGAGCCCCATGACGATGGACGGCACGCCGGCCAGGGCATTGGCCGAGAAGCGCAGGGCCGCGGCCGGCGTGCCTTTCAGGTACTGGGACAGGGCGACGCCCCCGGCGACGCCGACGGGGATGGCCATGAGCGAGGCCAGGATCACCAGGGCCAGGGTGCCGGCGCAGGCGGCGAAAAGCCCGTCCCAGACCGGCTGCCGCCCAAGGAGCGCGGGCAATACGGGCGTGTCGCCGAAAAACAGGCGCAGGTCGAGGACGGGCAGGCTGCGCGTCAGCAAAAAGGCGAGCAGGGCGCCGACGGACGCCAGCACCGCCGCGGCGGACAGGACGGCCCAGGCCGAGATCAGGGCCCGGCATGCGGGTCGCGCCGCCATGAAGGAGAGAAGGCCGAGGGCCCTGTCCCCCATGGGTCCCGATGTCCCGGACCGGGGGCGCAACGCGGCCTGAGCGCCGAGACTGACGCCGAAGAGCGTCAGCCCGCAGGCGAAGAGGGAGTGAAAGGCCGGCGAACTGTTGTCCATGGCCACGACCAGGGCGATGTGCGCCGTCAGGGTGCGGACGGAGTCGAACAGGGAATCCGGAAACTGCGGTGCGTTGCCGGCCAGCATGAGGGGGATGAGGGTGTCGCTCAGGGCCCGGCACCAGCCCATGACCGCCGCCGTGCGCAGCCCGGCGGCCGATCCGGGCAGGACCACCAGCAGCAGGGCCTGCAGGGGTGTGAAGCCCAGGGCCGCGCTGGTCAGGCGGGTGCGCTCCTCGGTCTCGCGCATGGACCCGTGCAGGAAAAGGACGATGGTCGGCAGGACGAGCACGGCCAGGGTCAGGACGGCGGCCAGCAGGGACGGGCCCCTGCCGCCGAAGGCCCTGCCCAGGAGCGGCACGAGGAGGAAGACGGACACGAAGCCGTAGACCACGGTGGGGATGGCCGTCATGAAGGTCACGACTCCCATGGTCGCGCGGCGCAGGGGTCCGCCCCCTGGCCCGAGAACGAAGAGGCAGACGCCCACGCCCAGCGGGTAGGCCAGGGCGAAGGCCGAACAGCTCAGGATCAGGGATCCGGCGACCATGGGCCCGATGCCGTACCTCCCCTCGAAGGGGCGCCAGACCGCCTGGAGGACGCTGTCCCATTGCCCCTGGGTGAAGAGGGGCAGGCTCAAGAGCGCCAGGAAGGCAAAAATGGCGGCCAGCGTCGCCAGGGAGACGAAGCCCGCGCCGCAGGAAAGAGTCCTGGCCGCACGGTCGAAAAAAAGCTGCCGGCAGAATCGGGTGGAATTTTGCCGGCAGGGACGAGTCTGTCGCACGCGTCTACTTGAGCGGGATGTACCCGGCCTTGGAGATGATGTCCGTGCACTCCGGCCCGGTCACGTAGTCGATGAAGAGCTTGGTCAGTCCCTGGGGTTCGCCCTTGGTGTTCATGAACAGCTTGCGCGCGACCTTGTAGGCGCCGGAGGTGGCGTTGGCCTGGGAAGGCTCCACGCCGTCCAGCAGGGGCGCCTTGACCGTGGCGTCCACGAACCCGATGCTCATGTACCCGATGCCGGAGGCGTCCTGGGAGACGGCGACTTTCATGGCCCCGTTGGAGGCCACCACGTTGGCCCTGTCTGCCACGGCGCCCTTCTTCAGCAGTTTCTCCCAGAACACCTCGCGCGTGCCGCTGGCCTCGTCGCGGGTGTAGAGGGTGATGGCCGCGTCGGCCCCGCCCACGTCCTTCCAGTTGGTGATCTTGCCGGCGAAGATGTCCTGAACCTGCGCGGAGGTCAGTCCCTTCACGGCGTTGGCCGGGTTCAGGACGACGGTCACGCCGTCCACGGCGAAGGGGAAGGAAACCAGGCCGTATTTGGCGACTTCTTCCTCGGACAGGGCGCGGCCTGTGTTGCCGATGTCCACCAGTCCTTCGCCCGCCTTCTGCACGCCCACACCGGTCCCGCCGCCCTCGACGGTGATGCGGATGTCCGGGTTGACGGTCATGATCCGCTTGGCCGCCTCGTTCATGACCGGGATGTGCGCCGTGCCGCCGGCGATGTCGATCTTGCCCTTCCTGCCCGCGAACTGCTGCAGCATGTCGGCCCGCGCCGCCGTGCACGTGAAGAGGAAGAGGGCCGCCAGGACCGCGAAATGCATGGAACGTTTCATCGAAGCCTCCCTTGGGAATGATTTCATGCCGCAGTTATCCCAAAAGGTGTCGCCGAAACAAATAGATAGAACAAATGAGAGCGGCGCGGTTGCATTTGCGGCCACGATGGACAGACGCCGGGCGCTCATGCCCTACAGGAAAAACTCCGGCTCCCTGCGCTGCGCATACTGCGTCGCAAGCATCCGGCCGAATTCCAGGATCTTTTCGTGACGCATGACCCTGGCACCGGCGGGACAGACGCGGGTGCAGGCGCAGCAGCGCAGGCACAGGGCGGCTTCCGTCAGCACGAAGTCTTCATCCAGGGTGATGGCCCCGGAAGGGCAGGAGCGGGCGCACCCGCCGCACAGGACGCAGGTCCGGGCGTCCGTCTCGGGGCAGATGGACGAAGGCTGCACGCCCTGGCGGTAGGGGAAGTTGCCGGGCACCTCCAGGGGCCGCAGATCGGCCGGCTCCGAAACCCCTTCCAGCAGCTCGCGCACCGAGCGGCCGAAGGCAACGGCCTTGTCCCGGTCCGCGGCGTCGGGCCGGCCCTGGGCCACGGGCCATTGCGGCGTGGAGAAGGAGTGCTCGCCGATGAAGGCCGCACCCGCTACGGGGACGAAGCCCAGCTCCAGGGCCAGGTCGCGCAACTCCAGCAGGGCGTCCTCGAAGGCCCGGTTGCCGTAGACGACCGCCAGGATAGCCGGTCGGCCACCGCCGCGTATCCCTGCGCGCAGACGGGCCGCGGCCGGTTCCGGCACACGCCCCGCGTACACGGGAACGCCGATGACGGCGATTTCACCGTCGGAGCGGCTGTCCATGCAACCGCAGGGAACGGTCACGTCGCGGAACGAAGGCCGTACGCCAAGACCCTCCGCAATGCACGCGACGATGGTTTTCGTCGTGCCTGTCGGAGAAAAAAACATGATTTCGGCTGAGTGCGATTCCATATGTCCGTGTCCTGAGTTCGTTTGAGAAATGGCGGGAACCCCCGGCATACCTTTCGCGCCGTTTTCCCCGGGTGGTGGCGAGAGGCATAATCCCATGTCCCGGAGCAGTCCAAATATTCTTTCCACATACGTCCCGAACCGCCGGGCCCGGCCCTGGTCGGGCAAGGTGCAGGAGCTTTCCTTCAACCCTGTCACCGCACGTCATGTCGCACCAAAAACCATCACAAGGTTGACATGGACCAAAAACGCAATGTAAGGGGTCAAAATATATATCCAGCGCAATTTCCATTCACCGCGTCGACCTGCTTCAGTCTTTCCTTTCGGCCGGGACGCCTGCTGACATGCGAATCTGATTCATTTCTGAATTTTTTCTAACGCAATTATTGCTGACGATATGGAGAACATGACAATTGCATTGTATTTCATGTATATTCATCAACAACATATTGGATTGAGAGTATGACCACTCGTCAAATTTCCCGACGTAATGCCGAAGAAACGGACAGTGGGGCTCCCGACAGGCGAACCATCGTCCTGTTCGGAGAGATTCTGGCCGACGTGTTTCCCGACCGCAGCGTCCTCGGCGGCGCGCCCTTCAACGTCGCGCGGCATCTGGCCGCCTTCGGCCTGGACGCGCTGCTCGTCTCGCGCGTGGGCGACGACGACCTGGGCCGGGAAATCTTCGCGGCCATGGCCTCGGCAGGCATGGATGTCAGGGCGGTGCAGGTCGACGGCGATCGCCCCACGGGTCGGGTGCAGGTGCGCATGGAGACGGGGGGGCACCGTTTCGAAATCCCGCCCGCACAGGCCTTCGACTTCATCGATCCCGAAGCGGCCCGCGCGGCTGCCTCCGTCCGCGAGGCGTCCATGGTCTACTTCGGCACCCTGAGCCAGCGCGGCGACGTTTCCCGCAGCGCCCTGAAGGCCGTTCTGACGGCGGCCCCCGCGCCGCGCTTCGTGGACCTGAACCTGCGCGATCCCTGGTACACAGCGGACGCGATCCGCTTTTCACTGCAGCAGGCCGACATCCTCAAGATCAATGCCGAGGAACTCATGACCCTCGGGCGCCTGTTCGGACTGGACGGCGAGGACCAGGAAGACCGCGTTCGCGGCCTGATGCGGCATTTCGATATCGGCCGCGCCATCGTGACCTGCGCCGAGGAAGGCGCCTGGCAGGTCATGGAGAACGGGCAGTGGACCGCGACGCCCCTGGCCTTCGGGCAGCCGGACGTCGTCGACACCGTGGGCGCCGGGGACGGGTTTGCGGCCGTGTGCATCCTCGGCGCGGTCGAGGGCTGGCCCCTGCCGGAAACCCTGAACCGGGCCGACGCCTTTGCCAGGACCATCTGCGGCCTGCGCGGCGCCGTGCCGGACAGCGCCGACTTCTACCGGCCCTTTCTCCGGGAGTGGCATCCATGAGCGCCCGCAGGCGTACGGAAAAGGAGCCCCTGTTCATCGTGCTCCTGAGCGTGCACGGCCTGGTCCGCGGGCACGACCCCGAGCTGGGGCGAGATGCGGACACGGGCGGGCAGGTCAAGTACGTGGTGGAGCTGCTTCGGGCCCTGGGCGAGAGCCCGAAGGTCGAAAGGGCGGTGCTGCTGACCCGGCGCGTCGCGGACCCGGCCGTCAGCGCGGATTACGCCGTGGCGGAGGAACCTCTGTCCGCAAAGGCGTCCATCGTGCGAATAGAGTGCGGCGAGGAGGGCTACATCCGCAAGGAACTCCTCTGGGACCACCTCGACAGCTTCTCCGACAACGTCGTGACCTTCCTGCGCAGCCAGGACCGCATGCCCGACGTCATCCACAGCCACTATGCCGACGCCGGGTACGTCGGCGCCCGGCTGGCCAACCAGCTCGGCATCCCGCTGGTCCACACCGGCCACTCGCTCGGACGCAGCAAGCGCCTGCGGCTGCTGGCGGGGGGCGCCACGCGCCTCCAGCTCGAAGCGACCTACAATATTTCGCGCCGCATCGAAGCCGAGGAGATGACCCTGAGCGTGGCCGAGCGCGTCATCACCAGCACCCGGCAGGAAATCGAGGAGCAGTACGGCCTGTACGACTTCTACCAGCCCGAGCGCATGCGCGTCGTTCCGCCCGGCACGGACATGTCGCGCTTTCACCCGGCGCGTGAAAACGAGTGGGGCACGGACATCGGCCGGGAACTCAGACGGTTCCTGAAGCGCAGCGCCAAGCCCATGATCCTGGCCCTGTCGCGGCCCGACCCGAAGAAGAACATCGTCACGCTCATCGACGCCTACGGGGAATCCCCTGAACTTCAGGAGGCCGCGAACCTGGTCGTCGTGGCCGGCAACCGCGACGACATCCAGGACATGGACGACGGCGCGCGCGGGGTGCTGAGCGACATCCTGCTGGCCGTCGACCGCCACGACCTGTACGGCAGGGTCGCGTACCCCAAGCACCACAAGCCCGAGGAGGTGGCCGTCCTCTACCGTCTGGCCGCCGCGTCGCGCGGGGTCTTCGTCAACCCCGCCCTGACGGAACCCTTCGGGCTGACGCTGCTCGAAGCCGCGTCCTGCGGCCTGCCGCTGGTGGCCACCGAGGACGGCGGACCGCGGGACATCGTCGGGAACTGCGAAAACGGATACCTGATCGACCCGCTGGACAAGGAGGCCATGGCAGCGACGCTGCTGCGGACCATCACGGACAGGGAGGCCTGGCGGCGCTTTTCCAGGAACGGGATCGCGGGCGTCCGCCGTCACTACTCCTGGGACGCCCACGTCAAGAAATACCTCGGCCTGGTCCGTCCGCTGGTGGACAAGACCGAACAGCTCCCGCGCGCCTGCCCCATCATCTTGCAGGGGGTGGCGCGCAAGCGAGCCCTGTTCGCGGAGCTGGACCTGAGCCTGCTGGGAGACGAGACGTCCCTGCAGGAACTGGTCAGGACCCTGCGCAGCCTGCGCAAATCCGTCATCTTCGGCATCGCCACGGGGCGGCGCCTCGACGACGCCCTGGCGACCCTGCGCAGACACCGCATCCCGCAGCCCGACGTGCTCATCTCTGGGCAGGGCACCGAGATCCACTACGCCCCCGACCTGACCCAGGACACCACCTGGGAGAGGCACATCGACCACCTCTGGACGCCGGGGCTGGTCCGCAAGGCCCTGCGGGACATCCCGGGCCTGACCCTGCAGCCCAAGAAATTCCTGAGCGCCTTCAAGGTCAGCTACTTCATCGACACCAGCATCATCGGCGAACAGGAGGTCAGACAGCTCCTGCAGCGCGCCGAACAGACGGCGAACGTCATCGTCTCCTTCGAGCAGTACCTCGACGTGCTGCCCGTGCGGGCCTCCAAGGGGCTGGCCCTGCGCTGGTGCGCCGAGCACCTGGACTTCCCCCTCGAGAACACCCTGGTGGCCGGCGTCACGGGCGCCGACGCCGACATGCTCCGCGGCAACACCCTGGGCACGGTCGTCAACAACCGGCACCTCGCCGCCGAACTCTCGGGCCTGGCCGAAACCGACACAATCTATTTCGCCGCGGCCTCCCATGCCGGGGGCATCCTCGAAGCAATGGAGCATTACGGCTTCCCGAGCCGGGAGGAGGGCGCTTGAGGCGACTGCTCCTGTGCACCGACCTGGACCGGACCCTTATCCCCAACGGCCCGCAGCCCCTGTCGCCCGCCGCGCCGCGCCTCTTCGCCCGCCTGGTCGCCCGCGCCGAGGTCTGTCTGGCCTATGTCACCGGACGCCACAAGGCCCTCATCGAGGGCGCCATCCGCGAGTTCCGGCTACCATGGCCTGATTTCGCCGTGGCCGACGTGGGCGCGACCATCTACCGCACGGGGACGGACGGCTGGGAACGCTGGCCCGACTGGGAGGCGCACATCGCGCCGGACTGGGCGGGCATGACCTCCGCGGACCTGCACAAGGTGCTGGGCCCGGCGTGGGGGCTTGAACTGCAGGAAGAGGAAAAGCTGGCCCCCTACAAGCTGAGCTATTACGCGCCCCTCGACTGGGACCATGAGACGCTGACGGGACGCATGGCCGCTGCCCTGGACCGTGAGTCCATCCGGGCCGCCCTGATCTGGAGCGTGGACGGTCCGGCCGGGGTGGGGCTTCTGGACGTGCTGCCGGCCCGGGCCGGGAAGCTTTCCGCCATCCGCTTTCTGATGCGGCGGGAAGGCTTCGCCCCGGACGAGACGCTCTTCGCCGGCGACAGCGGCAACGACCTGGACGTGCTGGCGAGCGAGATCCCGGCCGTGCTGGTGGCCAACGCCGACGCGGAGGTCAGGAGGCGGCTGAGGCGGCTGGAGGGCAGGAAACCCCTGCACATGGCCGGGGGCTATCTGGGCATGAACGGCAACTACGCCGCCGGCATTGTCGAAGGGGCCGCGCATTTCTGGCCCGAAGCCGACGCGTGGCTGCGCCAATTCCATGAAGACAAGGAGATCTGATGTACGAACAGGCATCCCATGCGCTGCTGAACGAAATCCTGGCCAAACTGAACCCCGAAATCGGCAAGTACAGGTTGCGCCGTTTCTACACCCGCCTGGGGGCGAATTTCTACGCCATCTATTCCCTGTTCAAGCTGCTCTACGGAGAGCGCCCCGACTTCAAGGAGCAGATGGTCCGCCTGGTCGAGACCCTGGCCATGCGCTACATCAAGCGCGGGCCGACCCTGCGGCGCTCGGACATCGCGCGGGAGATCAACTACACGTGGTTCCTGAGCCAGAAATGGGTCGGCATGGCCCTTTACTGCGACCGTTTCGCCGACAACCTGCAGGGGCTCAAGGAAAAGCTCCCGTACTTCCAGGAGCTCGGGGTGAACATGATCCACGTCATGCCCATCCTCGACTGCCCCCCGGAAAATAACGACGGCGGCTACGCGGTGCGCGATTTCCGCAGGATAGACCCCCGATACGGCACCCTCGACGACATCCGGGCGCTCTCGGACACCCTGCGCAGCCGCGACACCCTGCTGGTGCTGGACGTCGTGGTCAACCACACCTCGGACGAGCACGAATGGGCCGTGCGCGCAAAGGCGGGGGAGAAGACGTATCAGGACTACTACTATGTCTTCGACGACCGCGACATCCCGGACGCCTACGAGGAGGCCATGCCCGAGATATTCCCGGCCACGGCGCCCGGCAATTTCACCTGGGACGAGGACATGGGCAAGTGGGTCATGACGGTCTTCAACAGCTATCAGTGGGACTTGAACTACCGCAATCCCGCCGTGCTCATCGAGATGATCGACATCATCCTCTACTGGGCCAACATGGGGGCCGACATCCTGCGCCTCGACGCGGTGGCCTTCCTCTGGAAGAAGATCGGGAGCACCTGCCAGAACGAGCGCGAGGCGCACCTCATCCTGCGCCTGATGAAAGATTGCTGCCAGGTCACGGCGCCGGGGGTGCTGTTCATAGCCGAGGCCATCGTCGCGCCGAGCGAGATCGCCAAGTACTTCGGGGAGCACGCCATCTACTCCAAGGAATGCGAGATCGCCTACAACGCCACCCTCATGGCCCTGCTGTGGGACGCCGTGGCCACCAAGAACGCCAGGCTCCTGGGCCAGGGCGTGGGCAACCTGCCCCAGAAGCTGGAGCGGGCCACGTGGCTCAACTACGTGCGCTGCCACGACGACATCGGCCTTGGCTTCGACGACGCGGATGTGCGCGCGGCCGGGTACGACCCCGCCATGCACCGCACATTCCTCATCGACTATTTCACCGGCCGCTTCCTGACGTCGCCGGCCCGGGGCATGCCCTTCGGCACCAACGAGAAGACCGGCGACGCGCGCATCTCCGGCTCCCTGGCCTCCCTCGTGGGCCTCGAACACGCCCTGGAGAACCACGACGAGGAGGGCGTCGATGCCGCGGTCAGGACCATCATCCTGCTGCACAGCGTCATCCTGTCCTTCGGCGGCCTGCCGCTGCTGTACTACGGCGACGCCGTCGGGACCCTCAACAACCTGGAGTTCCTGCAGGACCCGTCCACGCAGCACGACTCGCGCTGGGTCCACCGCTCGCGTTTCGACTGGGACAAGGCCGAACGACGGCACCAGCCCGGCACGGTGGAACAGCGCATCTTTTCGGCCCTGCGCAGGCTCATCGCCCTGCGCAAGGAGGTTCCCGCCTTCGCGGACTTCGACAACCGCACCCTCATCCCCATCGACAACCCCAACCTGCTGGCCTACTCACGCACGGACCCCGAGAACTGGCGCAACAGGGTGCTGGTCGTCGGCAACTTCAGCGACGAGCCCCAGACTCTGGCCCTGGAGGATCTCTCCGTTCACGGCTTCTTCCAGTACGGCGGCATGAAGGACCTCTGCACCGGGGACTCGGTCCCGGCGGAGAACGGCCTTATCACCGTACCGGCGCTGTCCTTCTTCTGGCTTTCCGACTGACCCCGTCCCCTCCCTTTCCGCGCCCCGATACGCAGCCGGGAAGGGAGGGGGGCCGATCTTCCCATCCCCGCCTTTCCCCATCGCCGATCCCGCAACCACGGACGGAACCCCTCTGACGTCGGGCAGGCCTTCATTTGCCCGGAATTGTCACGATTCCGTCACCGAGTTGTCGCTTTGCCCCTGCATTTGTCGCGCACAAGACGTTTGACATTTTCCGGAGTCGCTTTCCTCCTTCCTCCTCGACGAACAGGACACGCAACGTATGAACAACTCTCTGGGATTTCAGGCAAAACTCTCGATCGTGACCATCGCCATCGTCCTTGTGACGGTTCTGTGTCTCTCCGTTTCCCAAATCTTCATGGCCAACACCGACGCCCTGCGACAGGGACGCGACGGGCTGACGCGCATCTCGGCCACCCTGGCCGAGTCCGTGGCCCTGCAGCACGCCCTCATGCAGAAGAAGCTGCGCATCGACCGCGACATCATGAAGACCCAGTTCGAACTGAGCGGCTTCCCGGTGCCCGAGGTGCTCATGGAGGCCGAAATGGAGTTGGTCGACCAGACCGGCGGGGAAGTGCGCACGGCGGTTCTGCCGGCCCTCAAGCACGGCTCGGTCTACCTGCATGAGGACAACGCGGTGGCGCGCAAGGTGGCGGAGCTGACGGGCGGGACTGCCTCGATCCTCCAACTGCACGAGGGCATGCTGGTCCGCGTCTCCACGTCGCTGGAGACGGCCGTTCCCCTGTGGGGCAAGGGATCGTTCCTGGGCGGGGGAAACCCGGCCCTGGAGGCGGTCCGGGCCGGCCAGCCCTGGGAAGGCCTCGTATGGCTGGGAGGGGCGTGGCGCATGGCCGCCTACGTGCCTTTCACGGACCTGACCGGGGCTGAGGTGCTGGGGGCGCTTGAGATCGCGCATCCGCTGATCAGCGACGCCTTCTCGGATTTCGTGCGCGGCGTGGGCGTCGGAGGGCACGGCGGGACCCTGGCCTTCGATTCCCGGGGGCGGACGGTCATCGACATGCCCGGGGCGCCGGAAGAGTCCAGGGCCATCGTTTCGGCCGGCAACGGGGCGGGGCGGACGAACCTGCAGACCGGCGGCGGGAGCCTCGAGGTGGCCCTGCACCACTTCGAGCCCTGGGACCTGACCTTCGCCACCTGGGTCGCCACCGACGACCTCATGTCCGGGGTCAAGGGGCGGCTGATCAAGAACGCCCTGGCGAGCATGATCCTGCCCCTGGTCCTGTCGGTCATCCTCATCGGCGTGGGCGGGCGGATCCTGCTCGCGCCGGTGCGGCGCATGGCGCAGCTGGCCGACGAGGTGGCCGCGGGCAATTACACCGCGACCATCGACTACCCGGCCCGCGACGCCATCGGACACCTGGCGGACTCCCTGAACGCCATGGTCGCGGGGAACCGCGAGATGCTGGCGGAAATCGTTTCGGCCACGGGATCGCTTTCCGCGGCCTCGCAGGAGCTCGGGAACACGTCCCGGGGCCTGTCCGAGAACACCTCCGGTACCGCCAGGCGCGCCCGGGCCGTGCACGACTCGGCCCTGACCGTGAGCGGGAACATGCATTCCGTGTCCGCGGCCATGGAGCAGGCCACGGTCAACGTCGGCACGGTGGCGGCCTCCACGTCCGACCTGGCCGCGACCATCCAGGGCGTGGCCCAGAGCGCCGAACTGGCCAGGCGCACGACTTCGGACGCCGTGGCCAGGGCCGCCGAGACCACGCGCCACATGCAGGTACTGGGCAAATCCGCCAGAGAGATCGGCACCGTGACCGCGGCCATCGCGTCCATCTCCTCGCAGACCAACCTCCTGGCCCTGAACGCGACCATCGAGGCGGCCAGGGCCGGGGCCGCGGGGCGCGGCTTCGCCGTGGTCGCCGGGGAGATCAAGGAGCTCTCGCAGCAGACCTCGGCCGCCACGGAGAGCATCCGGCGGACCGTCTCGGCCATCCAGAGCGTGACCGAGGTCACGGCCAGGGAGATCGGTGAGATCATCGCCGTCATCGAGGACATGAACGAGATCGTCACCTCCATCTCCGAAGCCATGGAGGAGCAGAGCGTCATGACGCGGGACATCTCGGACAACGTCGGCCAGGCGGCCCAAGGCATCGCCGAGATCACCGCGGGCGTCACCGCGAGCTCCGGCATGACCAAAGACATCAGCCACGAAATCGAGGGCGTCATGGGCGCGGCCGACTCCATGCGGGCCGAGAGCGCGGTGGTCCTGCAGCGCGCCGAGAGCCTGGCGGCGCTGGCCGGACGCCTGCAGGAACTGGTGGGGCGGTTCCGCTTCTAGTCCAGCGGGTCGAGCCGCAGGACCTGCCCGGGGTCGTGGTCCGTCAGGAGCCAGATGCTGCCGTCGGGGGCAACCCGCACGTCGCGTATGCGCCGGCCCAGACCCTCCAGGAGCCGCTCCTCCTCGACCACCACCTCGCCGACCAGCCGCAGCCTGGCCAGATGGCGCTGCACCAGGGCACCCACGAAAAGATCCCCCTTCCAGCGGCCGAACCTGTCCGCAGTGGAAAAGGCCATGCCCGACGGCGCGATGGACGGAATCCAGCTGTGCAGCGGGTCGGCCATGCCCGGCATGTGTTTCAGGCCGTCGCCGATGCGGAAGCCCGTGTAGTCGATGCCCAGGGTGACCACGGGCCAGCCGTAGTTCACGCCGGGCCGGATGATGTTGATCTCGTCGCCGCCGCGGGGGCCGTGCTCATGGGTCCAGATTTCGCCCGTCTCGGGATGGACGGCCATGCCCTGCGGGTTGCGGTGGCCGTAGCTGAAGATTTCGGGCCGGGCGCCGGGCGTGGCCACGAAGGGATTGTCCTCGGGGATGCGGCCGTCGTCGTGCAGGCGCACGACCTTGCCGGCCAGGTCGTCCAGATGCTGGGCGCGCTCCATGTCGCCCCGGTCGCCGACGCTGACGTAGAGGTAGCCCTGGGGGTCGAAGGCCAGGCGGCCGGCGAAATGGACGCGGCCCCGGGAGGCCGGTTCGGCGCGGAACAGCACGTCGACGTCCGAGAGCGTGTCGTTTTCAAGCCTGGCGCGGGCCACGTGGGTGGTGGCCCCGCCGTCCAGGTCCGCGGCGTAGCTGAAGTAGAGCAGGCGGTTGGTGCTGAATTCGGGATGGGGCAGCAGGTCCAGAAGGCCCCCCTGGCCCATGACGCGAACATCCGGCAGGCCCCGCACCGGCCGGGGCAGCAGGCGTCCGTCGCGGATGACGCGCAGCCGCCCCTCGCGTTCGCTGACCAGGACGTCGCCGCCAGGCAGGAAGGCCAGGGCCCAGGGGTGGGCCAGGCCGTCGGCCACGACCGAGACGCGGAAGCGGTGGTGCCTGGAGGTGAAGTCCTGCGCGGGCGCATCGGGCGCGGCACAGGCAAGGGCAAGGAAAAGCAGGGCGGGAAGCAATCCCGTGCGGATGGCGGACAAGTTCATGGCGGACCTCCCGGAATCGGTTGGGTCGATCCATCTAACCATAACCCGCCTGAAAGGTTTGGCAAGAAAGCGGGCGGCCGGTTCCTGTCAGACCGGCCGCCCAGGGAGGGAGAGGACTAGAGTTTTTCGACGTTCTTCGACAGGTAGTCGGCCACGCCGCCCGCGTCGGGCTTCATGCCCGTGTCGCCCTTCTGCCAGCCGGCCGGGCAGACCTCGCCGTATTTCTCCGTGAACTGCAGGGCGTCCACGAGGCGGATCATCTCGTCCACGTTGCGGCCCAGGGGCAGGTTGTTGACCTGCTGGTGCTGGACCACGCCGTCTCGGTCGATGAGGAAGGACGCGCGCAGGGCCACGCCGGCCTCGGGGTGCTCGATGCCGTAGGCCTTGGCGATCTCGTGCTTGACGTCGGCGACCATGCGGAAGCCGATGGGGCCGATGCCGCCCTGTTCGACGGGGGTGTTGCGCCAGGCGAAGTGGGTGAACTGGGAGTCGATGGACACGCCGACGAGCTCCACGCCGCGCTCGCTGAACTCCTTGAGGCGCTTGTCGTGGGCGATGATCTCCGTCGGGCAGACAAAGGTGAAGTCCAGGGGCCAGAAGAAGAGGACGACATATTTCCCGCGCAGGGAAGAAAGGGTGAAATCGTCTATGCTGCCGCCGGGAGTGACGGACGGGGCGGTGAAGTCGGGGGCGGTCTTGGTGACGAGTACGCTCATGGTCATGCTCCTTATAAATGTGCGAGAGTGATTGAATGTGTTGTGACACCTTTATTAATAGTAACCATTCTCGTCAAGAAAATAATTAACCTTGTCTAATATATTGTCCGAATCGTAACGGTCATCGAACCCCGAGCGAAGGGGCGACGCGTCATTATCCTGGAAACACGGGCACTGCCTGCTCCCGGCCCGCAAGTTCACGGTGCTCAAAGGGCGCTCGAAAAGAATCTGAAAACAAGGACCGACCGGTGAAATACAAAGCTGTCGTTTTTGATATGGACGGAACCCTGCTCGACACCCTGGAGGATCTGGCGGACGCAATGAACCGCGTCCTGGAGGCCAGGGGGCTGCCCATCCACCCCGTGGACGCCTACCGCTTCTTCGTCGGAAGCGGGGCCAGGAACCTCGTCCTGCGCACGCTGCCCGCCGACCGGCAGGACCTGGCCGCGGCATGCCTGCAGGATTTCCTGAAGGAATACGAGGCGAACTGGAAGGTCAAAACCCGCCTCTACGTCGGGGTGGCCGAACTCCTCGACGCCCTGACGTCCAGGGGCATCCCCATGGCCGTGCTGACCAACAAGCCCCAGGAGTTCGCGGAACTGTGCATGAAAGCCTTTCTTTCGGCATGGGACTTCGCCCTGACCCTGGGGCAGATGCCCGGCGTCCCGGTCAAGCCCGATCCGGCAGGACCGCGGCAGGTCATCAGGCACCTGGGCGTGGCGCCGGAGGAGATTCTCTACCTCGGAGACACGGACGTGGACATGCGTACGGCCGTCGGTGCCGGCATGTACCCCGTGGGAGTGACCTGGGGCTTCCGGCCGGCCGGGGAACTGATTGCGGCCGGAGCGGCCACGCTCATCGCGCACCCTCTGGAGCTCCTCGCCCTGCTGGACTGACGCTGCCTACCGCCCGTCCGCCGGCCCGATGCCCAGGCGGCGCAGGATCTTCTGCAACGACACCCGCTCCAGCCCCGAAACCCTGGCGGCCTCGGAGATGTTGCCGCGGGTGCCTTCCAGCAGACGCTCCACGTAGCGACGGGTGAAATCCTCCAGGACGAGGCTCTTGGCGTCCTTGTAGGGCCCCAGCGGAGCTTCGTCCGCGCAGCTGGCGCATTCGGCCTGGCCTTCCACGAAACGCAGGTGAGAGGGTTCGACCAGCTCCCCGGGACAGAACACCGCGAGACGGCGAATGAAGTTCTGCAGCTCGCGCACGTTCCCCGGCCACGGCCTGCTGCACAGGCAGACGGTGGCCTCGGGACTGAGGCGTTTCTGGGGCAGCCGCATCTCCTCGCAGCAGACGCCCAGGAAATGGTCGGCCAGCAGGGGGATGTCGTCGACACGCTCGCGCAGGGGCGGAGTGACGATGGTCAGGACGTTCAGGCGGTAGAAGAGGTCCTCGCGGAATTCCCCGCTTCTGATCTTCTGCTCCAGAGGACGGTTGGTGGACGCGACGATGCGGGCGTCAACCTTCTGCGAGGCGGTCCCGCCCACGGGCCGGACCAGACGGTCCTGCAGGACGCGCAGGAGCTTGGTCTGGATGTTCATGGAGATGTCGCCGATCTCGTCCAGAACGATGGTGCCCCCTGCGGCGGCCTGGAACATGCCCTTGTGGGCCTTTTCGGCGCCCGTGAACGCGCCCTTGACGTGGCCGAACAGCTCGCTTTCGAGGAGCTGGTCCGGGATGGCCGGGCAGTTGACGGTCACGAGGGGCCTCTTGGCGCGGTCCGAGAGTGCGTGGATCGAGGACGCCACCAGTTCCTTGCCCGTGCCCGACTCGCCGCGGACAAGCACCGTGTAGTCCGAGGCGGCCACGGCCGCGATGGTGTCCTTGAGGCGGCGCATGCTGGGCGTGTCCCCGATGAGGGTCCGCTGCAGCTCCGACCTGGACATGAGGGAGCGCAGCCGGGAGTTCTCGTGCATGAGGCGGGAGCGTTCCAGGCAGCGCGACACGCAGCGCTGCAGGTCGTCGCGCTTGATGGGCTTGGTCAGGAAGTCGTAGGCCCCGCCCTTGAGGGCCGACACGGCCGTCTCGATGCTGCCGTGGGCCGTGAGCAGCACGACGGTCAGGTTCGGATCCCGGCCCAGGGCGTGCTGCATCAGTTCCAATCCGTCCATTTCCGGCATGCGCAGATCCGTCAGCAGCACCGACGGCTCCAGCCGCTCCAGCGCGCCCAGAGCCTCCCGCGGGGACGTGCAGACCTCCACTTCCAGATCCGGGAATCCCGTCCGCAGCAAACGCACAAGACCGGCGGCGAAATCGGGTTCATCGTCGACGATCAGCATCCTCTCGTTCATCATGTCTCCTCGCTTGCGCTGTCCAGAATCGGGAAGGACAGCAGGAATTCGGCTCCACCCTCGGCGTCCGCGGCATTGCCGACCTCGATGCGCCCGCCCAGGTCCTGCGCCAGCCCGAAGGCCACCGACAGTCCCAGTCCCGTGCCGCGTCCCACTTCCTTGGTGGTGAAGAAGGGGTCGAAGACGCGCTTGAGATGGTCCTCGGGGATGCCCGGACCCGTGTCCGCGATCCTGACCCGGACCTCGTCCGCCCCTAGCGACGTCGAGATGGCGATGTTCCCGCCGCCCGCCTCGCCATAGGCCCCCTCCAGGGCATCCAGGGCGTTGATCAGGATGTTGGTCAGAATCTGCTCCACCACGTCCCGGTCTCCGCGGATGGGCAGCGGCGAGGCCGACGGGAAGATGTCCAGGGCAACCCGCTGGGACTTGAGCCTCGGCCGGAAGACGTCGGCCAGCCCCAAGACGGCGTCGTTGATGTCGCAGACGCCGGTGCGCACGGGCTTGGCACGGGAGAAGTCGAGCATGTCCCGCAGCACCTTCTGGGCCAGCTCCGTGTGCTTGATGATCATGTCCAGGTCGGCTTTTGCCTGACCGTCCGCCTCGTCGCGCAGCAGTTCGGCGTGGCAGAGGATCACGCCCAGGGGGTTGTTGATCTCGTGCGCCACGCCGGCGGCCAGCTTGCCCACGGCGGCCAGCTTCTCCTGCTGCTGGGCGCGCTCGAGCATGCGCCGCTCCTCGGTGGTCTCGCGCAGGTAAATGACCTGGCCGCGGCGCTCGGGCCTCCCGGTTATGGCATAGGAATGCACCGAGAATGAGCGGCCGTCGGGCAGCGACAGCTCGCGGATTTCGGTCTCGCCTTCCACCTGGAGGGAGGCGGGCAGTTCCTTCAGGCAGCGCCGAACCAGCTCCGCCTCGGGGGACTGCAGGAGCCGCGCGGCCGTGGGGTTGGTCAGCACCGGCCGTCCGTCGGCGTCCAGCAGCATGAGCGGGTCGGAGATGCTCTCGAAGACGGAGTCGAGCAGGGCGTTCTGGCGCAGCAGGCTGTCCATGGCGTCGATGTTGTCCATGGCCACGCCCAGCTGACGCCCAACGGCCTGGGCCAGCTCGACGGTCCGGGGGCCCGTCGGGCGCGGTCCATCCGACGGAGGACTGCTCCAGTACAGACTGAGCAGACCGCGCGTGGTCTCGCTGGTCTGGACCGGGATATGCCAGGCGTCGCCGCCAAGGCGCGTGGTCTGCTCCGTGACCAGCGCCTGCCAGTCCGCGGGCAGTGGGGGGAGGCTTGCGCCCTTGGGCCAGGCGTGGTGCTCGGAATTGGACAGCACGCAGGAGTAGGCGGCCCGTTCCGCGCCGAACCGCCTGGCCACCAGCTCCAGGGAAGCGGACAGCAGCTCGGACTTGCCGGCATGGCGGTTCAGGCTGTCGAGCAGGGCCACGAAAAGCTCCACGTCGGCCCTGCGGGCAGTGGCCTCCGTGGCCAGCTCCGACGTTCTTTCCCCGACCATGTTTTCCAGGTTGGCGGCGTACCGCCGCAGCTGCTCGCGGGCGGATCGAAGATGGCCGGCCACGGATTCGAGGCCGGCCATGAGGTCCTCGATCGCGTCGTACCTGTGCAGCGTGTCGAAGAGCTCCGCATCTGCGTCGCCCGAGAACTGTCGCTGCATGAGGGCGCCCATGCGGCGCAGGTTGTGGACCACGAGCCTGTTGAAGAAGATCTGGATGACCAGGAACAGCAGCAGCATGCCGCAGCCGAACAGCACCGCGAAGGATGTCACCGCCTCGCGCACCCCGCCCACGGCATGGTCCAGCGGCAGGGCGACCAGGGTGATGCCGGCGAGCTCGCCCGTCTGGCGCCAGAAGCCGCGCTCGCGGCCGTAGAGTTTCAGAAGGGACTTGGGAGCCTGGTCGGGATCGCCGTGGCAGCGCAGACAGGCGTCCTCGAAAAAGACCGGCTTTGCGGTGATGAACCGGTCCTGACCGTTATACTGCGCGATCTCCTCGATCCGGCTGAGTTTTTTGTCTTCCCGAAAGCGCCGCACCAGCCCCTTCTCAAGGTCAGCGGCCTCGAAGTCCGGGTTGCGCGCCCCTTCGGCCACGCGCCGGTAGATGAAACGGTCGTTGCTCATGTTCTCGTCGCTCATGACCGCGCGGGTGACGTAGGACGAGGACATGGCCTGGATGACGAACATGTCGTCGGGCAGCACGTCGAACATGGCCGGCCGCAGGGTGCGGCGGACGTAACTCTGCACGGCCTCGGCCTGGGCAATGATCAGGGAGGCGCGGTCCCGGGCCTCGTTCTCCATGAGCTGGCGGAGATGGTTGTCGAGGGAAAAGGCCGAAAGGCCGCCGACGCAGGCCATCATGATGAGCAGGCCGATGAGGAAGCGGGTTTGCAGGGAATGCGGTTTGGGCAGCACGGTGTCTCCAGGGTTCGTCTGCGTTCTCTAGTGAGGCGCAACCCCCTTGGCAACGGGTTGCGTCCCCGTCACCGCAGCCTGCCAACTCGAATTAGCAGGCAGGCTCTCCCGACGCATATTCAACATTCGAAAATAACAGTATTTTTTAATCCGGACAAAATGGTTCAACAATTGCTCACGGCGTCGGGACAATTGGCGCCGCCTGGATCCGGCAGGGCGGAAAGAAACAACCCAAGGAGCAAGGAATTCATGGAAGACAAAGGATTGTTTGGAAAAATTATGGCCTTACTGCCAGGACTGGCGGTCATGATCGGTACGCTCTACGTGCTGCGCGTCTACGTGGAGCCCTGGATGAAGGAAGCCGTCGTGTTCGGGACCAAGGGCTGGCTGGTGCAGGTCCTGAGCCTCAACTACATCCTCCTCTCGATCATCACGGGCATGCTCTACCGCAACGTGCTCTTCGGGGGCACCATTCCGGGCTGGGCCGAAGAGGGATTCCGCACGACGCGTCTCTTCATCAAGACGGGCGTCATCATGCTGGGCTCGCTCTACACCTTCGACAAGCTGCTGAAGGTCGGCGGCGTGGCCATCGCCCTGATCGTGGCCTTCGTGTTCGGCACCGCCATCTTCGTCCTGTGGCTCGGCAAGCGCCTCGGCGCCGACCGTTCCGTGACCGCGGCCATGGCCGCGGCCTGCGGCGTGTGCGGCGTTTCCGCCGCCGTGGCGACGGCACCCGGCGTGCGGGCCAAACCCGTCGACCTGGCCCTGGCCATCGCCACCATCCTGGGCTTCGGCATCATGACCATGTTCGTCAGCCCCTTCATCGGCAAGGCCCTGTCCCTGTCCGACTACCAGTTCGGCGCCTGGGTCGGCACGGGCATCCTCAACTCCGGTCAGGTCCTGGCCACCTGCCTCGCCTTCAACCCCAACTTCGCCCCCGGCACGGCCGTCGCCTACGGCGAGATCTGGAACGTGGTCCGCGTCATCTGCATCCCGTTCGTCGTCTTCTTCATCACCGCCTGGTACTGGAAGGGCGAGGCCGACGCCGAACATGTCAGCCTGAGCTCCATCCTGGCCTCCAAGTTCCCGATCTTCGTCATCGGCTTCGTCGGCATGACCGCGCTCTCCTCGTTGCACGTCCTCGGGGCCGAAGGTTCCGAAACCCTGCACCTGATGCGCGAAGTGATGGCCTGGATCTTCGGCATCGGCCTGGTGGGCCTGGGCGCCTACATCGACGTGCGCGAGATCAAGGCCGCGGGCGGGACGCCCCTGCGCATCGGCCTCATCGCCGGCGCCACGAAGTACATCCTGGCCATGGTCATCATTCTGGCCTTCATTCCCAAAGAAGGCGCGTTCTAACGCAGGCGCACAAGGAGCCCATAAATGTCCGACAAGAAGAAATCCCTGACTGTATTCAAGACCGACCGGCACGAGGACATCGCCGCCATCGTCTTTTCCGGCCTGGTCGTGGTCGTGGTCCTGACCTACATGGCCTTCATCGTCCCGTCAGTGAGCATCAAGGCCCCCCAGGACGGCAAACTGGTGGAGATCTTCGTGGCCGAAGGCAACGATGTCGCCAAGGGCGACAAACTCTATTCCCTCGAGGTCGTGAAGAAGAAGTGGGTCAACAACGAGATGCAGGAAAAGACCGTCGTCGAGGAGTTCACGGCCAAGACCAGCGGCAGGATCCTCAAGGTCGCGGGCAAGCCCGGCGACGCGTTGAAGAAGGGCAAGCAGACCGTCGTGGTCATGGATCACAAGAAAGGAACGCTGCCCTGATGAAGATCCTGCTCGCCCTGGACGACAACCCCCGCGCCGTGGAGGAGGCCCTGCGCCTGGCCCGCGAGCGCGGGGCGACACTGAACGCCCTCTTCGTCGTCGACGCCACCTGGGAAAGGTTCACCGGCCACGACTGGCTTTCGGGGTGCAACGCGCGCATCGGGTTTCTCGACTACATGCTGACGCTGGAGGAGAACGCGGCCTCGGAGGCGGCGAAAGCCTATCTGGCCAAGGCGGCGGAAGCCCCCGGCGAACTGCTGACCGTGACCGGCGACGTGGTCGACGAGATTCTGAAGGAGGCCGGCAGGGGCTATGACCTGCTGATCATGTCCAACCCCTTTACGCGCGGCCTCGAGATCATGCGCGATGCCGTCGCCAAGGTGGTCCGGAAATGCCCCTGCGACGTGTTCCTGGTCTCGGGCGGTACGTCCTGAACCCTTTCGGAAACGTCCCATAAGACCGCACCATCCAAGCCGCCCCATCGCCGGGGCGGCTTTTTCATTGCACGGATCAGCGCCTGCGCGCGATCTGAGCCCCTTCAAAGAGGCCCTGGAAGAACGCTCCCGCGTTCACGCCAAGGGACCGGATGCGGTACCCGCCCTCCTGCACGACGAGGGTATGCCTCCCGAGGCTCCCGATCAGTTTCCCGTTGCGCAGGAAATCCCTGGCCTGCAGGTCCCATGTGCCCGTCGGGTCGCCCTTGGCCGGGTCCAGGCCGAGGCCGACGACCAGGAAGGCCGGGTCGAAGTCGGCGATGAAGGCCAGGGCGCGGCGCAGCACCTCGGCGTAGCGCTCGCCGTCCATCTTCTCGGGCAGGGCGTAGTTGCGGTTGAAGCCGTAGCCCGGCCCCTGGCCGATCTCGTCCGCGAAGCCGCTGAAGTACGGATAGGCGAAGCTCGGATGGCCGTGGATGGAGACAGTCAGCACGTCGCTTCTCTCGTAGAAGATGTTCTGGGTGCCGTTGCCGTGGTGGTAGTCCACGTCGAGGATCGCCACCCGGCCGTGGGCGCAGAGGCGCTGGGCCACCACGGCGGCCGTGTTGAAGTAGCAGAAGCCGCCGAAGGCCCGGCGTTCGGCGTGGTGCCCGGGAGGCCGGACCAGGGCGTAGGCCAGGCGGCGGCCGCCCAGGATCTCCTCGGCGGCCGTCAGGCCGCAGTCCACGGCCCCGCGCGCCGCGGCGTAGGCGTTGCCGTTCAGGGGCGTGAAGGTGTCGATGCAGTAGTAGCCCGCGCGCACGGCCAATTCCTTGGGCGGCCGGGTCGCGTTGCGGATGGGGAAGACGTAGGGGTAGACGGATTTCTTTTCGGGCAGCGTGGCGCAGACGGTCTTGAAATAGGACACGAACTGGCGGTCATGGACCTGCGTGATGTGCCGCTCCGAGAAATGCCGTGCCTCGCGGCGCTCGAACAGCCCCGATCTTTCGATCTCGCGCAGGATGGAGCTCATGCGCACCGGCGATTCGACATAGCCGCGCTCCCGCACATGGTGGATGGAATGCTTCTCGTTGCAGACCAGGGCGATGCGCCGGTCGGCGCTGATGACCGTCGGCTTTGCGGGAACGGCCTCCTTCACGTAGCGGGAATTCCGCAGGGCAAGGGGGCCGGCCGGAATGGAGTCGAGGACCATGCGTACGTATTGCGGCGAGCATTTCCCCCTGTACTTGCGCTCCAGCACGGCGCGGATCACGTGCCGGGCGCGGTCGCGCGTCAGCCGGAAGGGCTTGTCCAGGGGGTCGGCCACCAGATAGGGCGCGCAGTCGTCCTCGGGCGAGAGGGGGGTCTCGTAGGCCGTGTTTATGACCGGGCGCGCCCCGTAGCGCTCGTAGAAGCGCAGCCGCGCCACGTTCTCGCGCAGCAGTTCCGAGTCGCGGCACAGGGCCGGGTCGTCGGGCAGGCACTCGAAGAACAGGGCCGTGTCGCCCAGGGCCCTGGCCTCCTCGCGCACCCGCTCGTACAGGGCCGACCCCACGCCGCGCCCGCCGTGGCGCAGGCTGACCGAGAGGTAGTCCAGGTAGCAGAAGCGCAGGTCCGAGAAATGGCACAGCAGCGCGAACCCCTGCACCACGCGGCGCTGCCCCTCGGCCACGAAGACGATGGTCCGGTAGCCCTTGCCCAGCGGGTTCTTGAGGGTGGCCGGCAGGTTCCGCACCTCCTCGGCAGCGATGAGCGGAAAGCGTTCGGCCAGAATGGCCTGCACCTGCTCGACGCGCTGGGCGTCGATGGGCACGGTGGTGTCGTAGATGGGGCGGATGCGGAACATGGGGGAGCTCCTTTCAAGCTTCGAAAATCGGATTCCGCACCGGCGGATGCGTCCCACTGCTCACGCGGAACGTGCATCGGCACGGATCAGACCGGATTGTACCCCTGACATGTCCAAAGTCCATAGCAAAGGGGGCGTGATTTCAATGCGGAAATCACGCCCCCTTTATATCGGTCGGATGCTCCTATTCCACCCAGTCGAACGTCCGGGTCACGGCCTTCTTCCAGCCGGCGAAGAGGGCCGCGCGGCGGGCTTCCTCCATGTCGGGGATCCAGCGTTTGTCCTCTTCCCAGTTGTTGTAGAGCTCCTCGCGGCCGGACCAGAAGCCGGACGCGATGCCGGCGGCGTAGGCCGCGCCGAGGCAGGTGGTTTCGGCCACCTTGGGGCGCACCACGGGCACGTTCAGGATGTCGGCCTGGAACTGCATGAGCAGCTCGTTGAAGACCATGCCGCCGTCGGCCTTGAGGGTCTTCAGCTCCACGCCCGAGTCCTTGTTCATGGCCTCGACGATCTCCTTGGTCTGGTAGGCCGTGGCCTCGAGGACGGCGCGGGCGATGTGGTTGCGGTTGATGTATCGCGTCAGTCCGACCATGGCGCCGCGCGCGTCCGGGCGCCAGTAGGGGGCGTACAGGCCCGAGAAGGCCGGCACGATGTACATGCCGCCCGTGTCCTCGACCTGGCGGGCCAGGTGCTCGATCTCGGGGGCCGAGGAGAACATCTGCAGGTTGTCGCGGAGCCACTGCACCAGGGCGCCGGCGATGGCGATGGAGCCCTCCAGGCAGTAGGAGGGCTTTCGGCCGCTGAACTGGTAGGCCAGGGTGGTGATGAGCCCGTGGCGGGACTGGATGGGCTCGTGGCCCGTGTGCATGAGCAGGAAGCAGCCCGTGCCGTAGGTGTTCTTGGCCTCGCCCGGCGCGAAGCAGGTCTGGCCCACCAGGGCCGCCTGCTGGTCGCCCACGGCGCCGCAGACCGGCACGCGCGCGCCCAAGGGGCCGTCCTCGCTGGTCGGGCCCCAGGTGGCGCTGTCGGACGAGGGCACGATGCGCGGCAGGCCCTGGGCCGGGATGCCCATGACCTTCAGGATGTCCTCGTCCCAGGCCAGGGTTTTCAGGTCCATGAGCATGGTGCGGCTGGCGTTGGTCACGTCGGACACGTGGGCGCCGCCCTTGGGTCCGCCCGTCAGCCACCAGATGATCCAGGTCTCGATGGTCCCGAACAGGGCGTTGCCCTTGTCGGCGGCGACGCGGGCCTCGGGCACGTTGTCCAGGATCCAGCGGATCTTGGGCCCCGAAAAGTACGTGGCCACGGGCAGGCCCGTCACGGCCCGGAAGCGGTCCTGGCCGCCGTCGGCCGTGAGGTCCTTGCAGATGTCGTGGGTGCGCGTGCACTGCCAGACGATGGCGTTGTAGTAGGGCTTGCCCGTGAAGCGGTCCCAGACCACCGTGGTCTCGCGCTGGTTGGTGATGCCCACGGCCGAGAGCTCGGAGCCCCTGATGCCGGACTTGGCCAGGGCCCCGCGGATGACGTCCTGGGTGTTGTTCCAGATCTCCATGGGGTCGTGCTCGACCCAGCCGGGCCGAGGGTAGATCTGCTCGTGCTCCTTCTGGTCCATGGCCACGATGCGGCCGTGCTCGTCGAAGATGATGAAGCGGCTGCTGGTTGTCCCCTGGTCGACTGCTCCTACGTAGCGGGCCATGTTCTCCTCCGAAGAAAGGGTTTGCGGTGCGGTGACTCTACAGAAAAATCATTCTTTCTCAAGGCGGCCGAGCCACGGAGCGTCGGGAGCCAGGCCGAGGGCTTCCGGCGACAGGCCCAGGGCCAGGCCCAGGAGCTGCGGGAAGAGCACGGACGGGATGCCGCCGCCCCGGCCGAACTGCAGCTGGCAGTAGGTGCAGGCCGTGGCCAGCACGTCCGCGCCCGAAGCCGCCGCGCCGGACAGCTTCTTGGCCATGAGCAGGTCCGAGATGGATTCGTCGCGGCCGCGCAGGGGGTAGCCGCAGCACTCCAGGCGCAGCTCCCAGGGCAGCGGGACGGCCCCGGTGGCCGCCGCGACGCGTTCGAAAACGGTCGGCGCCAGGGGGTCGTCGAAATGAGTGACGGCGGCCGGACGCAGGGCGTGGCAGCCGTAGTGGCAGGCCAGCCGAAGGTTGCGCAGGGGGCGAGTGACGGCCTTCGATACCGTGTCCAGGCTGTCGTCCAGGACCTGCAGCAGGTGGCGGACGCGCACGGTTTCGGGAAAGGGGAGCCTTTCCTCATCAAGCAGATTCTTCATGCGTAACTTGAGGTTTTCGTCCTGGGAGACCTGATGCGAGGCGTGCTGGAAATTCCCGAAGCAGCACTTGCACGGGGTCATGAGGTCGAGCCCCATGCTCTGGGCCTGGGCCAGGCCGCGCAGGGCGGAGTAGACCGAGGCGTCCTGGCTCTCGTGGCGCACGGGGTAGCCGCAGCAGGCGAACTCCGTCCGCTCCAGGCCGATGCCCAGGCGATCGCAGACGGCTTCGACGCTCATGCCGTGGGCAGGCAGATGGTGGGCGATCTTGCAGCCCGGGAAATAGGCGTAACGCATCAGGGCTTCCCCTTGTGGCGCAAGGTCCGGGCGCCGAGCTGACGTAGTTCGTAGAGGATGTCGGCCACGGGCACTCCCTGAGGGCAGTGCTCCTGGCACTTGTAGCAGGTGGTGCAGCTCCAGACCATGCGCGCGCCCAGGGTCTGGGCCTTGAGGCCCATGCGCAGGTAGTTCATGATCTGCTGGGGCGTCAGGTCCAGGTCGCGCTGCGGGTCCGTGCTCACGGCCACGACCGGGCAGACGCCCGTGCAGGTCGTGCACTGCACGCAGCCCCAGAAGGACTCGGCGCGGTCGGCCAGGCCGGTGCCGCTGGACCCGACCCCGCCCAGGCGGCGTGAGCCCAGATCCAGGGCCCACTCGCCGGCCGTGCGCTTGCGGAACTCGCCGTCCACCCCGGCTCTGCCTTCCTCCGACAACGCCGCCTTGGAGGACATCCACAGATCCTGAAGGTCGATGCCCGCGGGGCAGACCTGGGTGCAGCGCAGGCATTCGGTGCAGACGTGGCTGCCTTCGACCAGGTCCGTCAGGCGCGCGTCGTCCAGGCTGCGGTCCAGCCAGCTGCGCAGGTCGGCAAGCTTGTCCATGGGCAGGATGTCGGCGTTGCCGAGGACGCGGCGGCTCGGCGCCACGCTGCAGTGCAGGCTGCACTGGCCGCAGCGGGTGCAGGCCTCCAGGGCCAGGTTCCGCCCGAGGGCCGTGGCGGGAAACCCGCTGTCCCTGCGGCCGCCACGGGCCACGAGGTTGGCCGACGAGGCCAGGGGATGCAGGAACTTGCCCCACGGCAGCAGGGCCAGGGCCAGGAAGGACAGGCCGACATGCAGGTGCCAGAAGATCGGGGGCACGGTCCGCGGGAGGACGATGCGGGCGGGCAAGGCATCGGCCAGGGCGCGGGAGGCGAAGGCCGTGGCGGTGGGCGCGTGGCACCCGGCGCAGCGGTCCTCATGCAGTTCGCGGCCATGCTCGAGAATTTCCGGGGCCGTCGGCAGGAAACGCTCGAAGCGCACGCCGTTCTCCCGCGCCCAGAGGGCCTGGAGGGCGAGAAACTCCTCACTGTCGGCTTCGGGAAAATAGTCGGCGACCATGCGCTCGAAATCCGCGGGCGAGGCCATCTTGGCGGCCTCCAGCAGAAAGCCGGTCAGCAGGATGGAGGCCAGGAGCCCGGGAAGAGCCCAGTCCTGGAAGCGGCTGAGTGGCAGCAAACGCCGTCCCCTGTGCCAGGCCAGCAGGGCCAGGCCCGCCAGGGCGGCCAGGCCCAGGATGTTGCGGGCCGACTGCCAGGGCTCCAGGGTCGGCTCGTAGCCGGAAAAGAGGGGCCGGGTCACGATCCCGTCCATGGCGTGCAGGACAAGAAGGGGCAGGAAGCCCAGGATGAGGAGCATGTGCCCTGCCCAGCGGACCTTGCCGCTGCGCAGGGTGCGGCGCAGCAGGATGATGTCCGCCAGACCGGCGGCCAGGCCGCTTTTCCTGCGGTCCTGTTCGGGGGCGGCGGGCAGGCGGCTGCCGGGGCGGCCGTGGACGCGCCAGGCGAGGCCCAGAACGAAGCTCAGACAGGCAAGGCCGAGTCCGGCGGAAAAGAAGTCCATGCCGCTCCCGCGTGTTTAGAGATTTTGGCTCAGTTCCCGCACCGCCTTGCAGGCCGTGGCGATGGCCAGCCCCGCGCCGCACTTCATGCGCATCCAGTCCTGGTGAGCCAGGATGGCCCCGGCGGCATGAAGGCGCGGGTGGAAGGGCTGGCCGTCGGCGCCCAGGGGCCGCAGGGCCGCGTCGGTTTCCAGCCCGGCCTGGTTGATCTCGTGGCCGCGCGGGTCGAAGAACTCGGCCCGGTGCCAGTCCTCCCGCTTTTCGGGCTGGCGCACGGGCAGGTCGAACACGGCTTCGCGCACCGCGTGCCTGTCTGCCTTGAGGCCCTTGCCGAAGAAGCGGCCGCCGGCCAGGACGGCGCCCCGCGCGGCGATGCGCACCGCCGTTGAACCGCTGCCGGCCGTGAAATGAAACATCTCGCCGGACACCTCGGCGGCGCTGACGAGCTTCTGCGTGTACGTCCGCACCCCCAGGGCGGGCAAGCCCCGGTCGAAGGCAGCGCGCAGGCGGGGCCCGGCGATGGATGGCGGCAGGGTAGGGATCTCGAAGACTCGGCGCCCCAGCAGCTCCTCCATGTGCCCGACCACGGCCATGGTGTCGGTCATGCCGAAGATGGCCGGAAACCCGACGAACCGCGCGTTCCCCAGCAGCGGCCGGACGGCCTCGGCCAGTTCGGTCCGTCTGGCCTGGTCGGCCATGCTCCAGGCCATGTGCTCGGGGTACAGTTCGCCCCCCATGCCGGGGAAGCGGACGCGGGCCGTGCGCAGCCCCGGCCAGTCCGCGCGCACCTCGGCGATCTGCCGGGCCGAGATGCCCTTGAGGCCGTGAAAGTCCACCAGCAGCGTCGGCGCCTTGGCCTCCAACGCCTCCACCCCGCCCCAGGCGGAGCAGGGCAGCAGGTAGGTGGGCTTGACGGTGCCGGCCGATGTCAGGGCCAGGGTGTTGCGCCCGGGGCGACCCGTGTAGCACAGGCCGTTGTTCCCCAGAAAGGCGGTGAACTCCTCCAGGGCGGCCCCGATCTCGTCGTCGGCCACGTGGGCGTAGGGGTGCAGCGGCAGATCCTTGCGCAGGGCGGCCAGGGCGGCGAAGGGGTCCTCCCAGACGCGCTGCTCGGCCACGGGGTGCACGGCCATGAGGTCGATGAAGCCCGTGCTGAAGTCGATGCCGCCCGTGCCGCCGGCCTGGACCACGGACAGGCCCCGTTTGGCGGCGAAAAGGCTGGCCGCCATGCCGGCGAAGCCCGAGCCGATGACCATGACATCATATGTTTTCATGCCGGCTCCTTGGCGACCGGCGCGCACGCGCCCTCGTCGTCCCGAGTGGAAGGGGGCGGCCCGAACTCGAGGTCCATGGAGCCGCAGTACAGGGCCTCCTGCAGGTCGGCCTGCATCAGCGGCACGCCCCACAGGATGGGCGAGAAGCCCCGCCAGCGGCGCTCGGTGAAGGTCTTCAGCTCGGCCAGGCCCTGCATCCCCGCGATCATGCCCCGGTCGTAGAGGTGCCCGGTCACGCGCTGGCCGCAGAACCCGCCCTGGCAGGGCCCCTTGCCCACGCGGCTGCGCATGCCGATGGCCTTGAGCATGGAGCGGCCGCGCATGGCCCCGGCCTCGTCGATGATGGAGTCGATGACCCCGCGCGAGACCATCTCGCACTCGCACAGCACCAGGTCGTCCTCGGTGCGGCTGTCGACCCAGGCCCGCGGGCCCTTGCCCGGTTCGGTCCACTGGCCCAGGGTCGAGGCGGGCAGGGGCTCCGTCCTGGTCCGGCAGGGGGCCGCGACGCCCAGCTTTGCGCAGGCCAGATCCGCGGCCTTCTCGGCCATGAGGCGGTAGGTGGTCAGCTTGCCGCCGGTGATGGTGATGAAATTTTCGAGACCGTCGGCGGCGTGGTCAACAAGGGCGAAGCCGCGGCTCACGGCGCGGTCGTCGCCGGCGGGCCCCAGGGAGACCAGGGGGCGCACTCCGGCGTAGGCGCGGATGTAGCGCGTGCGATCGAGGATCGGCAGCATGGCCCGGGCGTCGTCGATGATGCGGTCGGCCTCGGCCACGCTCGGCCGGCAGCCGTCGGGCGAGGCCACGCGGATGGAGGTCGTGCCGAGGATGGAAACCGTGCCGCCGGGCACGAGGATGTCGGCGTCGGAAGGTTTGCGCAGGCGGTTGATGACGCGCGTGGCGATGCGGTCCTGGGTGATCAGCAGGCTCCCCATGGAGAAGAGCATGCCGATGCGCGCCCCGGCCAGGGAGGCAACGCGCGCGGCCCAGGCCCCGGCGGCGTTCAGCACCAGGTCGGCCTCGATGCGCACGTCCTCGCCCGTGGTGATGTCGCGGCACAGCACGCGCACGATGCGCCCGTTCTCGACCTCCATGGACCGCGCGGCCAGGTTGCGGCGCATGGAGCCGCCCAGGCTCAGGGCCTGGGCGATGTTGTCGAGGGAGAGCATGAAGGGGTCCACGGCCCCGTCCTGAACGGCGAAGGCGGCCACGAGGTCCGGGGAGAGGGCGGGCTCCATGGCCCGGGCCGTGCCCAGGTCGAGGCCGCGGCAGGGGACGGAGCTTGCGGCGCAGAGGCTGGGGAAATCGGCCACGTAGCGCTCGTCGTCGCCCCGCACGGCCACGAACAGGCCGCCCGAGTCCTCAATGCACTGCGGCGCCAGGCGGCGCAGGATGTCGCCTTCCTCCCGGCACTCTACGGCCGCCTCGCGGTCCGAGGCCACGTAGCGCGCGCCGCTGTGCAGCAGCCCGTGGTTGCCCCCCGAGGCGCCGGAATTGACGTCGCGCTGCTCGATGAGCAGGGCCGGCACCCCGCGCAGGGCGAGGTCACGCAGCAGGCCGGCGCCCGTGGCGCCTGCGCCGATGATCAGAACGCGGGTGTGAAGGGTGGTCATGTTCCCTCGGATGGCGTGGATGCGCCTCGATAAATGAATGAAAACGAACAAAGCGAACAGAAGGCGGCCCGAAAGACCCAGCCTCGATCCGGCGAAATCCTGCTGGTCAGCAGAGAAAAGCCATGCTAAAGGCTTTCGTGGACATTTTTTGCCTTCGTTGCGGCGCCTTCTAGCATGCACGGCCGGATTCTGCCAGATTTATTTTCTCAAAACGTCACGACACCGGTTTTTTTGTTCGAAAACGAAAGGAGATGTCATGAGCGATGCACACGAACCCGACGGGCAGGACACCGGCGCCCGGCACGTCTCCGTCCGTCAGAGGCACGCCGAGATGATCCGCATGGTCCGCGAGACGGGGTTCGCCACCATCCAGTCCCTGGCCGAGCATTTCGGCATCACCCCGCAGTCCGTGCGGCGGGACATCAACACCCTGAGCGCCAAGGGCCTGCTGCAGCGCTACCACGGCGGGGCCGGCCCCTGCCTGAGTACCGAGAACATGGACTATCTGGACCGCAAGGTCCTCTGCCTGGCCGAGAAGAAGGTCATCGGCCGCATGGTCGCCGAGGCCATCCCCAACAAGTCATCCCTCTTCATCAATATCGGCACCACCACCGAGGAGGTGGCCCGGGCCCTGGGCGGACACAAGAACCTGCGCGTCATCACCAACAGCCTGAACGTGGCCACCATCCTGACGGGCAACCCCGAGGTCGAGATCATCGTCGCCGGCGGGCTCATCCGCCATCACGACGGCGGCATCGTCGGCGAGGCTGCCATCGACTTCATCCGCCAGTTCAAGGTCGACGTCGGCATCATCGGCATCAGCGGCATCGACATGGACGGCACGCTCCTGGACTTCGACTACCGCGAGGTCCGCGCCGCCAGGGCCATCATGGAGAATTCGCGCCAGGTCTTCCTGGTCACGGACCACACCAAGTTCGGCCGCAACGCCATGGTCCGCCTGGGCAACATCGACGAGATCGACGCCCTGTTCACAGATCAGGCCCCGCCGGCCAGCGTCCTGGAGCAGATGCGGCGGGGAGGGGTGGAGTTGTACGTCGGGGAGGGGAGCGATCAGGAAAACTGAACGTTTCCGAAAAAAATAGGTCAGCTGACCAATTTTCTTTTTCAGTTGAGAAAACCATTTTCGTCTGTTACACGTTTGCGAACACGACGCCGGACGACCTGAACCCGACGGCGTCCCATTCCGCCCACGGAGGAGCCGCATGGGGCTTCAGCTTGATTCCATAGACCGCATCGTCGACGGCGAAACGCACCTCAAGGACGTTTCCCTCAATTTCCAGTCAGGACAGCGCTACGTCCTGCTCGGCCGCACCCAGGCTGGCAAGACGTCGCTCCTGCGCATCATGGCCGGCCTGGACCGCCCCACGCGGGGCAAGGTCATCGCCGACGGCCAGGACGTGACCGGGGTGTCCGTGCGCCGCCGCAACGTGGCCATGGTCTACCAGCAGTTCATCAACTACCCGTCCCAGACCGTCTTCGACAACATCGCCTCGCCCCTGCGCATCGCCGGGACCCCCAAGGCCGAGATCGAGAAGCGCGTCCTGGAGACTGCCCGCATGCTCCACCTGGAGCCGCTGCTCGCGCGCCTGCCGGCCGAGCTTTCCGGCGGCCAGCAGCAGCGCACGGCCATCGCCCGGGCCCTGGTCAAGGAGGCCCACCTCCTGCTCCTGGACGAGCCCCTGGTCAACCTCGACTACAAGCTGCGCGAGGAGCTGCGCGACGAACTGCAGCAGATCTTCGGCCAGCGCGATTCCGTAGTCGTCTACACCACGACGGAGCCCACCGAGGCCCTCATGCTCGGCGGCAACATCATCGTCATGCACGAGGGCAGGGTGCTGCAGACCGGCCCCACCAGCGAGGTCTACGACAACCCGGCCACGACCAAGGTGGCCGAGGTCTTCAGCGACCCGCCCATCAATTTCATCACCGCCGAGGTCGATGCGGTCAAGGCGCACCTGCGCATCGGCATCGACCTGCCCCTGACGGGCCACCTCGCGGACCTGAAACCCGGCACGTACAAGTTCGGCATCCGCTCCCACCATTTCAACCTGACCCGCAAGACCGAAGGGGACGTGGAGATCAAAACCGTGGTCGAGCTGGCCGAGATCAACGGCTCCGAGACCTTCGTCCATTTCCACTACCGAAACCGCTCCCTGGTCCTACAGGAGCAGGGCGTGCGGTCATTCAAGGTGGGGCAGGAGGTGTCCGTCTTCGTGCGGCCCTGCGACGTCTACGTCTTCGGCGAGGACGAGAGGCTGGTCAGATCCCCGTCATCAACCTGCTCCGCCTGAGCGAGGCTTTTCATGGCTGAAATCATACTCGAGAACATGGCCCACAGCTACCGGGCCAACCCCAGGGGCGACGAGGACTTCGCCCTGAAGCGCCTGCACACGGTCTGGGAGGACGGCGGGGCGTACGCGCTGCTGGGCTCCAGCGGCTGCGGCAAGACGACCATGCTGAACATCATCTCGGGCCTCTTGACCCCGAGCCAGGGCAGGGTGCTCTTCGACGGCCGGGACGTGACGAAGCTCCCCCCGGAGCGGCGCAACATCGCCCAGGTCTTCCAGTTCCCGGTGCTCTACGACACCATGACGGTCTTCGACAATCTGGCCTTCCCCTTGCGCAACCGCAAGGTGGAGGAGGGCGAGGTCAGAAGCCGCGTGCACGAGATCGCCGAACTCCTGGATCTGACGTCCGTGCTCGGCAAGCGCGCCAGCGGCCTGGCCGCCGACGCCAAGCAGAAGATATCCCTGGGGCGCGGCCTCGTGCGCAAGGACGTGGCCGCCATCCTTTTCGACGAGCCCCTGACCGTCATCGACCCGCACCTCAAGTGGCAGCTGCGCCGCAAGCTGAAGGAAATCCACCAGCAGTTCAAGCTGACGCTCATCTACGTGACCCACGACCAGACCGAGGCCATGACCTTCGCCGACAAGATCGCCATCATGTACGACGGGTCGCTGCTGCAGATGGGCGCGCCCGACGAACTCTTCGAGGATCCGGCCCACACCTTCGTGGGCTACTTCATCGGCAGCCCGGGCATGAACCTTCTGCCCTGCACCCTGGATGGGGGGGACGCGGTCCTGGACGGCGGCCGCATCCGCCTGGACCCGGCCGTGGCCGCCAAGGCGGGCTCGGGCGAATTCCGGATCGGCATCAGGCCCCTGTACCTGGAGCTCTCGGAAACGGAGAAACCGGGCGCGCTGGCCGGGCGCGTCGTGGCCGTTGAGAACGAGGGCAGCACCCGCATCGTGACGCTGACCGTCGGCGGCGCGAGGCTCAAGGCCCGCGTGGCCGAGGGCCGCTCCATCCCGGCCGATGCGTGCTGGGCGGTCTTCCCGCCCGAGCGGACCAAGCTTTTTCGCGACCAGGCCCTGGTCAAGTAGGAGGTAGGCGTGGAGAAATGGGAAAACAACCGGGCCTGGTTCCTGATCCTGCCCGTCTTCGTCATCGTGGCCTTCAGCGCCGTGGTGCCGCTCATGACCGTGGTCAACTACTCGGTCCAGGACATCCTGGGGCCGGGGCAGCGCATCTTCGTCGGGGCCGAGTGGTTCCGGGACATGCTGACCAACTCGCGGCTGCATGACGCCCTCGTCAAGCAGCTCATCTTTTCGGGGCTGGTGCTTCTGATCGAGATCCCGCTGGGCATCGGCATCGCCCTGACCATGCCCCAGAAGGGCTGGACCGCCTCGGCCTGTCTGGTCCTCCTGGCCCTGCCGCTGCTCATCCCCTGGAACGTCATCGGCACCATCTGGATCATCTTCACCCGGCCGGACATCGGCCTCTTCGGCGCGAGCATCAACAGCCTGGGCGTTCCCTTCGACCACACGGCCAATCCCCTGGACGCCTGGATCACGGTCATGCTCATGGAGGTCTGGCACTGGACGCCGCTGGTGGTCCTGCTGGCCTACGCCGGTCTGCGCTCCATCCCCGACGCCTACTACCAGGCCGCCAAGATCGACGGGGCCAGCCGCTGGGCTGTGTTCCGCTTCATCCAGCTGCCCAAGATGCGCGGCGTGCTGACCATCGCCGTGCTGCTGCGGTTCATGGACAGCTTCCTGATCTACGCCGAGCCCTTCGTCCTGACCGGCGGCGGCCCGGGCAACGCCACGACCTTCCTGTCCATCTACCTGGTCAAGCTGTCCACGGCCATGGACCTCGGGCCGGCCGCGGCCTTCTCCATCATCTACTTCCTCATCGTCCTGCTGTTCTGCTGGCTCTTCTACCAGGCCCTGCAGGCCGTGGGCACGGGGGACAAGTCATGAGAAAACGGCATTTCGTCCTCGTCTTCTACCTGACGCTGCTGCTGTTGCCCATCTACTGGATGCTCAACATGTCCCTGCGCACCAACGCGGACATCATGAGATCGTTCCAGTTCTTCCCCCACGACATGACCCTGGAGAACTACGCCAAGATCTTCTCGGACCCGTCGTGGTACTCGGGCTACATCAACACCATGATCTACGTGTCCATCAACACGGTCATCTCCCTGGTCACGGCCCTGCCGGCGGCCTACGCCTTCTCGCGCTTCCGCTTCATCGGCGACAAGCACGTCTTCTTCTGGCTGCTGACCAACCGCATGGCCCCGCCGGCGGTCTTCCTGCTGCCGTTCTTCCAGCTCTACTCGACATTCAACCTCATCGACACGCACATCGCCGTGGCCCTGGCCCACTGCCTGTTCAACGTGCCCCTGGCGGTCTGGATCCTGGAAGGGTTCATGTCCGGCGTGCCGCGCGAGATCGACGAGACGGCCTTCATCGACGGCTACAGCTTCCCGCGCTTCTTCCTGTCCGTCTTCATCCCGCTCATCCGGGCAGGGATCGGCGTGACGGCCTTCTTCTGCTTCATGTTCAGCTGGGTCGAGCTGCTCCTGGCCCGCACCCTGACCACCACCGTGGCCAAGCCCATCGCCGCGACCATGACCCGCACGGTCAGCGCCTCGGGCCTCGACTGGGGCCTGCTGGCCGCGGCCGGTATCCTGACCATCGTGCCCGGCGCCCTGGTCATCTGGTTTGTCCGCAACCATCTGGCCAAGGGCTTCGCCCTGGGCCGGGTCTAGGAGGGTTGTCATGAATATCGACTGGATGGCCTGGACGCCGGTCACCGCGTCGTTCTTCGGCTTCATCGTGCTCATGCTCGCCGGCATGACCGTGTGGCAGATCATCTCCCCGAGCATCGCGCGCCGGGGGTTTCTGCCCATCGTCACCACCCGGGGGGACCGTCTGTTCATCAGCCTTCTGGGCAGCGCCTACATCCATCTGGCCTGGCTGGGCCTGACGGAGATGGCCGTCTGGATCGCTACAGTGATATCCGTCGCCTTCCTCGCCACCGTCATGCGCTGGGGCTGAGATCAGGGCACCTGCGCGGTGCTCGGGGAAGGAACGGAAGCGGCGTTTTGGGGTTTGTTGGTATAACCGCAAATGGAGGTCCGTATGCAAGTTCGACGTGTTCTCTTGACCGGGATGCTCATGGTGGCATTCTTGGGCGTCACCAGCCTTGGCTTCGCCGATGAGGCGGCCCAGAAGGCGGCGGCGAAAAAATGGATCGACGAGGAGTTCCAGCCTTCGACGCTCAGCAAGGAAGAGCAGATGAAGGAAATGGAATGGTTCATCAAGGCCGCAGCCCCCTTCAAGGGCATGGAGATCAAGGTCGTCTCCGAAACCATCCCGACCCACGAGTACGAATCCAAGACCATGGCCAAGGCCTTCTATGACATCACCGGCATCAAGGTCACCCACGACCTGATCCAGGAAGGCGACGTCATCGAGAAGCTGCAGGTCCAGATGCAGTCCGGCGAGAACGTCTTCGACGGCTACGTCAACGACTCCGACCTCATCGGCACCCACTTCCGCTACGGCCAGGTCGTCAACCTGACGGACTGGATGGCCGGCGAAGGCAAGGACGTGACCCTGCCGACCCTGGACATCGACGACTTCATGGGCAAGTCCTTCACGACGGGCCCCGACGGCAAGCTCTACCAGCTGCCCGACCAGCAGTTCGCGAACCTGTACTGGTTCCGTTACGACTGGTTCCAGCGGCCCGAGCTCAAGGCCAAGTTCAAGGCCAAGTACGGCTACGAACTGGGCGTGCCGGTCAACTGGTCCGCTTATGAGGACATCGCCGAATTCTTCACCAACGACGTGAAGGAAATCGACGGCAAGGCCATCTACGGCCACATGGACTACGGCAAGAAGGCCCCGGACCTCGGCTGGCGTTTCACCGACGCCTGGCTGTCCATGGCCGGTGCCGGCGACAAGGGCATTCCCAACGGCTTGCCCGTGGACGAGTGGGGCATCCGCGTTGACGGCTGCCGCCCCGTCGGTTCCAGCGTGGCCCGCGGCGGCGACACCAACGGCCCGGCCGCCAAGTACGCCCTGCGCAAGTACATGGACTGGCTGCGCCTCTACGCGCCTCCCGGCGCCCTGGGCATGGACTTCTACCAGTCCCTGCCGAGCCTGGCCAAGGGCAACGTGGCCCAGCAGATCTTCTGGTACACCGCCTTCACGGCCTCCATGGTCGAGAAGGGCACGCCCGTGGTCAACGAGGACGGCACGCCCAAGTGGCGCATGGCCCCGTCCCCCCATGGCCCGTACTGGGAAGAAGGGCAGAAGCTCGGCTACCAGGACTGCGGTTCCTGGACCCTGCTGAAGTCCACCCCGGTTGACCGCCGCAAGGCCGCCTGGCTCTTCGCCCAGTTCTGCGTGGCCAAGTCGACCTCGCTCAAGAAGGCCCATGTCGGCCTGAACCCCGTCCGCGACTCCGACATCCGCCACGCGTCCTTCACCGAGCGCGCCCCGAAGCTCGGCGGCCTGGTGGAGTTCTACCGCAGCCCGGCCCGCGTGGCCTGGACGCCCACCGGCACCAACGTGCCCGACTACCCCAAGCTGGCCCAGCTGTGGTGGCAGAACATCGGCGAAGCCGTGTCCGGCGAAGTGACCCCCGAAACCGCCATGGACAACCTGGCCGCCGAACAGGACAAGATCCTGGAACGCCTGGAGCGCGCCAATGTCCAGGGCGACTGCGGTCCCAAGATGAACAAGCCCCAGGACGAGAAGTACTGGCTCGACCAGCCCGGCGCTCCCAAGCCCAAGCTGGAGAACGAGAAGCCCAAGGGCGAGACCGTCGACTACGACAAGCTCATCGAAGCCTGGAAGGCCGGCAAGGTCAAATAGGTCCCGAACAATCGGCACATGCGAGGGAGCGTCTTCGGGCGCTCCCTTTTTTGTTGGCGCGCAGGGGAGTTGGAATGTATGAGGAGTGACTGCGGCCTTCGCCATTGTATCCGTTGGAATCCATCACGGGAGCGCATCATGACGTATTCGGCCATCGTCGAAATCCTGGTCATCGGCAACGAAATCCTCATCGGCGACATCCAGGACACCAACACCAGCTGGCTCTGCCGTCTGGTCAACTCGCGCGGCGGCCACGTGTCGCGCGGGACCATGCTGCGCGACGACCTGGACGTCATCGCCGAAGAGGTGCGCCGGGCCCTTGAGCGCGGCCCCGACGTCCTCTTCACCTCCGGGGGGCTGGGCCCCACGGCCGACGACCTGAGCCTGGCCGCCGTAGCCAAGGGGGCAGACCTGCCCCTTAGTCTGAACGAGGAAGCCCTGCGCATGGTCAGGGAGCAGTACGACCGTTTTCACGCCATGGGCGTCATGGCGCAGGGCGGCCTCAACCCGGGGAGGGAGAAGATGGCCTGGCTGCCCGAAGGAGGGATTCCACTGTACAATCCCGGCGGGACGGCGCCCGGCGTGCTGTTGCAGGTCGGGCGGACAGCCATCGTCTCCCTGCCGGGCGTGCCGTCGGAGCTCAAGGGCATCATCGAGGCCTCCCTGCAGGACTTTCTGGACCGCACGTTCGGGGCCGGCGGCTCCCTGTCCAGGACCCTGCGCGTGCGCTGCAACGACGAATCCATCCTGGAACCGGTCCTGGGCCGGGTGGTGCCGAGGCACCCGCGGGTCTACATCAAGTCCCTGGCCACGACGGTCGGTGAAAGCCCGGAGCTGGACATCACCCTGACCGTCACCGGCGGCGGGGCGGTGGAGCGGGAGGGGTTGCTGGACGCGGCGTACGCGGAACTCGGCGCAGGGCTCGCCGGTCACGGCATTGCGTACCGGGAAGCACCATGAGGGAAAGGCGCTGAAGCGGCAGGGTGACTATGCGAGGCGCCTACGTACCTGCCCTCAGTAGTGGTACGTCCTGTTGGCCAGGATGGTCATGGCCCGGAAGAGCTGTTCGTAGAGCACCACCTGGGCCAGTTCGTGGGGCATGGTCATGGGGCTCAGGCTCAGCAGAAAGTTGGCCCGCGAGAGCAGTTCCGGAGAAAGGCCCATGGCGCCGCCGATGACGAAGCAGCATTCGCCCTGCGGGCTTTCGAAAAGGGGGCGCACGAAGGCGGCGAAATCGCGGGAGTCCATGAGCCGGCCGGTCTCGTGCAGGGCAACCAGGGTGTCGCGCGGACCGACCTTCTCCAGGATGCGTTCGGACTCGACCCGTTTTCTCTCCTCACCCCCGGCATTGGGGCAATCCTTGACCGACACGGCGTCGACGCGAACCATGGGAGCGAGCATTTTCGCATAATGGCCGATGGCCTCGGCCCAGTATTTCTTTTTGGTTCTGCCGACGCAGACAATTTTTAATCTGTACATAGTTTACCTGAGTTTCCGCCGGAACAGAGGATGTCATCCTGACGGATTCGACCGTCCTGAGGGATTGATTTTGAATGAAATCAAGGGCAATGATACATCGTTGCCAGTATTTCCGCTCCGTGATCGCCAGGACCAGGGTTCACGGTCACTTCAGCCACGGTCTTTGGAGGTGTCGCATGAGCAGCAAGCCGGGACAAGATGCAGGGGACGATGCGAGCCTGCTGATCGCCAGCGAAAACGAGGAGAAGCACTTCGTCCGCAAAGCCTTCCGCGTGCCCATCCCGCAGGGCCTTGTCACCCTGGACCACGGCGGGCGGAAACACGCGGTCAAGGACCTCTCCATGTACGGGGTCGGCCTTGCCGTGACAAGTCCCGACGACTTCAGCGTCGGCGCCGTCCTTGAGAGCGTCCGGATCACCTTCCCCGACAGGACGTTCCTGGTCGATGTCCGGGTGGTGCACATTTCGCCCTATGAAGGCGACAGCCTCATCTGCGGCATGGAGATCATCCACACCCACGACTCCGGCTACATCGACTGGATGACGCGGGTCATATCCGAAATCAAGACATCGGTCCTGGGCGCTGTCGCGAAATCCTCCTGAATCGGGGTCGCACATGAACGGACGATCACATCCCGACATCCTCGGCGAATTGTTCCGGGGCGAACAGGGCTCGGGGCCCGTTTCGGGCCTGGAGGAACTGGAAGCCCTCATCCGGGTCTGCCTGCCGAAGGCCGAACCGGAGACCAAATCCAACGCCAGGCTTCTGCCACTGAAACGCAGGCAGAACGCAAGCAAACGGAAAACCACCCATTATCTGCGCGAGGACGTCTTCGACGGCCTGACGCAGGCCAAGGACATCCTCATGCGGCTTCTGCCCGAAGGGTCGAAAACCAAAGCGTCCAAGTCCAATCTGGTCAACCACGCGGTCAACCAACTGCTGCGGGAGATCGAGGAGAAAGGCCTCGATGGCCCCCTTGTCAAATCCATCCTCGGAAAAATTGAGTAACGGCGGAGGCTGTTCATGAAGGTGATCTGTCCGCAGTGCAGAAAAGAGCACAACGTCGATGAATCAAAGATCCCGGCCGGGGCAAAGGTCGCCCAGTGCCGGGCTTGCGGGCACCGTTTCCCGCTGTTCGAGCCGGCTGCCGCCGAACCGGAGAAACCCAAGGCCCGCCGGATCGGGGTGACCCTCAGCAAGGGCGGCGTGGGCAAGACCACCACGGCCGTCAGCCTGGCCGCAGGCCTGGCCCTGGCCGGGTACAAGGTGCTTCTGGTCGACACGGACACCCAGGGGCAGGCGGCCTATGTCCTGGGCATGAAGCCCAAGGCGGGCCTGACGGAGCTGGTCACGGGCGAACTGCCGCCCGAGGAGACCATCGTGCAGGCCCGGGAAAACCTCTGGCTCCTGGCCGGCGGACGCTCCCTGGCCGGCATCAAACGCCTCATCGACCGCAAGGACTTCGGCGGCGAGCTGACCCTGGTCGAGGCCCTCGAACCCATCGAAAAGGACTACGACTACGTCATCGTCGACACCTCGCCGGGCTGGGACCCGCTGACGGTCAACGTGCTCTTCTACGTCTACGAGCTCATCACGCCCGTGTCCCTGGAGGTCATGACCCTGCAGGGGCTCGTCGAGTTCCTGAAGAGCCTGTCGTCCATCCAGAAATACCGCGCCGACGTGACTCTGAACTACATTCTGCCGACCTTCCTGGACAAGCGCATCAAGAACCCCGACGCCATCCTGGACAAGCTCAAGGATCTGTACGGCGAGTACGTCTGCACGCCCATCCGCTACAACGTGCGCCTGTCCGAGTCCCCGGCCTACGGCAAGACCATTTTCGAGTACGCCCCCGGCTCCCACGGCTCCCAGGACTACCGCGACCTGGTGCGCAAGATCACCGGCCGTCCGGAACTGTTCGCCTGAGCCCCCCGGACCCCGCGCCGACGTATCCCCGCGCATTTGCGTGCGCGGGGATTTTTTCGTACCTAGCCCTCCCATGACGATGCACTTCCCCATGACTTTCGATTTCCCGCAAATGGAACGCCCGTGCCCAGAACGCTGATCATCGCAGAAAAACCTTCCGTGGCCCGCGAACTGGCTGCCGTGCTGGGCGTCAGGGGGCGCGGCGAGGGCTGCCTGCAGGGGTCGGGGCACGTGGTCACCTGGGCCGTGGGGCACCTCGTCAACATCGCCGAGCCGGCCCAGCAGAACCCGGCCTGGGCCGGCCGCTGGGCCATGGGCCAGCTGCCCATGCTCCCGGCGCGCTTCGCCCTGGGCATCCTGCCGTCCACGGCCAGCCAGTACGAAATCATCCGGCGCTACCTCCTGGACGACGACATCACCGAGGTCATCAACGCCACGGACGCCGGGCGCGAAGGGGAGCTCATCTTCCGGCGCATCTACCTCCTGGCCGGCAGCACCAAGCCCATCAAACGCCTGTGGGCCAACGACATGACCGAGAAGGGCCTGCAGAAGGCCTTCGCCGGCCTCGTGGACGGCGAGCAGAAGCGCAACCTCGGCCACGCCGCCTTTGCCCGGGCCGAGGCCGACTGGCTGGTGGGCATGAACTTCTCCCGCCTCTTCACCCTGCGCGCCGGCAGCCTCATCACCGTGGGCCGGGTCCAGACGCCGGTCCTGAAGCTGCTTGTCGACCGGCGGCGCGAAATCGAGAATTTCGAACCCAAGGACTACTGGACCGTGGAAGGGGACTTCGCCCAGGGCGAGGAAACCTTCAGGGCCACCTGGTTCGCCCCGCCCGAGTTCAAGGACTCCAAGGTCTGGACCGAGGCGGAAGGGCGCGAGGTGGTGGAGGCCTGCGCCGAGGGCAGGGGAGAGGTGCTGTCCATGGAGAAGAAGAAGGGCCGCCAGAAGCCGCCGCTGCCCTTCGACCTGACCACGCTGCAGAAGGAGGCCAACTCGCGCCTGAACCTCTCGGCCCAGCAGACCCTGACCATCGCCCAGGACCTGTACGAGAAGAAGAAGCTCATCACCTACCCGCGCACCGATTCCAGGCACCTGACCAAGGAGCTCTTCGCCGAGTGCCTGGAGAACCTGCGGGCCGTGTACGGGCATTTCCCGGAGATTTCGAGCAAGGCCGCGGCCAACATCAAGGGCGGCACGAAAAAGTTCGAGTGCGTCAACGACGGCAAGGTCACGGACCACCACGCCATCATCCCGACGACGGTCAAGGCCAACCGCGCGGCCCTGGGCGCGGACGAATGGGCCGTGTACGAGATGATCTGCCGGCGCTTCGCCGCGGCCTTCATGGACGACGCCGTGTTCGACGCCTCGACCCTGTGGATCGGCGTGAACGGGCACCGCTTCCGCGCCACGGGCAAGATCTTCCGCGACCGCGGCTGGCTCGAGGCCGAACCCTGGCGGGCCTCCGAGGACAACCCCCTGCCGGACCTGAAGAAGGGCGGAGCGGTGGACGTGGTCGGGCTGAACCTGGCGGCGCACAAGACCAAACCTCCGGCGCACTTCACCGACGCGACCCTCCTGGCGGCCATGGAGACGGCCGGCAAGCTCGTCGAGGACGAGGAACTGCGCGAGGCCATGAAGGAAAGGGGGCTCGGCACTCCGGCCACCCGCGCCCAGATCATTGAAACGTTGCTTGCGCGGGAATATATCGCCAAGGACGGCAAGCGCCTCGTGGCCTCGGACCTGGGGTGCTGGGCCGTGGACGTGGTCTGCGCCATGATCCCGCAGGTCGCCTCGCCGGAGCTGACGGGCGAATGGGAGAAGCGCCTCAAGGAGATGGAGCAGGGAAGCTATGCCTACGGGGTGTTCATGCGTCAGGTGCGGGACATGGTCGCCGGCGGGGTGAGCCTGGTCAAGGGCAGCTCCGCGCGCCCGCCGCGCTGTCCCGTGGTTCCGCAACGAAACGCACGCAGCAAGGAGGCGGCATCGTGAGCACCGTTCTGGTCGTGGACTCCGACGGCAAGGCCCTGACGACAACCCACCGCAGGCTGCGCAAGACCTTCGAGACGCACATCGCCCTGGGCGCGCGTGCGGGGCTGCAGCGGCTGATTGAAGAGGGGCCCTACGCGGCGGTCATCGCCGAATTCTCCATGGCGGACATGGACGGGGTCGAGTTTCTGTCGCGCGTGCGCTCCGTCAGCCCCCAGACTTCCAGAATCCTGCTCAGCCGCTCGTCCATGGGAGTGGCCGACCTGCTGCGCGCGGTCAACGAGGCCGGGGCCTTCCACGTCCTGCCCGCCTCGTGCGACGATCAGCCGCTGCTGGACGCCGTGGGCAAGGGGGTCCGGCAACACGAGGAAATGTGGTCCTCCTCCCACGACATGCGGGAAACCTGCGCCCTTTTCGCCAAGGCCGTGCACGAGATCGTGTGCTGGCTGCGCGCCGACGTGCGCGATCTGCTGAGCCCCGTGCTGCCGCTCCTGCGGGGGCTGTGCGAGCGGCTCAAGGACCCAGACCCGGTGATGACGGAGACGGCCTTCCTCGTCTCGGTCGTCGGCGTCATCGCCCTGCCGGAACAGACTCTGGACGAGATCGTCTCAGGTCGGGAACTGGGCGACGCCCAGAAGCTCGCCTTCGCAGGGCATCCCGAGCACGCGGTGGAGCTGCTGCGGCACGTCCCCAGGATGCGCGACGTAGCCGAGATCCTGCGCGGGTATTCCAATTTTCTGCACCTGAGTCTCATGCCTGCTGCCGAAGACCTGACGGAAATGCCGGACATGCCCCCCGGTTCCCCCATCATGGCCCTGGTCATGGAGTACCGGATGTCCCTGTACGCGAACCTCGCGACGGCGGCATTCCTGGAGCGCAAGCGCGAGCGGGGCCTGTACTCGCGGTCCATGCTCCAGGCTTTGGAGGCGCAGATCTCTGCGAGCGATCAGGCCGAAACGGCCGTCGGCCTGGACGGCCTGCAGCCCGGCATGGTCCTGGCCAGACCCGTGACCGGGACCCGCGACGGCAAAAACATGATCCTGGTGCCCGAAGGCTACGAACTGGCGCGCACGACCATCCTCTTCATCCGCCAGACGGCCCGCAACGGCCATGTGGACGAACCGGTCATGGTCAAGGGCGGCGACATGAGCCGAAACACGGACCAGACGGAAAGCTGAAGGCGGCTCACAGAACGGCCACTGGCCAGCGCTCTGCAAGGCTCCAAGGACGGGTCGCCGCACTGCAGCCGGATCGAAAAAGCCCGGCCGGCGCATACTCGCGCCGCACCGGGCTGGCTGGGCCTCGTCCATTTCAGTCCATGACGTCCATCTCGTCCATAAAGTCCACCATGCCATCGCAGCAAATGGGCAGACACGCCCCCGGCAATCCTATTCTTCAAGCAAGTAGTTGAAACGTTTGAGATTGGAATACGCCCACTCCAGAATCTTGCGCATCTCGGCCGGTACGGCCTCGGGATGGACCTGCCCCTGATACTGGTTCAGGTAATAGGTCAACGTTCCTGCATCTTCCTGATATACAAGCACAATCGAGTAAATCGAGGCGATCTCGGGGCGATCGGGAAACTCCGGCTGGCTCATGACGTGCAGGACGAACTTCTTTTTCTCCGCGGCAGTCAGTTCGAAAAGCCTGCTGGCGATGACTTCCTCCTTGAGCTTATACGACAGGAGCGTGCCGCTCTGGTCCGAGCCGCGGGACTGGATGTCCAGAGGGAACTTGCCGATGGCGCCGGACGGGGGCGCGGTTTCGGGCGTCTGCACGGGCTTGGGCTGATCCTGGACGGGCTTGGAGATGTTCAGCGTCGAATTGTCTGCGGACTGGGCCCAGGCACAGGAAGCCAGGCCGACGAGACACACGGTGATCAGCAAAGTCAGGACGCGCTTCATGTGGATATCCTCGTGTTGGATTGAAAAGCCGGCCATGCGCGCTTCGTGTTGTGGAAGCTGCACAGGCGAAAGAAACAGTATCAAAAGAGCGGTGCCTTCGGCAATGGCGCGGGATTGCTGAACCTTCACAGTATTTAAAGTTAACATAATTTTCATTATGAGACTTAAAAAAGGCGTACGGGAATGGTGGACGGGATGGACCTTATGGACAAAATGGACCCGCCCTGAGGGACAGGCAGCGCCTGAAAAAGGAAAAACCCGGCCGGCGCATGGCTGCGCCGTACCGGGCTGGCTGGGGCTTCGTCCATTTCAGTCCATAAGGTCCATCCCGTCCATGACGTCCACAACAACCTCAAGGCCGGTCATTTCCCTTCTTTCTTCTCCCAATCCTTGAGAAACGCCGCGATCCCCTTGTCCGTCAGGGGGTGATTCAGCAACTGGGTCAGGATCTTGAACGGCACCGTGGCGATGTGCGCGCCGGCCAGAGCCGCGTCCAGGACGTGCAGCGGATGGCGCACGCTTGCCGCGATGATGCGGGTTGAAAAGCCGTAGTTGGCGTAGATGGTCAGGATCTGCTGCACGAGTTCCATGCCGTCCTGGCCCACGTCGTCGAGGCGCCCGAGGAACGGGCTGACGTAGGCCGCGCCGGCCTTGGCGGCCAGCAGCGCCTGGGCCGCGGAAAAGACCAGGGTCACGTTGGTCTCGATGTCCATGGATTTGAGGATGCGCACGGCCTTGAGACCTTCGCCCGTCATGGGCACCTTGACCACGACGTTGGGGCCGTACTGCACGAGGTCCCGGGCCTCGCGGACCATGCCCTCGGCGTCCAGGGAAATGACTTCGAGGCTGACGGGCCCCGGCACCAGGCGGCAGATTTGGGCTGCGATCTCGCGCCAGTCGGACGCCTCCTTCGACATGAGCGACGGGTTCGTGGTCACGCCGTCCACCAGGCCCATGTCCATGGCCGCCCGGATCTCGCCCAGGTTGGCGGTATCGATGAAGAACTGCATGGTACCCCCTATTCCTTGATCATTTTCAGGTACTTGTCCCGGCATTCATAGCTGCAGAAACACCTGACCTGCTCCCCTTCCTTGATCCTGATGTCCGAATCCTTGGAGACGTACGTGCCGCAGACGGGGTCCTTGACCAGCACCCCTTCCTTGGCCAGCTGCTCGTCGTTGTTCTTCTTGACCTCGACCTTCTTCTTCCGGTCGTTGGTCAGCAGCTTGTACAGGATGAAGCAGGCGGCGGCGATCACGAGAAATTTGAGCATCATTCACCTCAAAATGGTTTGGAGGGCTGGCGGATGAGGTCTCCCTCGACGGAGTACGTGAGCCGCGACAGCCATTGTGATGGAGTGAGGCCCCGAACGCGCAGCTCCGGGGCGAGATGCATGAGCGGAACGAGGACGAAGGCCCTCTCGCACATGCGCGGATGCGGGATCTGCAGCCGGTCCGACAGCCATTCGACGCCGTCCAGCAGCAGGATGTCGATGTCGATGACGCGCGGCCCCCAGACCACCGTGCGCACCCGGCCCATGGCGGCCTCGACGCCGGAGGTTGCTTCCAGGAGCGTCTCGGGCGTCCAGGTCCCGTCCAGACTGATGCGGGCCGCGCAGTTGGCGAACCAGTCCTGGTCCGTCAGGCCCTGGGGTTCCGTGCGGAAGACCGGGGATACTGCCTCCACGGCCAGCCCCGGGACGGCGTCGAGAAGTTCCTGGGCGCGGCGCAGGTTTGCGGGCCCGTCGCCCATGTTCGAGCCCAGGCCGAGGAAGGCATGGGTGACCGTGTGGTGTGGCATAGCCTGAAAAAGCTACCTTTTTCATCTTGTGCAGGCAAGGGGCCAGATGTACCTTGGCGGAAATGCACGACGAAATCGACGCCTACCTCCAGCACCTGACCGTCATCCGCGGCCTGTCCGAAAAAACCGTCGAGGCCTACGGATCGGACCTGCTCTTCTTCCGCGATTTCATGACGGAGCTGGGCGGAAGCCTCGCCTCCGTGGACGAGCACACCCTCTTCCTCTACCTCGTGCACCTGCGACGCAAGGGCCTCAAGAACACCTCCCTGGCCCGCAACCTGTCGAGCCTGCGGGGTTTCTTCGACCATCTCGTGCAGGAGCGCGTCCTGACGGGAAGCCCGGCCGCCCTTCTGGACAGCCCCAAGCTCTCGCGCAAGCTGCCCGACGTCCTGTCCCGCGACGAGGTCACGGCGCTCCTGGCGAGGCCCGACACGTCCGACCGCCTGGGCTTCCGCGACCGGACCATGCTCGAACTCCTCTACGCCTGCGGCCTGCGCGTGTCCGAACTGGTGGCCATGACGGCCCAGGACTTCGACCCCCAGACCGGACTCATGCGGGTGCTGGGCAAGGGCAGCAAGGAGCGCTTCGTGCCCCTGCACGACGGGGCCGTCGGATTCCTCCTGGACTACCTGCGCCGCTGGCGCCCCCTCTTCGGCCCCAAGTGCGACGAGGCCTTCCTGAACCGCTCGGGCCTGGGCCTCTCGCGCCAGGGCGTGTGGAAGATGATCCGGCGCTACGCCCTGGAGGCCGGCATTTCGCGCACCGTGTCGCCCCACACCATGCGCCACTCCTTCGCCACGCACCTGCTCGAAGGCGGGGCCGACCTGCGCACCGTGCAGATCCTGCTGGGGCACAGCGACATCATGGCCACGGAAATCTACACCCACGTGCAGTCGGCGCGCATGATCGCCCTGCACCGCAAATTCCACCCACGGGCCTGAGATGAGCCACCCGACAACGGTCATCACCTGCCACGCCAACGCCGACTTCGACGCCCTGGCCGCCATGATCGCCGTGAGCAAGCTCTACCCTGGCGCGGCCCTGGTCTTCCCGGGCACCCAGGAGAGTTCCCTCAAGGATTACTTCATCCAGAGCGCCATGTACCTCTTCAATTTCACGACGCTCAAGGACATCGACCCGGCCCTGGTCCGCGTGCTCGTCGTGGTGGACACCCGCCAGCGCTCGCGCCTGACCCACGTGGAGCCCCTCTTCGACGTGCCGGGCCTGGAGATCCACATCTACGACCACCACCCGCCCGGCGACGACGCCCTGAGCGGAGCCGTGGACGTGTACCTGCCCTGGGGCGCGACCACGTCCATCATCGTCGACATGCTCAAGGCCAAGGGCCTGACCGTGGATGCCGACGAGGCCACCATCCTGGGCCTGGGGATCTTCGAGGACACGGGCGGCTTCACCTTCAAGTCCACCACGGAGCACGACTTCGAGGCCGCGGCCTGGCTGCGGACCATGGGCATGGACCTCGACGTCATCCGCGACATCATGAGCCGCGAGCTGTCCACCGAACAGGTGGCCATCCTCTCTGAACTCATCGAGTCGGCCGCAACCCACACCATCAACGGCGTGGACATAGTGCTGACCGAGGTCTCCCTGGAGTCCTACGTCGGCGACTTCGCCCTGCTGACCCACAAGCTCATGGACATGGAGAACATCCGCGTCCTCTTCGCCATCGGCCGCATGGGCGACCGCATTCAGCTCGTGGCCCGCAGCAAGGCCCCGGAGGTGGACGTGGGCCTGGTCTGCGCATCCTTCGGCGGCGGCGGGCACGCCTACGCGGCATCGGCCTCCATCAAGGATCGCACGATATCTCAAGTAAGAGATGAGCTTTTCGCCCTGCTCTACTCCCACATCAACCCGCAGCTCGTGGTCAGGGACTTCATGTCCTCGCCAGTGGTGCGCATCGAGGCCGCGCAGACCGTGGCCCAGGCCGCGGAGGTCATGACCCGCTACGGCCTCAAGGCCCTGCCCGTGGTCGAGTACGGGGACCAGGTCTGCGGCATCATCGAGGGCAGCCTGGCGGAGAAGGCCGTGGGGCACGGGCTGGGCTCCGAGCGCGTCACGGAGTACATGCTCGAGGATTTCCAGGCCGTGTCCGAGGATCAGGACCTCTACCAGGTCATGGAGATCATCCTCGGCCGCCGCCAGCGCCTGGTGCCGGTCCTGCGCGAACAGGCCATGGTCGGGGTCATCACGCGCACCGACCTCATCAATCTCATGGTCCAGGAACCGGCGCGCATCCCCGAGTCCCTGCTCTCGGACAAGCGCCAGGAGAAGAACATCCGCCACGTGCTGTCCGAGCGCCTGCCGCGGGCCATCGTCGGCCTGCTGCAGTTGGCCGGGCAGGTCGGGCAGGACACGGGCGTGGAGGTCTACGCTGTGGGCGGCTTCGTGCGCGACATGCTGCTGGGCATCCCCAACGACGACATCGACCTGGTGGTGGAGGGCGACGGCGTGGCCTTCGCCCACGCCCTGGGCGAGCGGCTCGGGGCCCGGGTGCGGCCGCACCTCAAGTTCCGCACGGCCGTCCTCATCCTGCCTTCGGGACAGAAGATCGACGTGGCCACGGCCCGCCTCGAATACTACGAGTACCCGGCCGCCCTGCCCATCGTCGAGCTGTCGTCCCTGAAGATGGACCTCTACCGCCGCGACTTCTCCATCAACACCCTGGCCGTGCACCTCTGCCCGCCGACCTTCGGCCGGCTGGTGGACTTCTTCGGCGGTCAGCAGGACATCAAGGACGGCATCATCCGCGTCCTGCACTCCCTGTCCTTCGTCGAGGACCCCACGCGCATCATCCGCGCCATCCGCTTCGAGCAGCGCTTCCAGTTCAAGATCGGCAGCCAGACCGAGCGGCTCATCAAGAACGCCGTGCGCCTGAACATCTTCCAGCGGCTCTCGGGGGCGCGCATCCGCCACGAGCTGCGCCTCCTGGCCGAGGACAGCGCGCCCGTGGACGCGCTGGTGCGCATGCGCGACCTGGGCCTCCTGCAGGAGATCAGCCCCCTGCTCCACTTCCCCCAGACCAAGGAAGCCCTGCTGGAGGAGATCGAGAAGGTCATCACCTGGTACAAGCTCCTGTTTCGCCGCGAGGCTCCGGACATCTGGATCGTCTACTTCCTGGGGCTGGTCTCGGGCTTCGACGCCCACCAGGTCATGGCCCTGACGGCGCGCCTGCAGTTTCCGCCGCGTCGCGTGGATCTGGTCGAGTCCACGCGCCGGCAGCTGCGCTTCACGGCCATGCAGCTGGCCCAGTGGGCCAGGAACAACGGGCGGCCGGCGGACCTTTACGATATCCTCTCCCCGCTCTCCCTGGAGGGTCTGCTCTACACCATGGCCCGGCAGCGCAAGGAAGAGCTGCGCAAGGCCGTGTCCCAGTACCTGACCCACCTGCAGGACGTGCAGATCGCCGTCTCGGGCCGCGACATCGCCGCCCTGGGCCTGCCGCCCGGCCCCCACTACTCCGCCATCCTGCGCGCCGTGAAGCGGGCGGTGCTCAACGCCGAGGTCTCCACGCGCGAGGAGCAGCTGGCCCTGGCGCGGCGCCTGGCCAATTCCCTGGCCGGGGAAGCGCGCGACGCCGCAGCACTTTCTTGACCGGAGGGTGGCAATTCTTTAACAATTTTTTGTCGTTTTGGTCCGTGGGACTCTTTTAACGGAAATCATCAACCTGGTTTGGAGGACGTATGCGCACTCGGATCGCTCTTGCTCTGCTGGCTCTTTTCCTGATGGCCGGAAACGCCCTGGCCAAGGATGTCGTCTTCGCGGTGGACGCGACCTATCCGCCCATGGAAATGGTCGACGCCAACAAGAACATCGTCGGCTTCGGTCCCGAAATCGTGGCCGCCATCGGCAAGGCCGCCGGCTTCAACCCCATCCTGAAGAACACCGCCTGGGACGGCATCTTCGCGGGTCTGGCCGCCGGCAAGTACGACGCCATCGCCTCCTCGGTGTCCATCACCGATGAACGCAAGCAGACCATGGACTTCACGGACCCCTACTTCGAGGTCAAGCAGGGCGTCGTGACCGCCAAGGACGCGGGCATCAAGTCCGTGGCCGACCTGAAGGGCAAGACCATCGCCTCCCAGATGGGCACCACCGGCTACTTCGTGTGCAAGAAGATCGAAGGCGCCACCGCCAAGTCCTATGACGAGATCGGGCTGGCCGTGGAAGACCTCTACAACGGCCGCCTGGACGCCGTCATCGCCGACGACTCCGTGGCCTCCAACTACGCCCTGCAGCACGAGCAGTACTCCCAGAAGCTGACCCTGGCCTTCCTCATCGCCCCCGAGAAGCCCGAATACCTGGGCTTTGCCGTGAACAAGGGCAACAAGGAGATCGCCGACCTGATCAACAAGGGCCTGGCCGCCATCAAGGCGAACGGCGAGTACGACAAGATCTACGCCAAGTGGTTCGGATCCAAATAGCATGAACCAGGGCGAACCGGGGGAAATCCCCGGTTCGCCTTTTTTTCACCCGATCCCGACAAGGCCTGTCATGAACCAACATTTCCACAAGAAAGCCGTCAAGATCGACATCGGCGACGGCGCCGCCATTCCCGTCAGGAAGGACGCAGGGCTGTTCACGGCCTGGTGGCTGACCTTCTTCGGAGCCATCGCCGTCATCGTCTACCTCTGCGTGACCCAGCCCGAGCCCTACTGGCGGGTGCTCAAATTTCTGCCCGACGGCGTCTACGTGACCTTCCAGGTCACCGTCCTGTCCATCCTCCTGTCCCTGGTCCTGGGGCTCGTCACCGGGCTGGGGCGGCTGTCCCGCAACAGGATCATCAACCTGATCGCGTCCACCTACGTCGAGATCATCCGCGGCATCCCGCTCCTGGTGCAGCTCTTCTACATCTACTACGCCCTGGGCCGCCTGGACCTCTTCAAGGACCTGCCGCCCATGGCCGCGGCCGTCGCCGCCATGGGCATCTGCTACGGGGCCTACATGGGCGAGGTCTTCCGCGCCGGCATCGACTCCATCGACAAGGGGCAGTCCGAGGCGTCGCGCTCCCTGGGCTTCAACCGCGCCCAGACCATGATGTACGTCATCCTGCCCCAGGCCTGGCGGACCATCCTTCCTCCCGTGGGCAACGAGTTCATCGCCCTGCTCAAGGACAGCTCCCTGGTGTCCGTGCTGGCCGTGGCCGACCTCATGCGGCGCGGGCGCGAGTTCGCCAGCGAATCCTTCCTGTACTTCGAGGCCTACACCATGGTGGCCCTGGTCTACCTGGTCATCACGCTCTTCCTGTCCAAGGGCGTCAGCAAAATGGAGCAGAGGTTGAACTATTATGAACGGGATTAGGCCCATCATCGACATCAAGAACGTCTACAAGTTCTTCGGCCAGCTGCAGGCCTTAAACGACGTCAGTCTGTCCATCAACCAGGGCGAGAAGGTCGTCATCATCGGGCCCAGCGGCTCGGGCAAGTCCACCCTGCTGCGCTCCATCAACCGCCTGGAGACCATCGACAGCGGCAGCATCGTCGTCGACGGCAAGGACATCAACGGCTCGGGCAGCGACATCAACCTGATCCGCCAGGAACTGGGCATGGTCTTCCAGAGCTTCAACCTCTTCCCGCACAAGACGGTCATGGGCAACCTGACCATGGCGCCCATGAAGCTCAAGAAAGTGCCGGAACTGGAAGCCAAGAAGCGGGCCCTGGCCCTCCTGGACAAGGTCGGCATCAAGGACAAGGCCGAAGTCTACCCGTCCATGCTCTCGGGCGGGCAGCAGCAGCGCGTGGCCATCGCCCGCGCCCTGGCCATGAACCCCAAGATCATGCTCTTCGACGAGCCCACCTCGGCCCTGGACCCCGAGATGATCGGCGAGGTCCTGGACGTCATGGTCACCCTGGCGCGCGAGGGCATGACCATGGTTGTGGTCACCCACGAGATGGGCTTCGCCCGGGAGGTCGCCGACCGCGTCATCTTCATGGACCACGGCCAGATCGTCGAGACGGGCACGCCCGAGCACTTCTTCACCAACCCGGAACATCCGCGCACCCAGAAGTTCCTCAGCCAGATCCTGTAACCATGAAGACAATCCACGCGCCCTGGCGCATCGACTACATCCTGGGCCCCAAGCCCGACACCTGCGTCTTCTGCCTGCCCGAAGGCACGCACGAGGACGAAAAGCGCTGCGTGCTGCACCGCGCCGAGCACTGTTTCGTCATCATGAACATCTTCCCGTACTCCAACGGGCACCTCATGGTCACGCCGTACAGGCATGTCAGCAACATCACGGAGCTGACCGCCGAGGAAAGCCATGAAGTCATGGACTATGTACAAAAGTGCGCTTTTATCCTACAGCAGGCCTTCAAGCCGCACGGCCTGAACATCGGCGTGAACATCGGCGAGGCCGCCGGCGCCGGGATCAGGGAACACCTGCACGTTCACCTCGTCCCGCGCTGGAACGGAGACCACTCCTTCATGGCCGTCATGTCGGAAACGAGCGTTCTCCCCGAGCATTTGCGCTCGACGTACGAACGCCTGAAACCATATTTCGACAACCTTCAACGGTAGAGGTACATCGGATGCGTTATCTCAAAGTGTTGGGCCTGGTGGCTCTCTTCTTCTTCTCCATGCTGTTCTTCGTCCAGAACCATGACATTCTGGTCCAGGAGCTGGCCCTGGAGCTCAAGGTTTTCGGCCTTCACTACACGACCGAAGCCGTGCCCTTCTATCTGGTCATCCTCATGGCCTTCGTCATCGGCTCCCTGCTGTGCACCCTGTACTTCTTCCTGGAGCGCGTGCGCCTGTCCAAGCAGGCCCGCCAGCTGAAGAAGCAGGTCGACGCCCTGGAGCGCGAAGTCGCCTCCCTGCGCCCCAAGACCGTGGAAGAGCCGTACACGACGGCGGAATCGACCGAGAACATCCAGAACTGATCTCTCCGTCGCAAGACCTGCCACAGTGCGTCCCCAAGGCCACCCTTCGGGACGCATTTTTTTCCTGCAACGGGAGGCCGCAGATGCACACTTTGCTTGAAACAAGACGCCGCTGGCTCGTCACGGGCGTGGCCGGCTTCATCGGCTCCAACCTGCTGGAGACCCTTCTGGCCCACGACCAGGAGGTCACGGGGCTCGACAATTTCTCCACGGGCCACCGCCGCAACCTCGACGAGGTCCGGGGCTCCGTGACGCCGCAGCAGTGGGCGCGCTTCCGCATGATCGAGGGCGATATCCGCGACCCGCAGACCTGCATCGAGGCCTGCGCCGGCGCGGAGTTCGTCCTGCACCAGGCGGCCCTGGGCTCGGTGCCCCGCTCCATCACGGACCCGCTGCTGACCAACGCGAACAACATAACGGGCTTCCTGAACATGCTCGTGGCCGCGCGGGACTGCGGGGTCAGGCGCTTCGTCTACGCGGCCTCCAGTTCCACCTACGGCGACCACCCGGGCCTGCCCAAGGTCGAGGACGTCATCGGCAAGCCCCTGTCGCCCTACGCCGTGACCAAGTACGTCAACGAACTCTACGCCGAGGTCTTCCTGCGGACCTACGGGCTGGACAGCGCGGGCCTGCGCTACTTCAACGTCTTCGGCAAACGCCAGGACCCCGAGGGCGCCTACGCCGCCGTCATCCCCAAGTGGTTCGCGGGGCTCCTGCGCGGGGAAACGGTCTGGATCAACGGCGACGGCGAGACCAGCCGGGACTTCTGCTTCATCGACAATTGCGTCCAGGCAAATATCCTGGCAGCATGCGCGAGCAACCCGGAGGTGCCGGGCAAGGTCTTCAATGTGGCCTACGGCCAGCGCACCTCCCTGAACGAGCTCTTCGCCCTCATCCGCGACGAGGCCGTGAAATTCAATCCCGGATGCGCCGACGCGGCGCCCTCGTACCGGGACTTCCGCGCCGGGGACGTGCGCCACTCCCTGGCGGACATCTCCCGCAGCCGCGCCCTGCTCGGCTACGACCCGGCCTACGGCGTGCGCGAAGGGCTGGCCCGGGCCGGCCAGTGGTACGCCCGTCATCTGACCTAGGAGACACCATGCAATGGCTCAAGTCCCTGCTGGGACTGCGCGACGACCACACGGACCTCTTCCTCCCCGTGCCGCCCAACCCGGCCCAGGACGCCCTGGCCGCCATCGACGATCTGTCGCGCGCCATGAAGAACCACCACGGCGCCGTGGAGACCTGCTCGGCCCTGGGCAACCTCTACCGCATGCGCGGGGAGCTTGACCGGGCCATCCAGATGCGCAGTTCCCTCCTGGCCCGTCCCGACCTCGGGCGCGAGGACCAGGCCCGTGTCTGGTTCGAGCTCGGCCGCGACTACTCCCGTGCCGGCATCCTCGACCGGGCCCACGAGGCCCTGCGCCAGTGCCGCGAGATCGGCGGCGACCACCCCGCCCTCGAACTGGAGCTGGCCCTGCTGCATTCCAAGGGCGGCGATTTCCTGGCCGCCAGCCGGCAGTACCGGAAGATGGGGCTCGCCCCACAGGCCGCCCACTACCTGGTCCGCGCCGCCACGTCCCGGGAACCCGCCGACCCGGGCCTCATCGCCGAGGCCCGCGACGTGTACCCGGCATCGCCGGAAGCGTGGCTGGAAGGGATCATGCACCGCATCCGCCGGGACGACTGGGACGAGGTCATCACGCACCTCGACCAGGGGCTCGGGGCCGTCGGGCCGCATCTGGGCTTCGTGCTCCTGGACCCCCTGCTCGATCACGACGACCCGGCCGAGCCCGCGAGGGCGATCCTCCCGGCCTCCTCCCTGGACGCCCTGCTGGCCGTCTTCGACCGCCACCCCCCGGAACTGTCCTCCCTCCACAGCGCTGGCTGCCTGCTGCGCGCCCACGGCCGCGTCGAGGAAGCCAAGACCTGGCTGGAGAAGGCGTTGCTGCTGAATCCCGCCTTCTGGCCCTCGCGGCTGGAGCTTCTGACCATGTCCCTGCCCGAGCAGCGGATGACGCAGGTCTTCACCCTGCAACTCGACTTCCTGCTGCGCCGCGCGCGCGAGGCCAAGCGCTTCGTCTGCGGCCGCTGCGGCCTCAAGCGCGGACAGATCTTCTTCTGCTGCCCCAAGTGCATGTCCTGGCACTCCATCACCCTGCGCCAGTTGCTGAGCGACGAAGCATCATGAGCACGGTCAAGCTGACTCCCATGATGGAGCAGTACCTGCGGGTCAAGGAGGAGCACCCGGACACCCTCGTCTTTTTCCGCATGGGCGACTTCTTCGAGCTCTTCTTCGAGGACGCCGAGGTGGCGGCCCGCGAGCTGCAGATCGCCCTGACCAGCCGCAACCCCGGCGCCGAGAACCCCGTGCCCATGTGCGGCATGCCACACCACGCCATCGACGAGTACCTGCGCCAGCTTCTGGACAAGGGCTACAAGGTGGCCCTGTGCGACCAGGTCGAGGACCCCAAGCAGGCCAAGGGCCTGGTCCGCCGCGAGGTGACCCGCGTGCTCACGCCCGGCACCGTGGTCGAGGACATCAACCTCGACGCCAAGGGCCACAACTTCCTGGGGGCCCTGTTCTGGGACGCCGAACTGGGCGGGGGCCTGGCCTGGGTCGATTTCTCCACGGGCGCCTGGTCGGGCCTGCAGACCAAGAGCGAAGCCGTGCTCTGGCAGTGGCTCGTCAAGATGAACCCGCGCGAACTGCTCCTGACCGACGCCCAGCAGCTGCCCAAAGATCTGGAGCAGTGGCGGCCGCGGATCTCGCGCTTCCCCGAGAAATCCTATTTCGACGGCCGCGGGGCCGAGGACAAAATCCTGCGCGCTCAGGGCGTGGCCTCCCTGGCCACCCTGGACCTGGACGACAAGCCGGCCCTGACGCGCTGCTGCGGGGCGCTCCTGACCTACCTGGAGCTGACCCAGAAGCGCGACCTCGGCCATCTGGCACCCTTCGCTCCCCTGGACCTCTCGACGACGCTGCTTCTGGACGAGGTCACGGAGCGCAATCTGGAGCTCTTCCGGACCATGGACGGCGGCAAGGGCCGGGGCACCCTGTGGAACGTCCTGGACCAGACCCAGACGCCCATGGGCGGACGCCTCCTGGCCACGCGCCTGCACCAGCCCTTCAAGGACCTGTCCGCCATCCAGCCCGTGCAGGAGCTGGTCGCCTTCCTGGTCGACGGCGACGACGCCCGCGAGGGGCTGCGGCGCGCCCTGGACAAGGTCTACGACCTGGAGAGGCTGTGCACGCGCATCGTGGTCAACCGTTCCACGCCCAAGGATTTCGGCGCCCTGTGCGCCTCCCTGGCCGAGCTGCCGCGCATGCGGCGCGACCTGGAGCGCCTGGATTCCGTGCCGTCCCTGCTGGCCCGGCTGCTGCGCGACTGGGACGACCTGGACGACGTGCACGGCCTGCTGTCCCGCGCCCTGGCCGACTCCCTGCCGCCGGTCATCACCGAGGGCGGGCTCTTCCGCCAGGGCTACGACCGGGCCCTGGACGAGCTCATGGAGCTGACGGACCACGGCGAGGCGGCCCTGACGGCCATGCTCGAACGCGAACGCGCGGCCTGCGGACTGCCCAAGCTCAAGCTCGGCTTCACCAAGGTCTTCGGCTACTACTTCGAGCTGAGCCGCGCCGCCGGGGCCGCCGAACCGCCGGCCCACTTCATCCGCCGCCAGACCCTGGTCAACGCCGAGCGCTACATCACCGAGGAGCTCAAGGTCCTGGAGGACCGCCTCATGAGCGCCTCGGACCGGCGCAAGGCCCGAGAGTACGAACTTTTCCTGGCCCTGCGCGACGAAGTGGCCGGTCACCGCGCCCGCTTCATGTCCATGGCCCGCATCCTGGCCGAGCTGGATTTCGCCCAGGGCCTGGCCCACGCCGCGCGCAAATGGGAATGGCGCAGGCCCGAGCTGCACGAGGGCCTGGAGATCGCCATCAAGGCCGGACGCCACCCCGTGGTCGAGGCCGTGCAGGGCCGCTCGAACTACATCCCCAACGACCTGACCATGGGCGACGACGGCCGCGTGCTCCTCATCACGGGCCCGAACATGGCCGGCAAGTCCACGGTGCTGCGCCAGGCGGCGCTGATCTGCATCCTGGCGCAGATGGGCTCCTTCGTGCCGGCGGCCTCGGCCCGCCTGGGCCTGTGCGACCGCATCTTCTCGCGCGTGGGCGCCTCGGACAACCTGGCCATGGGCCAGTCGACCTTCATGGTCGAGATGACCGAGACGGCGCGCATCCTGCGCCAGGCCGGCAAGCGCTCCCTGGTCATCCTCGACGAGATCGGCCGGGGCACGAGCACCTTCGACGGCCTGTCCCTGGCCTGGGCCGTGGCCGAGGAGCTGGCCCGACGCCAGGGCGGCATCCGCACTCTCTTCGCCACCCACTACCACGAGCTGACGGTGCTGGAAGAGAGGTTGCCCGGCGTTCGCAATTACAATATCGCCATCAAGGAATGGAAGGGCGACATCGTCTTTCTGCGCCGCATGGTGCCCGGCCCCGCCGACCGCAGCTACGGCATCGAGGTGGCCCGCCTGGCCGGCGTGCCGGCCCCCGTGGTGTCCCGGGCAAAGGAAATCCTGGCGGCCCTGGAGCGCCACGCCCCCGGCGGCGCCAAGCGGCGCGAGGTCATCAGCCGCCAGGTGGGCCTGCCCGGTCTGGCCAGGGCGGCCCAACCCCGGGAGGAGGCGGCCGGCGGGCATCCCGTGCTCACGGCCCTGCAGTCCCTGAACGTCAACGAGCTTTCCCCCCTGGACGCACTGACTCTGCTCCACCAGTGGAAGGCTATGGCAGGAAACTCATGAAACGTCTGCTGCTGTGCATACTCCTCCTGTCGGCCGCGGCCTGCGGCAAGAAGGAATGGCCCCAGCCCGTGGCCAGCGAGGAGCTGATCCAGATCAACCACATGGAGGCGCGCTACGACCAGGGCTGCATCCTGATCAACGCCAAGCTCGGCGGCCGCCTGGCCAACCTCGAATATTTCCTGGTGGAGATCGAGCAGGAAGGCTGCCCCACCTGCCCCTTCACGCCGTCCTACACCCAGAAGTTCTTCCCCTACAGTTCGGGCCTGTACCGCAAGGAGAACAGCTTCATCTTCACCATCTGTGAGCCCCTGCCGGGCAAGACCCTGCGCATCCGCCTCAAGGCGGACAACACCTTCCACATCATTCAACCGGCCCTGTCGGAGATCATCACCCTCGAACCCTCGACCCCCTGACCCTGAGAGGAAACCTCATGCATTACTTTCAATACAAGGACGGACAGCTGCACGCCGAAGACATCCCCGTGGCCGACCTGGTGCGGAAATACGGCACGCCCCTCTATATCTATTCGGCCACGACCCTGAAGCGCCATTTCAAGGCCTTCGACTCGGCTTTCGAGGGCATCGACCACCTGACGTGCTATTCGGTCAAGGCCAACTCCAACCTGAGCCTGCTCAAAATCCTGGCCCAGGAAGGCGCCGGCACGGACATCGTGTCCGGCGGCGAGCTCTTCCGCGCCCTGCGCGCCGGGGTGCCCCGCGACAAGATCGTCTATTCGGGCGTGGGCAAGAAGACCGTGGAGATCCAGGAGGCGCTGCTGGCCGACATCCTCATGTTCAACGTGGAGTCGCGGCAGGAGCTGGAACGCATCAACGCCATCGCCGGCGACCTGGGCAAGGTGGCGCGCATCAGCCTGCGCATCAACCCCGACGTGGACCCCAAGACCCACCCCTACATCTCCACGGGCCTCAAGGAAAACAAGTTCGGCCTGTCCAGGCCCGACGCCCTGGAGACCTACGCCCTGGCCAAGAGCCTGCCCAACGTGGACCCCGTCGGCATGGACTGCCACATTGGCTCCCAGCTGACCAAGCTCTCACCCTTCCTGGAAGCCCTGGACCGGCTCAAGGCCTTCCACGGACAGCTGCTGGAGATGGGCATCAAGATCAAATACCTGGACCTTGGCGGGGGCCTCGGCATCACCTACAACGAGGAGGAGCCGCCCCACCCCGAAGAGCTGGGCAGGGCACTGGTCGATTCCCTGAAGGGCATGGACGTGACCCTCATCCTCGAGCCCGGCCGCGTCATCGCCGGCAACACGGGCATCCTTGTGGCCGAAGTGCAGTACACCAAGACCAACGAGGACAAGACCTTCGTCATCGTCGACGCGGCCATGAACGACCTGGTGCGCCCGTCGCTCTACGGCTCCTACCACCGCATCGCGCCCGTCAAGGAAGGCAACGGCGAACAGATGACGGCCGACGTGGTCGGCCCCATCTGCGAATCGGGCGACTTCCTGGCCAAGAACCGCACCTTCCCCAAGGTGGCCCAGGGCGACCTGCTGGCCGCCTTCTCGGCCGGCGCCTACGGCTTCGTCATGTCCTCGCAGTACAACTCCCGCCCCCGGGCCGCGGAGATCATGGTCGAAGGCGGCAAGCACGTGCTCATCCGCAAGCGCGAGGTCTACAACGACCTGGTGGCGCTGGAAGAGGAAGGACTGTCGCTCATCGATGAACTGAAAAAATAGCCGAGCTCACCTCGAAATGATCCCCCGGCCGCGTAATGCGACCGGGGGATTTTCTTTATCTGGCCGCCCCAAAACGGGGATCAGCTACGTAGCATAAAAAGCCGGATCGCTTCTGTATGGCCAATGCACTTCGCGTCCCGGCTTTTACCGCTTCCATGCAACCCACCGTTTGAACGGCCAGCATCCAGTCTTTCACAGTCAATTATCGTGCACCTCTCTCCCGACAGTGATCCAGCGCAATGTCGAGAATTCTCTCCACGTGCTCATCATCAAGCACGTAGAAAACCACCTTGCCCTCCTTCCTTGCCCGCACCAGCCGCGCGGTCCGCAGCAGCCTGAGCTGATGCGAGACGGCGGACACGGTCATCTGCAGCACAATGGCCAGATCCCCCACGCACAGTTCGCCCATCCGCAGGGCGTCGAGAATCCTGACCCGTGTAGGGTCGGCCATGGCCCCCAGCAGCGCCGCCACTCCCTCCAGTTCTCGCGCTTCCGCCCGCCCCAGGTTGGCACGTGCGACATTGGCCGGATGGATGCAACGAATTTCGCGGATTTTATTCATAATTTCAATTTATTACATGGCATTAGGATTGATTTATTAAATTAATGAATATTTGAATAATTGTTCAATTAGTCCGATTCCATCTGTCCCGCAACCATATCATACTCATGCAAACATACCGATGAACCGGACTTCACCACGTTCCCGGTATCCCATCATTATCCCAACTTATCGAAAAATAATGCTGTTTGCCCATTCACTTCACTGAAATATCCCGAGCAGAAAAACCAAGTCCTTCAATTGAGAATCCGCCCGAAGGCGATCTTCCGAAGCGCAATTTTTTCCAAGACGGCCCGCCCCTCCATGGTCTATTGATCCCGGCCATGGACGCCCCTTCCATCGAATTCATCGCCAGCATGCCCGGCATAGAGATCTGCCGGGCGTCGAGCAGCACGCATGTCTTTCCGCGGCATTTCCACGACGACCTCTATTCCGTGGGGCTGATGCACCGCGGGGCGTGCAATTGCCTGGGCCCGGGCAGGGACGACGCCACCGTGCGGCAGGGTCAGGCCTGCCTGATCAACCCCGGGCAGGTCCATGCCGGCGGTCCGGCCCATGACGGGGTGTTTTCCTACACCATGTTCTACCTGAGCCTCGATCTGGTCCGGAGCCTGGCCGAGGATGTGAGCCGCCGGCCCCAGGCTGCGCCCGAGTTCACGGCGCTGGTCAGCGACCGGCAGGACGTGTGCGAGCCTCTGCGCCAGCTCGCCCTGAGTCTGAGCTGCGCGGACGGCCTGCGCACCGAGTCCTTCCTGGTGCGGGCCCTCGGGAACGCGCTGCGAGCCCACGGCGGGGTGTCGAGGGACGCCGGCGACCATGACCGGGCCTTTGTCGGCCGGGCCAGGGAGATGCTGGCCGCGGACCTGGACCGCAAGGTCACCCTCAGGGACATGGCGTCCTCCCTCGGGGTCAGCCAGTACCATTTCCTGCGCACCTTCAAGCGCCAGACGGGCGTGCCGCCCCACGTCTTCCGCACCCAACGCCGGGTGGAGCTGGCCAGAAACCTGGTCCGGCGCGGCACGCCGCTGTCCGAGGTGGCGCAGCTGGCGGGTTTTGCGGACCAGCCCCACTTTACCAACACCTTCAAGCTTTACACCGGGGTCACGCCCGGCCACTACGCCGCGCGCACCGCTCACGCGCCCTCGACTTCACTCTGATCCTGGAGAACTGCCATGAAATCCGAATCCGCCGCCGCACCCGACGTCATCGAAACCCTTTCCGTGGGCCTGGCCCCTCGCCTGGCGGTGCTGGGCGCCGTCCTGCTCTGGGGCGCATCCTTTTCGGCCATGCGCGCCGCCCTGGCCGACCTGCACCCCTGGAGCGTCATGTGGCTGCGCATGGTCGTGGCCCTGGCCTGCGTCCTGCCCCTGTACCGCTCCGTGGACCTGTCCATGTACCGGCGCGGCGACTGGAAGCTCCTGCTGCCGGCCGTCGTCCTGCAGCCCTGCCTGTACTTCTGGTTCGAATCGGCCGCCCTGGGGCTGACCACCTCGGCCCAGGCCGGCGTCATCTCGGCCTCGGTGCCGCTGCTGGTGGCCGTCGGGGCCTGGGCTGCCCTGCGCGAGGCGCTGACGATGCGCACGGTCTGGGCGCTGCTGCTGTCCCTGGCCGGAGTGGCGGTGCTGAGCTTTTCCGGACAGGCCACCGAGTCGGCCCCCTCCCCTCTTCTGGGCAACGCCCTGGAGCTCGGGGCCATGGTCTGCGCCGCGGCGAACATGATCCTCATCCGCTTCCTGGGCCGTCGCTACGGGGCCTGGACCCTGACGGTAATGCAGGTGGTCACGGGCTGCCTGTTCTTCTCCCCCGGGGCACTGCGTCTGCTGGACGTCCCGGCCGGGACCTTCGACACGCAGCTCGTCCTCATCCTGCTCTTCCTGGGCGCGGGCGTGACGCTGGGCGCCTTCTCCCTCTACAACTGGGCCATCACCCGCATGCCTGCCGGCACGGCCTCGGCCCACATCAACCTCATCCCCGTGGTGGCCGTGACCTGCGGCTTCCTCTTCCTGGGCGAGACCATGAGCATGGTCCAGCTGGCCGCGGCCGGGGTGGTCCTGGTTTCGGTGCTGATGACGCAGAGAAGGTAGAGGAAGGAATCCCTTCCCGGGCTGCCCGGCCGGGGCCGCAGCCCCTTGCAGCGGGCCGCTCTTTTCAGAGCCGATGTCACCCAAGGCATGACAGCCTCCGTTTCCGAAACGCGTTGCGCGCATCCACGAAATTTGCATTTTCGTCGTAGGCAGCGCCGGTCTCTCACATCGTAGACCATGATGCCGTTTGGCAGGCGTCGGGGGAAGCCCGCGCCAATCGCCATTCGGCGCGCATTGCCCGTTCGTATTCCCATCGACGAAACGCCCTGGACGAACCTCGGCATCCCTGTTGCAAATAGGGTTCATTCTGCATGAACCATTTACAAAAAAGGCAAAACGATGCGCATACACACGATTGAACACGTTCCGTTCGAAGGGCCGGGTGCCATTGTACGCTACGCCGAGGCGAGAGGACATGCGCTCACCCGGACCCGCCTCTTTCTGCGTGAGCCCCTGCCGGCCATCGGGGAGGTGGATCTTCTGGTGATCATGGGGGGCCCCATGAGTGTGCACGACGAAGACCGCTTCGATTGGCTGCGTGAAGAGAAACGTTACCTCAGGCAAGCGGTCGACGCCGGAGCGCGTCTGTTCGGCGTCTGCCTCGGGGCCCAACTTCTGGCCGAGGTGCTCGGCGGCAGCGTGACGTCCAACAACGGCCGGGAGATCGGCTGGTTTCCGGTGCGCCTGACCGCCCAGGGCGGGAAATCGCCGCTCTTCTCGGGCTTGGGCTCGGAGTTCCCGGCTTTCCACTGGCACGGCGAAACCTTCTCCATCCCGCCAGGAGCCGCCTGCGTTGCCGGGAGCGACGCATGCCGGCACCAGGCTTTCGAGGCCCGAGGGCGCATTGTCGGGCTGCAGTTCCATCTGGAAACCACGCCCGAGAGCATGGAGCTGCTCATCGCCAACTGTGCCAACGAGCTCGAGCCTCGAACCGATTTCGTACAATCGGCCGGGGAAATGCGGGCCAGGCAGGAACTGGCGGCCTCGACGCAGACGCTGCTTTTTCAACTCCTCGACAACCTGATGGGGGAATAGAACATGAGAAAGGAAAAACGAGCCATCCGTGACAAGGCCGCCATCGAAAGCCTGCTCCGCAGCTGCCGCACCATGCAGCTCGGCCTGTGGGACGGCCGCGAACCGTACGTCGTGACCGTCAATTTCGGCTACGAGGACGGCGCCGTCTATTTCCACAGCGCCCTCGAAGGCCGCAAGATGGACTGCATCCGCGCCAACGGGCTGGTCAGCTTCGTCGCCGTGGCCGAAAGCGAGCTGATCCGCGAGGACCTGCCCTGCGGGTTCACCACGCACTACAAGTCCGTGAGCGGCTTCGGCCAAGGCCACATTCTCGACGACCCGGCGGACAAGGCGGCCGGACTGGCCGTCATCATGCGCCACCATGACGGCCCCGAGACGGGCTTCGACGCGCGGGTGCTCGAACGCACGGCCGTCGTGCGCGTCGTCCTGCGCGACCTGATCGGCAAGGTCAACCCGGCCTTTTCCGGCGACCCGCAGGTCTAAGAGATCCCCGCGAGAAAACGCCAAAAAGAAAGGGAGCCCTGCAGCTCCCTTCCACTCGTACATCATCCCCCCCTGAACGGGGTGCAGGGGACAAGTCCCCTGCCCGCCGGAGGCATTCTTCCTATCTGTCCTTCATCGGCACATAGTCCCGCAGATTGGGCCCGACGTAGATCTGGCGGGGCCGGTGGATGCGGGTGTTCTCCTCGACGTGCTGTTCGTGCCAGTGGGCGATCCAGCCGGGCATGCGGCCCATGGCGAACATGACGGGGAACATGTTCACGGGGATGTTCAGGGCGCGCAGGATGAGGCCGGAGTAGAAGTCCACGTTGGGGTAGAGCTTGCGCGAGACGAAGAAGTCGTCGTTCAGGGCGATCTCCTCGAGTTCCTGGGCGATGTCCAGGAGCGGGTCCTTGATGTGCAGGGTGGAGAGCAGGTTTGTGGCGCACTCCTTGAGGACCTTGGCCCGGGGGTCGAAGTTCTTGTAGACGCGGTGCCCGAAGCCCATGAGTCGGAACTCCTTGCGCTTGACCCGCTCGATGCACTCCTTGACGGAGATGTCGCCCTCGCGGATCTGTTCGAGCATGTGGACCACGGCGGAGTTGGCGCCGCCGTGGAGGCGCCCCCACAGGGCGCAGATGCCGGCCGAGACCGAGGCGAAGAGGTTGGCCTCGGACGAGCCGACCATGCGCACCGTGGAGCAGGAGCAGTTCTGCTCGTGGTCGGCGTGGACCAGCAGGAAGACCGAAAGGGCCTTCTGGGCCTCGGGCGTGGGCACGTGCTCCTTGTAGGGCACGGAGAACATCATGTGCAGGAAGTTCTCGCAGTAGGAGCGGCTCGGGTCCGGGTACATGATGGGCAGGCCCACGGACTTGCGGTAGGAGAAGGCGGCGATGGTGCGTACCTTGCTGATGAGCTTGGCCGCGACCTTGCGGAACTCTCGCTCGGTCTGGATGTCGAGCAGGTCCGGGTTGTAGGCGCCCAGGGAGTTGATCACGGCCGAGAGGATGGCCATGGGGTGCCCGTTGGGCGGGAACCCTTCGAAATGGTGCATGAGGTCTTCGTGCAGCAGGGCCTGGTCGCCGAGCATGGTGCGGAAGGCGGCGCGCTCCTCGCGCGTGGGCAGTTCGCCGAAGACCAGCAGCATGGCCGTCTCCACGAAGGAACTGTACCGCGCCAAATCCGCGATGTCGTAGCCGCGGTAGCGCAGGATGCCCTTCTCGCCGTCGACGAAGGTGATGGCGCTGAAGCAGGAACCGGTATTGGCGTAGCCCTGGTCCAGGGTGATGACCCCGGACACGCTGCGCAGCAGGCTCACATCCACCGCGACCTCGCCCTCGGTGCCGCGCACCACGGGCAGCTCAAAGGTCTTGCCGTCGACGGTCAGAGTGGCCGTATCGTTCATCGTCATATATCCTCCTGAAATCTCTCCCCTCGCCAGGAAAAAGACCAGTGTGAGCGCGGCCCGGGCCCGCGCGAAGAGAATCGTTTAACGGAAATCGATTGGATTATCCAGATGTCCGTGGGGGCGGAAATTTTCGGGGGGACGCGAAGGCGCGGGGATTTGTGGACGAAATCGAAGGAGGCCGCCCAGAATTCATTCTGGCAAGGCGCGAGTCGATTTTCAAAGGTGAAGTGTAGCCGACTACATGAACCTTTGAAAATCGGGGAGCAACGCAGTCCAGAATGGATCCCGGGCGGCCTCCTAGCGGCCGGGCTCCCATTCCCAGAGGGGCAGGCGCATCTCCACCAGCTCCTCCTCGTAGTTGTGGGTCACGGCCAGGCCGAAGCGCTTGGCCAAGCCGATCATGCCCTTGTTGCGGGGCATGGTCTGGCCTTCGAGGTAGCGGGTGCCGCGGCTCTTGCAGTAGCGGATCATCTTTTCGAAGAGCATGGAGCCCAGACCCGTGCCCTTCATGTCCGAACGCACGATGATGGCGAATTCGGCCGCGGAGTTGTCGGGCTTGGTGGAGGTGCGCACCACGCCCAGGGTCTCGGGCTTGCCGTCGACCAGGTGGGTGGCGATGAAGGCCATTTCGCGGTCGTAGTCGATCTGGGTGAACTTGGGCATGTCGCTCAGCACGAAGTTCTGGACCAGGCCGAAGAAGCGCAGGCGCAGGTCCTCCTCGGACAGGCCGTGAATGAAGTCGAGGTGGGCCTGGGCGTCCTCGGGGCGGATGGGCCGCAGCAGGATCTGGTCGCCGTTCTTGAGGCGCACGCACTCCTCGAGCTCGCGCGGGTAGGGGCGGATGGCCAGGCGCTCGGGGCCCGTGACCGCGGCGGGCTGGATCCAGATGCGCGCGCCCAGGGCCAGGACGCCCTGGTCGTCGGCAAAGATGGGGTTCATCTCCAGGGTGGTGATCTGGGGCAGGTCGATGACCATCTGGCTGATCTGGATGAGGGCCAGGCAGATGTCGTCGATGTCGGCCGCGACCTGGCGGCGGGAGCCCAGCAGCAGCTTGGAGATGCGCGTGCGGTAGATGAGCTCCCGGGCCAGGCCCATGTTCAGGGGCGGCAGGGTCATGGCGTGGTCGTTGATGACCGGGGCCGAGACGCCGCCGTGGCCGAAGCGCAGGATGGGCCCGAAGACCTTGTCGGTGAAGACGGAGATGAACAGCTCGTGGGCTCCGGGCCGGCGGCCCATCTTCTGGACCGTGAAGCCCTCGATGTATGCGTTGGGCACCTGGGAGTGCACGCGGGCGGACATGTTGGCCGCGGCCTCGAAGACGAGGTCCGGCGTGGTCAGGTCCAGGGCGATGCCGCCGATGTCGAAGGGCTGGGCGATCTGCGGCGAGCGGATCTTGAGGGCCACGGGGAAACCGATCTCCGAGGCGGCGTCCACGGCCTGCATGGCCGATTTGCAGATGCGGGTCTCGACCACGGGCACGCCGTAGGAGGCCAGGACCTGGCGGGACTCCTCCTCGGAGAGCTGGGCGCGCCCCTCGTTCAGGGCGTTCTTGATGATCTCCAGGGCGTGCTCCGTGTCCGGAAAGAAGTCCGCGGGCAGGGAGTCCGGGGTCTGCATGAGGATCTTCTGCGTGCGCTTGTAGCGCAGCATGTGCAGGTAGGCCATGATGGCCTTGCCCGGCCGATCGAAGACCGGGATGGCCGCGTCCTCGAAGACGTCCTTGGTGTCGCGCACGGTCTCCTCGCCGAGCCAGTTGGCCAGCACCAGGCAGCGGCTGGTCTTGGCCACCTGGGTCACGGCCTGGGCGATCTCCAGGCTCGACGTGCCCTGGAAGGGCACGTGCAGGATGAGCACGCAGCCCACGTCCTTGGCGCGCACCAGGATGCTCAGGACGCGGGCGTAGTCTTCCGGCGAGGCGTTGTACGGCAGGGTGACCGGGTTGTCGGAGCAGCGCTCGGGGCCGAGGATCTCCTCCAGCTTGAGCTGGGTCTCCTCGGTGATGGCGGCCAGCTCCCCTCCCCCCTGGATGAGCGTGTCGGCGGCCAGCAGGCCGATGCTCTGGCCGTTGGTCATGATGGCCAGGCCGTTGCCGCGCAGGGGCTTGTAGTTGGCCAGGGTGCGGGCGCCCTCGAACAGGGAGTCGATGTCGTCCACGCGGACCATGCCGGCGCGGCGGAAGGCGGCGTCGTAGATCTGGTCCTGGTCCATCTCGGTCAGCTCGCTGGCCGCGTCGCGCAGCTCGCACGGCAGGCGGCGCGGGCGGATGACGAGGATGGGCTTGTTGCGGGCGCTGGCCCGGGCCGCGGACATGAAGCGCCGGGCGTCCTGGATGTTTTCGATGTAGAGCAGGATGGCCTTGGTGGCAGGGTCGGAGCCGAGGTAGTCGAGGACCGAGCTGAAGTCGATGTCCAACTGGCGGCCCAGGGAGACGCAGTGGGAAAAGCCGACGTTGTTGGTCCGGGCCCAGTCGAGAACGGACTCGAAAAGGCTGTCGGACTGGGTGACGAAGGCGATGCGCCCTTCCTTGGCGCCCACGCGCGACAGGCTCGCGTTGACGCCCGAGGCGGGCACGATCATCCCGAGGCTCCCGGGGCCAAGGACGCGGATGTCCTTGTCGCGGGAGACCTGCCGGATGCGCTCGTCGATCTGGGCCTTCTGCGGGCCGTCGAGGAGGGCGTAGCCGGGGTCCATGATCACGGCCACGTGGGTGCCGTTGTCGGCCAGTTCGGCCAGGCGGTCCGGAGCGTCGAAGACCGAGGAGCAGATGATGGCCATGTCCGGGGTCAGGGGCAGGGACGTGACGCTGACGTAGGACAGCACCCCGAAGATGGCCTCCTGGGCGCCCGACACGGGCAGCACGGGGCCCAGGAATTTTCCGGACATGAGATTGCGCATGAGGATGGCGCTGACCGAGTTGGGGTCGCGCGAAGCGCCGACGATGGCCAGGGAATTGGGCTTGAACAACAGATCCAGGTGTTTGACGCTCATCGTCCGAAAAGCTCCGTTTACCGATGGGGGAAAGGCGCGGCTTCCGTTAACCGCCAATATCAGCCATTTACCAGAAAAGGCGGGAAAACAAAATTCATTTCTTCTAGACGTAATTCCTGATAGTACCCGTTCTCGACGAACCACCAGCTTTATCAAGGAGGAACCCCCACATGAGTCCTGAAAATATCCAGAGCCTGCAGCACGAAGAGCGCCTTTTCACCCCTCCCGCGGCACCCCGCGCCCACATCCCGGACATGGCCACCTACGAGGCCCACTACCGCCGCGCCGACCTGGACCCCGAAGGCTACTGGGGCGACCGGGCCCGCGAGCTCGTCAGCTGGTTCAAGCCCTGGGACAAGGTCATGGACTGCGATTTCAAGGAGCCGCGCATCAACTGGTTCGTGAACGGCAAGCTCAACGTCAGCTACAACTGCCTCGACCGGCACGTGGAGAACGGCCTGGGCGACAAGACGGCGATCATCTGGCAGGGCGAGCCCGAGGAGGACGTCCGCCACATCACCTTCCGCGAGCTGCTGGCCGACGTCGTCCGCTTCGCCAACATCCTGAAGAAGCTGGGCGTCTCGCGCGGCGACCGCGTGGCCCTGTACATGCCCATGGTGCCCGAGCTGGCGGTGGCCATGCTGGCCTGCACGCGCATCGGCGCCACCCACTCCATCGTCTTCGCCGGCTTCTCGGCTTCGAGCCTCATGAACCGCATCCAGGACTGCGAGGCCAAGGTCCTGGTCACGGCCGACGCGGTGCTGCGCGCCGGCAAGAAGATCCCCCTCAAGGGCAACGTGGATGAAGCCCTGAACGGCTGCCCGAGCGTGACGAACTGCATCGTGCTGAGGCGCGCCGGCAACGACGTGAACATGGTCGTGGGCCGGGACCTCTGGTGGCACGACGTCATGGCCGACCCGGACCTCCCCGCGACCTGCCCCTGCGAGGAGATGGACGCCGAGGACCTGCTCTTCATCCTCTACACCAGCGGCTCCACGGGCAAGCCCAAAGGCGTGGTGCACACCACCGGCGGCTACCTGACCTACGCGGCCCACACCACCCAGCACGTCTTCAACCTCTTCGAGGACGACATCCACTTCTGCACGGCCGACGTGGGCTGGATCACGGGCCACACCTACATCGTCTACGGCCCCCTGACGCTGGGCGTCACGTCCCTCATGTTCGAGGGCGTGCCCTCCTACCCCGACCCGTCCCGCTTCTGGCACATCGTCGAGAAGTTCAAGGTCACGAGCTTCTACACCGCGCCCACGGTCATCCGGGCGCTGATGCGCGACGGCGTGGAGTGGACCCAGAAGAACGACCTGTCCTCCCTGCGCGTCCTGGGCAGCGTCGGCGAGCCCATCAACCCCGAAGCCTGGATGTGGTACCACGCCAACGTCGGCAAGTCGAAGCTGCCCGTGGTCGACACCTGGTGGCAGACTGAGACGGGCGGCATCCTCATCACGGCCCTGCCCTTCGCCACGCCCCTCAAGCCCGGTTCGGCCGCCCTGCCCATGCCCGGCGTGCACGCCCGCATCGTGGACAACGACGGCAACCCCACGGGCGCCAACGAAGGCGGCAACCTCGTCATCGAACGCCCCTGGCCGGGCATGCTGCGCGGCGTCTTCGGCGACCCGGAACGTTTCCGCCAGCAGTACTTCGAACGCTTCCCGGGCCGCTACGAATCAGGCGACGGCGCGCGCCAGGACGGCGACGGCTACTTCTGGATCATGGGCCGCCTGGACGACGTCATCAACGTCTCGGGACACCGCCTGGGCACGGCCGAGATCGAGTCGGCCCTGGTATCCCACCCTGCCGTGGCCGAAGCGGCCGTGGTCGGCATGCCCCACGACATCAAGGGCCAGGCCATCTACGCCTACGTCACCCTGCGCGCCGATGTGGACGAGTCCGACGACCTGATCAAGGCCCTGCGAAACCACGTGCGCAAGGAGATCGGCCCCCTGGCCTCGCCCGAGGTCATCCAGTTCACCCTGGGCCTGCCCAAGACGCGCAGCGGCAAGATCATGCGCCGCGTGCTGCGCAAGATCACGGCCGGTTCCACCGCCATGGAGGACTTCGGCGACACCTCCACCCTCGCCGACCCGACCGTCATTCAGGATCTCATCGCCGGGCGCCACATTTGACCCCACGGATTGCCGGCACATCTCCCTCGGGGCGCGTCCGCACGGGCGCGCCCCTTTTTCTTGACGCGGGCGCAAAATGAGTAAATAAATGCTCACCTATGCAAGGAGGAAGCACCATGTCACGACCCGTCATGAAACGCGAGATCATAGAGGAATCGGCCATCCGCCTGTTCGCCACCAAGGGGCTGGCGCGTACGACCATCAAGGACATCGCCGCCGCCGCGGGGGTGACGGAAGGCGCTCTGTACCGTTGGTACGACGGCAAGGAGGAGATGGCCTGGAAACTCTTCAACCGCGAGCTGGACCAGTTCACGCACCTCGTGTCCGAGGTGCTCTTCGACGACCGGCTGCCTTTCGGCCTGCGCCTGGGCCAGGCCGTGCAGACCATCTACGACTACTACCATTACAACAGCGACCAGTTCGCCTTCATCCTGCTGACCCAGCACGGCTTCCCGGAAGACAGGCTGCTGTCCCGCGAGACCGAGCCACACGGGCTGGCCGAGCGTTTCGTGGGACAGGCCGTGGGCCTGGGCGAGATCCCGCCCTGCGACGCGGACCTCTTCGCCGGCCTGATCATGGGCGCCATCATGCAGCCCCTGGTCCTGCACCGCTACGGCAAGATCGAGCTCTCGCCCGAAACGCCCGAGCTGGTCACTGCCGCCTGCCTGCGCATGCTGGGCGCGCGGGCATGAGCGCCGGCCGCCGGCTCCTCGGCATCCGCGGCTTCCTGCCCTACCTGACCGTCGTGCTCGTCAACGCCATGATCGACCTGGGTCACAAGATCGTCATCCAGAACACGGTCTTCAAGGTCTACGACGGATCGACCCAGATCGGCCTGACGGCACTGGTCAACGCCTGCATCCTGTTGCCCTTCATCATGTTCTTCACGCCGGCCGGCTTCCTGGCCGACCGCTTCTCCAAGCACCTGGTCATGCGCTGGACGGCCTTCTTCGCCGTGCCCCTGACCGCCCTCATCTACGGCAGCTACCTGCTGGGCTGGTTCGAGGCGGCCTTCGCCCTGACGCTGATCCTGGCGGCCCAGTCGGCCTTCTACTCGCCGGCCAAGTACGGCTACATCAAGGAGATGGCCGGCAAGGACAACCTCGGCATGGCCAACGGCGTGGTCCAGGCCGTGACCATCGTCGCCATCCTCCTGGGCGGCGTGCTCTTTTCCGTGGTCTTCGAGGCCCTCATCGGCGAGGCAGCCACCAAGACGGACATCCTGCAGGCCATCGCGCCCAGCGGCCTGCTCCTCTTCGCCGGCGCCGTGGCCCAGACCCTCGTGGCCCTGCGCATCCCCAAGCACAAGGACGGCGACGCCACCCTGCGCCTGGACCGCACCGCTTACGTCCGCGGCGAATACTTAAAGAAGAACCTGAAAAACATCTGGGACAACCAGACCATCCGCCTCTCGGTCCTGGGCCTGTCGCTCTTCTGGGCCGTGAACCAGGTGCTCTTCGCGGCCTTCGGAGCCCACCTCAAGGAATCGGCAGGCGTGACTTCCACCGTCGTCGCCCAGGGGCTCCTGGCCATCGGCGGCGTGGGCATCATCGTCGGCTCCGTCACGGCCGGGCGGCTCTCGAAAACCTACATAGAAACGGGCGTCATCCCCCTTGCGGCCGTGGGCATGACGGCCTGCCTGGCCCTCATCCCGGCCATGCACGACACCGTGGCCCTGGGGCTCCTGCTGACCGTCTACGGCTTCTTCGGCGGCCTGTTCGTCGTGCCGCTGAACGCGCTCATCCAGTTCAACGCCGAGGACTCGGACCTGGGCACCATCCTGGCCGGCAACAATTTCATGCAGAACGTGGCCATGCTGGCCTTCCTGTGCGGGACGGTACTCGCCTCCCTGACGGGCCTGGCCAGCGTACCCATCATCCTGACTTTGGCGTGCATCATGGGCTTCGGGACCTTCCACACCCTGCGCCACCTGCCCCAGTCCCTGATGCGCTTCCTCCTGCGCGTGGTCTTCGCCCAGCATTACCGGCTGACGGTCAGCGGCCTGCAGAACATCCCTTCCAAGGGCGGCGTGCTGCTCCTGGGCAACCACACGAGCTGGATCGACTGGGCCGTGCTGCACCTGGCCGTGCCCCGGCCCGTGCGCTTCGTCATGACGCGGCGCTACTACGACCGCTGGTACATTCGCTGGTTCCTGGACCTCTACCGGGTCATCCCCATCTCGTCCTCGGCCGCCAGCAAGTCGGCCCTGCGGACCATCACCGAGACCCTCAAGGCCGGGGAGTGCGTGGTCCTCTTCCCCGAAGGCGCCATCAGCCGCAACGGGCAGCTAGGCCCCTTCCGCCGCGGCTACGCCATCCCGGCCACGCAGGCCGACTGCCCCATCGTGCCCTTCTACCTGCGCGGCCTGTGGGGCAGCCGCTGGTCCGCCGTGAGCCGCCATTTCCGGCGCAACACCGACGGCGCCCTGACCCGCGACGTGAACCTCTGCTTCGGCCCGGCCCTGCCGCCGTCGGCCTCGCCCATGGAGGTCAAGGACGCCGTGCACCGCATGTCCATCCTGGCCTGGCAGGAGTTCGCCGACTCCCAGCCCTCCATCCCCGTCAAATGGCTGCAGGCCGTGCGCCGCGCCCCGGGGCGCTTGGCCGTGGCCGACTCGGCCGGCGCGCGCCTGACGGCCGAAGAGCTGGCCCTGTGCGCCCTGCGCCTGGCCCGCATCCTGGCCAAACGCCCCGAGGGGGCAGTGGGCGTCATGCTGCCCCCCGGAGCCAAGGGGGCCGTGGCCAACATGGCCGCGCTCATGGCCGGCAAGACCGTGGTCAACCTGGACCCGGGACTGGGCGAGGAGGAACTTCGCGGCTGCCTGCGTAAGGCCGGAGCCGGGCTGGTGCTGGGGGACGGCGCGCTTCTTGTGGACGGGGCGGACGTCATGGACTGCGCGGACTTTGTGGATGCGCGCACCGGCATGAGGCGGGAGTGGGCGGCGCGGGTGCTGCTGCGCCTGCTGCCGGGGCGTCTGGTGCGACTGGCCCTGCCCGGTCGGGCGGATGGCGCGGACACTGCGGCAGTGGTCTTCGTCGAGCGCGGCGGTGAGCGTATCGGCGTTCGACTCAGTCACGCCAACATCATCACCAACGGCCGCCAGGCGTCCTCGCTCTTCACGCCGCGCGGCGACGACGTGCTGCTGACGGCCATGCCCCTGCACGAGGCCCTGGGGCTGACCACGACAATGTTCCTGCCGCTGCTGGAGTCCGTACCCGTGGTCTGCCACCGCGACCCCATGGACGCGCGGGCTGTCGGCCGCCTGTGCGCGGAGTTCGAGGCCACCCTGCTCTGCGCCGCGCCCGAGGCCCTGGCGGCCTATGCCGCCGCCGAAGCCTTGCACCCGCTCATGTTCGCCTCCCTGCGCTTCGTGCTCTCGGGCGGCGAGACGCTGGACTCGGCCACGGTCCGCGACTTCCGCCAGAAGTTCGGCCTCATGATCCACGACGGCTACGGCACCACCGAGACCACGCCCGTGGCCACGGTCAACGCCCCCGACGTATTGAACCCCGCCGACCTGAGCGTCCAGCAGGGCCGCAAGCCCGGCACCGTGGGCCTGCCCCTGCCCGGTTCGGCCCTGCGCATCGTGGACCCGGGCACCCTGGAGGACCTGCCCCTCGGCGAAACGGGACGCATCCTCATCGGCGGCACCCAGGTCATGCAGGGCTACCTCGGCCGTGACACGGGCTCGGCCGTGATCGAACGCGACGGCATCCGCTGGTTCGTTACCCAGGACCAGGGACGCCTCGACGAGGACGGGTTCCTGATCCTGGCCGGCCGCGACGGCGACGAATCCGGACAACCTCAGTCCGAAAAATCTTGATCTTCGGACCGCCTCGACTTAGCTGACTGCTGAAAAACTCGAAATTCGCAGGCCGTTCAAAAAGACGGCCTGTCAGGGGCGGAAACTTCCTGACGCGGTCCGCCGCTTTCCCCGTTTCTGCCGGAAACCCACAACCACGAACAAAAAAACGCATGATCACCGTACGCATCGAACCCGAAAACCGGGAATTCACCATGGACCGTCCCGGCACGGTCGCCCAGCTTCTGCTCAAGGTCGGCCGCAAGCCCGGCCGCGCCCTCGTCATCCGCGACGGCGGCCTTCTGACCCACGACCTGAACCTCAAGGACGGCGACCACATCACCGTGCGCGACGTCGGGTCCAGGGGGTAGCCATGAAGTGCAAACGCTGCCACGTCCCGGCCGTCGTCGCCCTGCCGAGCCACCACACGGCCTTCTGCAGGGAGTGCTTCCTGGTCTTCGCCCGCCGCCTGGTGGAGCGGGCCATCAAGGAGCACGACATGTTCACCTTCGAGGACCGCATCCTCATCGCCATCTCCGGCGGCAAGGACTCCCTGGCCCTGTCCTGGATGCTGCAGGATCTGGGCTACAACATCGAAGGGCTGCACATCGACCTGGGCATCCCCGAGTCCTCGCCCATCGCCCGCGGCTACACCGAACGCTTCTGCGAAAAGCAAGGCATCCGGCTGCACGTCATCGAAACGGCCTCCATGGGCCTGGCCATGTGCGACGTGAAGAAGCGCGTGAAGCGCCCCATCTGCTCTGTCTGCGGCCAGACCAAACGCTACCTCTTCAACCGCTTCGCCATGGACAACGGCTTCACGGCCCTGGCCACGGGCCACAACCTCGACGACGAGACCTCGCGCCTCTTCGCCAACGTCATGCGCTGGGACGTGGAGTACCTGAGCGACCAGGGCCCGGTCATGCCGGCCGAGGGCGGCTTCGCCAAGAAGGTCAAGCCCCTCTTCCGCATGTCCGAGTTCGAGACGGCCAACCTCTGCTTCCTGGCCGGCATCGACTACGGCTACGCCCCCTGCCCCTACAGTTCCAAGGCGAGCTTCCCCATCTACAAGAAGCTTCTCTCGGACCTGGAGGACATCCAGCCCGGCCGCAAGATCCGCTTCTACGACGGCTTCCTCAAGGACGGCCGCCCCGGTTTCGCCCCCCGCGGCGAAACCACGGTCAGCATCGAGCCCTGCACGACCTGCGGCTACCCGACTTCGGCCGGGGAATGCGGCTTTTGCCGGCTGAAAGGGATGATGAACGAGGGGAAAGAGGAAGGCTGAAGGCGGCGAGACAGGCGCCGCTGCCGTCTGTTTGTGATGAGCCCCTGACGCAGGGGGGCTTTTACCGGCAGACGGTGGTATTGCGGCCGCACTTTTTCGCGGCGTACATGTTCTGGTCGGCCCGGTCCACGAAGTCCGAGACGGATTCGCCGGGGACGAGGCTGGTCACGCCCAGGCTGATGGTCACGTGGACCTCGGTCCCGGGCCGGGGGAAGAAGGCGTGCTCGTGGAAGGTGCAACGGATGCGCTCGGCCACTCGCGCAGCCTCTTCGCGGTTGGTGGCCGGCAGGACGATGATGAACTCCTCGCCGCCGTAGCGGTAGGCGGAGTCCGAATCGCGAATGAGCTTCTGGATGACGCGGCCCAGTTCCGAGAGGACCGAGTCGCCGCAGAGGTGCCCGTAGGCGTCGTTGTATTCCTTGAAATGATCGATATCCAGGACACAGAGGGACAGCGGGCTGTTGTAGCGAATGGCCCGCTCCACCTCGGCCTGGACCTGGCGAAAGAAGTGCCGGGCGTTGTAGAGGCCCGTCAGCTCGTCGGTCAGGCTCAGCTCGCGGTAGCGCATCTCGCTGCGGCGCAGGTCCTCCTCGATGCGCTTGCGGGCCAGGATCTCCTGCCTGAGCTCCTGGGTGCGGCGCTGGACCTCCTCTTCGAGGTGTTCGCGGTACAGGCGGTTCTCCTGCCTCAGGCGCCGCTTCTCCAGGGCCTTTTCCACTGAGTGCATGACGAGTTCGAGGTTGACGAAGGGCTTGACCAGAAAGTCCCACGCGCCGCGCCGCAGGGCCTCGATGACGTCGTCCAGCGAGCCGACGCCGGAGATGACGATCATGGCCGTCTCCTCGTCGCGGGAGGTGATGTGCCGCAGCACGTCGAGCCCCGAAACGTCCGGGAGCTTCAGGTCCAAGAGGACCAGGTCGGGCAGCTCGGAGTTGTAGAGATCCAGGGCGCCGGCCCCGTCCTCGGCCGTGACGACGTCGTGCCCCCGGTCGCGGAGATAGTCCCCGAGCAGTTCCAGGAGGGTGAGTTCGTCATCGACGAGCAGGATGCGTGCGGAATGTGGCGTCATGCTCTGGCCAGGGTTGAATTCATGTTTACATTGCCTCCATACGCCCGGAACGCGACAGGACACAAGCATCTTTTTGATCAGGCAATGTCTTTGTTGTCCTGCGGTTAACGAAGGCGCACGGCCCGAATCGGTAAAATCTTGCCGACAGGGTCATTGACATCGATTTGATCAATAACTACCAACGACCCCACACAAAGGAGGATTCCATGTTTGAACTGACCAAGGCTGCCAAAGAGCAGCTCGACATGCACTTCGCCGGCAAGGAAGTGTCCCCGATCCGGGTCTACATGGCGGCTGGCTGAGGCGGGCCTCGCCTGGCGCTTGCTCTGGATGAGCAAAAAGACAACGACGTGGTTCACGAAATCGACGGATACACTTTTCTGATTGAAACCAACCTGATGAGCGAAGCTCAGCCCATCTCCGTGGAATTCCACCCCCACATGGGCTTCAACATCAAGTCGAGCATGAAGGCGAGCTCCTCCGGGTGCTCTTCCTGCACCTCCTGCGGCTAGGCTGCAGCAGCTCGAAACACACAAGGGCCGTCCGCAAGGATGGCCCTTTCGCATTTGAACCACCGGCCGCAACGACATCGCAACTTTTTTGCAAACAGGCCAAAAAAGCCTTTGACAGCGGCGGGCTGCCTCTATAGAGACAGTTTCTCGTTGGACGGGACAGGGCGGTTAGCTCAGCTGGGAGAGCGTCGGCCTTACAAGCCGAATGTCATAGGTTCGATCCCTGTACCGCCCACCAAGAAGACCATGCGGGGTCGTAGTTAAGACGGTTATAACGCCGGCCTGTCACGCCGGAGGCCGTGGGTTCGAGTCCCATCGGCCCCGCCATAGAAATCAAGGGTTTACGTGAAAGCGTAAACCCTTTTTCTTTTTCACGTGTCCCGCCCGCGTGTCCCAAGAATTTTCGAGGCCAACACTGACGTGGCCCGATTAGCCGTTGTGACACGATGGATGTAGCGTTGCGTCGTAGTGGCTGATTTGTGCCGCAGGAGCTGCTGGACGTCGAGCAGACCAACGGATCCATCAGAGATAGCTACGCTTGCTGCAAGATGCCGAATTCCGTGGTAACCGAACGGTCGGACTCCGGCCTGATCGCAAAGTCGGTAAAGCCAGCGTCTGTGATCAACCAATGGCTTTTGGCCCCTCTTGCTAACGAATACGTGCTCCACGCTCGGATATCGGTTCATCTGTTCACACAGGGCCGACTTAAACTCCGGGGGGATGGGAACAAAATCAGCTTCTACGTCGGAGTTTTTCCGCTTCCGTGTCCACAAGCGAAGCCGGTTTTCTCGCAAATCAACATCCTCTGTCTTCAATCCGAAGACCTCACTCTTGCGACCTGCTGAAAAGAATAAAGCCATGAGCAGCGTCTTGCCTTCTTTGTCAGCAACAGCAACGACTTTAACGAAGTCGTCGAGTGAGGGTACATATCGAGGGTGTCGTGATTCTGCCTGCCGCTTGACTTTCTTGAATGGGTTTTCTGCCGGGAACCCGCAATATTGAACGCCCCATTGCCAGGCCGCAATCAAATTTTTGCGATCTTTATTCGCGGCATTGCCGCTTCTTCCCAGCTTTCGCTCACCCGCAAAGTAATGCTGCGCAAGCAGAGGTGTGATCTGTTCGATTTTCAGACAACCCCTCCCTCCACCGATTTTTAGGGTCCGACCAGAACCCTCATACTGTTCTGTGAACATGTCATGACAAAGCTTTTTCTCTTTGTACGTCTTGACGCTCACAGTTCCCTCAAGAGAAGCCAGATAGCCATCTAGCCATTCCTTTACGGTCATTTCAGAAAGTACAGGAGTTACTATACATTTTGAATTAAGGTTTTGCGCCTGCTTCAAAGCTGTAAGTGTATCTTTCTCCCAGATTTCAGCATCTTTTCGTTTGTCAAAGAACTTCGTTTTGCGGACGCCATTGTATTTAACGGCAGCCCTCCAGCGTCGATTCTCTTTGTAAGCCATAAGCCTCCAAATAAGCATAGACGCCTAACCATCTTTAAAAAGTATACTTTATAATGCTTTATATTTCAACAAAAAAAAGCGAGCCATCTCTGACTCGCTCTTTTTACGCTGCATTATTAATTTTAAGTAAATCTAGAACTGATTTTGTATATATAGTTATATCCAGAGATTCGCCGATATTATGAATATACTTATCTGTGGTCGATGCCCGAGAGTGCCTCAGAAGGGCCTGGATATCTGTAAGTTCAATTTTCTTCTTAATCAACTCTGTTGCCACACGATGCCTTATTCCGTGGATCGTGAATGGTTTTACTTCATTCTGTATACAAAAATCTTTGAGCCACTTGTCCCAGTTTCCACGATCTGGACTAACATAATCAAACAGCGTCTCTTTAATGCTATTATTTTCGATGTGTCTCTGTATTTGTTGACTCAAATCTTCCGGTATTTTTATTCTATCTCTTCTCTCGCCATTTCCATTTGTCTTTTCTGTTGTTAGAACAAGAATGCAGTCATCTGGAATAAAATCAGTTTCTACTTTTATTCTAAACATTTCGACACGTCGAGCCGCTGTCACGAGACAGAGCATCAAAATTAAACGTTCCTCACCTGTCGCGGATAATGTAACCTTCAAAACGTCTTGAAAAGGCGGTATATACTTTGCTTTTCTTAATTCCGGAAACCTGTCGCAGAAAACAAATGGGTTTGCATATGGTAGCTTAAATCGCTTTACGCCCCATGCCCAAGCCGCATCAAGCCGCTTAAGATCTTTGTTACGAGCATTCCCCGAACGAGTCTGGTCACGGTCAATGAATGCCATCACCATGTCTGGTGTAATGTTTGAAACATGTGTTTTCGGCGGGACAATCGACAGAAACTTTCTGAAAAAATTCAATTTTTCGCTCCATTCCCGAGGCTTGTTCCTGCCTTGAAGATGAATCAGATATCCCTCTACGAGAGGGCCGATACAATAGTTCGAAATGGACAATATCCCTTTTCGAGTTTTTGATTGTTGTCGATTTCGATCCCGTTCGGCGCGTCCTAGGGTTTCCCACTCCACCGCTTCACGCTCTGTTGCTACGAGTTTTGTTCTTCGTTTCGTTTTGCCATATTTGATGACACCACGCCATTTGCCAGTTTTTTCTTCATAATAAGCCATTTCTATTATTACCTCTCTCTACCAAAGTCCCAACTTCGACTCAGCCATTCCTTCTATGTTGCGGGAGGTGGTCGCTTGCATTTGCTCTTCGAGCAAAGCAATCAGCGTTTCTCCTTCCATCATCCTTTTCAAGTGCGATTTTTTAAATCGGATCCCGCTCTTTCCTACTACAAATGCCCCAAGTGCGATCTTCATTTCAGGAGTGGACAGCAGACTCCGCGAACACCCTAATTTCTCCATGACCTCCTTCGCGGTCATTGCCTCTTCTTTTTCAAACTCAACTTCATTCATATTGATAACCTCCGTTGATCGGAGGCGCGGGAAACACGATTTTTTTTCCAACTTGGCCAAAAAAAGATTCAAAATGGAAAAAAAACCTTGCTTCCCATGGGAAAGGGTAAATTCAAAAATGAGGTACCCTTATGCTTTTCAAAGAAATTCAAAAAAATGAGACACTTAAATTCCGCGTGCCCGACAAGGTAGCTGAGCAGTTCAAGTTGATCAAAATCAAATGCAAAGAACTCGACTGGAAATTCGAACTCAACGATGAGATCGCGAAGTTGATTGAAAAACAGTGTCGCATCGCATTTGACGAAATCCAGGCCGAACTCGATCGTCGAAAAAAAGAATCTACTTCCGAATCCGCCGATACAGATGTCGATTCGAGAAATGCACCGCCCAAGTCCCTGCTGCCAAAGCCATCAGCTCCAAGTAGCAAACCCTTACCCATCATGATTCCTGGGAAGAACGAATAATTTTCCTCACAGAGGGCAAAAGAAAAGGGCTGCAAATGCAGCCCTTTTCAAGTTTCTGATACCATCCCTGCCAGAGGATGACTTTGTCATGTTGCCAGCTTGCCGGCTCTAACGTGCTTCGCCCTGGCTGCTTTTCACAGCCACGGATGTCCTTCGCTTACGCCTCGACCAAAATAATGGCCTCAACTGCTCGTCGCTATTAACGCCGATTCGGACGCACCCGTTGCCCCAAAACGGGGAGGTTACTACCACGCCTCTGTCGTCTGCTTGCATTGTCGAAACGCAAGCAGATTCCGATCACTGATTCGTCGGAGATAGCACGTACCTTTCGGTCGCCCGCTACCGTGAGCTTTTACCTCAACTATGTGTATTATTTGCTTTAGATGCCCACTGTTTTTGCGTGTTCGTCTCCGAGGCTCAAATTCCCGGAATATGCTCCTTTCAGAATACGAGGTGCCAAAGCTGTTCTTACTCCAGGACTACTTACACAAATTTTAAAACGCAGGTTCGTCTCCTCATCATGGCAAATTCGGTCGGGGTCGCCCCCTTTTTGCGCTGCTCTACGCGCAGAATTTTCATCGGGATGTCACCATCACATACGAGCCTGCCAGGGCCCGAACGACTTATTAACTGCACGCGCACTAACCCATTACGCGTCACAGGTACTCAAAGAGCATCCTGTCCCACGACCCCGGTTTCCGGGGCTAACACACATCCGACTATCCAGTCGCACCACCTCTAACCATACCATAACCATACCATTAATATATGAACTCAACTCTTAATCACTCCTTCACTTTGGAACTTGCTCTTAAGAGCTGGTTCCCAAACCGGACAGGCGTCTTTCGATCGCATCCGGCTCTCCAAGCACTAACAAATTATCTCTAGGCTGGCACCTAGTGGAACTGGCATTCCAATAACAATCGTTAGCTTGGCAAACTTACAACATGACAAAATCATCAATCATCCAATCCTATATTATCAGGCTTGAGCCTGTTGAATGGGGGTACGCGAGAAGGGAAAATTGCGATGTGATATCACTAAGAAGCCGGAAGACACCGGCTTTACAGGGTACGGAAGACCCCGCTTGGTAGGTACATTGATCTGCTTCCTATTCGGAAGCGAATCGCACACAGATGTGCGATCAAAGATATACCTAAAGGCATGGGAAAGGTGTTTTTTTCACGCAAAGCGTGAAAAAAGACAATCTGATCCGCACCTCTATGTAGGGTATATCTGCCTGATTTGATTTAAAAAAGACATTAATGGAACGAGGTCATGATGGGCCAGCAAGATGGCCTTTGATAGACAATTTGGAAAACTTCGTTCCGAAGTCTGAAGAAAAAAATCGTTTTCCCAACCCTGACTCCTAAATGAACAATTCAGGAGGTATTTATGGAAAACGAAGGACAAGATGCAGGCAAGGCAAAGGTTTCCCCCTGCCCAGAAGGTGAACTCCTATGGGCATAATTAAGGACAGCAAACAGGAGTCACAAACCACAAACCAGGCAATTTACAAGGTTATTCAGACACAACGTTCACTGGCCACATCGCATCATCATCCTGACCTCATGAAGTATCTGGACCGGCCAACATGGCGGCTCGTCGCTCAAGCGCTCACGGAACACTTCTGGCCCCGAACAGTTCAAAATGATCTGTACATACGTGAAAGTATCGAAAGGCTTTACCAGGCCGGGCTCGCACTCATTCCGCTTTCCGGTCAGTGTCCCGGATTCTGGATGCCTTGGAGGCACAATGGACATCTGGCTTGTTGGCTCAAGCAGTATACACACAAGCAGTACGGCAAGAGAACCCTTATGATCAAAAAATGGGATTGGGGGGAAGCACAGTCGCGTTTAGTGGAAAATGCCGCAGCTTTGGGCATTGTTGACCAAGCATTCATCGAAATGTGTTCAGATCTGATCGCTGGCAATGCATTTTCCGAGTCTGCTCGTGGGCATCTGGCCCGGAAAATATTTGGGCCACTTGTGTTCAATGCCGAAGCTCGCAGCATATACCGGTATGCGCGAGAAAATCAGGCTATCACTTGGTGGGATGAGCAGAACGTATTTGTCTTGAGTAATGCGCGGATATTCCACAAAAAGGAAACATGTGTAGACCTCGCGGTACGCGAGGCGACCATTTGGAATTATGCCGTCAAAGTCAAAAGCAATAGCGTGATCATCCTGCTCGCAGACATCTTCTTGAAACAGATCAAGGCAGACATAACCTCCATTTTGTTGTCCAGCGCCAGTCCACAAAGAAAAATCCATGCGATTTCTTCTCGCCTGGAAACGGTGCACCGCTGGGCAAAGCACAGCCCAAACACGGGCCCTCAGCAAAAAGCACTAGGAGCATGGGTGCAGCAAAAAATCGGCACCAAATTGCTCGCAGCGAATCCTCAGCTCGCTCAGTGCCTCTTCAATATTGCGGACGCACCGTGGGATCCGAAGTTTTACCCCCGTGGTTCGAGCGGATTGCTCGATAAGAGCCTGACACTCGAAAAATGGTTAAAATGGTGGGGGCCACGGAGGTAAAAAACGATGGTGTGCACACTATGAATCGGCAAGAACAAAACGGTGACTCAGTTCATCAATTTCTGCTTGATTCACCCCACAGTCCCAAAAGTGTGCACGCCAGTCGGCAACGACGGCTTTCATTTCGTCCCAGATCCGGCCTGCTTCGAGATCAGAAAGGCCGAAGGGTTGAACGCTACTGAGAAGATTCATTTTGGTTGCAGCGCGTCCTTCCAGTCCGCACGCGAGGGAAAGATTCCATGACTTACAGCGGATCGCTGACGGAACAAGGTCGTACGCCGGAGTCATCACGATGCGATCGCGCGTAACGAAAAATGCGTGGTTACGAAGATGGTCATCTCGGTTGGAACACAGCGCGTTAAAAACCATCCTTCTGAAAATTTCTGGGCCTGACTCGACATCGCCCAAACGGCGAGCCTGATCGGCAAGGTGTTGGTAACTTTTCCAGCCCCCGTCTTCGGCGAGGCCTGTTACGGTGAAAGCGGAAACAAAGTGCCGAGGAGTACCATTCTGACGGTCAAAACGTTTTACGAGCAGGATGGCTTGCTCATCTACCTCGTGAAGTATGGTCTGAGCCACGTTCATCCCGCACTTTGCCGCGAGGGTCATCGTCGCGTGTTCTATGACGGGCTCTCGCCATACATCTTCACAGGATGAAAATTTAGCGATCCATGATTCATCGTCCATCCAGACCAGGGCTTTGGGGCGTGCTCCTCCAAGGGACAAGCTCGGACCGAGGACGGCCAGGAGTGTATCTTTGGACGTATGAGATACTGACTCAGAGGCATCTTCATCCAGGCCGTCTATTTGAGCCACAGCGTTGGCGACCATACGTAAATCGTGTGGCACGATGATATCCGGCGTTGCCCACGGCGCACATGACTCTGGCTGGTCCGGCGAACGGCCAAAAGCTAATGCCCCGATACGCAACGGCTGGTGAACGGCGGAGAGAACGTCTAGCTCATCAAGATGGTCAGGCTGTATGTCTGCGATACATCCGAGAACCCTTCGCCCCCAACGGTCCGCAGCGGCATCCCGCAGAGCGCTGAACAGGACACAGCTTGAGAATTCGATGTCCGTCAGCGGTAACGTGACCGGATCAACGGGGATGGCATCATCGCGGCGCAAGTAGCCGTCTGCATATTGATATTTATAGTCGTGCTCGTGTCGCCAGAGGGTACCCATTGCAACATATCCCCTCACTGACGGCAGGCGCATGAAGACCTCTATTCGGTGGTTGAATGCAGCCCCCATATCAGCTCCTGCCAGCTATGCCGATTTGAGATGTTGGGCAATCCGGTCGAGTAGAGTTTTAACCTCGCCGATAATAATTGCTTTTTCCGCGTATGAAATTTTTGTCGATATTTCAGGGTGCTGGCTTGTCAGATATGAAGTGACAACACCTTCTAAATCCGTTTCAGAGGCAGCAGGCGCTCGGCAGATTTCTTCTCCGAACGCGAGATAGTTAAGATCTAGGCCATATTTCGCAGCTAGAATGATCAGCCACGCGGCGGGAAAGCTGTTGTTATTTTTTTGTCGTGAAATCGATGGGTTAGAAATGCCAAGTGCTTTTGCAAGTGCTGTGGAGCTGGAGATGTCTGTTTTCTCCATGATCCGCGCAAAGACCTCTTCAAATGCCAAATCCGCTCCAAGTTTGTAAGCCATGATTTACTCCACGGTTATCAATAATTCCAAGACGGGCATGTAAGCTAACTCAAAGGATTTAGCAAAATAGCAATTTGGTATTTTTTTATCATTTTGCTAATTTTTTAGTTGACATTGCTTAGCAATATGTTAAAACTATATTAACAAAACGATAAACATGGAGGTCGGGATGGGTTTAAAGGCAATAAATGACGAAGCAAAAGCGACTGCCGTAGGTGAAGTGTTGGCTGGACTAGGAACGTTGTCTTCAGTTGCTCGTCGGCATGGAATCAGTATTGGTTATCTGTCGATCTTAGTTTCTCGGGCACGCGATGCCGTAGAGACGAAAGCGAAAAAATCTGCGCTGAAGAGAAAAGACAGCACTGGCATCAGCAATCTTGAAGTTAGAGTGCATAAACTTGAACAAAAAATTAACCGAATTTTTAAGTAAGGAGTAGAATAATGGCAAGAATCAGTGTGAATTTCAATGTAATTACAAATTGTGCTATTGAAGTTGATGTTTTCCAAGGAGATTTTTCAAGAGATATTGTAAGAGATATAGAAGATATTATTGCAGACTTTAAACCTCAAATTTTAGAAATGGTGAATGGAAAGAGAGAGCCTAGCTTCATTACAAAGCATGGGCACAAAATTCGACTGACAAACTTGCAAGATACTGAATTACCAGACTCGACATA
>Ga0209066_10000063_pt1 | contig 149876 bp, 111 predicted proteins | sample All_14_2_FD_187198 | JGI IMG/M metagenome (GOLD analysis project Ga0209066, IMG submission 187198) | Freshwater microbial communities in response to fracking from Pennsylvania, USA - Allegheny Zone_MetaG_DW_15 (SPAdes) (version 2) ...
GGTCGGGCGCGCGGAATACGGGCGGGTCGGGCGCGCGCGGCACGGGCGGATCGGGCGCGCGGAACACGGGGCGTCCGGTGACGCCCAACGTGCCGGTCGTGCCTCCGGCCGGGATGTGACGGGCAGAGACCAGCGATGAACGGCAACACCACACAGCGCGGGCAGGGGAGACGGAGCGGATCGGCCCTGATCATCGCCCTTTGGACGATCGGGCTGCTGAGCATGCTCGTGATGTCGTTCGCGCTGGACGCCATGCTTGAGGGGCGCATCAGCACGTATGTCCGGCAGCGGAGGCGGGTGGACTACCTCACGCAGTCCGGGGTGGCGATCGCGGAGATGCTGCTGGAGAAGCAGCAGGACGTGAGCGCGGCCTCGTCGGCCGATGAAGAGGAGGACCGCTGGAAAGAGCCCGCGCTGCGGATCAAGCGCGGCCAGACGGCAGTGGTGGACGAGCCGATCGGCGACGGGGTGGTGCACGTGGAGATCATCCCCGAGCCTGCGCGCTGGAACATCAACAAGCTGGTGGGGACCGAGCATGACGAGGTGTGGGAGCAGATTTTCACGACGGCCGGCATTCCGCAGGACTACTTCTCGGAGCTGATCGACTGCTGGAACGACTGGGTCGACGAGGACAGCCTGCCGCTGACCGACGGGGCTGAGGACGATTACTACAAGGCGCTGGAGACCCCTTACAAGGCGCGCAACAAGGGGGTCGACACGGTCGACGAGCTGCTGCTGGTGAAGGGTTTTGTTCCGGCGATCCTCAACGGCGGGCTTCTGAACCCCGAGGAGAAAAACAAGGATTTGCAGATCCACGTCAAAGGAATTAAGGAATTGTTTACCACCTATGGGGATGGTAAGATCAACGTTAATGCAGCCCCCATGGAAGTTTTGATGACGATCCCGGGCATCGACGAGATTTCCGCGGGCGCGATCATTGAGGAGCGCGAAGGCCGGAACTCCGGAATGTCCACCCTGAGCCGGAGCACGTCGGTCGCGGGAGTCGGCCGGACGACCACGACCTCGACCCGCAGCGGGACGTCGACCCGGAGCGGATCGTCGGCTTCGACCCGGGGCGGCACGTCGTCGCTCACGGGCGCGTCGGCGGCGGGTGGCGGCGTGGCCGCGGGTGCGGGTGCCGGCACCGACGAGGAGGACTACTCGTTCAAGTCGGTCGCCGACTTCACGTCGCGCATTCCGGGGCTCGACATGGCCGTGCAGCAGTTTGTGTCGGTGAATTCGGCCACTTTCCGGCTGGTGATCCAGGGTGAGGCCGCCGGTGTGACCCACGCGATCCAGGCGATCGCGGAGGTCGAGGGCTCCAAAGTCCGGTATTTGCAGTGGCGGGAAGACCCCTGAGGGATGGAGAAATCAGGGGCCAGGAATCAGGAATCAGGAATTAGGAAAGAGGAATCGGGCGTCCGGTCGGCGCGAGGTGGTCTGACCGTCGGGGCCCGGCCACTTGGTTATGGCGAAGAGTGATGTGATAGCGATTGCGGCCGAGAGCGGCTGCGTGCGGGGTGTGCGTTTTGCGCCGCGGGGACGCGACGGCTGGACGCGCACGGGTGGCGGCTTTTGGCCGCTGGAGGCGCCGCACGAGGGTTCTTCGGCGGAAGGCGCAGAGCAGGGCGGCACGCTGGTCGAAAGCGACAAGCCGCTGGCCCGCGCCCTGTGCGCGGCGAAGTCCGCTCTCGGCGCGAAGCAGGTGGTGTTGTCGCTGCCGCTGTCACGGCTGCTCGTGCGCGTGTTGAAGATGCCGATCGAGGTGCGCGACGACCTGGCGGATGCGGTCGCGCTGCAGATGGACAAGCTCTCGCCGTTTCCGGGCGAGGAGCTTTCGGTCGGGTGCGAGATCCTGAGCGAGACGGACAACGAGCTGAACGTGTTCGCGGCCGCTCTGCCGGCGGCGGTCTTCGAGGAGCTGGGGTCGGCGCTGCGGATCGCGAAGCTGCACGTGGTGCGCACGGACGCGGCGGTGCTCGGCTGGTTCCGCGCGCTGTGCGGCCCCTGCCAGCTCTCCCGGCCGGGCCGCCGGGTGCTGCTGATGAATCCGGATGACGGCTGGGACCTGCTGGTGCTGGACCACGGCGTCCCGGTTCTCGTTCGCGGTCTGGGGGCGCTGCCCGACCACGACGCGCTCCTGCGCGAGGTGACGCTCTCGCTGCTGAATGCGGAGCTGGAGGCCGGGCACGGGGCGCTCGAAGAGGTGCTGATCGTGTCGAAGGAGGCGCCGTCCGCGGAGCTGAGGGAGCGGCTGGGCACGTTGGCCGGCGCGGCCGTGAAGCACGTGGTGCCGCCCGGCGAGGACGCCGGGCTCGAGGGGGTGGCGCTGCGCACCGGCGAGGGCGCGGCGCTGGATCTGACGCCTCAGACGTGGCGCGACGCGGTGAAGGAGTCGCGCCTTCGCCAGCGGGTTGTGACCGGCGTCGGCGTCGCGATGGGCGTCTGGGCCCTGTTCATGGCGGTGCTGTTCGCGGGGCCCGTGGTCTACAAGCAGATGACCGCGCACGTCCGCAACGCGTCGAAGGCCCACGCCAAGGCGTTCAAGCAGGTCTCGGACACGCGCGAGCGCGTGAACCTCATTTTGGCCTATACGGACCGCAGCTACTCCTCGCTGGAGATGCTGCGGATGGCCTCGTCCTATCTGCCGCAGGGCATCACGCTGATCGGTTTCAACTACCGCCGCGAGGACGGGGTCAAGATCGCCGGCGAGGCGGACCAGTCCACGCTGGTGTACGATTTCAAGAACGCGGTCACGGAAGACCCTCTGTTCGAGTCGGTCTCGCTGACCGGGCCGTCGATCAGCAAAGGGAAGCACAAGTTCGAGGTGGACGCGAAGTTCAAGGGGGTGACGCGGAAATGAGTGCGGTGTCCTCCCGAGAGAAGAACATGATGCTGATCGCCATGGTGGTGGTCCTGTACGCCGTTGCGGCGCTCTGCTTCAAGAAGCAGTCCGAGAACTGGAAGGTGGCGCAGCGCGTCTATGTGAACGCCCAGAAGAAGCTGCAGGAAGAGAACGCGCTGATCGCGGCCAAAGACGAGTGGGCCGAGAAGTACGAGCAGATGCGTGACCTGATGCCGGTTTTCCCCTACGAGAAAGACGTCGACACCCACTGGCTCAACATCATGGACTCGGCGGCGACGCGCAACGGCCTGACGATCGCGCGCCGGCAGACCAGCAAAGAGGTGGAGGTCGGCGACGTCTACGAGCTGCCGATCGACTGCAAGGACTGGGAAGGGACGCTCGAGTCGCTGGTGAAGTTCTTGTACGACCTACACCAGGAAGGGGCGATGCTGGACGTGCGGCAGCTGTTCATCAGGCCCTCCAACAAGCCGGGCCTGCTGAAGGGCACGTTCACGCTCTACTGCGCGTACATGCGGGGCGATGCCGAAAAGGCGCGGGCCGCGCCCAAGGCCGAGGCGCCGAAGGGCGCGCCCGCAGGCGCGGCGGCGGAGGGCGGTGCCACCGGGGCCGTGGAGGAAGCCGTTTCGGCGGCGCCTGCGGTATCGGACGCGGCGGCTCCGGACGCGGCGGCGAAAGGCGTGGCCGGCGTCCAGACGCCGTCCTCCGATGCGAATTAGCTTTTTGAGGAAACGAGTATGAAGACTATGCGAAACTCTCTGATGTCCGTGGGCGCCACCTTCGTGTTGGCGCTCAGTGTTGTGTTGGCGCAGGATCAGGCGCCGCAGCCGCCGGCTCCGGCGCCTGCCGAGGCGCCCGCTCCGGCCCCTGACGCTCAGCCGGCGGCTCCGGCGGCGGAAGCCGCGCAGCCGGCGCCGGCCGCTCCGTCCGGGGCGGTGCGCCCGCCGCCGTTCGCGTCGCGCCGCACGCTCACGCCTTCGGCCACGACCGTCACGCGCCGGGCCTCCCCGGTTCCGGGCGTGACGCTGGCGACGCCGCCGGCGGCGGGCACCTCCTCCGCGACGGCGGCGTCGGCCGGAGGCGAGCCCCGGTCGAAGACCACGACGCCCGCGCTCAAGTTCGACAACTCGACCTCGGACTTCCTTTTGCAGGCCTATGCGGAAGAGACGGGCAAGACCCTGCTGATCGCGCCGGATGTGCCCAAGCTCAGCAACATCAACCTCCGCAGCCAGCCCGGGGCGATCCTCTCCCGCGACGAGTACCTTGAGGCGATCGAGGTCACGCTCAGCATGGGCGGGGTCGTGCTGGAGCCGTTCGGCGAGAAGTTCCTCAAGGTTTTGGCGCGCAAGACGATCCGCACCGAGGGCATCAAGATCCTGATGGAGAAGCCCGAGGGCGGGCACCCGGAGAAGAGCCAGGTGATCAGCCAGATGATCCAGCTCAAGGCGATCACGATCAGCGAGGCGCAGAAGGCGCTGGAGGGGTTCAAGAAGCCGGAGGGGCTGATCCAGGCGTTCGAGCGCACCAACAGCCTGCTGGTCACGGACACGCAGGAGAACATCAACCGCATGCTCGAGATCGTGCGCTTCATCGACCAGCCGCTGGTCGCGACGGAAGAGGTCAACGTGCGGATCATCCGCTTCGCCAAGGCCGACGACATCAAGAAGCGCCTCGAGGAGCTCGTGGCAGAGTCGCAGAAGCAGGCGCAGGCCAAGGAAGAGGTGAAGGCCAACGTCTCGGGCGCGCCGGGCTTCACCCGGACGACGCCGACGACGACCCTGGCCCGTCCGCTGCCGCCCGGCCTGACTCGGCTGGGCTCCGCGCAGCCGGTCGCCGCGACGCCGAACGAAAGCATCGAGACGCTGGTCAGCGACGCGGACCGCGGGATGATCCGCGGCAAGGTGCAGATCATCTCGGACGAGCGCTCGAACCAGCTGATCATCATCACGCGCAAAGAGAACATGAACTTCTTCGACAAGATCATCACGGTCTTGGACATCGAGACCGCGCCGGACGTGAAGGTCGAGGTGCAGCGCATGGAGTATGCGGACGCCGAAGAGGTCTCGACCATGCTCAACGACCTGATCGGCAACGCCACCGCGAAGAAAGAGGACAAGGCTCCGACCACGCAGACGAAGAGCACGCCGGGCGAGCCGAACAAGAGCACGACGCTCGCCGAGGCCCTGGCCGCGCGGGTGAGCCGGCCGGAAGCGCCTGCGGCGGGGGGCGGTGAATCGGGCAAAAGCAAGCTGGGCGCGCTCAGCAAGGACAACATCAAGATCCTGGCCGACAAGCGCACCAACGCGATCGTGATGATGGGCAGCGCCGGCGACCTGGCCGCCATCAAGGAAATCATCAAGAACATGGACATCAAGCTCTCGCAGGTGCTGATCGAGACCGTGGTGCTGCAGGTCGAGCTGGGCGACGATCTCAAGACCGGCCTGGACTGGGTGGCGGGCACGGAGGCCAACGGGTACACGCTGAAGAACGGCGACAAGGCGTCGGGCGGCGGCGGCTCCGGCGCGTCGATGCTCGGGCAGCTGACGGGGATCTCGACGGCCGAGGCCACCTCCAACACGGCCAGCGTGATCGCCTCCGGCGTCAACTACTTCATCAAGTCCGACAAGCTGAACCTCGCGGCGCTGATCACGGCCGCGAAATCGGACAACCGGACGAAGGTGCTCTCCTCGCCGGTGCTGATGACGGTGGACAACAAGGAGGCCTCGATCGAGGCGACCTCCATGCGCTACCTCTACAAGGGTGTGCGCACGTCGGGAACCAGCAGCTACGGCTACACGGAGGTGCCGGACTACGAGCAGCGCGACATCGGCCTCACCGTGAAGGTGACGCCGCGCATCAACCCGAACGGCACGGTGGTCATGACCATCGAGGAGACGTTCGAGACGATCGGCGCGAACCAGCAGGTCGGCGACGAGTCCTATCCCACGGTGAACACCCGCAAGCTGCAGGCGGACATTTCGGTCGAGAGCATGCAGACCATCGTGCTGGGCGGCCTGGTGCAGAGCGAGGCGAAGAACGAGGAGTCCGGCCTGCCGATCCTGAAAGACATCCCGGTGGTGGGCAAATACCTGTTCGGCAGCACCTCCTCGTCCGACACCCGCTCGGAGCTGCTGGTGTTCCTGACGCCGTACGTGATGGAGACCGGCATGGAGGCCGAAGACGAGGCGCTGCGGCGCAAGGGGACCATGAGCGTCGACCGGCCTTGGGAAGACGGGGGCTGGTCGAAGAGCCGCTTGGCCGATCCGGTTTCCGAGAAGCGCCTGCTGGAGCTTGAGCAGAAGAAGTGGGCCGGCGACGATGCCGACTACGAGGCCCGCCGCACGCACGACAAGGCGCTGCGCGCCCGCGACGAGATGCTGAGGAAACGCGCCGAGAAAGAGGCGGAAGAGGCCCGGAAGAACGGCGAGAGCGTGCCCCGCGCCACGTCGGACGAGCCGGTCGCGGGCCGCATGGCGGTGTCCGAGCAGGTGGAGGTGGTCCGGCCGGCTGAGGCGAAAAAGGCGGAGGCCGAGGCGGCGGAGCCCGTCCCGCCCGAGGCCGAGGAGCCCCCGAAGGCCTGGTGGCGGCTCTGGTGAGGGCGAGCAAAAAAACGGTAAGTTGGCCGTTGACAGTTCACAGGGGATAGGTTATTCTACCTAACCATTTTTGCGCGAAGAAGGAAGAGACAGGTTTATCATGACGAAGACGTTTATCCCGAAGAATCCGGGCTCAGCCCGCAGCTGGCAACTGGTTGATGCGACAGACAAACCGCTCGGGCGTTTGGCTGTGAACATCGCAAACACGTTGCGCGGTAAAAACCGCCCCACGTTCGATCCCAGCGTGGACACGGGCGATTTTGTGATTGTGGTCAATGCGGAGAAGGTCCGCCTGACCGGCCGCAAGGAAGAACAGAAAGAGTATCAGCGCTACTCCGGCTATCGCGGCGGTCTGAAGACGTTTACCGCCAAGACGATGTTGGAGAAGCACCCTGACCGCGTGATTATGGAGGCGGTTTGGGGCATGCTGCCCAAGAACACGATCAGCCGCAAAATGATGACCCGCATCAAGGTCTATCGTGGGGCTGAGCATCCGCACGAGGCACAGGCGCCGGTGGCGGCTTCGTTCTAATCGCGTTCATTGAGAGTAAGGAAGAAGGTTGAAGATGGCGAAAGAAATTGCAGCGGGCACAGGCCGCCGGAAGACCGCAGTCGCGCGTGTGCGCCTGGTCCCGGGTGAAGGCAAGTGGTTCGTCAACGACGTGGCGATCGATCAGTACATTCACAGCGAAGCGATGCGTCAATACCTGAGTCAGCCTCTGGCGCTGACGGGCATGACGGGCAAGTTCGACGTGGTGATTTCGGCCAAGGGCGGCGGCATCAGCGGCCAGTCCGGCGCGATCCGTCACGGGCTTTCCCGCGCGTTGATCGCGGCGGATGCCAACCTGCGCGAAGTGCTCAAGAAGGCAGGATGCCTGACCCGCGATTCCCGCATGAAGGAACGCAAAAAGCCGGGTCAGCCTGGCGCCCGCAAGCGCTTCCAGTTCTCGAAGCGCTAGTCGTTTGATTCTTCACATCCTGTCGAATGTGCGGGCGCCTCTCGCGGGCGTCCGCATTTTGTGTTTTTATCCGGATAAATGTTATGCCTTTGAGTTTTATTAAAAAGCTGGCGGACAAGCTGCTCGGAACCTCCAAGCCCGCAAACAAGATGCCCGCCAAGAAGACGGAGCAGACGAAAAAGGGCGCACCTCCTGCGCACGCGCAAGCGGCCGAGGGGCGTCGAGAGGGTGATGCCCGCGGAGGCCGCGGACGCGGTCCCGGCGGGCGTCCCGCCCGCGACGGACAGCGCGGCGACGAGGCCGGGGGCCGGCCCCCGCGGCGCGGGCCCGCTCACGAGGGCGGTGCGCGTCCGGGCCGGGGCGAGCCGCGCGGCGGTTCTTCCGCGCCGCAGCACGGCGGCTCTTCTGCGCCGCAGCACGGCGGCCGTCCGGTGGCCCGCCCGCCCGCCAAGGAGCGCTATGGCCGCGGCGGCGAGCGGGGCGAGCGTCCGGTCTCGGATCCCCACACGCGGCGTCCGGGCGGCGTGGTCGCGGACGAGGTGATGGCGAAGCGCCGCGACGAGCATGCCGCGTGGTCGCTGGACCAGTACGCGGTCGAGCCGGCCGAAGGCAAGAAGCGCTTCCACGATTTCGACCTGCCCTCCGAGCTGATGCACGCTGTTTCGGACATGGGCTTCCAGTACTGCACGCCGATTCAGGCGATGAGCCTCGAGCACGCGCTGGCCGGCAAGAATGTCGCGGGCAAGGCGCAGACCGGCACGGGCAAGACCGCCGCCTTTCTCGTGGCGATTCTCACGCGCTACCTGCGGACGCCGGAGTCGCGCCAGGAGAAGGGCGGCGCGCCGCGCGCGCTGGTCATCGCGCCGACGCGCGAACTGGTGATCCAGATCTGCAAAGACGCCGACGCGATCGGCAAGTACTGCGGGCTGCGCTCGCTGGCGGTGTACGGCGGCATGGACTACGAGCGCCAGAAGCGCGAGGTCTCCGATGCGCCGGTGGACCTGCTGGTGGCCACGCCCGGGCGCCTGCTCGACTTCGTGCGGTCGCGCGTGATCGATCTGTCCAAGGTGGACACGCTGGTCATCGACGAGGCCGACCGCATGTTGGACATGGGCTTTATCCCCGATGTGCGCTCGATCATCAACCGGCTGCCGCCCAAAGAGAAGCGCAGCACCATGCTCTACAGCGCCACGCTGAACGACGACGTGATGCGCCTGGCCTCGCAGTGGATGGAGGCGCCGGTGCGCGTGGAGGTGGAGTCGGAGCAGGTGACGACCAAGACGGTGAAGCAGATCGTCTACGTGGTGACCGCGAACGAGAAGTTCACCGTGCTCTACAACCAGATCCAGCAGTATCCGGACTCGCGCATGTTGATCTTCTGCAACCGCCGCAACACGACCGAAGATGTGGCCGAGAGCCTGTCGCGGCGCGGCATCCGCTGCGAGATGCTGAGCGGCGACGTGAACCAGAACCGCCGCCTGCGCGTGCTGGAAGACTTCCGCGAGGGCAAGGTCCGCATCGTCGTGGCGACGGACGTCGCGGGGCGCGGCCTGCACGTGGACGACATCGGGTTCGTGATCAATTTCGATTTCCCCTATGAGCCGGAGGACTACGTCCACCGCATCGGGCGCACCGGCCGCGCAGGGGCGAGCGGCACGGCGATCTCGTTTGCCGACGAGGACGAGTCGTTCATCATTCCCGACATCGAGAAGTATATCGGCGAAGAGCTGAAGTGCACGGTCCTGCGGGGCGATGAGCCGCTGTTGGCCAAACTGCCCGAGGTCCGCCGCAGCCATGCGCACCGCGAGCGCGGCGGCCCCGGCGAAGAGCGTCCGCGCGGCAACGCCGCGCCGCAGCCCGCGGCGGCACCCGCCCCCGCGCCGCATCGCGAGCCGGCGGCGGCCGAGCCTGCCGCTCAGCCCGAAGAGAAACCTGAGCCCCGCGCCCCGGCGCCGGCGCCAGAGCGCCCGGCCGCGGATCGTCCGGCCGAGACGGCCAAGCGCGAGGAACCGCAGCCACGGCCCGCTCCCGCCGCGCCTGCCCGTCCCGTGCAGGAGAACCGGCCGCGCGAGGCGCGGCCTGCCCCGGCTCCGCTCCCGGGCCATCCGGGCCGCACGCCGCGTTTTTCGGAGGATTGGGTCCCCGGGCAGAGTGGCAAGTGAAGTGTGGATTCGGTTGTTGTGAATAACAGGAGGTGGGTGATGAAACGGATGACAGGGTTGCTTCTGGTTCTCATGGGAATGGCTTGTGCGGTGCGCGCCGAGACGGTCAGCATCGTGCAGATCACGGACATGCGCGGGATGACCGGCTACGAGGTCATGACGCGCGAAGAGTACGCGGCGCTGATGAAGGAGATCAAAGAGGAGACCGCGGCGTTCGCGCCCGCCGCTGCGGAGTGCAAGAAGGAGTGGGACGCGAACAAGGAGAACAAGCTCCCGTTCCAGGGCAGCCGCATCAAGCCCCGCTCGGCCAAGAAGATGGGCGCCGACTTCACCGACCGCGAGAAGGCCGACAAGAAGAAAGCGCAGATGGAAGAGCGCGCCAGCGAGAAGCAGCTCGAGGAGATGGACAAGGAGTCGAAGAAAGCCAAGCAGGCCAAGCCGAAAGAAGAGGACGTCGCCAAGGAAGAGGCGCGCGTCAAGGCGTTCGAGGACGCGTTCGCCATGATCAGCAAGAAAATGGGCGACAAGCTCGGCCGTCCCGTGCCCGGTTTCGGCTTCGCGATGGAAGAGCCGAAGAAGGAAGAGCCGAAGAAAGACGGCGAGAAGAAGGACGAGAAGAAAGACGAGAAAAAGGGCGGGGGGCACTGAGGCCCGGAGCTGAAACAGGTTTCATAGAACGCTGTTTTCTGAAGGTTCACGGGGCCTTGACTGTCCTTTGTGGACCTTCTGGTTTTTGAAAGGCGGTGAGGCACATGATCGCAAACATTCTCTCGTGGTCGGTGAAAAAGGGGCATGCGGAAGTCGACGCGTTTCTGTCGCGTCCCGCGTTCGCGCCGGAGGCGGAGGCCGCCGCGTCCGCGCTGCTGGCCGACATCCGCAAGCGCGGCGACGCCGCGGTGCTGGCCGCGGCCAAGCGGTTCGACGGGGCGTCGCTCAAGCACGCGGAGATGCGCGTCTCGGCCGACGAGCTGAGGCTGGCCGCGAAGGCCGTTCCCGCGCGCGTCAAGCGTGCGGTCAAGGACGCGCACGGGCGCGTCAAACGCTATGCCGAGGCGGGCCTGCGCGAGGCGTGGCACATGCGGACGCCGCGCGGCGGCTACACCGGCGAATTCTTTTCGCCCATGGAGCGCGTGGGGGTGTATGTGCCGGGCGGCACCGCGCCGCTGGCCTCCACGGCGGTGATGACCGTGACGCTGGCGAAAGCGGCGGGCGTCAAAGAGATTGTGGCGTGCACGCCCTGCGGCAAGGACAAGACGGTCAATCCGGTTCTGCTGTTTGCGCTGAAGGCCGCGGGGGCGACGGAGATCTACAAGGTCGGAGGCATCCAGTCCATCGGCCTGATGGCGTTCGGGACCCAGAGCGTCCGGCCGGTGCAGAAGATCGTGGGGCCCGGCAACGCCTATGTCACGGCGGCCAAGCGCCAGGTCTACGGCTTCGTGGGGATCGACCAGGTGGCCGGCCCGAGCGAGATCGCCGTTTTGGCCGACGACTCGGCCAATCCCGCGTGGATCGCCGCGGACCTGCTGTCGCAGGCCGAGCACGGCAGCGGACACGAGAAGGCGCTGCTGGTGACGGACTCGCAGGCGCTGGCCGAGGCGGTCTGCGACGAGATCGCGTGGCAGACGCCCCGGCTCTCGCGCGCGGCGATGGTGGAGCGCGTGCTCGCCCAGGGCGGCATCCTGCTGGCGGTCGTGCCGGATCTCGATCAAGGCATGGAACTGGTCAACCGCTTCGCGCCGGAGCACTTCGAGATCATGACGCGCGACGCGCGCTCGAGGGTGGACGGGGTGCGGGCCGCGGGAGCGGTGTTCGTCGGGCCCTGGACGCCCGAGCCGGCCGGCGACTTTGTGGCCGGGCCCAGCCACGTGCTGCCCACGGGCGGCGCGGCGCGGATGTTCAACGGCCTCACCGTCGACGACTTCCGCCGCCGGCACAGCTTCGTGGAGTTCACGAAGGAAGACCTCGCCGAGACGTTGGCTTCGATCGAGACCTTTGCGGAGGTCGAGGGACTCGACGCGCACGGCCGGTCGGCCTCGATCCGGTTCGAATGAGCCGGACGCGCCGGCCTCAGACAAAAAAAGAACCCCGCAGTCGCTGCGGGGTTCTTTTTTCGTCCGGACGAGGCGCGCGGCGTTTACTGGGCCGCGGGCGCCGGGGCCGCGGGAGCGGCTGCTGCGGGGGCCGGCGTTGCGGCCGGAGCGGCCGGGGCCGAGAACGGCAGCGCCTGCTGGGCTGCGGGGGCCGGCGTCTTGACGCCCTCCATGACCGAGGTTCCGGCGCGGGAGGTCAGGCGCGAGAGCACCAGCGTGTTGAGCAGGAAGATCGCGCCCAGGATGATCGTGCCCTTGGTCAGCACGTTGCCCATCTGCGCGCCGAAGAGCGCCTCGCCCATGCCGCCGCCGAAGCTGACGCCGAGGCCGCCCTCTTTCGGCTTCTGCAGCAGGATCACCCCGCCGAGCAGAAAGCAAACGATGACTTCAAGCGCGTACAAAAACCCGATCAGAATCTGCATGGTCCATCTCCGTTGATCGCCGACCGACATACGGTGGCAAAAATGAGCAATACTTATAACAAATAACAGGGGTCGCCGCAACTGCGAATTGGCGTATGTGTTTTGCGCGGCGTCTGCTACAATGATTCCCCAGTTATGCCAGACTATATTATTCCCAATCTCCTCAACGCCGGGCGCGTCATGAAGCTCTTGGCCTCTGAGCCGGGGCTGACGGCGCTGCAGATCAGCCGCGCGCTGCATGTGCCGCGGACCACGGTGATGCGCATCGCCTCGTCGCTGGTGCGCGAAGGTCTGCTCGAGGCGGGCGCTCAGCAGACCTATACGCTCGGTCCTGCGCTGATTTACCTCGGCATGCGTGCCACGGCGGGGGTTGACCTCACCGGACTGGCCAAGCCGCTGCTCAAACAGCTGGCCGCAAAGACCGGAGAGACCGCCCATCTGGCCATGCTGTCCGACGACAAGTCGATGCTGCTGGAGGTCTGCCAGAGCCCGTTGCCGATCCGGGCGGGCGCGCCGGCAGGGACGCTGGCGGATCTGCACTGCTCGGCCACCGGCAAGATTTTCCTGGCCTGGAATTTCGCGGAGGGACTCGATGCCTATTACGGGCGGGTCCAGCCGACGCCCCGCACGGTCCGCACTCTCGTCACGGCGGAGCGGATGGCCAAGGAGTGTGCGCTGATCCTCAAGCGCGGGTATGCCGTGGACGAGGAAGAGTTCTACGACGGCATCCGGTGCGTCGCCGTGCCGGTCTTCAACAGCCGCAAGCACGTGCACATCGCGATCGGCATCACCGGGGTGACGGCGCGTTTGACGCGCAGCCGCATTCCAGGCTGTGTGGCTCAGCTCAAAGAGGCTGCCGCGAAGCTCTCCGAGGCGCTCGGCTATCATCCGTGAAGCTGCGCCCGCGACAACGCCGCGCTACGGCTTCGGCCCGTCGCCGCCGTCGTGCGGCGTCCGAAGGGTCTTGGCGACGAAAAAGACGCTGAACCCGATCACGAGCGTCCAGCAGAGCCCGAACGTGACCCAGCCGCCGAAGCTCATGACTCGCTCCGTTTCCAGTCCGCGGGCAGGGCGTCGAGCACGGTCTGCACCACCTCGTCGAGCGTCAGCGCCGTGCTGTCGATCTCCAGCGCGCCGTCGGCCTTCCGGAGCGGCGCGTGTTTGCGCGTGGAGTCGATGGCGTCGCGGGCGAGCAGCGAGCGCTTGACCTCTTCGGCGGACTGGTTGGCGATGCCTTTCTCGACCTCCTCTTTGCGGCGGCGCTCGGCGCGCGCCTCGGCGCTGGCCACGAGATAGAAGCGGGCGGGCGACTCGGGGAAGACGGCCGTCGTGATGTCGCGGCCCTCGACGATCAGGTTGCCGAAGCGGGTCATGTCGCGCAGCCAGGCGGTCACGCGGTCGCGCACGGCTTTGACGGTGGCGACCGGGCTGGCGTGGCGGTTGATCTCCGGCGTGCGGATCGCGTCGCCCGGGGCCTGTCCCTTCACGAAGTAGGCGATCGCGCCGTCGCGCGGGACGCAGTCGACGTCGACGGTCTGCGCAAAGTCCGCCACGGCTTCGGGGTTGGCGGTGTCGATCCCGTTGAGCAGGCACTGCCAGGTCATGATGCGGTAGAGCGCGCCGGAGTCGACGTGCAGGAAACCGAGCTGCTGGCCCACGCGCTTGGATACGGAAGACTTGCCGGCCCCGGAGGGCCCGTCGATCGCGATGACTTTGCTCATGTTCGTAAAGGTCCTGAGGTTTGAGTGAGTGACGTAACTATAGCAGGAGGCAACCGTTATTCCAAGATGCGGCTCAACGTCTGGGCGGTGTTCAGCCATCCCTCGGTGCCGCCTTGGCCGGCGACGCTGAGCAGATAGATCGGCTGCGCGGGGGTGAAGACCGCGCCGGGCGCCAACGGCGGCTCGTCGAGCTCCATGCGGGCGTCGGGGTGGTGTCCGACGCCGGGCTTGTCGAACCAGTAGTAGATCTGCATGCCCGAGGCCTTGGAGGCCACGGTGCCGAAGAAGCGGCCGTCGGCGTCGTCCAGCCAGCATCCCGAGGGCGGCATGCCCCACAGGTTGGGCGGCAGTTTTGCCGGCGTGCTGCGGAAGTCGCTGTTATAGGTGCGGAAATAGAGGCCTTTGAGACGGAGCGGCGCGCTGCCGAGGTTCTTGACGCGCACGACTTCGCAGACGAACCACGGCGTTCCGGGCGGGAGGGTCAGGCGGTGCGTGATTTCAAAGCCCTCTTGGCCGACGCGGGTCTCGCTGGTCACGTCCATCACGGCGAGGCCGTCGACGACGCGGCCGTCGACAGCGGTGACGGCCTGCGCGTCGGTCCAGCGGTTGTTGCCGGCGGCGTCGAGCGTCTGGACCAGCGCGTTGTACTGGCCGTAGGTTTTTTCGGCGGCGTCGAGCGACACGCGCCGGAGCATGTTGCCGCGGCCCAGCTGGCCGGCCAGCTCGAGGCGGCCGTTGCCGGCGCGGAAGGCGTCGCCCTCGCGCGCGAAGGTGGCCAGCGCGCCGGCGGCGGCTCTGCGCGCCACGTCCATCGGTGCGGGCGGAGCGCCGCGCTTCACGGCTTTCGGCGTGGGGGCGGGCTTGAAGCGCCAGGCGCCGGCTTCGCGGTGGAGGGCCGTGAACATCTCGGTGAGTTGCGGGTAGGGCGCACCGTCCTCGTTGATCAGGCCGTAGTTTGAGTCTTCGGGGAAGGGCGTGCTGATGCCGAGCGCCGGCTCGTCCACCCACATGAAGTAGTCGTAGCCCAGCAGGAAGGGCAGGCTCAGCATGGTGCGCGCGAAGAGGCTTGTGGCGGCCGTGCGCTCGGTCTGGGTGCGGAAGCGCTGGCCTGCGCCGTGGACGCTGGGGAGGCCCGCGTCGAGCGCCGGGAACGACCACTCGGTAATGAGCATGGGTCGCTTCACGTAGGCATAGTACTTGGCGAAGTGGTCCGTGACCCGCTCGCCGTTTTTGCCGAAGCCCGTGTAGACCTGCCCTTCGTCGAGGTCGGCCATGGGGTAGCAGTTGAAGGTCACCACGTCGCAGTACTGGCCGGCCACCTCCCAGACGGCGGGGTGGGCACCGCCGGTGCCCGCGAAGCGCGCGCCCAGCACGAGGTGGTTCGGGTCCGCCTCGCGGATGGCGCGCGCGGCGAGCGAGAAGTAGCGGTCGGCGGTGAAGCGCAGGAAGTCGAGCTTCACGGCGCGTTGCGCCGCGCTGGCGGAGGGCAGGGAATCGAGCGCCAGCAGCTCATCGAAGTCCTTGAGCCGCGTGCCCCAGAGGGCGTTGAAGGCGGGAAGATCGCGGTTCGCCTGGCGTGCGACAAAGTCGCGCAGCGCGCGCTTGGCGGTGTGGGCGGAGCCTTTCTTCATCACCGCGTCGAAGAGGCCGGTGTCCAGCGCGCCGCGGCCCCACCAGGCGAGTTCGTTGTCGATGAAGTAGCCGAAGAGCCACGGGTCATTGCGGCTCGGCACACATTTCTGGCGCACGCGGTAGCGGCAGTAGGCCTCGAAGTCGGGATGGAAGACGTTCGGGAAGGAGGAGCAGGGGCGGCGCTCATTCGGCGTGATGTCGTACTCGTCCCCCAGCGTCGCGAGGTGGTCGCCGATGCTCAGGAAATCGGTGTGCACCAGGCCGCGGTGCATGAGCTTGGGGTCGCAGCCCGCGCCCAGCATGGTGAACCCCCACGTTTTCAGCCGGCCGAGGGTCTCGCTCTCCCACTCCGCATGGTCGGCGTACTTCTTCTCGTTCTTGCGTCCGTGCGGCGCGTAGCCGAGCTTCTCGCACCAGTGGCCGTGGAAGGTCACGTGGTCCACGCCCAACAGCACGACGCCCCGGCCGAGGGGGTCGATCGTCCACCAGCGTCCGTCAGGCTTCTGCACCACGCGGAAGAAGCCGGTCGCGGTGTCTTTCACCTCCGGCACCACGTTGTCCAAGGCGTAGGGCGGGAAGGCGGTCTCGGTGCGGGCCTCGAGGGCGGGGGCCGACCACGCCGCGCGGAGGTCGCGGAAGGTGCCGGTGATGCCGCTCACGCGCAGCGCGGGGCGGCCGCGCCGCACGGCTGCGGCCGTGAAGGCGAAGCGGCGGCGCAGGAGCGTCTGGCCGTCCGGTCCGGCCAGGGTGCCGGTGATGCCGGCGGGGTCGAGGCTCAGGGTGAGCCGGTGCGGCTGGCCGAACGCCCATTTCGCGCCGCTCTCCTCGTTGAGCTCCAGCTTCAGGTTGCTCTGGGCCAGCCATTCGCCCTCGCGCATCTCGGTGAGCTCGGCCATGGGGCGGCAGCCGTGCTCGGGCGGGGTCTGGACCAGCGCCAGGTGCCAGAAGTTGCGCGCGTCCTCGACGATCGCCACCGAGGCGATCTCCCAGCTGTCGCGGGAGGCTCTTTCGGGGGTGAAGACGGCCTCGACGGTGACGTTCGAGGCGAGCGGCGCGGCTTCGTAAACGGCGAGGCCATGTCCGTTGGAGAGCGTGCAGTGAATGCCGTCCGCCCGGAACTTCCAGGTGAGCGGGTCGGCGAACCATCCCTGCGAATCCGTCGGAAGCGGGGTGAGGGCCGCACCGGCCGTTCCCGCGATCCCTGCCAGCAAGCAAAAGAGCTTCTTCATGTGTCCCCCGAATCAAGTAAACGCGTGCTTTCGCGCTTTTGAAAAATAATTTATCATAACAGGCACGACCGCTCACAGAGAGATTTCGTGCGGCGTCGTTTTTTAACCGTTAAAGGTGTGCCGGTTTAGCCCGCAGCAGCGACGCATGAATACGCGGAAAATAGCTTTGTTGCTCTGTTTGACCGCTGAGGCCGCCTGCGGCTCTCCGGCCGAGCAACTGGCGAATCCCGGTCTGGAAAGCCCCTATCTGACGGTCGGCGGCACCAACAGCTACGGGGTTCTGTCGGGACGTTTCCCGTCTGGCTGGAGCGACAATTCCCGCGTGTCGGGGAGGCATGTCCTCAACGTCTATACGCAGGAAACCGCCGGCGCCGTGTCGGGGTCGGCCTTGCGCGTGTCGGCCGCTGTGCAAGACGGCTACGGCAGCGGCGCGCGCTTCGAAATGTATCAGGGTTTCCAGGCGGTGACGCAGAGGAGCTATACGGCGACTGTCTGGCTCAAAAGTTCTGCGCCGGCCGCCGTCTCGTTGGGCCTGCGCCTGAAAGCCTCGCCTTACACGGTTCGGGCGTCAACGAACTGCGCGGTCACCGCGACATGGCAGGCGTTCCAGCTCGTGTATCAGGCCCGAGCTTCGGAGATGCTGGCGCTGTACGCCCTGCTCGACAACCAGCCGCTGACCCTCTGGCTGGACGAGGTGAGCTGCAAGGTCCAAGACGGCGGCCGCGTCTGGTACGTTTCGACGGACGGCTCCGACACGGCCTCCGGCTCGTTTTCGGCCCCGTTCCGCACGCTCGCGTACGCGGTCACCAACCTGAATGCGGGTGACACGCTCTGTCTGCGGGGAGGGGTGTACCGCGAGACGCTGCAGGTTCCTCAGTCTGGCACGCGAGACGCTCCAGTGACCGTCACGGCCTGCAACGGCGAGTCCGCCGTGCTCTCCGGCTGCGACGAGGTGCCCGGCCCTTGGAGCCTGGCCAGCAACGGCATCTATGCCGCGGCCGCGGGCTGGTCGCTCGGCTCCGGCTACAATCAGGTGTTTGTGGACGGGGTGATGCAGCATGAGGCGCGCCATCCGGACTTCGGATCGGGTGATCTCCTGAACCCTGCGACCGCTTCGCTCTCCGTCTCCAGCAACTACACGGTCACCTGCGCGGCGTTTGCCGGCAAAGGCGATTTGACCGGCGCGCGCTTCTATGCCGGCGTGGGTTCTTCATGGTCGTGGCAGACGGCACTGGTCGCCAGCAACCAGGCCGACAAGCTGTATCTCAGCCCGGGGACCGCGTCGGTCTGGTGGTGGCCCAATTACGAGAACAAAAGCAGCGATTCGGGCCGCGGCTTTGTCTACGGCGCCGCCTCGCTGCTTGACGCGGACGGCGAGTGGCTTCTGCAGACGAATCCGGCTGCCCCGCACGTGCTGCATCTCCGAATCGCAGGAGGAGCCGATCCTGCGGGCCGGCTCGTCGAGCTCAAGCGCCGCAGCTGGTGCGTGAACATCAACGGGCAGAACTTCATCACGGTCAGCAATCTGGCTTTTCGCGCCGGCGCCGTGCGGCTCGACGGGGAAGGCCTGGTCCTTGACCGCTGCGACGCGCGGCATCTGAGCCACTATCAGGTGTTCAGCGCCGGCGGAGCGGCGAACGGCGGGCGCACAGAGGGCGGCGGCGTCAGCGTGGGCGGCGTCAGCAATGTGGTCCGGAACTGCACCGTCTCGGATACGGCCGGCAGCGGGATCCTGGTGAGCGGCACCGGGCACCTCATCACCCGCAACCACGTCTTCAACACCGACTATTCGGCCACTTACGCGACCGGCATCACGCTGTCGGGCACGGGAAGCCTGGCCACCTTCAACACGCTTCACGACACGGGGCGCGACCTTCTGCATCCGACCGGCAAAGGCATCCGTGTTCTCTACAATGAATTCTACAACGCCGGCCGCCTCTGCAAAGACCTCGGCGCCGTGTACGCCTGGGGCACCAACGGGAAGGCGCCCGACGGCTCGGTCAACCGCATCGCCTACAACTGGGTTCACGACAGCACGGCGAACGATCCGCTCGGCATGGGCATCTACATCGACAACTACAGCCGAAACTTCCAGATCGATCACAACGTGGTCTGGAACTTCGGCAACCCCGCCGCGCAGACGCTGAGCGACGGGCTGCGCCTCAATGCGCCGGGCGACGCGCTCTCGCTCTGTCACAACACGCTGTTCAGCTGCAGGAACTACAACTACGGCACCTTCACGCCGTATATTCCCGGCAGCAACAACACGCCCGACAACGTGTACTGGACAAACGGAAACCACCATCTTTACTACATCGCGAAGAACAACCTCTACATGACCAATTCCGCCATGGAGCTTGAAAACGCCGGCGCGCGGGATTTCCGTCCCAAGGCCTCCAGCACCGCCGTTGACCCCGTGGCGGCCTCGGGCGTGATCGCGTGGACCACCACAAACGGCGTCGCCAACGTGCCGGCCACGTACAAACTGTCGATGCGCTACAAGAACCAGCCCTTCGCATTCGAAGAGTCGTCGGGCGTCGGCGTGCCGGCGGACGTTGACGGCGACCTCGCCCCCGACGCGTTTGCGGGCGCGTCGCCGGACAGCGGCGCGTACGAGCGGAACGGCGCGTACTGGACGGCCGGCGTGTCGGGGTGGGCCGTCGAGTGGCCCGCCGTGCGCGGCGAAGCGCCGCTCGAGTGCGTGGGCGGCGTGGCGACCGCAAAAGGCCTGCTGATCTCAGCGGGCTGTGCGCCCGCTTCCGTGACCTTGCACTGGGGGCTCGGCGAAGCGGCTGACTCCTGGACGAACGCGGTCTGCCTCGGCGGCGCGTTCACGGGTTCCTTCCAGACGCTCCTGTGCAACCTTGCGGGGCTTCAGCCCTATACGGCCTACGGGTATCGGTTTCATGCGGCCAACGCGTTCGGCGAGAGCTGGAGCGACGCGGTTGTGTTCACGACCGGATCAGGGCTGTCCTCCAGCGCGGTCTGGGACGGGGGCGGCGGAACGAATCTCTTGGCCGACGCCCCAAGCAACTGGGAGACGGAGTCGCTGCCGAACTTTAACGGCTCCGCCCTGGTCTTCTTCGGCAGCGGCGGCAGCACGGCGCTCGTCAACCGTGCGGTCAGCCTCTACGGGATCACCTTCAACCGCAGCGGAAATTTCACGCTTGCGAACGGCGGCGGCTCTGTCGTCCTCCGCAAAGGGGGGGTCACGGCGGCTACGCCCTCGACCGCCACGCGCACCTACACGCTGGAAGCAGACGTGACCTTGGCTGAGCCTCAGGTCTGGGCCGTCACCAATAACGGGGCGGGAGCCACGTTCCTCGAAGTCGCAGGCGTGATTGGCGACAGCGCCACAGCCTGCGGTCTCATTAAAACAGGCGACGGCACGCTCACGCTCAAGGCCGCCAACACCTACTGCGGCGAGACGACTGTCAGCAACGGCCTGGTCGCGCTCACACACGCCGCCGCGCTCGGTTCCACCGGCGGCGCCACGGTGGTCCGCTCGACCCAGGGCGGAAGGCTGCAGCTCGGCGGCGGACTGGTCGTGGCGGAGCCGTTGACGCTCAACGGCGAGCGCCCAGGCAGCGGGTACTCGCTCTACAACAGCAGCGGCAGCAATGTGTGGAGCGGGCCGCTCACCCGGATCGGACAGACGCGCATCAATACGGCGGCGGGCTCCACGCTTGTGCTGACGGGAGGCGCGACGGGGGGCGGCGGCCTCTTTGTGGTCAACTCGGCCGGAACCTTTGTGGTCGCGGAGCGGCCGCTTCGGATCGGAAACGATGCGTTCTGGGCGGATTCTCAGGGCCTGTCGGCCGTGAGTGTCACCGGCAACGTGTGGGGGGAGACGATCTTGGGAAGAGGCACGCTGAGAACGGATGTCGCCCACGCGCTTCCGGCCTCGACGCAGATGAAGATCGGACTCAACTATGCGCCCTCCGGCACGCTGGATTTAAACGGCTGCGACCAGACGGTGGGCCAGTTGCTCAACAACACCGTGACGGCGGGCGTCCGCGCGGTCACGAGTTCGCGTCCCGCCACGCTGACGGTCAATCAGAGCGCCGACACGGGGTTCGACGGGCGCTTCACCGGCGCGGTGCGGCTGCTGAAGGCCGGCACCGGCGTCCTGACGCTGTCCGGCACAAACTCGACATCGGCGGGAGGGGTGACCGTCAGCAACGGGACGCTGGCCGTGACCTCCGCGGCGGGGCTTGGTGCCGGGCCGCTCACGCTGGCCGGGGGCACGTTCAAAAACGCGGTGGCCTTGCCGGACATTCTGCAGGCTTCCAACCTGGTGTGGCATGCGGGCGGCGCGCTTGCGCTTACCCTGATGGCCGACGGCCGCGCCGGACGCCTGGCGGTTGCGGGCGCGCTGACGCGTGGCGACGGGGACGCGTATGTTTTCGACTTCGGCAAGAGTGGCGCTCCCGGCAGGACCTATACGCTGATGACCTTTGGCGGCACGACGTTCAGCGAGGACGTTTTCCGTTACCGGAATCTGGGCACCGGTTTCGGCTCGCGGCTCCAAGGGGTGTTTGAGCTGGATGGCGGCGCGCTCAACCTGCGCACGTTCATCCCGGCCGCCACGCTCTTCACGGTCCGGTGAATGGAGCGGACGGCTTGGCCGGCGCGTTCCGGTTGACAGGGCAGGCCGCGAAACAGCGGCCGCACGCCACGCACCGGATGCGGTCCGCCTCGTGGAGGGCGCGCCGCTGCAGGCGGGTCAGCCCCAGCAGGCGCAGGGCGATGACGAGGCCCATGAAGAGGCCGGCGCCCGCGCATCCGGACCGGAAGCGGGCGACGGTCTGCGCCGCCTGCGCGTCGGCCGCGGCGCGGCTCCTGCCGGTGCGCTTGAACGCCTCGATTTCGGGGAAGAGGTCTTCAGTCTCGGGGGTGGCGCGGTCGAGGCGCTCCACGAGGGCGACGTCCGGATGCGCTTTCGCCACGGCCGCGCCCGCGAGCCAGCCGGCACCGGCGCAGCCGGCGACGAGCAGCGGCGCCAGCGCCAGCAGTGTCATGAACCGTTTGAACTGTCGGAGGCGCGCGGCGTCGCTCAAGGCGGCGCGGGGAACGGCGATCGCGTCGACCGGGCAGGTTCCCGCGCACAGGCGGCAGTTGATACAGGTGTGCCCGGTGACGTCCACCGGCTTCCAGGCGATGCGCGCGCACAGCTCCAGCAGCACGCCGTAGGGACAGAAGTAGCGGCAATAGGGGCGCGCCACAACCAGTCCGACCAGGAGCACCGCCATGCCCGTCAGCATCAGCGGCAGGGGCGCGCTGCGCCGGAAGAAGCCCACGAAGGGGTCGGTGCGGCAGATCAGGTAGCCCGCGCCGTTGACGGCGTAGACGAGGCCGAAGGCCAGCACGGCCAGCGGGATCAGCCGCAGCACGGCGTCCAGCGCTTGGGGCACGCGCTGCGGCTTGACGATGAAGAGGTCTTGCAGGGCGCCCAGGGGACAGACCGCCGCGCAAAAGACTCGGCCGAACAAGAGCGCGGCCAGCAGCGGCAGGGCGAAGAGCGCGGCCGCGAATCCCGGGAGCCCGCCCCCGTGCCAGGCGGCGACCGCGACGTTCTGAACGGCGCCGACGGGGCAGATGCAGCCGTGGCGCGCGAAACCGAACCAGGCGAGGCACACCAGCGAAAAGGCGAGGATCCAGCGGCGCGACCGGACGCGGCGCACCAGCCAGACCGAGACGGCGAGGGCCAGGGCGAGGAGCAGCACGTCGGCCCACGGCGGCACGCACTCGGCGAAGGCGGGGTGCACCGCCTGCGGCACCGTGTGGCCGGTGTCGAACTGCGGCTTCGGGAAGCGCGCGTCCGCCGTGGCCGCCAAGGGCAACAGGACCGCGGGAAAGATGTACGGGAGTCTCATGGGGGTGTCGTGCCGCGGCTAGACGAGCTTCTCTTTCAGGAGATAGGGTTGGCTGGCGGGGACGCGCACGATGGCCTGCGCCGGGCAGGCTTCGGCGATGCGGCAGGTGTTGCAGTTCACGCAGCGGTCGTGGCGCACCTGGAGATAGAGCGAGCCGTTGCCGAAGTTCGTGCAGCCCTTGACGCAGAGCCCGCACCCGGTGCAGAGCGGCTCGTCGATGTGGTATTCGAAATAGGGGTCTTCGACGAAGACGCGCCGGATCGCGCCGGTCGGGCAGGTCTGGTTCTCGGCCGCCTCGTCGAGGCGCGCGGCGTCGGGCTTGAAGTAGCCGAAGCAGAGTTTGCAGTAGCCGCACATGACGTAGCCGTGCACGCACTTCACCGCGGAAGGCTGCAGCACGCACTCGGTCTCGCACCTGCCGCACTGGATGCATTTGCGCGGGTCGATCTGCCAGACGGTGCGGCCGCCGGCGGGACGGCTCGCGGCTTTCGCCGCAAACCCCGCCACGACCGCGCCGGCACCGGCCCGGAGCAGCCAGGCGAGCGCGTTCCGCCTGGATAGCCGCCTCTCCATGTCGTCCATCGTGTCCTCCAGCGTGAGGCTTGGTCCACACCCCCGTCATCCTCGACGAAGAGAGGCCTATCTTACCCGTCTTTCTGTGTGGCCACAAGGCCGAACCCCTTTGTTCTTGCATTCCGTTGGGGCATCTTGCATGTTCTGTATTATCAAATACGGGAATGCGTCCGAGGAAGAGTCGGATCGTATCTGGACGAACAGGACGCGGCGCGGCAGGAGTGAGGCGGAGCTTATGGCAAAGAGCTGTGACGGGGCGGACGTGTTGGCGCTGGAATTGACCCGCTACACCGCATTCAACAACGCGCTTTCGCTGCTGCTGGGCATCGCGGTGATCGGCGGCGCGATCCTGTTCAAAACCCGGCGCGAGGCGATCGCCGCCTGTGCCGACCGGATCCGCGGGAGGCTCGGGGGCTGGGAGTAGAAAGGCCGCCTGAGCCGCCGGGCGTCAGTGGGCCTCCAGCCAGGTGTCGCCGACGCCGACGCTGACGTCCAGCGGGACGCCGATGTCGAGGACCGTGGTCATGGCCTGCTTGACGAGGTCGCGCACGGCGCCGACCTCGTCCTTGGGCACGTCGAAGAGCAGCTCGTCGTGGATCTGCAGCACCATGCGCGTCTTGAGCTTGCGCGCTTTGAGCTCCGCATGGACGCGCACCATCGCGAGCTTGATCAGGTCCGCGGCCGTGCCCTGCACGGGCGTGTTGATCGCGTTGCGCTCGGCCGACTGCCGCGAGGTGTTGTTGCGCGAATCGATGTCGCGCAGGAAGCGCCTCCGGCCGAGCAGGGTCTGGGCATAGCCTTTGGCGCGCGCGTCGGCGATCGCCTGGTCCATGAAAGTCTTCACGCCGGGGTACTGCGCGAAGTAGGTTTCGATCAGCTCGGCGGCCTGCCGGCGCGGCACGTTGAGGCGCTGGCTGAGCCCGAAGGCGGAAATGCCGTAGATGATGCCGAAGTTCACCATTTTGCAGGCCGAGCGCATCTCGGGCGTCACCAGGCCGGGCAGGACGCCGTAGACACGGGTGGCGGTTTCGGTGTGGATGTCGGCGCCGCGGCGGAAGGCCTCGATCATGCCCGGGTCTTTGCTCAGGGCGGCCATGACGCGCAGCTCGATCTGCGAGTAGTCGGCCGAGAGCAGCACGTGGTCGGCGTCGCGCGCCACGAAGGCTTCGCGGATGCGCTGGCCGCGCTCGGTGCGGATCGGGATGTTCTGGAGGTTGGGGTCGGACGAGGAGAGCCGTCCGGTCTCGGTGAGGGCCTGCGCGAAGTTGGTGTGGACGCGGCCGGTCGCGGGGTCGATGCAGGCCGGCAGCTTGTCGACGTAGGTCGATTTCAGCTTGCTGCACAGGCGGTGCTCGAGAATCATCGGCACGATGGGGTGGCGGTCCTGGATTTTGAAGAGCACGTCCTCGCTGGTGGCGTACTGGCCGGTGGCGGTGCGCGCGGCGTCGGGGTCGAGCTTCAGGTAGTCGAACAGGACTTCGCCCAGCTGCTTGGGCGAGGAGGGGTTGAAGTTGCCGCCGCCGAGGTCGCGGATCTTGATCTCGAGGTCGAGCAGCTCGCGGTCCAGCTCGCGGCCGTAGGCGCGCAGCGCGCTCTCGTTGACGCGCACGCCCTCGGTCTCCATGTCCAGCAGGACCTCGATCAGCGGCTCTTCGCACTCGGCCAGGGCCGGCAGGCAGCCGGCTTCGCGCGCCTCTTTGCGCAAGAGCCGGTCGAGCTGCAGCGTCACATCCGCGTCCTCGGCGGCGTAGTCGCAGATCTGCTCGGGCGCGAGGTCGCCCATGTTGCCCTGCTCGACCCCTTTCTTTTTCTCGCCGATCAGGGCGGTGATGGGGATGGGGTCGTAGTGCAGATATTGGCGGGCGAGGTGGTCCATGCCGTGGCGGTCCGAGGCGTCGATCACGTAGTGCGCCAGCATGCTGTCGTGCAGCTCGCCGCGCACCTCGACGCCGTACTGCCGCAGAATCGTGAGGTCGAACTTGGCGTTGTGTCCGATCTTGACCTTGAAGGGGTCGGCGAAGAGCGGGGCGAAGCGCAGCAGAAGGGCGCGGGCCGCGTCGCGGTCTTCGGGGACGGGGACGTACCACGCGGTGCCGGGCGCGGTCGCGAACGACAGGCCCACCAGCCGGTCGTGGCGCGGGTCCAGGCCGGTGGTCTCGGTGTCGAACGACCACTCGGACGCGGCGTCCAGGGCGTGCAGCAGCGCGCCGAGCTGGTCTTCGGACGCGGCGCAGACATACGTGTGGGGCACGTCGGCCAGCTTCTTGTAGGCGTCGGCTGCCTTCACGGCGCTCTCGAAAGCGTCTCCGAGCAGCCGCTTGCCGATCGCGAACAGCTCGTATTTGGTCAGCACGGCCCGCAGCCTGTCGACATCGGGGTCGCGCCGGGCCAGGGCCTGCAGCTCGACCGGGACGGGCACGTCGGTCTTGATCGTGGCGAGCGCGCGGCTCTGCCGGGCGCTGTCCGCGCCGGACGCGACCTTTTCGGCCAGCTTGCCTTTGAGTTCTGAGGCGTGGGCCAGGATCGTCTCGATGTCGCCGTACTGCGCCAGCAGGGCGGTGGCGGTCTTCTCGCCCACGCCGGGGATGCCGGGGATGTTGTCCGAGGCGTCGCCGGCGAGGCCGAGGTAATCGATCATCTGGCCGGGCGAGGTGAGGCCCCAGTGCTGGCAGACGGTGGCGACGTCGTAGATTTCGGCGGGCACGTTGGCTTTGCCCGGTCGGAAGAGGAGGGTGGCGGGACCGACCAGCTGCGCCACGTCCTTGTCCGGCGTGGCGAGGTAGGTGATCCAGCCCGGTTCGGCGGCGGCGCGCGCGGCCAAGGTGCCCATCACGTCGTCGGCCTCGAACCCGTCGACGCGCAGGATCGGGATGCGCAGCGCTTCGGCCAGCTCGATCGCCATGGGGATCGAGGCGGCGAGGTCTTCGGGCATCTTCTGGCGCTGCGCCTTGTAGGCGGGATAGGCCAGGTGGCGGAAGGTCGGGGTGGTGGAGTCCAGCACCAGCGCGACGTGGGTGGGGGCGTGCTCGTTGAGGATCTGCAGCACGCTGGAGGCGAAGGCGGTCAGCGCCGAGGTGTTGATGCCGGTGCTGGTCATGCGGGGGTCTTTCAGGAAGACAAAGTGTCCCCGGTACAGCAGCGGCATCACATCGATCAGAAAGAGTTTCTTGGTCTCGCTCACAAATCGTCTCCCCGCGTCTCCGTCGCGCCATCGCGTCGTTGTGCCCAGTATACGGGCAAGGCGCCCCGGCTGTCGAGCGTCGGCGGCTGCGGTTTGCCCATTTGTCGCGCAATAAAAACGGGGGTGCGACGTTGATTTCTATTTAAAGGACAGGGGGCGCGGGAGGTTCCCGCATGTTCCCCCTTTATCTTGGGAAACGAAACCTGATAAACTGAGTGCCGTGAAATACACATTTTTGATGTTTGCGGGGCTGTTCTGTGTTCGGGGGGTGCTGGGGGCGACGGAGCCGGAGGCGTGGACGCCGCGGCTGGAGGTTGCGGACCGGAGCGCCTTGGCCGCGATGAATCTCAAGCCTGCGGGGGACGGGGAGCTGCGCGTGCGCCTGCTCAATCCGGAGAACAACGCGCAGGCGGAGCTTGTGCTGAGCTCCGGCAACACCCGCTGCCGGTTTCTGCCCGTCTCGTTTTTCCCGAAAGAGGCCGAGGCTCAGGTCGTGACGGCTCCGTGTCCCGCGCTGACGACCAACGCTCTGTGCTGGTTCACGCTCAAGCGTTCCGAGAACGCCTGGATCGCCTATGTGAACGATGAGCCGGTCCTGCGGATGCCCGAACTTTGGCCCGGCACACTCGCGGTGCAGCACGCCGCCGCGTCCCTGCCGCCTGAGGCGGACGTCGACGACTACACGCAGCGTCTCGGCGGGTTCAAGTTCGAAGACAACTTTCTCGTTCCGGCGGGCTCTGAATTTCCTCCCACCTGGGAGATCATGGGCGGCATTTGGAAGCTGCACTCGGTGACCGGCTCGATCAGCGGCTCGTCCGGCGGCTATCAGCTGGCCCGCCAGCCGAAGCCCGAGAAAAGCCCCAACTTCTATACGCTGGAGGGCGGCGGCACGAACGCCGTGGTGCTGACGGGCGAGCCGTTCTACAGCCGCTACGTCTATCGGGCCTCGGTCCAGCACAACAGCGGCACGAACGGCCTCGTGTTCCTGGCCGGCGAGCACGGCGGCTATTTCGGCTTCACGGCGCGCACCGATCCGGCCACGGACCGGCTGATTCTCGAGCTCTGGCGCAAGCCGGCGCGGCCCGAGGCCCCGGTGGAGCCGCTCGACGCGGTCCAGACCGAGTTGCCGGCCGGGCAGTGGCTGCTGCTCGAAACCCAGGTCTTGGAGGACCGCATCATCTGCCGCGCGGACAACATCGAAGTCATCCGCCGCCGCGCGCGCTTGCCGCCGGGCGGCCGTTTCGGCCTCTTCTCGAACATGCCGGACGGCGAGACCACGCGCTTCGACGACGTGTCGGCCAGCTCGCACGAGGACCTCGCTTTCGAGTCTCCGTCGGACGTCGCCTTCGCCACCCGCAGCCAGAGCCGCGGCGTGCAGGCCTTCCAGCGCCGGGGTCAGACGTGGCTCTATGTCCCGCCCGCGACGGCGGCCACCAACCACTGGGAATACGGCGCCGCCACCGGCGGGCCGCTGCGCCAGGAGGCCCATTTCGTGGCCACCTCGGACGCTTTCGCCTGCGGGCTGAGCGCCGGCTCCACTGGGCCGGGCACGCCGCATTACCGCTTCAGCTGCCGTCAGGCCGAGGGCGCGCGGCACTATCTGCTCGAGCGGGTGTCGGCCACCAACACGGTGACGCTGGACCAGTTCACGATGGCCGGCAGCAGCAACCGCGTCACGCTTGCGCTGGACGCCCTGCGGCCGAACGAGCTCCGGTGCTATGCGGACCAGCGGCTGGTCTGCTTCGACCGTCCCGCGCAGCAGCCGGGCGGGTTCCAGGGCGTGTTCGCCGCGGCCCCGTCCGACCTGTTCTTCACCGCGCCGACGGTTCAGTCCAAGGACACCCGCATGAGCGAGCGCTTCGAAAAGAACCCGCTTTACGTGAACGACCCCTACATGCGCCACTGGGCCTCTCCGGAAGGGCAGTGGGTGACCTTCAAGGACGGCATGACCTGGTTCAAAGGCGACGTGACCGGGCCGGTCAAGGTCCGCCTGCCGGTGGTCAACGGCATGGACCTGCACCTCTGCATTCCCGAGGGCTCCTCCAACGGCACCTGCCGCGTCAGCGTCAGAGACAACCTGATCAGCGTCTTCACGGGCGAGTCCGGAACCAACGCCGCGTTCACGGTGCCCGGCGAAAAGATCCCCGAGATCGCGTTCGACAAGACGCAGGTGCGGCTCTTCACGATCGGCATCGAGGACCGCGTGGTCTGGCTGGGCGGCGACGAGATCCTGCTGGCCAAGACCCACCTGGCCGAGCCGCTGCGCGGGCGCAAGCTGCGGATCACCGGCATGACGCTGGAAAACCTGAGCCACACCCTGGTCAAACGCGACAACGTCTTCGACACGCTGTTCACGGAATCGCTCTACAACTGGACCCTGAACGGCGGCCGCTGGGAGGTCATCAACCGGTTCTACTGCGAGCCGACCTGGTCGCACATGAACGGGGAGAGCGCCGACTCGCTCGCGGCCCTCTGGTCGAAGTACATCTTCTCCGGCGATTTCAGCATCGAGTTCTACGCCGGCATGCGCATGGGCTGGTACGAGCGCCCCGGCGACCTGAACCTGACGGTGATGAGCCGCGCCAACAGCACGGGCGACGGCTATTCGGCGATCGCCACGGGGTGGGACCCCGACCATTCGCAGCTCTACTCCCGCCTGCTGCGCAACGGCGAGATCATGGACGTTTCGACCAAGTACCTGGTGCCGCGCGCCCGCGCCGGACTCGCGCGCCTCGGGTATCAGCCGCTGGTCGCGGCGGGCCGCGACATCCACGGGGCCTGGTATGGGATGCAGCTCCGCCGCGTCGGCACCCGGCTGCAATACGTCTACGACAACGAGCCGGTGTTCGATGTCGAGGACAAGGAGCCGCTGCAGGACGGCTCGCTCGGCATCTGGACGTTCCGCAACTCCATGATGGTCGCGCGCATCAAGATCGCCGCGGAGTCGATCCGGCCGCGCCCCTTCGCATTCAAGTCCATTCCCGCGGGCGCGCCGCCCGCGCCGGAGCCCGCGCCGGTCGCCGACGCCGGCGTGCGGATCAACGGCCGCGTGGCCCAGCCGCTGGCGCCGGACTACTGGCAGGCGTACGACACGGTGAGCCACCCCAGCGTGCGCTTCCGCCATCTCGACGGCGCCCGCCCCGAGATGCGCGTCACCTCCATCCTCGGCGGAGGCAGCTTCCTGGTGCGCTGCGACTTGCCGCCGGCCCAGCCCGACAAGCTTCTCGGCTGGCGTTTCGAGATCGCGCGCCACCCGCAGGCGCTCGTCAACTTCGAGTTCTCGGCCGTCAAAGAGGACGGCAAGGGCGGGTTCGTCCCGCTGCAGGGGTGGACCTACGTGCTGTCGGGCTCGGACGAGGCGCGCGGCCCCCGCAGAATCGCGGGCAAGAGCGAGCCCCTGCCCGCGTCCGAGGGCACCAACGTGGTCTGGACCCCCGTGGAGATCTGGGTGCCCTCGGAGATCATCCGGGCCAACCAGGCGGTGCAGATCGACGGCTTCGGCAACCTGCAGCCCAGCGACGTGCAGCAGGGCCTCAAAGGCAATCCGCCCCACGCCTGGTACGCGATTCGCAGCTTCCGCGAGATCCACCGCGGCACGCCGGTGCTCACGGCGCCGCCGGAAAAGCGCGGCGAGATCGCCGCCCTCGCGCAGGTCGTCAACGGGCTGCGCCCCGGCGAGCTGCAGATGGTCGAGATCCCCGCCGCCCTGGACACGCGCAAGCCGGTGATCGAATGGGCCGTGCCGGAACTCGCCGATTTCGGCCTGCGCGCGCAGTCCGACTCGTCGATCCCGGGGTCGATTCTGGTGACGCCGGTGCATCCGTGGCCCTCGCCGATGCTGCCGCCCAAGCGCGCGCTGGCGGACGCCCAGCCCGCCACGTTCACGGTGGAAGGCAACAGCATCCGGGTGCTCGTGCCGTTCGAGACGCTCCAGCCGGGCCGCATGACGCTGGCCCTCGAACTGTCGGACGGGCGCTTCTTCCGGCAGGTGGTGCCGATGCGGCCGGACGAGAACGTGAACCATCCGCCGGTCCTGCTGCGGCTCGAAATGCCCGAAGGCGGGATCGAAACGTTCGAGGCGCGCCCTTGCGATCCGGCGCCCTATCAGACCGGCGCGAAGGCCTCGATTGATTTCACCGACCCCGTGCGCGGCGGCGTGCTGAAGTTCCAGAACGGCGGCGTTTACGGCCGCCGCCTCGACGGGCGGCTGGTCAGCGGGTTCAACCCCGCGGCCACGCCCGTGCTGCAGTTCCGCTACAGGGGCGATTCCATGGCGAACGTCTCGCTCGCGCTCGGGCCCTACGCCTTCACGTTCTCGGAGGTCTTCAACACCCACGTGCGTTTCGGCGAGGGTAAGGCCGCGGTCATGGACAACACCTGGCGCGTCTGGACCGGCATCCCCTTCGACAGCGTCGGCCAGTTTCCTCTGGCGCAGCGCACGACCGTGCCGCCCGGCGACATCCGCATCGCCTCGCGCCAGGATCGCGACCAGACCGGCCTGCACAGCGCGCTGTCGATCGACGACGTGGCCTGCGGCCCGGCGGTCGGCCCGAACCGGCCCTTCGCGTTCAAGGCCGACTACGCGGACCCCGACGGCGTGGCGGAAGTCGCGTACGCGGTGCTCGACGGGCCTGCGGCGTTCGACAACCGCACTGAGGCGGAGAAGCAGAAGGCCGTCTGGGTGCCCGTCAAGAACGCCGAGGTCGCCCAGCCCGACCTGACGAAGCTCGGAGACGGGTTCCATCACCTGCTCGTCCGCGCGCGCGACAGCCGCGGCCTCTGGTCGGAGCCGGCGGACCTGCCTTTCATCTGCGACCGCGTCCCGCCCAAGGTCACGGCCGCCGTCACGCCGACGGAGAAGTATAACGGCAGCTGCCTCTCGCTGACCCTCGAGGCGCAAGTCGCGCCGCCGGTCATCAACAACATCCGTCTGACCTGCCTCGGCACGCCGCTGCCGCTGGCCTCCGACAACGGCTGGTGCGCCGTCACCCCGGGCCGCGTCGCGTACGAGATCGACTGGGTCTGGCTGTTGCGCCGCCAGCTCGCGGCGGCGAAGAGCGGCGACGTGCTGCCCATCACCGTCGACGGCATCACCGACGCCGCAGGCAATGCCGTCGCGCCGCTCAAGATCGATGTGCCGGTCAACCTTGAGGCCGACAAGCGCCCGCCCGCAATCCTGCCGCTGGACAAGACGCCGAACGCCCTCTGGTCCGAGCCGGTGATGACCGCGCTGCAGCCGTTTTTCAGCGACTCCCGCAACCTCGCGGCCAAGACGGTGGCCACGCCCGAAGGCCGCGTCTTGGAACTCGCCTCCGGGGGCGACGGCCAGATGTACATGCAGCGCGCCTTCGCGCCGGCCTGGGATCCGGACAAGCACCCGTGGCTCGCGCTGTCGTTCCGCACGGTCGGCGTGCCCGACGGGACCAAGCCGTTCACGATCGCCTTCAACACCGGCCCGCGCCGGCCGCGCGGCATCAAGGACGCCCACACGCTGAACCTGACGCTGACGAACCACCTGGCCTTTGTCGCGGGCGACGTCACCTGCGCGACCGGCGTGTGGCACGACATCCTCATCAACGTGCGCGACTTCCTGCGGGACGAGACCGAGGAGCGCAAGGACACGCCCGACCTGACCTACCTCACATTCTATCTCTCGCCCAAGCTGAAGACCGGGGGGCTCCAGATCCGCTCGCTCGCGATTCTGGCGCCGTGGAACTCGGACCACTTTTTGCCGGTCAAGGCCTATGACCTCAGCGGCATCAAGGGACTCCTGTGGTCGGGCGGCGAGTCTGCGGCTACCGGCATCCGCCCGGCCAACCTGGCGCTGCCGGCCAATGATCCCCACTGGTTCCGCTTCCGCATCGGCGACCGCAGCGGCAACCTGACGGACACGTGGATGATCCCGGTGCCGCCCGGCTCGGAGAAAACGAAACCCAACCTGCCCGGGCTCGAGGCAGTCAATTTCTAACCCCGCGGGCGCGGTCGGCCGCGCCCCTCACAGCTTCATCCCTCTTATGACACGCATAATTATTCCCCAGTTGGACGCCAACCTCGTGGACGTGACGGTCACGCGCTGGCGTAAGCACGTCGGCGACACCGTGGCGGCGGGCGAAGGCCTGGCCGAACTCACCACCGACAAGGCGGTGTATGAACTCGAGGCGCCGGCCGCCGGCACCCTGCTCGCGGTGTACGCCGCGGAAAAGAGCGTGGTGCCCACCGGCTATATCGTCGGTCTCATCGGCGCGGCCGGCGAAGAGGACGCCGGCGCCGAGGCCGAGAACGAGGAGATGATGGCGGCGTACCGCGGCCCTGCCGCGGCGCCCGCCCCGTCGCGGGACCGCGGCGCCCGCGTGCGCGCGACGCCGCGCGCACGCCGCCTGGCGCAGGAGAAGGGCGTCGATCTCGCCAAGGTTCAGGCCGAGACCGGCGCGGACGTGATCGACGAGGCGGTGCTCGCCCCGTATCTCAAATAGCGGCGGGCTGCGACTCCCGTTCCGGCAGAGGAAAACCCATGAAGACCGCACTGGTGACAGGCGCCGCAAAGGGCATCGGCCGGGCCATCGCCGTCGGGCTGGCCCGCGACGGATTTCAGGTGGCGGTGCATTACCGCGGCTCGCAGGCCGCGGCCGAAGCGGCCGCGGCGGAGATCCGCGCGGCCGGCGGCGCTGCGGAGACGTTCGCCGCCGACCTCGCCGATCCGGCGCAGGTCGACGCCCTGGTCAAAGCCGTGGAGCAGCGGCTCGGGCCGGTCCACACCCTGGTCTGCAATGCGGGCGTCATCAAGAGCCAGCTCATCGCGTTCACGAAACTCGACGAGTGGCGCGAGGTGATGGCCGCCAACCTCGACGCCGCCTTTCTGCTCACGAAGGCGGTGGTGCGCGCCATGGCCCGTCAGAAGGAGGGACGGATCATCTACATCTCGTCGGACGCGGGGCTGCTGGGCGACCTCATGCGCGCGGCCTACAGCGCCTCCAAGGCGGGGCTGCTCGGCCTCGCGAAGACCGCCGCACGGGAGCTCGCGGCCTCGCGCGTCACGGTCAACGCCGTGGCGCCCGGCATCATCACGACGGACATGACGGCCGACATCCCCGACTCCCGCCGCGTCAAGCAGCTCGAAGCGATCCCGCTGGGGCGTTTCGGCACGCCGGACGAGGTGGCCGGTGCGGTGCGGTTCCTCGCTTCGGACGGGGCGGCGTGGATCACAGGGCAGACGCTGTGTGTGGACGGCGGACTCTGCATGCGGAGCTGAGCGCGTCCGCGGCGCGACGTGTGCGTGAGAAACAACCATGAAGAAACGCCTGATTCAGTATGTCTTGCTGGCGGCGCTCCTCGTGGGGGTGCCGCTCGCGTGCGCCTGGCTCGGCGGCCGCCGTGACCTGCTGGAGGGCGTGCTGGCTTTCCCGCCGCGGACCGAGGACTGGGGCCTCGACCCGACCAAGCTCTGGAACCGGCGCTGCCCCTTCGCGTGGCCCGTGTTTGCCGCACTGACGGCGGGCGTGCTGGCCGTGGTCGCGCCTTTTGTCTGGCGGTTGCTGGGCGGCTCAGGCGGCCGGACGCGTGCTGCGCCGCTGCCCGCGGCGCGCTGGCCGTTCCCGTGGTTCGGCTGGGCCGGCGTGCTGCTCGGGACCGTCGGCTGGGTGCTGGCGTGGAGCCGCTTCGCCTGGTTTGCGCCGCTGCAGGCGCACACCTTCCTGCCGCTGTGGACCGCCTACATTCTGGTGGTGAACGCGTTGTGCGTCCGGCGCTCCGGGCGGTGCCTGCTGACCTCCTTCCCGCTGCCGTACGCGGCGCTCTTTCCGGTGAGCGCCGCCTTCTGGTGGTTCTTCGAGTACCTCAACCGCTACGTGTGGAACTGGTACTACCGCGGCGTGGACCACATGAGCGCGACTGAGTATGCCCTCTATGCCACCTTCAGCTTCGCGACCGTCCTGCCGGCGGTGACGGCCACGGCCGAGTGGCTGGCGACGTTCCGGCCGTTTTCAGACGGCAGGCTCTGCGGGCTCGTGCGCTTCGACGTGGGCGGCCGGGGCAGCCGGACCGCCCTGCTGCTGGTCGCGGCGGCCGGCCTCACGGGGATCGTGTTCTGTCCGGAGCTGACGTTTCCCTTGCTCTGGATCTCACCGCTGGCCGTGTTTCTGCTGGTGGAGTGCGCCTCCGGCGAGACGACGGTGCTGGCGGGGCTCCGCGCCGGCGACTGGCGGCTGGCGGTGCGCTTCGCCTGCGCGGCGCTGATCTGCGGGTTTTTCTGGGAGCTGTGGAACCTCCACAGCCACGCCAAATGGGTGTACGCCGTGCCGTATGTGCACGCGTTCCAGCTTTTCGAAATGCCCGCGGTGGGCTTTGCCGGATATTTGCCGTTCGGGCTCGAATGCGCCGCCGTGTCGGCGTGGCTGTTTCCTGCTCTGGCCGGAGAAGAGGGGAAACGGATATGACCTCCGAAGCGTACCGGGTCATGCCTCACAGTGCGATCTTCCTGTTCAGCGCGGTATGTTGTGCGGGGACGGCGCTATACGGGTGGCTGCGGCGCGGGAAGTCGGGCGGCTGGGCCTTCGCGGGACTGATGGCGGCCAGTGCGGTCTGGACAGGGGCGGCCGCCATCGAGGCGATGACGGTGGGGCTCGGGCGCAAGGTCCTGTGGTCGCAGATCGAATATGTCGGGCTCGTGTTCATCGGCGTCTTTCTGCTCCGGTTCGCGTTGGCCTACACGCAGCAGGAGCACCTGCTGTCGCCGCGGACGCGGCGGTTGCTCTGGCTGCTGCCGCCCGTTTTCCTCGCGCTGGTCTGGTCGAACGAGTGGCACCGTCTCGTCTGGACGGATTTCTCGTTCAGCCGCGAGGCGGCGAACGTGCTGGTCTACCACCGGGGGCCGCTGTTCTGGGTCATCAGCGGGGCGACGTACGGGCTTGCCGCGCTCAGCTACGGCGTGTTGGCCAACGCGTGCCGCACCGGGGAGGAGGCCTTCCGGCGGCAGTATGTGGCGGTCATGCTGAGCGGGCTCTTTCCGCTGTCCACGGGCGGGATCTACCTGTTCGCGCAGGAGTGGGTGTACGGCATGGACGTGGCGCCGCTGGGCTTCAGCGTGGCGGGACTCGTGATCGCCTGGAGCCTCTTCCGCTACCGGCTGCTCGATCTCGTTCCGATCGGGCGCGCCATGCTGCTCGAGCGCATGCCGGACGGCATGATCGTGCTGGACGAGAAGGGGCGGCCGGTGGACATCAACGCGGAGGCGCGGCTGATGCTGGGTCTGGAGGCGGGGCCCCTCTGTGCCGCGGCGGTGCAGGCGAGCCTGCCCGGCTTTTCAGAGCTGTGCGGCAAGACCGAGGAGTCAGAGGCCGAGATCACGCTTCAGCCGGGGAAGCTCGAGCTTGACGTCCGCATGGTGCCGCTCTTCGATCCGCACGGCCGGCTGCAAGGGAGGCTGCTCATTCTGCACGACATCACGGCCCGCATGGCCGACGCCCGCGAGCGCGAGCGCATCATTGCCGAGCTGCGGCAGGCGCTGGCGCAGATCAAAACGTTGCGGGGCCTGCTGCCGATCTGCTGCTCGTGCAAGAAGATCCGCAACGACCAGGGGTATTGGGAGCAGATCGAATCGTACATCTACGAGCACGCGGGTGTGGCGTTCAGCCACGGGCTGTGTCCGGATTGTTCCCAGGCGCTGTACGGGGAGGACGGCAGCGACAGCTCGACGGCGCTGACGCCGTAGTCGATGGCGTTCAGGGCTCGTCGCGGGGCGTCACCGCGCGCAGGACCGCCTCGGCGAGGACGCGGTCGATGCCGGGGACCGACTCGATCTCTTCGCGCGTGGCGCGGGCGAGCCGGTAGACCGAGCCGAAGCGTTTGAGCAGCGCGGCTTTTTTGGCGGGGCCGATGCCGGGGATCTCGTCGAGCGCGGATTCGCGGATGAGGCGGTTGCGCAGCCGCCGGTGGTAGTCGATCGCGAAGCGGTGCGCCTCGTCGCGCAGCCGGGTCAGCACGCGCAGCGCGTCCGAGTCGCGCGGCAGCAGCAGCGGCGGGCGCCCGTCGTCCAGCACGATCTCCTCCATCTGCTTGGCCAGGCCGATCGTGGGGACCGAGCCCAGGCCGAGGTCCGCGAGGACTTCGCGCGCCGCCCGCAGCTGGGTGACGCCGCCATCGATCATCACCAGTCCGGGGAGGGGTTTGCCTTCGTCGCGCACGCGGGCATAGCGGCGGCCCACGACTTCGGCCATGGAGCGGGGGTCGTCCGCGCCCTCCACGGTGCGGATGCGGAAGCGGCGGTAAAGGCGCCGGTCCGGGAGGCCGTCCGCGGCGGCGACCATGCTGGCGACGGAGTGGGTGCCGAAGAGGTTGGAGATGTCGAACCCTTCGATGAGCGTCGGGACGGCGGGCAGCCCGATGAGCCGCTGCAGCTCGCGGATGCCGGCGCGCGCATCGGCGGCGTGCATCTCGGGCGTGGCGACCACGCGCACGCGCTGCTTGACCATCTCCCGGAGGGCGATCCACGTGTCGCGCAGCGTAGCGGCCTTTTCGTAGTCATGCGCGTCGGCGGCCGCCTGCATCTGGGCTTTGACCTCCTCGATCACGGCCAGCCGCTCGCCGCGCAGGAACGCGCAGGCTTCGTCAAAGCGCTGTCGATAGTCCTCGGGCGAGACGCGTCCCACGCACGGCGCCGAGCAGAAGCGGACGATGTCGTTGATGCAGTGGCGGTAGGTCTCGGCGTCCGGATGGATGGGCGTGCACTTGCGCAGGCCGTAGCGCTTTTCGGTGAAGTCGAGGACGGTGCGCACCACGGCGGCCGAGGGGAAGGGGCCGAAATAGAGGGCGTGGTCGTCGCGCAGGATGCGGCAGGTCGTCAGCCGCGGAACGGGGTCGCGCGGGTCTGCGCGCAGGGCCAGGTAGCGCTTGTCGTCGCGCAGCACGATGTTGAAGCGCGGACGGTACTGCTTGATCAGGGCGCTTTCGGTGAGCAGCGCTTCGGCCTCGTTGCGGACCGTGAGGACTTCCAGGTCGGCGACGCTCTTGATCATGCTGCGCAGCTTGGGCGGGGCGTCGCGCAGGGTCGAGGGCCGGAAATAGCTCTGCACGCGGCGGCGCAGCGAGATGGCTTTGCCGACGTAGATGATGGTGCCCTTGCGGTCACGCATGAGGTAGCAGCCGGGCTTGTCGGGCAGGGCGGCGAGCTTCTCTTTGAGTTGTGCCGAAACGGACATGGCAGGCTAGGCCGGAGGGGGGAGGGACGCGTCGGAGACGAGGGCGCCGTTGTCGAGGGTCAGGAGCCTGTCCGCGATGCCGGGGGGCAGGCTCTGGTGGCTGGTGAAGAGGGCGACCTTTCCCTTTGCTAGGCGGGCCAAGGCCTCGAACGTGTCGCGCTGCGAGGCGCTGTCGAGCGCGCTGGCGGGCTCATCCAGGATGTAGAGAGCGGCGGGCCGCAGAAAGGCGCGGGCTAAGGCGATCTTCTGCCACTGGCCGATGCTGGGCTCGATGCCGTCGTGCAGCCAGCGCCCGAGACGCGTGTCGAGTCCCTGGGGCCAAGTCTCCACGAGCGGGGCCAGGCCCGCGTCGCGGGCCGCGCGCTCGATGGCGGGCGAGCCGGAGGGCGTGGCCGGGTGGCCGATGCGGATGTTTTCGGCGGCGGTGAGCTGATAGTGGTTGAAGTCCTGGAAGAGCACGCCGATGCGCGCGCGCCAGGCTGCGGGGTCGATGGCGCGCAGGTCGGTCCCGTCCACGAGGATGCGGCCCTCGTCGGGGTCGTAGAGCCGGCAGAGCAGTTTGACCAGGGTCGACTTGCCCGCGCCGTTCGCGCCGGCCAGCGCGACGCGCTCGCCGGCGCGCAGCGTGAACGAGAGGTTGCGCAGGGAGGGGCGCGCCGTGCCGGGGTAGGTGAACGAGACGTTCTCGAAGACGATGCCCTGCGCGAGGGTGGCGGGCGCGGGAACAGGCGCGGGGGGGACGGTGACGGCGGCGGGCTGGCGCAGCAGCTCCTCGAAGCTCTGGAGGAACAGCGCGTCCTCGAAGAGGCCTGTGGTGGCGTTCAGGAGGGCCGTCAGGGCGTTCTGGCCGCGCTGGACCGACTGGACGCAGAGCACCAGGGCGCCGACGGTGACGGCGCCGCCGATGAGGCGGCCCGTCATCCAGAGCAGGATCAGCCCGGTGACCAGCAGCCCGATGAAGAGGCCGGCCGCCTCGCGCGAGAGCACGTAGCGGCGCCACGCGAGGCGCTCTTCGCGGAGCTTGGCGCGCGCCGCCTGGAAGCGGGAGCGGCAGAGCTCGCCGTGGCCGTAGAGGCGGATCTCTTTCGCGCCGGCGTTGTCGGTCATGACGGAGTGAAAGTAGCCGGCTTCGCGCTCCAGCGGGGTCAGGCTCTTGCGCCACTCGTAGAAGCGCCGCGCGCGGTCGAGCTTGAAGAACAGCACCGGCAGCGCGGCCAGCGCGAGCGCGGCGGGGAGCCACGGGCTGAATCCGGCCAGGATGAGCAGCACGCCGCCGAGGCCGACGAGGCTGTGGAGCAGTTGCCCGAGACCGGCGAGCACGCGGGTGGGGCGTGAGAGCGCCTCTTCGCGGGCCATGTAGAGGCGGTTCTGGTCGTCGGCGTTCTCGAAAAAGGCGTAGTCCGCCCGCAACAGGGCGTCGTGCAGCAGGTCGTAGACGCGGTCGGTAACCGCCAGCGCGTGGAATTCGGCGACCCACGTCACGGCGAGCCGCGCGGCGAGCCCCAAGACGAGGCAGAGCGTGCCGAACAGGATCCAGAAGAGAAGCGGCCTGAAGGCGGGGTCGGCGGACACGCGCGCCGCAACCTCCCCGAACGCGGAGGGGCCTCCGGCCGCGGTTTGGAAGAGGCGCGTGGCGCTGTCGATCACCTGCTTGAGCGCCACGAGGGTGCCGAGCGGAAACAGCGCCTGGAGGACGGTCAGAGCCGTGTGCCAGAAAGCCAGGCGGCGGTCGCTCAGCCAGATCAGGCGGACGGCGCGGGACAGGGTGGCCGGCAGAATGGAGAGACGGCGGGTCACCGCTGGCCGCCGTGTTTAGGCCTTGGGACCTTCGACTTTGCCGGGCTCTTCCTTCTTGATGTCATCGACGATCTCCTTGACCTTTTCGTTGGCCAGTTTCTCGCCTTCGTCTTTGCCCTTCTTGAACTCGCCCAGGCTGCGTCCCAAGGAGCGTGCCAGGTCGGGCAGCTTCTTGCCGCCGAAGAGAATCAGCACGATCACCAAAACAACGATCAGCTCCGTCGGACCAATGTTGAACGGAGAAAAACCTAACGGCAACATCATAGTCTCATCCTCCCAAAAAATCAGCCTCTGTAATGGTTCGCCACGGCCCTGCGGGCTTCGAGGTCCGCGTCGCGGCGCTTGATGGTCTCTCGCTTGTCTTCCTGGGCTTTGCCCCGGCAAACCCCGATCTCAACCTTGACGAGCCCCTTCGGCGTCAGATACAGCCGCAGCGGGATCAGCGACAACCCTTTCTGTTCGGAAAGCGCCTGCAGCTTGCGGATCTCCCGCTTGTGCATCAGCAGGCGCCGCGTCCGCAGCGAGTCGTGGTTGAAGCGGTTGCCGAAGGCGTAGGGCGGAATCATCACCTGGTTCAAGAAAAGCTGGCCGTTCTTCACTTGGGCATAGGAGCCCGTCAGCCCGGCTTCGCCGTTGCGCACCACTTTGACCTCGGTGCCGACCAGTTCGATTCCCGCTTCGACCTTTTCGAGAACAAAGTAGTCGTGCGTCGCCCTGCGGTTGACCGTCAGATTGCCGCCGTTTCTTTTTTTGTTCTCGCCGCTCATGATCCTTTCACGCCGTATGCAGTGCGCCTAACCCGCTACTCCGACCAGCGGGAGTGCGCCTGCTCCGCCCGCGCGATCGCGCCGAAATCGACTTCGGAAATCAACAGGCCGTCCGCAATCTCTCGCAGCGCGATGTCGGCCTTGTCCTCGTCCGCCGACAGCGGCTTCACGAACGGTCTTTCGCCCATATTGAGCTGACGTACGCGTTTCGAAACCAGATTCACGAGCACCGGAACGCTGGAAACCCGGACTCTCGCCTTCTCAATCAGTTCAACATTCACGCAAATGCCTCCAATGGTTAAACGAGACAGTATAGGATTTTTACCCCCCGACGGTCAACGTGGAGTTTTCGCCGTTTATGCGCGCTCGATGGCGGACGCGCCGCCTTTCGGGGCGGTTCAGGACTGGCGCACCCCGCCGAATCCTGATATTCTTCAGTCATGATACGCACACCGAGAGGGCTTTTGTTTGTCGCTCTGCTGTCGGTCGCCTCTGCGGCCGGCGCCCAGGAGGCGTCTGCGCGGCGCTTCGCCGGGTACCGCTCGGGCTACCACTTCGACACGCTGGCGCTGCAGGTGCAGCTCGACCGTCAGAACCTCTCCTGCAACTGCGTCGACGGCATGTGGGGCCTGCGCACGGAGGTGGCGCTGGTCACGTGGCAGACGCTCAACGGGCTGCCGCCCACCGGCGTGCCCGACGAGGCGGTCCTCGACGCGCTGGGCGGCGACACCAACGTCCTGACGCGCTACACCGTGACGACCAACGACCTCGCGAACGTCGCGCCCGTCCCGGTGGAATGGGAGGAGCGCGCCAAGCTTTCCTCGCTCAAGTACGAGACGGTTCAGGAGATGCTGGCGGAGCGGGGGCACACCTCGCAGCGCGCGCTGGAGCGGCTCAACCCCGGCGTGGCCTGGCCGAACCCGCCGGCCGGCACCGAGGTCGTCCTTCCCGACTGCACGTCGCCGAAGCCTCCGCGGGCCGGGTCGATCCGCATTGCGCTCGGGCGCATGGAAGTCACCGTGTTCAGCGAGGAGGGGCGGCTCGTCGCGCTCTTCCCGTGCTCGATCGCGCGCGAGAAGCGCAAGCGTCCGGACGGCGAGCTGGCGGTCAAAACCCTCGCGCCGAACCCGAACTACACCTATGACCCCCAGCTGTTCGAACCGGGCGGGCCCAAAAAGACCAAACTGGTGATCCCTTCCGGGCCGAACAATCCGGTCGGGCTGGCGTGGATCGGGCTGTCGCTGCAGGGCTACGGCATGCACGGCACGCCACTGCCTGAACACATCGGCCGCGCGGAGTCCAAAGGGTGCTTCCGCCTGGCCAACTGGAACGCGGTCAAGCTGCTGCACATGGTCCGGCCCGGCGTCCCGGTGGTGGTGGAAGAGTGACGCTGAAAACCTGTTGCGCGGGCCGGAACGGAACCGCTATACTGACCTTCTTCACATTTTCGGAGTGACGTTGACATGCCTCAAAAGACATTGCCCTTTACCCTCGCCCAGATCGAACAGATTGAAAAGTGCTATCCGACCCCGTTCCATCTCTACGACGAGAAGGGAATCCGCGCCAACGCCCGCCGGCTGAAAGCCGCGTTCTCCTGGAACCCCGGCTTCAAAGAGTATTTCGCGGTCAAGGCGTGCCCGAATCCGTTCCTGATGAAGATCCTGAAAGAGGAGGGCTTCGGCGCGGACTGCAGCTCGCTGCCCGAGCTGCTGCTCTCCGAGTCGATCGGCGTCACCGGCGAGGCGATCATGTTCACCTCCAACGACACGCCCGCCGACGAGTTCGTCAAGGCCAAGGCGCTGGGCGCGGTCATCAACCTCGACGACATCACCCACATCCCGTTTCTGGAGGCGTGCGCCGGGCTGCCCGAGCTCGTCTGCTTCCGCTACAACCCCGGCCCTCTCAAAGGCGGAAACTCGATCATCGGCAATCCGGAGCAGGCGAAATACGGCTTCACCCGCGAGCAGCTCTTCGAGGGCTACCGGCTGCTCAAGCAGAAGGGCGTGAAGCGCTTCGGCCTGCACACGATGGTCGCCTCGAACGAGCTGAACCCGCAGTACTTCATCGACACGGCCGAGATCCTCTTCGACCTCGTGGTCGAGCTGTCGCGCGAGCTGGGCATCGCCTTCGAGTTCGTCAACATCGGCGGCGGCATCGGCATCCCGTACCGCCCCGAGCAGGAACCGGTCGACCTCGAGCGCGTCGGCGCGGGCATCCGCGCGGCCTACGAGTCGCGCCTGCTGGCCAAAGGCCACCCGGCGCTCAAGCTCTACATGGAGTGCGGCCGCATGGTGACCGGCCCCTTCGGCTATCTGGTCTCGCGCGTGCGCCACATCAAGAAGACCTACAAGGCGTACGCCGGGCTCGACGCCTGCATGGCGAACCTGATGCGCCCCGCGCTGTACGGCGCCTACCACCACATCTCCGTGCCGGCCAAGGCCGACCAGCCCTGCGGCACGGTCTACGACGTGACCGGCTCGCTCTGCGAAAACAACGACAAGTTCGCGGTCGACCGCGCCCTGCCCGAGCTGGAGCCCGGCGACCTCGTGGTGATCCACGACGCCGGCGCGCACGGCTACGCCATGGGCTTCCAGTACAACGGCAAGCTGCGCTCCGCGGAGCTGCTGCTGCGCGAGGACGGCCACGTGGTGCAGATCCGCCGCGCCGAGACCGTGGCCGACTACTTCGCGACGCTGGACTTCGACGCGCTGGCCGCGTTCAAGGCGTAATGGCGCGCGGCGCGCAGCGCCCTCCGTACCGGTTATGATCCCGATACTCTATCAGGACGACGACTGCGTGGCGGTGCTGAAGCCGTGCGGCGTGGCGGCGGTGCCTGAGCGGGCGGGAGACCCCGACTGCCTCTGCGCCCGGCTGGAAGCCCAGCTGGGGCGCCGCGTCTTCCCCGTCCACCGCCTCGACAAAGAGGTGAGCGGGGTGATCCTCTACGCCCTCACGGCCGCGGCGCACCGCTTCCTCAACGCCGCGTTCGAACAGCGCGAGGTCCACAAGACCTACCTCGCCGTGGCGCACGGCGCCGTCGAGCCGGCCCGCGGCCTGATCAGCCGCCCCCTCCGCGAATTCGGCTCGGGGCGCATGGGCGTGGACGAGGCCAAAGGCAAGCCGTCCGAAACGCGCTACGAGGTCCTGCGGCGCAGCGACCGCTTCTCGCTGGTGCGCCTGCATCCGCTGACCGGCCGGCGCCACCAGCTGCGCGTGCACCTCTACAGCCTCGGGCACCCGATTGCGGGCGACCCGCGCTACGGCGACCCCGCGCAGCGGCTCGGCCATCCGCGCCTGATGCTGACCTCCACGGGGCTCTCGCTCCATCTGCCGTCCGGCGCCCGGCTGGACCTCCACGACGTGGTGCCCGACGATTTCCGCGCCGCCGCGCGCGACACCTACGGCGTGCCTCTGGACTGAGCCGGCCGCAGACGCCCCCTTCGGTCACAGGCCTGTGACCACAACCGGGCCTTCGAAGGGCTGGCCGCCCCATTCGGCGCGGGTCACTCCATGCTTGCGGAAGGCGATGCCGACCGTCCGCCCGCCGCGCGTGAGGCGCAGGCCGCTGGCGGTCTCGGTGTCGACGCGCTCGGCGGTCCACGGCTCGGCCTTGCCGGCCCGGGACGGGATCAGGACCGTGAGGGTGTCGCTCGCGGCGACCGGCGTGCGCATGGCGGCTTCGACGTGCCAGTGGTTGGGGAACGGCAGCTTGCCGTTGCGCATCTTGGGCGGGGGGGTGAAGCCGTCGGTCTGCGTGAAGGCGAGCGGCTGCGGCGCGAGGTACTTGACGGTCAGGCAGGCGTTGGTCTGCGCGAGGCTCAGGGTCTGCCTGGCCTCGTCGAGCACGAAGGGGCTGAGGCCGTGCAGCATGAACTGGAAGGTCGCCGGCGCGGGCGCGGCGAAATCGTCGTAGAGCACGAGGAGGTCGGGCTTGACGAACAGGGCGGCGCGTTCGGCGCGCGTGACGAGCCCGGTGTAGGCGGCCGTGGCCTCGCCCCGCACGTAGTCCCAGGCCGGGGTGAAGCGCGCGTCGAGGAGGCTGCCGGTGGCGAAGGTCGAGTGCGGCAGCTGGTCCTTGCCGTTGACCAGCACGGCGTTCTGCGAGCGGGTGCTGTGGCACCACAGGTAGTGGAACTTGCTGCCGTGCAGGTCGCGGTAGGTGCAGGCCGGCAGGAGGCAGTCGCCGTAGGCGTTGAGCTGGAAGCCGAGCTGCGCGTTGTGGCCGTGGCTGCACGTGCCGAACGGGTCGGCCTTCAGCAGGAAGTGGACGTCGTCGCGGCTGTCGGTGAGCGTGTCGTGCAGGCTGGCGAGACCGGTGCCGCGGAAGATCTTCGAGGGCGGCAGGGCATCCGGCGCGGCCGGCGCGGGCAGCGGCGGAAGGTTCGCGGCATAGAGAAAGCCGGTCCAGCCTCCGGGCGCTTTGGTGCCGGTCTGCGCCAGCCACCACGACCAGGTGGCGGCGGCTGCGGCGCCTTGCGGATCGGCGCCCTTCATGCGGGCGAAGTAGTGCAGGAATCCGCAGTTGACGGGGCGGTGCGAGAGGTCGCCGAAGCCGGAGGCGGGCGTGTGGGGCGGCACCACGTAGAGCGGGAGGTTGCCGATCTGATTGAAGAAGGGCTTTCTGAGCCCGTCGATGCCGAGCGCGCTGTGCGCGACCTGCATCCAGGTGGTGACCTTGGTCATGTAGCCGGTCAGGTAGCTTGCGCCCTCGTGCCAGCCGCCGTCGTCGTCCGACCAGACGGGGTAGGCGGCGTAGAACTTGTTCACCGCGTAGTCGAGCCAGGTCTCGGCTTCGGGCACCTCGCCGTAGAGGGCGATGCCGACCTCCGCGAGCTTGTGCCAGATGCGGTTGCCGTGGCTGTTCAGGGGGCGCGTGAGATGGCCGTTGCCCTGGCCGACCTCGCCGCTTTTCCACGCGTCGGAAGCGCGGCGCTGCCACATCTTGCGGAACGCGGCGCGCTCCTCCTCGCTCAGCGCGCCGTAGGCCCAGTCATAGGCGCGCACGGGGTGGTAGAGCATGGCCTTGCCGGCCTCGCAGTTGAGGGCGAAGTTGCTGGGCCCGTCGGGGTCCCATTTCGCCAGCGCCATGATGAACGTGCGCGCGGCCTCGGCGTACTTGGGCTCCTGCGTGATGAGCCAGACGAAGGCGAGCGTCTCGGCCTCGCCGCCGGCGCGGTCGCAGGTTTCGCGGTTGGGCCACCAGGCCTCGACCGCCTTGTCGTCCTCCTTGTTCTTGGCCGAGCCGCGGACCGTGGGTTCGGGCGTGGGACCGGACTTGATCAGCTTGTCGGCCGTCTTGCGCAGCTCTTTGAAAAGGGCCGCGGCCGGGCCGGCGTTGGTGGCCGCGGCGCGCAGGCGCGGCAGGTCTTCGGGGCGCAGGAACAGGCGCGGGTGGCCCTCGGGCAGGCGCGCGCGCTGCTCGGCGCGCGTCGGCATGGGGAAGGGCACGGCGTCGGCGGGGACGGTGACGGTGCGTGCGGCGCTCCAGTCGGAGACCTCCTTTTTGGAGGTCGTGAAGCGGTAGCGCCAGTGCCATTGGCCGGGCGCGAGCGCCGCGTTGTGCGTGTAGACGCACCACGGCACGTTTTTGGCGGTGGCGGCGTCGGCGAAGTCGGGCGTGCGCGCCCACTGCACGTCGTAGGCGGCCGCGCGCTTGTCGTGGATCCAGGTGAAGGACGGCGGGTTCATCACCGCCGTTGAGCCGTCGGCCGGCCGGTAGCCCCACTCGTCGGGCTGGGCCGGACGGTTGTCGACCTTGAGCGCTGCACACCAGGCGGACGAGGCCGCCAGACAGAGACCCGACACGACACAACACGCAATTTTCATGCGGCCATGGTAGCGAACCAGCCGCCGGGGGTCAAGGCGCGCGACAGGCGCGCGGCGCATGAACCCCGGGTTGCAGCGGGACGCGCCCGCATCAGCGGGCGAGCCAGCCGCCGTCGACCGCCAGGGTGTGGCCGTTCATGTAGTCCGACGCGGGCGAGGCCAGGAAGACGACGGCGGACATGAGGTCCTCCGGCGTGCCCCAGCGGCCGGCGGGGATGCGGTCGAGGATCGCCTGGTTGCGGGCGGGGTTCTCGCGGATCGGCCGCGTGTTTTCGGTGGCGATATAGCCCGGGGCGATCGCGTTGGTGCAGATCCGGTGCGGCGCCAGCTCGTTGGCCATCAGCATGGTCAGGCTCTTGATGCCGCCCTTGGAGGCCGCGTAGCCCGGCACGAAGATGCCGCCCTGAAACGAGAGCATCGAGGCGATGTTGATGATCTTGCCGCCGCGGCCTTGGGCGATCATCTGCTTGGCCGCGGCCTGGCTGAGGAAGAAGGGCGTGCTCAGGTTGATGCTGATCACGTCGTTCCAATTCTTGGCGCTGTGCTCGGTGAAGGGCTCGCGGCGGATGATGCCGGCGTTGTTCACCAGGATGTCCACGCCGCCGAGCTGCTTGACGACTTCGGCGACGATGCCGGGCGCGACTTCGTCGCCCTTGCTGAGGTCGGCCGTGATGGCGCAGGTGCGGCGGCCCAGCGCGTTGATTTTTTCGGCGGTCTCGTCCATGGGGATCACGTCGACGAGCGCCACATCCGCGCCCGCCTCGGCGAGCGCGAGCGCGTACCCTTGTCCGATACCGCGCGCGCTGCCGGTGACGATGGCGACTTTGCCGTCCAGTTTGAATTGGTCGAGAATCATGGAAGCTCCGTTCATTAGTGCGTTAGTGCTTGAGTGCGTGAGTTCTGTCGCGGAAACGTGTGCTGGCCGCAGGGTTCGTCAGGCGCGCCTCACTTGACGGTCACGGTGAGCGGTGTTCGCAGGCCGGCCGCGAAGGAGGAGACATAGCCGTTCCAGTAGGTCGCGTTGACGAAGTCGCCCGCGCCGCTCCAGGCGGCGCCCGCGTACCAGACGAAGGGCTTGTCGGGCGTGAGCGCGGCCAGCAGATAGACGTTCTCGGTCGTGTCCGACATCAGCGTCGCCTTCGCCGGCAGCACGACGGCCGTGGCGATGGCGCCCATTTTCGGCTGCTCCGGCTCGAAGTTGGTCATCCAGCCCTGCTCGGGGTGAACGGCGAGCAGGCCGTTGTGCAGGTGGGCGGCCGAGGTGTCGATGCCCGGGCCGGCCGTGAGCGGCGCGGAGCCCGTGACGGTGAAGCGGCTTTCGCAGCGCGTGAAGTGCGAGCCGGCGTCGAGGCTCATGCGACGCGTCTCGGCGACCGTGACGCCGTTGCCGCACGCCCACGGCGCGTAGGTGACCTCGAAGACCGTGCGGACCGGGCCGCTGGCGAGGTGTTTCTGCGTGGCCCAGTTCTGGCTCACGAAGCAGGTGCCGGCGTTGAAGACGCCGAGGCCGCCGCAGCCGCGCCCGGGGCCGACCTTGTAGTTGTCCATGCCCTCGCCCTCGTCGGCGTGGTAGTTCTTGCGCTTGAGCCACTTGTCGATGATGGGGTAGCGGACGCTCTTGTTCCAGATGTCGATGCCGCTGGAGACGAGCGACTGGCCTGCGGGCGCCGGCTTCATGATGACGGGGCCGTAGATGCGCGCGGCGGTGCGGTCGTTCTCCCACAGGTAGTCGTCCATGCGCTCCGGGGCGTGGCGGCTGAAGCAGACCGCGGCGGTCGGGGCGGCGGGGACGGTGTCGCTCTCGAAGACCCAGAAGGAGCGGATCTGGCGGGCGAGGGCGTAGGTCTTGAAGATCAGCTCTTCGGGCTGGCCGTCGCCGTCGGTGTCGATCAGCTGGTGCGGCAGCACCGCGCTGTTGCGGACGTCGAAAACGCGCACCTTGTCCGCCTTGAAGCCGAGCTTCGGCCAGTCGAGCGTGACCGTCTCGGCGGCGCGGTAGCTGCCGAGGGGGTTGACGACTTCGACCGTCTTGCGGGCGGCGTGCGCGTCGGCGATGACGAGCTTGCGCAACTCCATGGCGGCGCAGAGGTAGGCGCCCACGGCGTAGACCTCATAGTCGTCCGCGGTGTAGGAGGCGACCGGGCGGTCGCCGATCGGCTGCACCCAGCCGAGGCGGCCTTCGGCGTTGATGTTCCGGGTGATGACGGTCCACGCTTTCTGCACGCAGGGCAGATATTCGGCGCGGTCGAGCACGCCGTTGTTGATGCCCCACAGCAGCCCGTAGGTGAAGAACGAGGTGCCGCTCATCTCGGGCATGTCGGGGTCTTCGCGGTCGCACAGGCTCGGGCGCCACGCGCCGTCGGCGTGCTGGGCCTGCTTGAGGGCGGCGGCCATCTCCTTGAAGAGGTTCAGGTAGAAGCCGCGCGTGGGCCAGTCCTGCGGCAGGTCGCGCAGGATGATCGGCAGCGAGCCGAAGACCCAGCCGTTGCCGCGGCACCAGTAGACGTGCTTGCCGTTTTTGGTCTGCTTGTCGAAGTAGCGCGAGTCGCGGAAGAAGAAGTGGTCCTCTTTGCTGTAGAGGTAGTCGGCCGTGGCCTTGTACTCCTGGTCCATGAACGCCAGGTAGCGGGTGTCGCCGGTCAGGCCGTACATTTTGACCAGGACCGTGGGCGACATGAACAGGGCGTCGCACCAGCTCCAGCGCTTCTGGTTGTCCTTCTTGGTGAAGTCGAGCGGGCCTTTGTGCGGGTTGGCGAGGATGTAGTCGTAGGTCTGGCGCAGGCGCTCGGCGTAGACCGGGTTGTTCTCGAACGCCGCGAGCTCGAGCCAGCTCTGCCCGATGCAGTGGTCGTCCGCGTGGTAGGTCCGGGTGAGCGGGGTCCAGCCGCTGGCCTTGCCGAGCTCGCGGATCTGGCCGAGGTAGGGGAGCGCGGGGTCGGAGAGGCCCAGGGCGGCGATGCCCGCGTAGAAGGCGCCGTAGGTCCAGTCGAGCTTGTTGTGCGGCTTGGGGTTGGCCGTCATCCAGTCGGCGACGAGCCGGGCGTTGCCGGTGATGGCGTCCAGCGTCCACGCGTCGGAGACGGTGCGGGCCTCCTGGGCGAAGGCGGCCGAAGCCGACAAGAGGGCGGCGGTCAGAACAGGCAGAGGACGGGTCGTGGTCATGCGGTCTCCTTGTGAACACGGTGTTCAGATGTGGACAGGGGTTTCCGAATTGTCGAAAATCAGTTTAATCGCTTTCGCTTTTCTTTCAAGCGGAAAACGGAACGGCCGCTCCAAGAAAGGACTTGAACCCCCGTCCGACCAATGCTAATAATGAGACTGTCCGAGGCGGATCCCCTGTGTTCATATGTGGACATGGTGGGCGGCGGGAGCCGCCGGGGGTCGGCGTGTGGCGGGCGCGGCGCGCGTGTTTTTGTTGAAACGGCGGCCTTTTTGCTGATCGAGGGATGCAGCATGGAGGCCGTATACGGGGAGGGTGCGATGCAACGGAAGGGCGAGGTGACGGGGATCATGCTGCTGGTGGCGTCCGCGCTGGCGGTGTTTAGCGCCGGGGCGGCGCCGAAGCAGGAGGGGTATCCGTTCGACGGGCACACCGGCTTCTGCGTGAGCAATTTCGCGGCGACGCTGAAGGCCGGGAGCTTTTCGGTCGCCGCGTGGGTGAAGGTCGAAGACGCCGAGCGCCCGCAGATGTTCCTGACCCTGGGGAAGCCGGACCAGGATTTCTCGTTCTACCTCTACGGCGGCGCCGTGCGGATGCTGGTCGAGGGGGCGGAAGGGAGCTATGGGTTCGCCGCCGCGAAGCCTCCCCGGCCGAATGTCTGGACGCATTATCTGGGGACCTATGACGGCCAGACCGCCAAGATCTACCGCGACGGCGCGCTGGAGGGGCAGAAAGCCATCGCGCTCAAGCGCGGCGCGTTCGTCCACCCGCTGACGGTCGGCGTGGTCGCGGGGCAGGAGGAGCGCATCCTCAAAGGCAGCCTGACCGACATCCGCATCTGGAACCGCGCGCTCGACGCCGACGAGGCGAAGCGCCTGGCGGGCGAGGAGGCGTGGCAGGGGCAAGAGCGCGAGCTGATCGCCCAGTGGCTGACCCACCCGACGGACACGACGGTCGCGAACCGCGTGAAAGGCGGGAGCGAGCTCGTCAAGTTTCAGCCGGTGCTGGCCGTGCTGCTCAACCGCAAGCTGGACGGCTTCAGGGGCATCTGGTACTTCAACCAGCCGCTGAAGAACGAATACGTGTACAAATACAGCGGGGGGCTGGGCACCTATTGCTCGAGCCACAGCCCGTTCGCGTGGTACGCGGCCGAGGTGAACAAGACCTTCTTCTGCTACGGCGGCACCGACGAGAAGAACAGCACCCTGCTGCACATGGTTTCTTATTACGACCACGCCACGGGAAAGGTCGCGCGCCCCACGCTGCTCCTCGACAAGAAGACCGACGACGCGCATGACAACCCCGTGATCAACCTGGACGACAAAGGCTACGTCTGGATCTTCTCCAGCAGTCACGGCCGCGGGCGCCCCTCCTACATCTCGCGGAGCGTGAAGCCTTACGACATCGAGGCGTTCCAGCTCGTGTGGACCGGCAACTTCTCCTATCCGCAGCCGATGTACTATCCGGGCAAGGGCTTTCTTTTCGTGCACACCTGGTATGTCGCGGGGCGCGGCAACTATATCATGACGAGCAATCCCGAAGGCACGGTCTGGAGCGAGCGGAAGCAGACCTCCTACATCGAGGACGGCCACTACCAGATCAGCGGCACGTGGCAGAACAAGAAGACCGGCGTGGCCTTCAACATGCATCCGAAAGGCAAAGGGCTCAACTACCGCACGAATCTCTACTACATGGAAACCGACGACTTCGGCGCGACTTGGAAGAACGCCCAGGGCGAGGTGCTGCAGACGCCGCTGACCGCGTCCGCGAACCCCGCGCGCGTGCTGGAGTACCAGCAGGTGCCCCGCAACGTGTACGTCGGCGACATCACGTTCGATTCCAAGGGCCACCCGATCATCCTCTTCGTCCTGAGCAAAGGGTTTGAGTCCGGTCCGGAGAACGGGCCGCGCGAGTGGCGCATCGCCCGCTGGACCGGCTCGGAGTGGCTGGAACAGAACACGGGCATCGCCTCGGGCAGCAACTACGACCTCGGTTCGGTTTACGTGTCGAGCGACTCCGCCTGGCAGATCATCGGGCCCACACAGACCGGGCCGCAGCCCTACAACCCGGGCGGCGAGATCGCGGTGTGGCAGACCGAAGACGCCGGCGCGACGTGGCGCATGCTCCGGCAGCTGACCCGCAACAGCGAGATGAACCACACCTATGTGCGGCGGCCGGTGAACGTGCACCCGGACTTCTATGGCTTCTGGGCGGACGGGCACGGGCGCAAGCCCTCCGAGTCGCGGCTGTACTTCTGCAACCGGGAGGGCGAGGTCTTCCGGCTGCCGCAGGTCATGACCGGCGATTTCGCCGCGCCGGAGCGCGTGCGGTAGTGGACCCGTGTGGGCGCCCCGGCGGCGCCGTCGGCTGAGCGCATAAGGGAGAAAAAACATGAAGAGAAGTCTGATGACCATCGGCGCGCTGGTGTTGGCCGGCTGCGCGAGTGTGAGCGAGTGTGGGAAGCCTGAGTGCTTCGGCGCGTGGCCCAAGGGGGCTTCGCCCGAGGAGGTCGGGGCGCGGGTCGCCGAGCGCTTCCTGGCTCAGCCCCACAGCCAGTACGGCCGCTTCGGCAAGACGCCCAAGCAGATCACCTACCCCGACGTCTGCACGTGGTACGGGGCGCTGTGCTTCGCGAAGGAGACGGGCGACAGCGGGCTGACCGCCCGGCTGGCGCAGCGCTTCGAGCCGCTGTTCGGCGCCGACGCGCGCCTCTTGCCGCCGCCGAACCACGTCGACAACAGCGTGTTCGGCGCGGTGCCCTTCGAGCTCTATCTGCAGACGAAAGAGCCCCGCTATCTGGCTCTCGGCAAGTCTTACGCCGACGCGCAGTGGGCGCCGGCGCAGGGCAAGGACGACACGCCCGAAGCGCGCGCGTTCACGGCGAAGGGGCTGACCTGGCAGACGCGCTTCTGGATCGACGACATGTTCATGATCACCATGGTCCAGGCGCAGGCCTTCCGGGCCACCGGCGACCGCGCCTACATCGACCGCGCGGCCAAGGAGATGGTGGTCTACCTGGACGAGCTGCAGCGGCCCAACGGGCTCTTCTACCACGCGCCGGACGTGCCGTTCTTCTGGGGCCGCGGCAACGGCTGGATGGCCGCGGGCACGGCGGAGCTGCTGCGCTCGCTGCCGGCGGACAACCCGGACCGCCCCCGCATCCTCGAAGGCTACCGCAAGATGATGGCCGCGCTGCTGAAGCACCAGGCGCCGGACGGCATGTGGCGCCAGCTCGTGGACGATGAAGGATCGTGGCCGGAAACCTCCGGCACGGCCATGTTCACCTTCGCGCTGATCACGGGCGTGAAAAACGGCTGGCTCGACGCCGGCGTTTACGGGCCGGCCGCGCGCAAGGGATGGCTGGCGCTGATCCCCTACCTCGACGCCAACAGCGACATCCGCGACGTGTGCGAAGGCACGAACAAGAAGGCCGACCGGCAGTACTACCTCGACCGCAAACGCGTCACCGGCGACCTGCACGGCCAGGCCCCGCTGATCTGGTGCGCCGTGGCGCTGCTGCGCTGAGACGGTCCGGCTGCGGGTGAAGCGGCGGGGCCCTCCCGCCGTTCCCGCGGCCGCGCCGGCGGAAGGGTTAGGGCTGCTTTTTCCCGGCGGGCGCGTCCTGTTTGGAGGCGCGGCCGATGGCGAGCATCTTCTCGATCTTGGCCTCGGTCAGCTCATAGCCTTTGAGTCCCGGGAAGCCCTCCCAGATGACGGTGCGGTACTGCGGCTCGAGGATGATCACGTGCGGCCAGCCCCACACGCCGAACTGGGCCTCGTACCGGCCTTGGCCCGGGCGGTTGGCCGCGGGCCCGGCGGCCTGGTCGGGCAGTGCCGCGATGGGCTCGGCCTCGGCGCGGGCGGCCGCCTCCTGCTGCACCGTGTCGCCCTCCTTGACGGGCTGGGGCAGGTCGAGGGCGATGCAGTACTCCTTCTTGGGGCCGGCGTAGGCACGGACCTTCTCTTCCGACTCCCCGGTGATGCCGATCACGACCAGCTCGTTGCCGTACTTCTGGTGCAGCGTGTTCATCAGCGGCGTCAGCCGCTTGCAGGCGCCGCACCAGGTGCGCCAGAACTCGATGACGATGAACTTGCCTTCCAGCTCGGGTTTGCCGGTGAGCCATTTCTGGACCTCCAGCGGGGGCGCGTCGGTGAAGAGCCGGGAGTCGGCCCACATGTGTTTGCCGCCGGGCGCCGCGTCGCGGGGGGCGGCGACGGTGCAGACGCCGGTGGCCGGGTCACAGGCGGGGGCCGCGGCCTTCTCGGCTGCCGGGGCCGACGGGGTCAGGGTCAGGCTGGCGAGGGCGGCCAGCGTCAGGGTCGTTGCGCGAATCATGGCGGTTGTCCTTTCGTGCGTCCAACTATAGTGCATTTCCGGGCCGGTGGCTATCCGTCAAGCGCTACACCGCCGGCAGTTCATAGCCTTTGCGGTAGGGCGCCTTGATGAGGGCGTTGGCCTCGGGCCGGTCGAAGGCGTGGGCCGCGGCGTCGTAGGCCAGCGCCGTGTTGCCGACGCGGTGCGCGATGTTGCCCATGTGGGCGATCAGGTTGCTGGCGTGCGCGACCGCGAGATCGGCGTTCGGCGCCTGCCGGCTTTTGACGCAGGCGATGAAGTTGCGGTAGTGCTCGAGGTCGCCCGCCTGCCCGTACACCTTTTCGACGACTTGGCTGCTGGCCTTCTCGACCACGAAGCCGCCGCCGTGGCGCCCGAGGATCATCAGCAGGTCCTGGCCGTAGAACTCGATGCGCGTGGCGTTCTGCTTCCAGTCGGACACCAGATTTTTCTTGCGGATCACGTCGGTGCTCTTCTCCATGTAGGCCGGATACTGGCTCATGTCGAAGGTCATCGCGAACGACCCGAAGTCCCAGGCGAGGGTCAGGACGTCCGGCACCTCGGCGTCGTCGCCCGCGTGCACGTAGCGGCCGCCCAGGGCGCGCACGCTCTTGGGCAGGCCGGGGTCGCCCATGACCATCAGCGCCAGATCGAGCTGGTGGATGCCGTCGTCGGTGAGGTCACCGCCGCAGTAATCCCAGTGGCCGTGCCAGCCGCCCTGCCAGAGCTTCTGGTGGTACGGGCGGTCCGCCGCGCGGCCGAGCCAGCGGTCCCAGTCGAAGCCCGCCGGCGGCTTGCCGGGATCGCCCAGCCGGAAGGGCGAGCCGCTCTTGAGGTTGAAGACTTTGACGAGCCCGATCTTGCCGAGCCGCCCGCTGCGCACGATCTCGCGCGCCTGGCGGTTGTACTCGGTCGAGCGGTTCTGGGTGCCGACCTGCACGATGCGCCGGGTCTTGGCCGCGGCCTCGACCATGACGCCGCTCTCCCACATGTTATGCGAGTGGGGCTTCTCGACGTAGACGTCCTTGCCGGCCTGGCAGGCCAGGATCGTCAGCGGCGCATGCCAGTTGTCGTGCGTGGCGACGATCACGGCGTCGATGTCGGGCGACTCCAGCACCTTGCGGTAATCGGTCTCGAAGCGCGGCTTGTTCGGCTGGACGGGCTGGATGAACGCCCACATCTGCTCCAGGCGCGCCTCGCTGAGGTCGCAGAGGCAGACGCAGTTCGCGCCGGCGTCCTCGATCATGACGCGCAGCACGAAGCGCCCGCGTCCGCCGCACCCGATGATCGCGACGTTCACCCGCTCGTTGGCTCCGGCGACCCGGTCCGCGCTCAGCGCGGTCCAGGCCGCGGCGCCTGCGGCGGCGTGCGCCGACCGGCTCAGAAAAGTCCGTCGTGTCAACCGTGTGGCTGTAGGCGTCATGTCGTCTCCTTGTCGTGTGGGCGTCGGCCTTCGGCGCGGCGGCCGTTCCCGGCGGCCTTTGCGCCGCCGCGTCCCCGGCCCCCGCACCACCATGATGCGCCTACCATAGCACACAAGGTCCTTCAGGGGAAGGCTTTAGGCGGGGCGAAGCGGCGACGGGACGCGGGTGGCGGGGCGGAGCGCCACGCGAAAAAGCGGGCCGGGGCACACGACGGTTTGCGGCCGGGCGGGATTTTTGCTATGTTGACCCTTCCCTTTTTGGACGAAACCGAATGAAATGCGAAGTGTGTCATAAAGCTGAGGCGGCGACCGCGATCACGAAAGAGGTCGGCGGCGAGGTGCAGGAGTTGTACGTGTGCCAAGCCTGCGCCAAGAAAGAGGCGGCGTCGCAAGAGCCGCCCGCCGGGGCCGCCGCGTCTGCGGCGCAGCCGCCGCAGCCGCCGCACGGCGCCACCGACGGCGTGCCTCCTTTGCCGCTGATGGGGATGATCCTGGACGCCGCCTTTGAGATCGTCGGCAAGGCCATGAGCCTCGCGGAGCCGGCCTGCCCGGTGTGCGGCATCCTGCGCACCGAGTACCGCAAGCGCTCGCGCCTGGGGTGCCCGGCCTGCTATGAGGCCTTCTCCAAGGAACTGGACGCCGCGATCTTCGACCTGCACCGCGCCCGGCAGCATGTGGGCAAGGCGCCGGTGAAGGCCGAGGCCGCCTGGCGCCGCCAGCAGCTCGAAGAGCGGCTCGAAGAGGCGGTGAAGGCGCAGCGCTACGAAGAGGCGATCGCCCTGCGCGATCAGCTCAAAAAGCTGGACGGGCCTGAAGCGGGGACGAAAGGCGGTCCGGCATGATGCTCAATCTGGATTTCGGGTCAGCCTCGAAGAAGCTCAGGAACGTGCCGGCGGACGACATCGCGATGAGCTGCCGCGTGCGCTTGGCGCGCAACCTGGCCGGCGAGAAGTTTCCCGACTGGGCGACCGAGCGGGACCGCGAGCGCGTCTTCGCCCTGGTGCGCGAGGCGCTGCGCGCCGAGGCGGCGGAGCTGCGCGTCGAGTCGGTCTCCGAGTTCGAGGAGCAGGAGCGCGACGTGCTGTTCGAGTCGCACCTGATCAGCAAAGACCTGCTCGAGCGGGCCGCCGGAGGCGGCGTGGCCTTTGCGCCGGGCGGCTCGACCTGCGTCATGATCAACGAGGAGGACCACCTGCGGATCCAAGGTTTCGCCGGCGGTCTGGACATGCCGGCGGCGTGGCGGCGCGCGGACGAGCTCGACACCCGTCTGGAGCGCCACCTGAACTACGCCTGGACGCCGCGCCTCGGCTATCTGACGGCCTGCCCCAGCAACGTCGGCACCGGCCTGCGGGCGAGCGCCATGCTCCACCTGCTGGGCCTGCGGCTGCTGGGCGAGATCGAGCCGGTCGTGCGCGGGCTGGAGCGGATGCGGCTGCTGGTGCGGGGCATCGGCGGCGAGGGCTCGGACGCCGCCGGGCAGATCTACCAGATTTCGAACATGGACACGCTGGGCGTCGACGAGGCGACGGTCGTGCGGCGCGTGACGCGCATCTGCGCCGAGGTGGTGCGGCAGGAGTACAACGCGCGCGTGCGGCTGATTCAAGAGTCGCCGCTGGTGCTGGTGGACTGCCTGGCCCGCTCGCTGAGCGTGCTGCAGAACGCGCGGCTGCTGGCGACGGCCGAGGCGCTGGAGTTCCTGTCGGCCATGCGCCTGGGCGCGTCCCTCGGGCTGTGCACCCGGCTGAAGGTGCCGGAGGTGGACAAGCTGATCCTGCTGATGCAGCCGGGACACCTGCAGAAGGGCATGGGGACGGCCATGACGTCCGACGAGCGCGACGAGATGCGGGCTGAGTTCCTGAGCCGCAAGGTCGCGAACGTGAAGCTGAAATGCTGAAGTGAGGGCAAGACCATGAACGGATTCGGAAATTTCACGGCGCGCGCGCAACGCGCGATCCAGCTGGCGGCGCGCGAGGCCGACCGCTTCAACCACCCGTACATCGGCACCGAGCACCTGCTGCTCGGGCTGGTGGCGCTGGGCGAAGGGGTGGCGGTCGAGGTGCTCGAAGAGCTGGGCGTCGCGCTCGACGACGTGCGCATCGCGGTCGAGCGGATGGTGGGCTTCGGCGGCGAGACCAAGACCAAAGGCGAGCTCCCCTATACGCCGCGCACCAAGAAGGTGCTGCAGCTGGCGGTGGCCGAGGCCCACGCCATGCAGCAGCAGCAGGCCGGCACCGAGCACCTGCTGCTCGCGCTGCTGCGCGAGGGCGAGGGCGTGGCCGCGCAGGTGCTGCAGTCGCTCAACGTGCGCCTCGACGACGTGGTCGAGGGCGTCCGGCATGCCCTCGAGGGCGGCGAGGAAGAGGAGGATGCGGCAGAGGAGTTCGACCCGGACCAGGCCGCCGAGGAGGGGGGCGCGCACGGCGAGTCCGCCGGCGAGCAGCCGCAGCTGCCGCATCCGGGCGAGACGGACAAGAAGGCGAAAGAGCCGAAGTCCAAGACCCCGGCGCTGAACGCGTTCGGGCGCGATCTGACGGAGCTGGCCAAAAAGGGCGAGCTCGACCCCGTGGTCGGCCGCAAGAGCGAGCTGGACCGCGTGATTCAGGTGCTGTGCCGCCGCTCCAAGAACAACGCGGCCCTGCTCGGCGAGGCCGGCGTGGGCAAGACCGCCGTGGTCGAAGGCTTGGCCCAGGCGATCGTCGCGGGCGAGGTTCCGGAGCGGATGCGCGACAAGCGCGTGATCGCGCTGGACATGGCGCTGATGGTGGCGGGCACCAAGTACCGCGGCCAGTTCGAAGAGCGCCTCAAGGCGGTGGTGGACGAGATCCGGCGCGAGAAGAACATCGTGCTCTTCCTCGACGAGCTGCACACGATCGTGGGCGCGGGCGGGGCCGAGGGCGCGATGGACGCCGCGAACATCATCAAGCCCGCGTTGGCGCGCGGCGAGCTGCAGTGCATCGGCGCGACCACGCTCAACGAGTACCGCCTGCACATCGAGAAGGACGCGGCGCTGGAGCGGCGCTTCCAGACCGTGCGCGTGGACGAGCCCACGGTCGAAGAGACCATCGCGATCCTGAAGGGCATCGCGCCCCGCTACGAGGCGCACCACAACGTGCTTTACGAGGCGGCGGCGCTGGAGGCGGCCGCGAAGCTCACCTCGCGCTACCAGCCGGGACGCCAGCTGCCGGACAAGGCCATCGACGCCATCGACGAGGCGGGGGCGCGCGTGCGGATGCGCGTGGCGGTGCGGCCGCCCGACGTGCGCGAGCACGAGCAGAGCATCCGCGAGCTGTGCCAGAAGAAGGACCTCGCGATCCGCGACCAGCACTTCGAAGAGGCCGCGGCGCTGCGCGATGCAGAGCGCAAGGCCAAGCAGGAGCTGGAGTCGATCGTGACCGCCTGGAAGGCCGAGCACGCCGAGAAAGCGCTGCCGGTGACCGTGGACGACGTGACCGAAACCGTGGCCCACATCACGGGCGTGCCGATCAAGCGCATGAGCCAGACCGAGATGGCGCGGATGCTCAACATGGAGAAGGAGCTCGCCGAGGCGGTGGTCGGCCAGGAGCCGGCGATCCAGGCGATCTCGCGCGCCCTGCGGCGCTCGCGGGCGGACCTCAAGGACCCCAAGCGGCCGATCGGCTCCTTCATTTTCCTGGGGCCCACGGGCGTGGGCAAGACGCTGCTGGCCAAGGCCCTGGCCGAGAAGATGTTCGGCGACGAGAAGGCGCTGATCCAGATCGACATGTCGGAGTACATGGAGAAGTTCACGGTCTCGCGCCTGATCGGCTCGCCGCCCGGCTATGTCGGCCACGAGGAGGGCGGGCAGCTCACCGAGCGCGTGCGGCGGCGCCCCTACAGCGTGGTGCTGTTCGACGAGGTCGAGAAAGCCCACCCCGACGTGATGCACATGCTGCTGCAGATCCTGGAGGAGGGGCACCTCACCGACAGCCTGGGCCGCCAGGTCGACTTCCGCAACACGGTGGTGATTCTGACCTCGAACCTCGGCTTCGACTACGAGAAGTCTGGCCAGGGGCTGGGCTTTGTGCGCGAGACCGCGGCGGAGGACTTCTCGCGGCTGCGCGAGCGCATGATCAGCGCCGCCAAACAGGTGTTCAAGCCGGAGCTGCTCAACCGCTTCGACGACGTCATCGTCTTCAAGAAGCTGGAGAAGGCCGACGTGGTCAAGATCCTCGACATCGAGCTCGCCAAGGTGCGCCAGCGCCTGGAGGCCAAGTCGATCCGCCTGGAGCTGAGCGCGGAGGCGACCGATTTCCTGGTGGGCAAGGGCTACGACCCGGCGCTGGGGGCGCGGCCGCTGCGGCGCACGGTGGAGCGTTGCCTCGAAGACCCGCTGGCCGAAGAGCTGCTGCGCGGCGTGCTGGCCGAGGGCGTGATCGAGGCCGGCGTGGCCGAAGACAAGCAGGGATTGGTGTTCCGGATGCGGGGCGAGCTGCCGTTGCGCACGCCTCAGCCGGGCGAAGAAACCGTCCGGACGGCGGCTCCCGCCGCCGAGACGAAAACCGAGAAGCCCGCCCCCAAGAAAAAGGCGGCGCCGAAGAAGAGAAGCGTCAAACGCGGTAAAAAACAGGACTGATCGAAAATCCCGCTTGCAAGGCGGGGTGAGATGTTGGTAATGTATCGCGTTTCACGGAGGAGAAAATGGTCAAAATCAGACTTCGCAGAACAGGTTGTAACAACAATGCGTGCTTCCGCGTGGTGGCGACGGACGAGCGTTCGCCCCGCGACGGGAAGTTTTTGGAGATCCTCGGCTGGTACTCTCCCAAGCAGGCCGGCGAGAATTTCAAGCTGGATCTGGATCGGGTTGCCTATTGGCAGTCCAAGGGCGCCCAGTTGAGCGAGACCGTGGCGAGCATGGTCCGCAAGACGAAGAAGGCCGCCGCGACGGCTTAACGGCTTTGGGGCGGTCGGTATGGACAGTCCCCTGCAGATCGATGTGCTGACGGTGTTTCCTGGCATGCTCCGCGGGTTTCTCGAGGAGAGCATGCTGCGGCGGGCGGCACGGCAGGGGGCGGTGGTTTTCCGTACGGTGGATCTGCGGGATTTCGCGCATGACGCCCGGCGCACCGCGGATGACAGGCCTTACGGAGGCGGCCCCGGCATGATCATGAAGCCGGAGCTGTGGTTCGAGGCGATCGAGGCGGTGCGTACGCCGGGGGCGCGGGTGATCCTGATGACCCCGTCCGGCAAGACGTTCCGGCAGGCGGAAGCCCGCCGGCTGGCGCAGGCCAAGCACCTCATCTTCGTCTGCGGACACTACGAGGGCGTGGACGAGCGCGTGCGCGAGGCGCTGGTGACGGATGAGCTGTCGATCGGCGACTACGTGCTCACCAACGGGGTTTTGCCCGCGGCGGTGATCGTGGATGCGGTGGTGCGGCTGTTGCCCGGCGTGCTGGGCGGCGGCGAGGAGGCGACCCAGGACGAGTCCTTCACGGAGGGCCTGCTGGAGTTTCCGCAGTACACGCGTCCGGCGGTGTACCGGGGCATGGCGGTGCCCGCCGTGCTGCAGAACGGACACCACGCGGAAGTGGATGCCTGGCGCGCGCGGCAGGCGTTGGACAGAACGGCGAGGCGGCGCCCGGACTTGCTGAAGTGAGGGTCGGGCGCACAACGGTTTTTTGTGAGAAGTAAGGAGTAGGGACATGATTGCGAAAGCGATTGACAAGATCAATGCCGAGCAGGTCGCCAAGGCGAACGCGGGCAAGACGGCGCCGGAGTTCAAGGTCGGCGACAGCGTGAAGGTGTTTGTGAAGATCAAGGAAGGCGACAAAGAGCGCGTGCAGGCCTTCGCCGGCACGGTGATCGCCCGTGATAACGGCAAGGGCAACTCGGCCACGTTCACGGTCCGCCGCATCTCCTTCGGCGTCGGCGTCGAGAAGGTGTTCCCGGTCAACTCGCCGTACATCGACCGCGTCGAGGTGGAACGCTCCGCCAAGATCCGCCGCGCGAAGCTCTACTACCTGCGCGACCTGACGGGCAAGAAGGCCCGCCTGCGCGAGGTGTAAGATCCGGCTCCGCCCCAGGGCGGAAGGCGGCCCGGAAGCGACAACAGAAACAGGAAGGCGCCCGCCTTCCCGTTTCTGTTTTTTTGTGCCCGGATGCGGCGGCGGCCGCCGCCGGGGCCCCTCCGCCGGGGCGCGGCCGCAAAAAAACGCGGGGCTTCGGCTCGATATCTGATTTACAGCGCCCGCCGTGTTGGGCTAAACTGAAAAGCTACGATAAAGACGGGTATTCACCTGCCCTCGCGGCGGGTTGACGAAAGGAATTGTCCATGAAGAAGTCGGGTGTTGTTTCGAACGTGCTGGCCGGCGCGATGGTCGCCGGCCTGGGCGCCGGTCTGATCGGGTTCACGGCGGGATGCGCGTCGCCGTGCTGCGGATGTAAGGCAAACAAGGAGAGTGTGCAGATGAAGAACGCGGAGTTCTACAAGGATGGCAAGTTCGACAGTGCGAAGGCCAAGCAGGCCTATTTCGATCTGATGAAGGCGTTCAGCGTGCCGGTCTACGCCGAGCTCGCCAAGGCCGACGGGCCCTTCTGGGCGGTCGACTTCGGCAAGGGCGACTTCACCTCTTTCGGCATGGGCGGCGTGTTCTGGTGCAACGAGCAGAGCGAGGGCTACTTCGGCCACGAGATCTACCTGCTGCCGAACCAGAGCATCCCCGAGCACCGCCACCTGCCGACCCAGGGCAAGGACGGCAAGGCGCTGCGCTGCAAGATCGAGAGCTGGCAGGTCCGCCACGGCTACGTGTACGGCTTCAGCGAGGTCGGCGAGCCAAACCTCGACCAGTTCCCGGAGGCCAAGGCGATGCTGTCGAAGCTGCAGATCCCGCACCTGAAGAGCGTGCACGTCGAGAAGTGGGTCGCGGACGGCAAGGTCTACAAGCTGGCCGGCCCCGAAACCTGGCACTTCATGATGGGCGGCAAGGACGGCGCGATCGTGACGGAGTACGCGACCTATCACGACGGCGCGGGCCTGCGCTTCTCGGTGCCCGGCGTGGCGCTGTAAATTTTTGAACACGGAACAGACGCCCGGACGGGTTCCGGGCGTTGTCATTTAAAGGGAGAGTATCATGACGTATCATCACACGGGGATTCCCGTCTTCGAGAAGCTGGAAGGCATGATGTTTGTTGACTCGCTCAAGGTGTGGGTCACGGATGCGGGCGCCAGCCCCTATAAGGTCGAGTTCCTGTACTTCGAGCCCGACAGCCCGATGGCGGCGGCGATCCAGGGCGAGACGCACGTGGCCTACATCGTCGAGAACATCGCCGAGGCCGTCAAGGGCAAGAGCGTGCTGTGGCCGGTCTGCGAGCCGATGCCCGGCCTGAAGATCGCCTTCATCTACGACGAGGGCATGCCGGTCGAGCTGATGCAGCTGGGCTGAGCCCGGAAACAATCCGAAATTCGAAAGCAGGAGAGTGATTATGCCGATGAAGAAGTTTCTCAATGATCCCGCCAACCTGACCAAGGAGCTGCTGGAAGGGTTCGCGCTGTGCTACAGCAGCAAAGTCAAGATCGTCAGCGACAAGATCGTGGTGCGCGCGACGCCCAAGGACGAAAGCAAAGTCGCGATCGTCACGCTCGGCGGCGCCGGGCATGAGCCCGCCCTGAGCGGCTTCGTGGGCGAAGGCATGCTCGACGCCAGCGTGGTCGGCGACATCTTCGCCGCGCCGGGCGCGCCGAAAGTGCTGGAGGCGCTGCGCCTGTTCAAGCGCGAGTCCGGCATCCTGCTGGTGACGCTGAACCACGCGGGCGACCGCATGAGCGCCAACAAGGCCCTGCGCGACGCGCAGAAAGAGGGCATCAAGGTCCGCGAGATCGTCACGCACGAGGACATCAGCGCGGGCATCGACATCGACCCCGAAGAGAAGCGCGGCCTGGCCGGCTGCATTCCGCTGTTCAAGGTCGTGGGCGCCGCCGCCGAAGCGGGCAAGAGCCTCGACGAGATCGCCGACATCGGCGCGCGCTTCAACGGGCAGATGGCCACGCTGGCGGTCGCGATGACCGGCTGCACCCATCCCCAGAACGGCGGCACGATCGCCGTCCTGCCGGACGACGAGATGGAGATCGGCATGGGCCAGCACGGCGAGGCCGGCGGCGGCCGCAGCAAGATCCTCTCGGCGGACGAGACCGCGGCCCGCATGATCGAGCCGCTCGTCAAGGCGACCGGCGTCAAGGCCGGCGACACCGCGACCTTGATCATCAACGGCGTGGGCGCCACCACCCACATGGAGATGTTCATCGTCTACCGCAAGGCCGCCCAGCTGCTCGCCGAGCAGGGCATCCGCGTGACGCCCGGCGCCTGCGGCGAATACCTGACGGTGCAGGAGATGGCCGGCTTCCAGATGATCCTGTGCAAGCTCGACCCGGACCACGTGGAGCTGATGAAGGCCAAGGCCCGCACGCCCTACTGGACCGCGTAAGGAACGCCCGACGCGCAATGTCCAGCTCTCAACGCTCAAGGGCGCTTTCCACTCTTGAGCGTTCGGAGTTGGACGTTGAGCGCTCGATGTTTGTTTCACCCACAAGGGGTTTGTAGAGACTATGCTGACTTTAAAGACATTCAAGGCGATGGTCGCCGCCGCCGGCACGGACATCCGGGCCGGAGAGAAGATGTTCTCCGAGCTGGACGCCGCTTCGGGCGGCGACGGCGATCACGGCACCGCGATCGTGACGGCGTTCAACGCCATGGCGAAAGCCGACGGCGCCGACTTCAAAGGCTACCTCAAGGCGCTGAGCGACGCGCTCCAGGCCGAGGCCTGCGGCTCGACCAGCACGCTCTACGGCGCCTGGCTGCAGGGCATGAGCGATGCCGCCCCGGAAGGCGCCGCGGAGCTCGACGACGCGGCCCTCGCGGCGATGTTCAAAGGCGGCCTCGACGAGATCGGCTTCACCACCCGCGCCCGCGTGGGCGACAAGACGCTGATGGACGCGCTGATCCCCGCCACGGACGCGCTGGTCGCGGCCGCCGGACAAGGCGCGCCGGCCATGCTCGGCAAGGCGGCCGAAGGCGCCGCCCAAGGCTCCGAAGCGACCTGCGCGATGCGCGCCAAGTTCGGCCGCGCCAAGAACCTCGGCGACCGCTCGATCGGCCCGCGCGACGCGGGTTCCGCGTCGATGGCCTGCATCTTCGCGGCCTTCGCGAAAACGGCGCAGTGACGCCCAGAGAACCGAAAGAATCGAACCAGAAGGAATCGCAATCATGGCTGACTTAGACGATATCCGCGACGGCAAGGAATACGGCATCGGCGTGGAACAGAAGCCCGACGGCTTCTTTCTCAAGGGCTCAAACAACCTCGACTGGGGCATGAAAGACCGCCTCAGCCGCATTTTCAACCCGGCGACCGGCAAGACCGTGATGCTGGCGTTCGACCACGGCTTCATCATGGGCCCGACCTCGGGCGTGGAGCGCATCGATCTGAGCATCGTGCCGCTGATCGAGTACGCCGACTGCCTGATGTGCGCGCGCGGCGTGCTGCGTACGCTGGTGCCGCCGACCAGCCGCAAGCCGATCTGCCTGCGCTCCGACGCCGGCACCTCGATCCTGACCGAGCTCAACCACAACGTGGTCATCGACATCCAGGACGCGGTCAAGCTCAACGCCTCGGCCATCGCCGTGATGGTCTCCATCGGCGACCCGAGCACCGAGGCTGAAACCGTGGCCAACCTCTACGGAGCGGTGGACGCGGGCCAGGTGGCCGGCATCCCCGTGATGGGCGTGACGGCGGTGGGCAAGGACATGGCGCGCGACGCGCGCTACTTCGGCCTGGCCTCGCGCATCTGCGCCGAGAACGGCGCCAACATCGTCAAGACCTACTACACCGAAGGGTTCGAGAAGGTCGTGGCGTGCTGCCCGGTGCCGATCGTGATCGCCGGCGGCAAGAAGCTGCCCGAGCTGGAGGCCCTCGAGCTGGCCTACATGGCGATCCAGAGCGGCGCGGCCGGCGTGGACATGGGACGCAACGTCTTCCAGTCCGACAAGCCCCAGGCGATGATCCAGGCGGTCTCGGCCGTGGTCCACAAGAACATGTCGCCGAAAGACGCCTTCCAGATGTTCAACGACCTGTAAGCCGCTGCGGCTGTGCGTCGACGAAAAAGGGCTCCGCCTCGCAGGCGGGGCCCTTTTCGCTTTTCCGCCTACGGAAGCTTGCGGAACGCGCCGTCGTCGCCCAAGGCGTAGACGCCGGAATCGAGGCCGAAGGTGCCGTTGATGGTGGAGGAGGAGACGCCGACGCCGGCGGCCTTCGCCGCCAGGTTCGCGCCCTCCTTGAAGAGCGAGAGGATCGCGGTGGTGTCCTGGTTCGCGGTGACCGACTTGAGCTGGCCTTCGCTGAACTCGATCTCGAAGTCCTGCTTCGCGAACACGGAAACCGGCTTCACGTCGTAGGCGCGCGCGAAGTCGGGCAGAAACGCCAGCGTGCTCTTCTTCTCGGCGGCGTCGACCATCAGGTAGACTTTGGGCGGATAGACGCGCACGCCTTTCGGCGCTTTCGCGAGGTCCGCTTGGCGGGTGACGAGCGTCGCGCAGCCGGTGAGGCCGCAGCAGACGAGCGCGGCGAGCGCGCAGGAGAGGAGGGGGTGTTGCATGGCGTTCCTTTCGTTTGGGGTTGGCTGAGAGCGGTCGGGGCCGCCTGCGGCGGCGGGAAGCAGGCGAGCGGAAACGGGCACAGGGCCTGCACGTGGGCAAAGGCTTCGCCGAGCGGCTGGAAGAGCCCGAAGCCGCGCGCGGAGAGGCCCACCAGGAGGCCCGCCGCGCGCTCGCCCTCGTAAAGCAGGCCGCCCGAGTCGCCGGGGCGCGGCGGCCGGTCGATGAGAAAGAGGTTCTCCACCCGATACTCCTGGCCGTCGAGCCGGAGCGGCAGGGCGGTGCGGCCGGAGCACACGCGGGCGCTCGGCACATGGGAGACCGGAAAGGCGCAACTGAGCGTGAGGCCGGGGCGCAGCTCGTTGGCGGGAAGAAACGCGCGGATCGGAACCGGAGAGCCCTCAACCTCGCACACGGCGCCGGACGGGGCCCCGGTCGCGACCTCCGCCAGCGCGATGTCGTACGCCATGCGTCCGCCTTGCGCCGTCGCGTTCACAAGCGTGGTCGCAAAAAGCGCGCCATGCGGCGAGCCGGGAAGGGTGATGCGAGGGTCGACGGGCGGCGTGCGCGTGACCTCTCCGGCCACGTGCGCGCAGGTGATCAGGAATCTCCCGGGGTGCTGCGGCATCTGGTTGTCGAACAGCATCGTCAGCGCGCCGCTTTCGCCGATCACGTCGAGCGGCGCTCCCGAGCGAACGGCGAAGCGGGGCTGTCCCAGTTCAATCACGTCGGTGGCGATGCGGCGGCTGCGGTCAGGCAGCCCGTCCTCGCGCCGCGCATAAACGAAGCGCGGCAGGCGCTCTCCGCTCGGGGGCGCCGCCTGCTTCCGCCGGACGTAGAACTGGATGACGGCCGTGTCATCGTGCGCGGCGCCGTCCGTGAACTTCAGCCCCGCGCCGACGCCCAGCACGCCCGGGCGCCGGCCGTAGAGGCGTCGGCAAGCCTCGCAGGTGCGGGCGAGTGGGGCGTTCGGGCAAGGGGGCGGTACGGCCATAAAAGCTCAGAAAGGTCGGAGTGGTGGAGTCAAACCGTTTTCGTGAATATAAATATCGTTAAGGGACGTGTCAAGTCCCGCGCGGCATCTTTTCGCTTATGTGACCAGATCGTCGTTCGGGCGGGCCGCGCAGGTGTAGCTCGAGTGGAAGAAAGCCATGCCGAGCGTCAGCGGGCCCACGCGGCCCAAGAACATGAGGGCGGTGATGATCAGCTTTCCGGCGCCGGTCAGCGCGGAGGTGATGCCCATGCTCAGGCCCACGGTGCCGAGCGCCGACGAGGCCTCGAAAACCAGCTTGAGGTAGTCCTGCCGTTCGCTTAAGGACAGCAGGAAGATCCCGCCCCACAGGACGAGCACGTAGAGCGTGACCGAAGCGACGGCGTTCATCAGTCGGTAGGTCGGGATCGTCCTTTTGAAAAAGGTGATCTCTTCGGTCCGGCCGCGAAGAATGCTGACCAGGATGCCCAGCAGGGCCGAGAAGGATGTTGTTTTGATGCCGCCGCCGGTGCCGCTGGGCGAGGCGCCGATCACCATGCTGACGATGATCACGGTGAGCGAGGCGGCCGACAGGGTACCGATGGGGATGGTGTTGAAGCCGGCCGTTGACGAGGCCGTCATGATTTGGAAGACCGAAACGCAGATCCGCTCGGGCCATGGCAGATGGCGGATCTCCGGCTCGAAAAACATGAGCACGGGGGCCGACACAAGCAGCACCAGTGCCGTCATCAGCAGGATCGTTTTCGACGTGAAGGTGATTCGGTGTCCCTTCCGGGTGCAGGCCATGAAGGCGTCTTGCAGCACGATGAACCCGATCGCGCCCAGATAGCAGAGCGTGCCGATGGTGGCGTTGACCGCGACATGGTCGCGGAACCCTTCGAGGCTGTTGTTGTTCAGGCTGAACCCGGCGGTGGCGAAGGATGAGACGGAGTGGAACACCGCCGACCAGAGCGGCTCAGAGACGCCCGCCCGCGCGAACTGGACATAGAGGCACAGGGCGCCGAGCGTCTCGATGACGAGCGTGAAGAGCACGATGTGGCGCACGAACTGCGAGATCCAAAACCCTTGCGGCAGCGCGAATTGCGTCGACAGAATGCCGTGGCGGACCCCCGACAACCGTTCCTTGCGGGAAAGGATGATGAACGAGGTGATCGTCATGTAGCCGAGCCCGCCCAGTTGCATGAGCACCAAAACCACGAATTCGCCGAAAAAGGTGTAGGAGTCGGCCACGCTGACCGTTGACAGCCCGGTGGTGGACATGGCGGAGACGACCGTGAACAGGTTGTCCACCCAGGGCACGGGGACCGTTTGAGCGGCCGGGAGGGCGAGCAGCGCAAGGCCCAGCACGACATAGGAGAAAAACCCCATGGAGAGCAGTTGGAACGGCTTGAGGGATTCCAGCAAAAGCAAGGTCCGGTTTGTCCGCTTCATGGGATCACTGTAGTGCGTCTTGGGGGGCGCTGTCAAATCGGCCATTCGGGGCCGCGGGACTTCCCGTGCAAAGGGGCGCCCTCGACGGTGGGGCGGATGTTGCGACGCGGGTCGGGGGCATTCGCGGGTTGCCAAGCGCGGCGCCGGGGTGTAACCTCTGGCCCATAGAAATCGGGGAGGGCGAATGAAACTCAACGTTTGGGTGGCGGGTCTGAGTCTGCTGGCGCTGCGCGTCGGCGCGGTCACGGTCGGAGGGCGCGTGTTTGTCGATGCCGACGGGAACGGCCAATGGGCGGCCGGCGAGGCGGGCGTGGCCGGCGTGGCGGTCAGCGACGGCGCGCGCGTGACGCTGACGGACGAGTCGGGCGCCTATCGCCTGGAGAGCGCGGAGGCCGCGCCGCTCGTGTGGGTCTGCCTGCCGCGCGGCCATGCGGCTTCCGGCGCCTTCTGGAAACAGGCTCAGGAGGGCCTGGCCGCGGACTTCGGCTTGGTGCCGCAGCCGCAGGCCGGCGATTTCACCTTCGTCCAGATCACCGACGCGCACATCGGCCGGGGCGACCTGCTCAAGCGGTTCGCGCAGCACCTCCCGACCCTGCCAGTCCCCTTCGCGTTCGTGGTGAACACCGGCGACCTCGTGGGCGGCGTGGACGTGGTGCCTCCCGAGAAGGCCCAGATCCAATACGACCGCTACAGCGAGGCCGCCGCGGCCTTCGCGGTGCCGCTCTTCAACCTCCCCGGGAACCACGAGCACGTGGGCTTCAATTGTCCCGGCAGCGACACGAACCATCCGTTCTACGGCAAAGGCCTGTACCGCAAGGTGTTCGGCCCCACCTATTACGCGTGGGAGTGGGCCGGCGTGCATTTCGTGGCGCTGGACGGCACGTCGCTGCCGTATCAGGAGAGGCTGGGGAGCCGCCAGCTGGCGTGGCTCGCTGCGGATCTGGCCGTCGTGCCGGCGGAGCGGCCGGTCGTCCTGTTCTGCCACCAGTCGATTCCCCAGCTGCGCGATGCCCAAGAGCTGGCGGACGTGCTGAAGGGGCGGCGCGTGCTGGGCGCGTTCTGCGGCCACCTGCATCAGACCTTCACCACGCGCCTCGGCGAGATCCCCGTCTATCTCAGCGGCGCCATGAGCGGGGCCTGGTGGAGCGGCCCCAACATCGACGGCACGCCGCAGGGCTTCCGCCTGGTGCGGATCAGGGACGGCGCGCTGAGCACGGCCTACTTCGGCCGCGAGGGCGCCACGCCGATGTCGGCCGTGTCGCCGCTGGCGACGTCGGTCTTGTCGGGCGAGGTCGAGGTGGAGGCGGTGGTGGCCGACTTCGGCCAGCCGGTCGCGCTGGAGGCCGCGTTTGCCGGCCAGCCGGCGGCCTTCGCGCAGGTCGGCCGCGAGGAGCTGTGGTCGGTGTGGCGCGGAAAGGTCGACACGCGCCCGGCCTTTGACGGTGACCGCGTGCTGAAGCTGACCGCCCGGCGCGGCGGGGAGACCGGCGCCTTCGAGATCCGCTACCTCGTCGAGAACGGCCGCGCGGAGCCGTATCAGGCGGCGGCCTCCGCGACCCTGAGCATGCAGGTGCGGAACGTCGATGCGTCCAACCCCGTCCTGTTCAACGGCGAGCCGCTTGGTGTCATCCCCGCCGGCACAACCAACGGGGCCACCGTGGCGTTTGAGGTCGACCGGGGCAGGCTGGGGCGCTTGAACCGCGTGACGGTGCAGGCCGGCCCCCAAGGGAAAGGCAAAGACCTGTTCAGCGTAGGACCCGTTTGGCTCGGCTACCGGGGCCGTCGGATCCACGACCTGCGCTACGCCTCGTTCGAACGGTTCTTCATCGTTGGCGATGATCCGCGCCGGAGCGAAAAGACCCTTTATTACTGCCTGCCGCCGGCCGAAGCCCCCTGAAGGCCCGCGCGTTTGGTGTGGCCTTCGATCCGCGCTTTTGGTATATCTATGCGCAACGTCAATGGGGACGCTTTTCGGGGGGATGTTCAATATGTCTGACCAAGGGGCGCGTGTTCAGGAACCCTCTCAGGGGGATGCGGCGCTGATCCAGGAACTGCACGGTCTGTGCAAGCGCATGAAAGCGGAGCTCGGCCAGGTGATCATCGGCCAGCAGAACGTCATCGACGAAGTGCTCATCGCCGTGTTCAGCCGGGGCCATGCCCTGCTGGTCGGCGTGCCGGGCGTCGCCAAGACCCTGCTCATCAGCACGGTCAGCCGGGTGATGGACCTGAGCTTCAAGCGCATCCAGTTCACGCCCGACCTGATGCCGAGCGACATCACCGGCACGGACGTGCTGGAGGAGGACCACACCACCGGCCGCCGCGCGTTCCGCTTCGTCAAGGGGCCCGTGTTCGCGAACATGGTGCTGGCGGACGAGATCAACCGCACGCCGCCCAAGACCCAGGCCGCCATGCTCGAGGCCATGCAGGAGCACCGCGTGACCGTGGGCGGCGAGAACTACCGCCTGCCCGAGCCGTTCTTCGTGCTCGCCACCCAGAACCCGATCGAGCAGGAGGGCACCTACCCGCTGCCCGAGGCGCAGCTCGACCGCTTCATCTTCAACATCATCGTCGACTACCCGAGCAAGGAAGAGGAGAGCGTGGTGATCCGCCAGGTCACCGGGCCCCAGGCGGACGCCGTGTCGAAAGTCCTGAACGCCGAGCAGGTGCTGAAGATGCAGGAGCTCGTGCGGCGCGTGCCGGTCGCGGACCACGTCATCGATTTCGCGCGCGATCTCACGCGCGCCACCCGGCCGAACCAGCCCGAGGCTCCCGATTTCGTGCGCGAGATGGTCGCGTGGGGCGCGGGCCCGCGCGCGGGCATCAGCCTGATCACGGCGGCCAAGGCGCGGGCCGTGCTGTACGGGCGCTATCACGCCACCACGGCCGACGTCGCGGCGGTGGCCTATCCCGTGCTGCGCCACCGCGTGCTGACCACCTTCAACGCCGAAGCCGCGGGCATCAAGAGCGACAAGATCATCTCCATGCTGCTGGAGCGCCTGCGCCCGTCCGAAAACCTGGACGTGTAACGGGACACCCGGACCTTCCGTCCTCTGACCTCCGACCTCCGTCCACCGATCTTCCCTTGCCCATGTCCGCTCCCTCCTACATGCAGTTCCTGCCGCCTGAGGCGCTCGCCAAGCTCGGACGCTGCGAGCTGCTCGCGCGCGGGGTGGTCGAAGGGTTTGTCTCGGGCCGCCACAAGAGCCCGTTCAAGGGCTTCTCCGTCGAGTTCGCCGAGCACCGGCAGTACGCGCCCGGCGACGACCTGCGCAACCTCGACTGGCGCGTGCTGGCGCGCAAAGACCGCTACTACATCAAGCAGTACATCGAAGAGACCAACATGCGCGCGACGCTGCTGCTCGACGCGTCAGGCTCCATGGCCTACGCCGGCGACGCGGCGGCGCCGCGCAACGGCAAGCCCTGCACGAAGTTCGCCTACGCGCAGCACATCGCCGCGATGCTGGGCTACCTGCTGATCGGCCAGCAGGACGCCGCCGGGCTGGTCACCTTCGACACGAAGCTGCGGACCTTCCTGCCGGCCCGCGCGCGGGCCAGCCAGGTGCGCGGCATCCTGGAGACGCTGGAGAAGACCCAGCCGGGCGGCGAGACCGGCCTGGCCGACATCTTCCACGACATCGCCGAGCGCATCCCGCGGCGCGGCCTGGTCGTGATCCTGAGCGACCTGTACGACGATCCCGAGGCGCTGATCAAGGCGCTGCACCACTTCCGCTACCGCCGTCACGAGGTGCTGCTGTTCCACGTGGTGGCCGACGAGGAGCTGACGTTCCCCTTCGATTCCTTCACCAAGTTCCGCGACTTGGAGCAGGCCGAGAACCTGCTGGCGATCGATCCGCGCACGATCCGCGCGACGTATCTCGAGCGGATGGCCCGCTTTCTCAGCGACATCGAGGCGGCGTGCGGCCGCATGAAGATCGACTATGTGCGGATGAACACGCGCGTCCCGTACGACGAGGCGCTGTCGGCGTATCTGACCAACCGGAGACGGTGACCGGGCAGGGCCCGGGGCCTGCCGAAGAAGCGAGACATGCTGTTTTTGCATCCATTTTTGCTGCTGGGGCTGGCCGGGATCGCGATCCCGGTCATCATCCACCTCTTCAACCGGCGCAACGCCCGCGAAGTCCAGTGGGGCGCCATGCGCTTCCTGCTGGACAGCCTGATGAGCCGGCGCCGCAGCCTCCTGATGGAAGAGATGCTGCTGCTGGCGGCGCGCTGCCTGCTGGCCGGGTGCGCGGTGCTGGCCATGGCGCGGCCGTTCGTGCCGGCGGGCTCCTCGTTCCCGTGGTGGCTCGTGCTGCCGCTGGGCCTGCTCGGCATCGTGCTCTTCGGGATGAGCTTCGCGCTGGGGCGCTACCGCCGCTGGCAGGTCGCCGCGTGGCTGGCCTGCCTGCTCTGCCTGCTGCTCAGCGCGGCGGCGATCCTGCTGGAGAAGCGCCTGAGCCTCAACCGGTTCGTCGGCGGGACGGCGCGCGACATCGCGCTGCTGATCGACGGCTCCTCCTCCATGACGCTGACGGTCGACGGCGAGACCAATTTCAACCGCGCGCTGAAGGAGGCTTCGCGCCTGATCGAGGAGGCCCCGCGCGGCGTGGCCTTCAGCGTGATCGTGGCGGGCGCGGTGCCTGACCCGCTGGTGCCTGCGCCGGTCACCGACCGCAAATATGTGCAGACCGCGCTGGAGCAGGCCATCCCCGTGCACGGCGTCCTGCGGGTGCCGGACGCGCTGGCGGCGGCCGCCGCCTCGCTGGCGCAAGGCTCGCACCTCACCAAGCAGATCATCCTGATCGGCGACGGACAGGCGATCGGCTGGCAGACCGGCGAACTGGAGAGCTGGGGGTGCCTGAACGAGGCGTTTGAGCGCCTGCCGTCCAAGCCGCGCGTCTTCGTCCGGACCCTGGACCTGCCGCAGGGCATCCGCAACCTGACGCTCAAGAACGTGGCCTTTTCCCGCCCCGTGGTGGGCACCGACCGCGATGTGCGCGTGGATGTGACGGTGGCGAACACCGGCCGCGAGGCCGTGACACCGGCCAACGTGACGCTGCTGGTCGACGGCAAGGAGAAGGTCGACCGTTCGGTGGGACAGATGGAGCCGGGAGCCGAGCGGATGGTGTCGTTCCTGCACCGGTTCTCGTTGCCGGGCGCGCAGGTCGTCGAGGCGCGGGTGGCCTCCAACGACGAGATGGCGTCGGACGACAACATGAAGCGCGTGGTCCAGATCATGCGGACGCTCAAGGTGCTGGTGGCGGACGACGGCCGCGCGGTGCGTCTGCTGGAGCGCCCTGGCGGCTATGTCGCGCTGGGCCTGATGCCTTCGCCAAAGAATTTGCAAGAGCAGGAGGGCAAGAAAAAGGGACGCGAGCCCGAGCGGCCGCGCTACCTGATGGAGCCCGAGCTGACCACGGTGAGCGGACTGGGGATCAAGCGCTCCTTCGCCGGCTACGCCGTGACGGTGTTGGCGGACCTGCCTTCGCTGCCCGAGGCTCAGGCGGCGCAGCTGGCGGACTTCGTGCGCCTCGGCGGCAGCCTGCTGGTGGTGCACGGGGCGCGCTCCGAGGCCGCGTTCTACAACGGCTGGCGGAGCGAAGGCGAGCCCGTCCTGCCCGTTCCGCTGGGCGCGTGCGTGGTGGCGGCGCCCGAGAAGGACGCGCCGGGCGTGAAGATCGACCCCGGGACGTTCCGCCACCCGGCCTTGGCGCTGTTCCGCGAGTCGGGCGATCTGACGGACGCGGTGGTGGAGTGCTATCGGCAGGGCCGCGAGACCAACGAGGTGTCGCGCGTCGTGGCGCGCCTGCAGAACGGCGCACCCTTCATGGCGGAGCACGCGCTGGGCAAAGGCCGCGTGGTGCAGCTCTTTGTGCCGCTCGACCGCACGGCGGGCAATCTGGTGGCCTGCCAGTCCTTTCTGCCGCTGATCCAAGAGGTGACCTCCTACCTCGCGCAGCCGGTCATCGCCACGCTGAACATCCCGCCGTCGCGCGGCGCGGTGGTGCAGCTCTCCTCGCCCGCGCTGACGCAGATGAGCGGCAGCGGGCTGTTCGCGGAGTATTTCCGCAAAGACAACCTGAAGAAGGTGCTGCTGACGCGCGTCGATCCCTCGCTGGATTTCTCGTGGAACGAGCACAGCCCCGCCGAAGGGCTGCCGCGCGACTATTTCACGGTGCGCTGGACCGGCTCGTTCGTTCCGAAGCAGAGCGGCGAGTACACCTTCTACGTGAACGCCGACGACCGGATTTCGCTGCGGATCGGCTCGTGTGAAGCCCGCGTCAACGAGTATGGGCAGAACCGCGAGATGCGCGGCACCTTCAAAGCGGGCGAGCGCTATCCGCTCTCCGCCGTGTACGGCGAGGACAACGGCCATGCGGGCGTCTGGGTGGATATGGAAGGTCCCGGCTTCCCGCGGGCGCGGCTGCCCGCCGACTGGCTGGTGCCGGTGCGGGGCGAGGCCGACTCGTGGGCCGACGCGGTCGACACGCAGGTGCAGGCGCCGGGTGGGCGCACGCTGTTCGCCAAGATCCGGTACGGCGAGGACGGCTTGGCGCTGCGCACCGACAGCCCGCTGATGCAGGGGCTTTACGAGGTGCGCGTGCCGGCGGCGGCCGCCGGCTGGCTGGGTCACCTCGCCAACACGAACGAAACCTTTTCGCTCTGCGTCATGGAGAACCCCGAGGAGAGCAAGCTCGACGCGCTGACGGCGGATGAGCAAACGATCATCGCACGTCAGGCCGACGTCACGGTGGCGCACTCGTTCGAGGATCTGCAGAAGGCGCTGATCGGGAAAACGTTCGGTCGCGAACTCTGGCGCATCCCCGCGCTGGTGCTGTTCGCGCTGCTGATCTTGGAAACCGTGCTGACCCGCTGGATCTGCATCCAGCGGAAAACGGGAGAGAATGAAATCAGGAATTAGGAGTTAGGAATTAGGAGTTGGAGGCGAGGAGCCGGATGCGGGGAAGGTGACGCAAACATGCCCCGCGACACCGCTCCGAACCTCTTGACCTTTGCGATGGACCCTGTCCGCATAGATCTGTTGCCGTCGGAGATTCCGACGTGGGTGGTGGCGCTGATGGCGTTGGCCGCGGCGGGCCTTTGGCTGGGCGTGCGCGTGGTGACGCGCCGTGTCCGCGAGAAGCTGCCCCGCTTCGGCGTGGGCGTGCCGCGCGCGCTCGCCGCCGTGGCGGCGGCGTGGTGCCTGCTGCAGCTTCTGGGCCGCGTCGCGGTGTATGCCTGCACCTGGCCCCTCTGGGTCGCGGCCTTGATGCTGGGCCTCGGAATCGAGACGGCCTCGGCGTGTTTCTTCCGCGAGCGCCAGGCCCTGCCCCCGCGGCTGGGAACCGTGGTTCTGGGGCTGCGCGCCGCCGCCATCGCGCTCTCGGTGTTGATCCTCATGCAGCCGGTGCTGGTCAGGTTCACGGGCAAGAAGATCACGCGCCGCGTAGCGGTGCTGGTGGATGCCTCGACCTCGATGCGCTTCACTGACCGTCAGTGGCAGCCGCGCGAGCGGCTGGCGTGGGCCGCCCATGCGGGCCGGCTGAACGACGCGCAGAAGGCGGCCCTCGCCGACGAGAAGAGCGAGGTCTCGAAAATGTGGGACGAGCTGCCGGAAGCGGGGCGCGAGGCGGTCAAGGGCCTCTGTGAGACCACGCGCGTGGCGCTGGCCTGTGACCTGCTCAGCCGCCCCGTCGCCGGCGGCGAGAGCTTCCTGACCCGGCTCGGCAGCCGCTACGACCTCGACCTCTTCACCTTCGGGCGCGGGCTGGCGCGGACGACGGCGGCGGAGGTGGGGCTGGGCCTGGCTCCGACGGGCGCGCCGTCCTTTGCCGAAAACTACTTCCGCTCGGCCACGGATTTCACGGCGGCCATGGAGGGCGTGCTCAAAGAGATCCCCTCGGAGCAGCTCGCGGGCGTGCTGGTGCTGAGCGACGGCATCCACAACGCGGACACCTCGGTGCTGCCGGTCACGCGGCGCTTCGGCGCGCAGGGCGCGCCCGTGTGCGGCGTGCTGGTCGGCGGCACGCGCCTGCCGTTCGACGTGGCGCTGGCCGACGTTGTCGCGCCGGAGTCGGTGTTCTTGGGCGACCGCGTGCGGATGACCGCGACGGTCCGGGCCACGGGCGCGGCCGGCAAGAAGCTCAAGGTCCAGCTCGCGTCCGGGGACGCCGTGGTGGAGGAGCGCGAGCTCGACATCTCGTCGGACGACTGGCAGCGCGAGGTGCGCCTTTCGCATGAGCCGGCCACCAACGGCGTGGTGCGCTACGAAGTCCGCGCCGAACTTCTGGACGGAGAGCTTTTCAAAGACAACAACGCGTGGCGCGCGGACGTGGCGGTGAGCGATGACCGCATCAACGTCCTGCTGGTGGACGACTCGCCGCGCTGGGAGTTCCGCTACCTGCGCAACCTGTTCTTCGGCCGCGACAAGTCGGTGCATCTGCAGTCGTGGCTGGTGCATCCCGACAAGCTGGTCGGCGCGAGCGCGGGCGAGCTGCCGCCGGCCTCGGCGAGCCGCAAGTTCGGCGATGCGGAATCGGGCGGCTGGCCGGCGAGCCGGGACGAGTGGCGAGCTTTCGACGTGATTATTTTGGGTGACATCGACGCCGCCACGCTGACGCCGCAGGTGCAGGAGGAGATCCGTTCGTGCGTGGCCGACCGCGGCGCGCTGCTGGTCGTCATCGGCGGACCGCGCGCCATGCCGCACGCGTTTCCCAAGGACTCGCCGCTGGCGGGGCTGGTGCCGTTCATTGTGCAGCCCGAAGAGAGCTACTGGCAGGGGCCCGAGCAGACCTACCGGCTGGCGCTGACCCCCTCCGGGCAGTCCCATCCCGTGATGGTGCAGTCGGGCAGCCTTTCCGAGAACGAGGACGTGTGGCGCTCGTTGCCGCCGTTCGACTGGCGTCTGCCGGTGACGGCGAAGCCGGGCGCCGACGTGCTGGCCATCGCGGCGCCCGAGGACGGCGGTCAGGAGAAGGTTCTGACGGATGTCCGTCAGGCGGTGACGCACCTCGAGGACGTGATGCAGCACCGCGCCAAACATGCGCTGGTCGTGGCGCAGCGCGTGGGGCGCGGCAAGGTGTTGGGCCTGGCGTTCGACCGCACGTGGCGGCTGCGCTACCGCACCGGCGATCTCAGGCACCACCGGTTCTGGGGACAGGTCATGCGCTGGGGTCTGGGAGAGCGCCTGCGCGCCGGCCAAGAACGCTTCCGCGCGGGAACGGACCGGCTGGTGTACGGTCCCGAAGACCCGATCAACGTCATGGCGCGCGTGCTGCACGACGATTTCTCTGGCGTCGAGGACGCGCAGCTCGAGGCGGTGCTGAAGAACGCCGAAGGGCGTGAAGTCACGCGGGTGAAACTGGCGCCGCGCGCGGAGTCGCACGGGTTCTACGAGGCGGTGCTGCCGCCGCAGGGGCAGGCCGGCGCCTGCCAGCTCGAGGTCGTCCGGACGGATGCCGTGGCCCGCGAGCGCGTCGAGACCTCGTTCCTGGTGACGGCGTCGCGCCGGCCGATCGAAATGGGCGACGTGCGGCCCAGCCGCGCGGTGTTTGAGGCCCTGGCCAAAGGCACGGGCGGCAAGGTGGTCACGCCGGACGCCGTGCAGACGCTGGTGGACGCGTTCGGCGAAGGCCGCCGCGTGGTGCAGGAGCGCCGCGAATACGCGCTGTGGAACAACCCCTACGTGCTGATCCTTTTGGCGCTGCTGCTGACGGCCGAATGGCTGTTGCGCAAGAAAGGCGGGCTGGCGTGAGCCACACACACAAACTCCCTCCCGAATTGACGGCGCAGCTCGCGCGGATGATCCGGCGCGTGCGCGCGATCCTGCTGATGCGCGGCCTGCTGGCGGTTGCGGCCGTGGCCGTCGGCGCGGTGCTGGCGATCATGGCGGTCGACGCCGCCGTGGTGCTGATGCTTCCCGCTGTGCGGTGGGGGTTTTCGCTGGCGGGGCTGGCGCTGGCGGCGGCGACCGCCTGGAGCATGCTGGTGCTGCCGCTCTCGCGTCCGCTGACGCTCACGCGCATGGCGCGCGTGCTCGAAACGCGGCATCCGGACATGCAGGAGCGCATCAGCTCGGCGATCGAGCTGGCCGAGCACGGCGGGGCCGAGGCGGAGCGCGCGTCGGCCGAGCTGGTCACGCTGCTTACCCAAGAGGCGAAGAGCGATCTGGCCGGCGTGACGCCGAAACAGGAGTTCACGGTGCGCACCGTGAAGCCGTTTCTGCTGGCGGCCGCGGGTGTGGCGCTGGTGCTCGGGCTGCTGTTCGCCGTGTGGCCGAAGCAGAGCTGGCTGCTTTTTCTGAGGGCGCTGGCGCCGCACCGCGAATTCGACACGCTTCAGGCCAGCGTGCTGGAGGTCAAGCCCGGCGACATCTTGCAGCTGGCCCGCCGGCCGTTGCGCTTCGAGGTCACCGCCCCGGAGCGGCACGGCCTGCGGGCAGAGATCCACTTTGTCCGGCCGGACGGCCGCAAGATCGTCGAACGCATGACGCGGCTCTCGGCGCAGGGGGCCACCAATGTTGTTTTTGAGCTGGAGATCCCCTCGGTCGAGCAGAGCTTCGAGTACCGCGTGCGCTACGGCAACGGGTACACGCGTCCCTATTCGGTGATCATCGTGACCGAGCCGGGCGTCCGCGAAACGCGGGTCGCCTACACCTACCCGACCTACACAGGCTTGCAGCCGACACAGGTGGTGATGGCCGCCGAGGCGCAGGCCATTTCGGCCATCGCCGGCACGCGCATCCGCATCGAGAGCGCGTTCGACCGGCCCTGCCAGGCCGCGCTGTGCCTCAACGCGCTCATGCTGGCGAACCCGGCGGGAGCCGCGACCAACGGCGTCTGGCTGCAGACCCTCAGCACCAACCGCAACGGCCGCTGGTCGCTCGCGCTGCGCGACGCCAACGGCTTCACCAATCAGCCCGCGTGGGCCACTTATGCCGCTGTGCCGGACCGGCCGCCGGAGGTGGCGCTGGACCTGCCTGAGGCGGCGCGGCTGACCGTGCCGCCCTTCGACCGGCTGGTGTGCAGCGGCGCGGCCTCCGACGATTTCGGCTTCGGCGCCATGGAGCTGGTGATGAGGTCCGAGAAAGCGGGAGAGCGCACCGTGCCGCTCAAGGCGACGAGCTCCGGCGCAGCGCGCGTGGCGCTGGAGGGCGTGCCCGACTTGCAGGCGCTCTACGCGCAGGGCATCCGCTCGTTCAAACTGTTCTTCCGCGTGGCCGACAATTTGCCGCCGGAGCTGGGCGGGCCGCAGATCCGCGAAAGCCGGGCCATCGCGGTGACGCTGGAGATGGGGGCCCGCACGCTGCGAGAGCAGGTGCGCGAGGCGACCCGCAAAGAGATGGAAGAGCAGCTGCGCAAGGCGGCACAGGAGCTGCACGAGGCGGCGAACCGAGTCGCCGAAGAGAAGTGGACGTTCGACAAGCCCGAGCTGCCCGAACGGGCCGCAGACAAGCTGGAGCAGGCGCGCGAGGCGGTCGTGAAGGCCGAGGAACGCATGGAGCGGGCGGCGCAGGCCACGGAAAAGACACCGTTCGCAAACTTCGCGAAGGAGATTCTGGATGTGCGCGACCAGAAGGTCGAGCCGGCGTTTCAGAAGCTGGAGAAAATCCCGCTGACCGAAGCCGAGAAGCGCAAGCAGGCGGGCGAGGAGACCGAGCGCGCGTTCCGCGAGGCAGCCGAGAAGGTCAACGAGCTGGTCAACCGCGTGCTGCAGGAGGAGAACCGGAAGCAGGAGGAGCAGAGCCGGCTGAATGAGCTCGCGCAGCGCGAGCAGGCCTTGGCGGAGCAGGCCGAAGCCTCCAAGATGACCAAGCAGGAGATGCAGGAGTGGGCCAACCGCCAGAACGAGGCGGAGCAGAAGCTGTGGCAGAGCAAGCCGCAGATGGAGGAGCCGGCCTTCAACCAGATGCTCGAGAATCTGCGGCAGGCGCGCGAGATGATGCAGCAGGCGGAGCGGGAGACGACGCCGGAGGCGGACCAGGCGCTGCGGCGCGAGGAGACCGCGGCCAACGAGACGGAGAAGGCGGCCACGCTCGCGGAGAAGGCGGCCGAACAGGCGCTGGAGGCGGCCCGGAAGGCGGAGGACGTCGCCGAGACGCGTGCGGCCTCAGATGCGGTGCAGCAGGCCGCGGAGAAGACCCGGGCTGCGGCCGAACAGGCGCAGCAGGCCGCGCAGGAGGCCCGGCAGGCGGCCGAGAAGCGGCAGGCCAACGAGGCGGCCGAGGATGCCGCCGAGCGCAAGGCGATCGCCGAGCAGGCCGCACAGGCCGCGCGGCAGGCGGAGCAGGCGGCCCAAGAGGCGGCTCAGGGCGCGGAGCAGGCGCAGCAGGCCGCAGCGGCGCGGCAGGCGGGGCAGAAGGAGCAGGCGGAAGCCGCTGAAAAGAAGACCGAGGCGCAGACCGAGGCGGCCAAAGAGACGGCGCGGCAGGCCAATGCCGAGGCCGTCGAAGCGGCGCGTCAGGCTGATGAGCAGGGGCTTGAAAAGGCGGCCGAGGCGGGGCAGCTCGCTTCGGAATCGGCCTCGTTCACGCAGCGTGCGGCGGATTTGGCCCAAGAGGCCGCCAAAAAGGGCGAGGCGGCCGCGGCCTTGCCGGAGGAGCAGCGGCAGGCGGCGCTGAAAGAGGCTCAAGGACTTTCGGAGCAGTCCCGTCAAGTGGCGGCTGAAGCCAAGGAGAAAGCGGCCCAGGCGGCGCAGCGCGCGAAGGAGCAGCTCGACCAGCTGGCGCAGGAGCAGCAGGCTGCGGCGGCCAAGCAAGCCGCGCCCGAGGCGGTGGCCGCCCAGGCGCAGGAGGCCGTGAAGCAGGCGCAGGCCGCGGCGAGCAAGGCTCAGGAGGCGGTGAAGAGCGCGCAAGAGGCGGTCGACCAGGCGCGCGAGGCTTCGCCGCTGAATCAGGCGCTGGCTGCGCAGATGGCCGAGGCGTCCGCGCTGGCGGAGCAGGCCGGCAAATGGGCGGAGCAGTCGGGCGAGCGCACGAAACAGGCGGAGGCTGCAGAGCTGGGCGCGGCGCAGGAGCGCGCGGAGACGCGTCAGGCCATGCAGGAGGCGCAGGCGGCGGCGCAGCTCGCGGCCGAGGCCGCCGCCTTGGCTCAGCAGGCTGCGGCTCAGGCGTCGGCCGAGATGGCGGAGCTGAAGCAGGCCGCCTCGCAAAGCGCGCGGGAGGCCGCTGAGGAAGCACAGGCCGCGGCGCAGAAAGCGGAGCAGGCGAACAAGCTGGCAAAGGGGCTGGAGCCCTTGCAGGAAGCGGCGGCGCAGAGCGCGCAGTCGGCGCGCCTGACCGGCGAGGCCTCGGCGCTGTCGCAGCAGGCGCTGCAGACCGCCGAGCAGCGGTCGGCGGCGACGGATGAGCAGGCCGCGGGCCAGGCGCAGCAGGGGCAGGCCAAGGCGCAGCAGGCGCTCGAGCTGGCGCGTCAGGCCAAGGCCGAGGCGGCGGCGCGTGCGGCGGCGGAGGCCCGCCAGCTGGCCGCCGCCGAAAAGGCGCAGCGGCTTGCGGAGGCGGCCTCCGCGGTCGTGGAGCAGCAGAGCCGGCGCGAGGCCGAGGCGTGGGCGCAGGTGCAGGGGCGGCTGGGCGGCAAGACGCGCCGCGCCGGCGACGGAGGCTCGGGCGGCTTCAGCCGTGCGCCGAGCGTCGCGCTCAATCAGGACTGGATCCGCTTCCGCGGGGAGATGAAGGCCGAAGCTTACGAAGAGATGCTCAAGAAAACGCCGGCCGAGTACCGCGACCTGGTGAAGGAGTACTTCGAGGCGCTGTCGCAAGAGGGACAGGGCGAGCGGAAATAAACGGCCGGCATCCTGCTGTTGTCGCGTTCGGCGGGATGGTCTAAACTAAGCCCATGCTGAACTACCTGCAACAACTCGCGGAGCGGCGGCGCTTCGGCATGAAGCCCGGGCTCCAGACGATCCGCGCCCTGCTTGAGCGGCTGGGCAACCCCGAGCGCGAACTCGCGGCGATCCACATCGCGGGCACGAACGGCAAAGGCGCCGTGGCCGCCCTGTGCGAGTCGGTGCTCAGGGCCGCGGGGTATCCGGTCGCCCGCTACACCTCGCCGCATCTGGTGCGGGTCAACGAGCGCTTTCTGGTGCATGGCCGACCGGTCGACGACGCGGCGCTCGAGGCCGCCGCACAGGAGGTCGAGGCCGCGGTCCGCGCGGTCGAGAAAGAGCAGGGGAGCGAGGTCACGTTTTTCGAGTGCCTGACCGCCGTGGCGTTTGTGCTTTTCCGCAACTCCGGCGTGAAGCTCGTGGCGCTGGAGACCGGCCTGGGCGGCCGGCTCGACGCGACCAACGTCGTGACGCCGCTGGTGTCGGTCATCACGCGCATCGGGCTTGACCACTGCGATTGGCTGGGCGACACCGTCGAGGCGATCGCCGGCGAGAAGGCCGGCATCATCAAGCCGGAGCGCCCGGTGGTCTGCGGCGCGATGCCGGAGGAGGCACGCGCGGTGATCGCCTCGGCGGCCGCGCAGCGCCGGGCGCCCTTCGTGGACGCGGCGGAGGCGGTGTCGGTGTCGGTCGGCAAGAGCAGCCTGGAGGGGCAGACGCTGCGGATCTCCACGCCGGAGCGCACGCTCCCGCCGCTGCGGCTGCCGCTGGCCGGCGCGTTCCAGGTCGAGAACGTCTGCACGGCGGTGGCGGCGCTCGAGGCGGTGGCGCGCTGCGGGCTGGCGATTCCGGACGAGGCGTTCGTCCAGGGCCTGGAGAGCGTGTGCTGGCCGGGACGCTTTCAGCTGGCCATGAAAAACCCTCCCGTGGTGGTGGACGGCGCGCACAACCCGGAGGGAGCAAAGGCGCTGCGTCTGGCGCTCAAGAGCTGCAAGGTCAAGCAGCCGATCGGCCTGGTGGCGGGCTTCTGCGGCGACAAGGACGCGCTGTCGCATCTGCGCGTGCTGGCGCCGGTCGTGAAGCGTGCCTGGGGCGTGGCGACCGCGAACCCGCGCTCGCTGACCGCGGACCAGACGGTGGGCGTCATGCGCAACGCGGGCATCGACGAGGCCGACGCCTGCGCGAGCGTGCGCGAGGCCTTGGCCGAGGCGTTGAAATGGGCGCGCGCGACGGACGGGCTGGTGCTGGTGTGCGGTTCGCTTTTTCTGGCAGGCGAGGCGCTGGTGGCGCTGGAGGCGTTCCCTTGGCCGAGCGACCGCTACGACGCCAACGAGAGGCTGAAAGAAATCAAGAATCCGGAGTGATCCGGCGGGAGCGCCAGAGTGGAGACAGCAATGAGCAGGTACGAGAACGCGAACGTAGAGGTGATCGCGCGCGGCGTGTGTGTGGCCGACGGGCAGCTGCTGCTGTGCCACGGCAAGAAGGCTGCGCTGACCTATCTGCCGGGCGGGCACATCGAATTCCGCGAGACCGGGCGGCAGGCGCTGGTGCGCGAGATCCGGGAGGAAATGGGGCGCGAGGCCGTGGCCGGGCGTTTCCTCGGCTGCTGCGAGCACTGCTTCATGCAGAAGGGCGAGCCTCACGCGGAGATCAACCTCGTGTTCGAACTGACCGTTCCGGGGCTTGTTCCCGGCGCTCCGGTCGAGGCTGCGGAGGCGTGGATCGGCTTCCGCTGGCAGCCGCTCGACCAGCTCGATGCGGCCAGCCTCGAGCCCGCGCCGCTGCGAACGCTGGTTGCGGCGTGGCTGAAGACCCCGGGCGGACATTTCGTGTCCGGCGAGGCGTGGGAAACGGCGGCGCGGTGACGTCCGGCCGGCGCACGCGGTGTCGCGGCCTGCGGGCGGAAGCGGATTGAGTCCGGCAGGGGCTTCGTCTATAATGCGGACCCATAAGCGGGACAACCGGGCGGCGACGCGAGGGACGCGGCGGGTGAGCTGCGTCGGGCTGATTTTCGGCGGTTGTGTCCGGGAGAAGAGGTGCTATGCGAGCGCTGGTGATTGACCGCTCTTCGGGGCAGCCCGGGATGGCGGTGTTTGACAATGAGGAGCTGGTGTGCGAGCGGGCCTGGGACGCCGATCCCACGCGCTCGCCGGAATGGATCGCCGAGCTGGCGGAGACGCTGGCGTCCCACCATCTTCCCGTGCCCTCGTTCGACCGCTTCGTGTGCGGACTGGGCCCGGGGTCTTTCTCCGGCATCCGGGCCTGCCTTTCGGCGCTGCAGGGCTTGGCGCTGCCCGGCGCTCGGCCGGTCTACGGCGTGGCCAGCGCGGCGGCCTTGGCCTTGGGTCAGGCGCGCGGGGCCGAGCGGCTGACCGTGGTGGGCGACGCGCGGCGCAACCGGCTGTGGAGCGTCACCTACCAGGTCGATCCCGCGGCGCGGCGCGTGAGGCTCGCGGACGGGCGCGCGCCGACGCATACGGCGGACGATTTCCGGCTCACGCCGGTCGAGGAGCTGGCGGCGGCCGTTCCCTCGGACACGCGGATCGTGACCTCGGACTGGGCGCGCCTGAGTCTGGTCCTGACAGAGTGCTTCGCCGAAGAGCGGCTGGTCGACCGGGCCGTGTTTGTGCGCGCGACGGACCTGGGCCGTCTGGCGTTGGCCGAGCCCGAGGCCTGCGTCTTCGAGCCGGTTCCGGTGTATCTGCACCCGGCTGTGGCGACGGGCGCCTGACGTGTCGGCGGCGAGGAGGCGTGTCATGGTCAGAGGGAGGCACATCGCGGCGGCCGTGGCGGCGCTGGCGCTGCAGGCGGCCGGCGAGACGGTGTTCCGCCGCAGCATGGACCGGGTGTCGAGCATGGATCCGGCGGCGGCCTCTTCGCTCTATGCCGCGCGCGCGGTGCAGCTCGTCTACGAGCCGCTGCTGGAGTTCGACTACCGGGAGCGGCCGTATCGGCTGGTGCCGGGCTTGGCGGAACAGTTGCCCGAGGTGCTGTCCAACGGCACGGTCGTCGTGGTCCGCGTGCATCCCGAGGCGCGGTTTCAGCCGGACCCCTGTTTCGGCGCGGACGCGGCGGGGCGGCCGCAGGGTCGCCCGGTCGTGGCGGAGGACGTGGTCTTCTCGCTGAAGCGCCTGGCGGACCGGCGCGTGGCCTCTCCCGGCGCGTGGCTGGTTGAGGACACGATCGCGGGCATGCGGGCGTTCGCCGAAACCTCCGCGGCGGGCCGCGCCACGGACTATGGCGCCGAGGTCGAGGGATTGAAGGCGGTGGATGCCCGGACCGTGCGGATCACGCAGACGCGGCCGATGCATCCGTTTCTCTGGTATCTGGCGATGTGCTATACGGCGGTGGTGCCGCGCGAGGCGGTCGACGCGTACGGCGACGATTTCGGGAGCCATGCGGTGGGGACCGGCGCCTACCGCCTGGCCGAGTGGCGCCGCAACCACCAGATGGTGTTCGCGCGCGATCCGGCGTGGCGCGGCTGGCGGGCGGGGCCTGCGGCGGTGAAACCCGGCGAGGGGCTGGTGCCGTTCGACCGCGTGGTCTATCGCGTCATCGATGACGTTTCGACGCAGTGGCTCTGTTTCTTGTCCGGCGAGCTGGACTTCCTCGGCGAAGTGGCCCGCGACAACTGGGACGTGGTGATTGACGGCTCGGGGGCGCTGAGCGCGCCGCTGCGCGCGCGCGGCATCGCGCTGTACTCCATGCCTACGCTGGAGGTGGCCTACATCGGCATCAACATGGAAGATCCGGTGCTGGGGCCCAACCGCGCGCTGCGGCAGGCGCTGAACTGCGCGTTCGACAGCGCGGCGTGGGTGCGGTTCTTCAACAACCGCGCCGTGGTGTGCGACGGGCCGGTGCCTCCGGGCACGGCCGGGCGTCTGGAAGCGCCTTTCCCATACGCGTACGACCTGGACAAGGCGCGCGCCCTGATGCGCGAGGCGGGCTATCCGGACGGGCTCGACCCGAAGACGGGCAAGCGCCTGGAGTTGACCGTGGATCTGGGGCGGACCTCGCAGGACATCCGCGAGTCCACGGAGCTGATGGTCTCTTTTCTGGCGCGGGTGGGCATCGCGCTCAAGCCGCAGTACCACAACTGGCCGACCTTCCTGCGGCGGGTCTCGAGTCGGCAGAGCCAGATGTTCCGTATCGGCTGGACGGGCGACTATCCCGACGCCGAGAATTTCATGCAGCTCTTCTACGGCAAGAAGGTGTCGCCCGGGCCGAACCGCAGCAACTATGCGAATCCGGCGTTCGACCGCCTCTACGAGGAGGCCTGCGCCTGCACGGACGAGACCGAGCGCAACAGCATCTGGGCGCAGGCGCAGCAGATCGTGCGCGAGGACTGCCCCTGGATCTTCCTGCACTTCCAGAAGGTCTACAGCCTCTGCAACCCGCGCGTGCAGGGCTACGTGCCCTCGGATTTCCCGTTCGGCACGGAGAAATATCTGCGGACGGCGCAAGAGGCGCGGTAGCGCGGCCAAGGGCTACTCGTAGCGCAGGCACTCGATGGGGTTGAGTCGCGAGGCGCGCAGCGCGGGATAGAAACCGAAGAAAACGCCGATCGCCGCGCTGAAGAGGAAGGCCACCAGCACCGACGATTCAGTCACGAGGATCGGCCATTCTTGGATGCGGCCCACGGTGCGCGCCCCGACGATGCCGATGCCGACGCCGATCAGGCCGCCGACGGTGGAGAGCACCATGGCCTCGGTGATGAACTGCAGCAGGATGTCGCTGGGCGCCGCGCCGATCGCCATGCGCAGGCCGATTTCGCGCGTGCGCTCGGTGACGGAGACGAGCATGATGTTCATGATGCCGATGCCGCCCACGAGCAGCGAGATGGAGGCCACGGTGGTGAGCAGGATGGTCATGAGCTTGGTCACGCTGCCGATCGTGTTGCTGATTTCGGTCATGTCCAGCAGGTTGAAGTCGTCGTCGGCGTGCGGGGCCAGCTTGTGGCGCTGGCGCAGCAGCTTGCCGATCTCCTCTTTGGCCGCGGGGATGTCGTCGAGCGAGTGCAGGCTCACGAGCAGCATGCTGACGTTGTTGAAGATCGAGTTGTAGAGCACGCGGCGCACGGTGGTGTAGGGCGCGATGATGGTGTCGTCCTGGTCGGAGCCCATGGTGTTGCTGCCTTTGCGGGCCATGACGCCGAGCACGCGGAAGGGCATGTTGCGGATGCGCAGGCTCTTGCCGACCGGGTCGTCGCCGACGAAGAGGTTGTCGGCGACGGTCTGGCCGATGACGCAGACGCGCGCGCCGGCGCGCTGGTCGGCGGTCGTGAAGAAGACGCCGGAGGCCATGTCCCAGTTGCGCACTTCGGGGTAATCGACGGAGACGCCCTGGATCTGGGTGGACCAGTTGTTCTCCTGGTAGATGACCTGGCCGCCGGAGCGCACCATGGGCGTGACGGCGCGCACGAGGTGGGAGAGGTCTTGGGCGATGGCCTGGCCGTCTTCGGCGGTGAGGGTCTGGGCGGAGCCCGAGCCGCCGTGCACGCCGCCCTGGCTGCGGCTGCCGGGAAAGACCATGATCAGGTTGTTGCCCATGCTGCTGATCTGCGTCATCATCATGGTCTGCGCGCCCTGTCCGATGGAGACGACGGCGATGACGGCGGCGATGCCGACGATGATGCCGAGCGCGGTGAGCAGCGAGCGCGTCTTGTTGCGGGCGATGGCGCGCAGGGCGACTTTGAGGATCATCCAGAGGTTCACGGGACCACCTCCTCTTGGGGCGCCTGCGTGGCGGTGACGATGCGGCCGTCGCGCATCACGATGCGGCGCGAGGCGTAGGCGGCGATGTCCTCTTCGTGGGTGACCATGACGACGGTGATGCCTTCGCGGTTGAGCTCGGTGAAGAGCGCCATGATCTCGGCGCTGGAGCGGGAGTCGAGGTTGCCGGTCGGCTCGTCGGCGAGCAGCACGGGCGGGTTGTTCATCAGGGCGCGGGCGATCGCGACGCGCTGCTGCTGCCCGCCGGAGAGCTGTGCGGGCGTGTGGCCGTGGCGGTTGCCGAGGCCGACGCGGTCGAGCAGCGCGGCGGCCCGCGCGCGGCGCAGTTTCGCGGGCATGCCGCCGTTGTAGTAGGTCGGGAGCTCGACGTTCTCGAGCGCGGTGGTGCGGGAGAGCAGGTTGAAGTTCTGAAAAACGAAGCCAAGCTTGCGGTTGCGCACGTGGGCGCTCTGGGCGCGGCTCATGCGGCTGACCTCGATGCCGTCCAGCAGGTAAGAGCCGGAGGTCGGCGTGTCGAGGCAACCGAGGATATTGAGCAGCGTGCTCTTGCCGGACCCGGAGGCCCCCATGATGGCGACGAACTCGCCGGCGGCAATGGTCAGCGAGAGGCCGTCGAGCGCGCTCACCGACGTGTCGCCCATGCGGTAGACCTTGAACATGTTCTGGATGGTGATGAGCATGAGGGGCTGTTGTCCGGTCGTGAAGGGGTCAGCGCATGGCGCGGCGCATCTGGCGCGCGTCGTTGCTGCCGGGCGGGGTCGGCATAAAGGGGTTTTTGGGGCCGCCGCCGTTCTGCGCTTGGCTGTTCTGGAAACCCAGCACCACCTCGCGGCCCTCCAGGGCGTCGGCGTCCACGAGGGCGGTCCGGGTGCCGTCCGAGATGCCGAGCTTGACGGCGACGGCCTCGGGCGTCTGGTTGGTGCCGAGGAGCCAGACCTTCGGGCCGCGGATTTCGGTGACCAGGTTGGTCGGCGCGAACCGCAGGGCGGCGGCGGGGATCGTCAGGACGTTCTCGCGGCGCGCCACTTCGACGCCGATGTTGGCGGTCATGCCCGGGAAGAGCTTCTCGCCGGGGTTGTCCGCCTCGACGATGACCGGGTAGGTGACAACGTTCTGGACCGTGGTGGCGGCGAGGCGGATCTGCTTGACCTCTCCCTGGAAGGCGTCGGGGTAGGCGTCGACCGTGAAGTTGACCGGCTGGTTCGTGCGGATGAGCCCGACGTCGGCTTCCGGGATGCTGGCCTCGACCTGGATGCGCTTGAGGTCGGTCGCGATCTGGAAGAGCTTCTGGGCGCTCATGGAGGAGACGACGGTCTGGCCTTCGTCCACGTTGCGGGCGATGATCACGCCGTTGACGGGCGAGCGGATGGTGCAGTAGCCGAGGTTGGTCTTGGACATTTTGACGGAGGCCTGCGACTGCTCGACGGAGGCTTTGGCGACTTTGAGCTGGGCCGTCAGGGCATCGCGTTCGGAGAGGGCCGTGTCGAGGTCGGATTGGGCGAGCATGTGGCGGTTGGCCAGCTCGGTTTTGCGGGCGAGATCCTTCTCCGCCAGCGCGAGCTTGACGCTGATCTGCTCGACGTTGGCCTCGTTCGATTTGAGCTGGGCGCAGTCCTTGGCATGGGTGGCCTCGTAGACCGCGGGGTCGATCTGCGCGACGACCTGGTTGGCCGTGACGACCGAGTTGAAGTCGGCGTAGAGCCGCAGGATCGGGCCGTTGACCTGCGTTCCGACCTCGACCTGCTTGATGGGCTCGATGGTGCCGGTGGCGCGGATGTCCTGGATGACCGTGCCGCGCGTGATGGTCGCGGTGCGGTAGCCGAGAGGCTCCTTCTTCGGGTGCTTCTTCTGATAGTAGTACCAGCCGCCTGCGCCGGCTGCGAGAAGGAGAATCGCAAAGATCGCTTTTTTCATGGAGGTTCCTTAGGGTGCGGCGGCAGGCGGCGGGGTGGCTTCGGCGCCTACGGGGGCGCCGGTCAGGCGGGCGAGCCGCGCTTCGGCCGCCTGCTCGTCGTAGCGCGCGCGCACGGCGTCGGCCTGCGCCTGGGTGACGGCGACCTGCGCGTCGGTGCGCTCGATGGCGGAGGAGACGCCGACGCGGTACTGCTCGTTGACGATGTCGCGGTTTTCGGCGGCCTGGCGTTCGACCAGCTCGGCGATCTCCCGGCGCTTGCGGGCGCTCTTGAACTGGGCGACCGCGTTGACCAGGTTGAGGAAGAGCTCCTGTTCGGCGTCGGCGACGCGCGCCCGCGCGCTGCGCAGGTCGGTGACGGCCGCCCGGATGCGGTCGGTCTTTTTGTGGCCGTCGAACAGGTTCTGGGTCGCCCGGAGCGCCCAGGAGAAGTTCCAGGTCATCGGGAAATCGCGGCCCGACTCGCTCAGGTCCGCGCCGAGCGACAGGCTGGGGTAGAGGTCGGCGATGGTCTGGTCGACGTAGGCCGAGGCGGCGCGCGCTTTGGCGTGGAGCACGGCGAGCGACGGATCGTTCTGCCGCGCCTGCTCCATGAGGTTCGAGACGGAGAGGTCTGTCCGCGGCGGCATGAGGTCGGGAAGGACCGCGTAGGACGGGTACTCGGCGAGGCCGAGGGTGCGGTTGAGCTGCGCGCGCGCCGAGACGAGCGCGTTGCTGACCGTGATCACGTCGAGCGCGGCGTTGCCCCAGTCGACTTCGGCTTTGGTCGCGTCGTAGCGCCGGCGGGTCCCGATCTCGACCATGACGCGCGCCTCTTCGAGGTGTTCGCCGTACTGTTTTTCCGTTTCCAGGGCGACGCGGTAGAGCTCGGCGCTGCGGTGCAGTTCGAAGAAGGCGGAGCGGACGTCGTAGACGACGTCGAGCTCGGTGGCGCGGAGCTGTTCTTCGGCCGAGACCAGCGTCTCCAGCGCTTGGCGCTCTTGCGCTTCGAGCCGGCCGAAATCGTAGAGCAGCAGGTCCAGTCCGATCGAGCCGCTCCACGAGCCGCTCATGGCCGTGGAGGTGTTGCGCCCCGAATTCTGGGTGCTGCGGTTGTAGCCGCCGCTGGCGCTGACCTGGGGCAGGCGTCCCGCATGGGTGATGCGGCACTGGAGGCGGGCGGACTCCACGGACTGGCGCGCCTGCAAGACGGAGGGATGGGCGCTCAGGGCGATCTGTTCGAGGTTCGTGAGCGCGTAGGCCTGCGGGCCGAGCAGTCCCGCCTGAGCAGCCGTGATCGTGGTCTCGCCGGGGAGGCGGTCGGAGGCGGATTGCGCGTCGCGCGCGTCCTTGACGGCTTGGCAGCCGCAAAGCGTCAGCAGGAGAGGGATGGCCGCGTAACGGAAGCGTGTCAAAGTCATGAACCCTTCATTTGTCGCGGCCGGTTGGGCTGGCGGGCCGCGCGCCGTTTTTCAGTACGAGCTCGGGGTTGCCGAGGCGGTGGCCTCGTAGGAGAGTCCTTGGGTCTCGGGGTCCCAGCGGTCGAGGCCTGCGTACGAGGTCCAGATGGTCTCGGGGTCGAGCGACTCCGCGTAGGACAGATAGCTGTCGCTCAGGTCAAAGGATTCGGATTCGATCGCGTACTCCGCGCCGCACGGGTAGGCGCAGATGCAGGGGCGCTGCCCGTTGCAGTGGCAGGGGCAGAGGCAGCCGGCAGCGGCGTTCTCGACGCGGTCCACCGCAGGGGCGACCTCCCAGGCGACCGGTTCAGTCGCGGGCGCGCTCTGCACGGCCTGTGGCGCGGCGACGGTCGGATAGACCGAGGCCGTCACAGGCGCCGCCTCGACGACCGTCGTTGCGGTGGGGGCCGGGGCCTGGACCACATATGTGGTGGTGGCCGGCTGGGTCACGTAGACGGTTTCCGTCACCGGGTAGGGGTCGTAGAGGTAATAGGTGCGGTAGACCGGCCAGGGGTTGTAGACGTAGGAGAAGCCGCCATACCAGCCGTGCCGCCAGCCGCCGTAATAGACGCCCGAGTAGCCCCAGCCGCCGCAGTGCCAGCTGTCGTAATACCGCGTGTGGCTATAGGCCGGCGCGTACGAATAGGAGGAGAACGAGAGTCCCCAGGAACTGCTGCTGTAGGAGAAGCCAAACCCGCTCACGGGATAGGCCACCGGCCCGTACCACACCGGCGCGAAGGCGTTGTGGCAGTGACGGAACGTCCAAGGGTTGAAATAGGTGTGGCCGTGGTGGTTGTCGTGATGGCCGTGGTGGCTGTCGCCATGGCGGTTTTGAGAATAAGAGGGGGCGCCGTGACGGGAAGAGGGATGCCCGCCCGGGGCGTTGTAAACCCGGTTCCGTCCGCCGTCGTAACGGTCGCCGATCGTCCATCCGCGGCCTGAGCCGGAGGCGCTTCTGCCCTGGTCGTCGGAAGGCCTGCCGCCGCGCAGGGCGACGGTGGGTTCGCGTGCGCCTGCAGCCGGCCCTGAAAGCAGACGGTTGCCGGAGGTGCCGCCGCGAGAGAGCGCCGAGGGGGCCCGCGTGTCGCCCGAGCCGCCGATGCGCAGCGGCGACCGGCTGTAAGACGCCGTGGGCGGCGTGATGCGGGTCTCAGGCGTGGGGAAGCGTGTGACGGTCCGCCCCGTGCCGCGGGTGGCGAGATCCGCCGAGCGTGTACGCGTCTCGGGCGGGACGTCCTTGCGGGCGACGCCGGTGGTGCGCTGCGTGTCGGCCAGGTTCGCCGGGCTGGCCGGTTTGTTCCAGCCGGAAGCCGCGGGCTGGCTGCGGAGCGTCGGGGCCGGCGGCGTGACGGTGCGTGTCGACGGGGTGTCGCTGCGGGCTGTTCCGGTGGGGCGCTGCGTGTCGGCCACGGTGGCCGGGCTGGCTGGCCTGCTCCAGCCCGAAGCCGCGGGCTGGCTGCGGATGACCGGCATGCTCGGCGAGGTCGTCACGCGCGGTTGCGTCACGGTGACGGGCGCCGTCGGCCGCACGGTCGGCGCGGTGCGGGTGCCGCTGTTGACGGAGCCCCAGTTCCGTGCCCCGCGAAGCCGACGCCGGGGACCCCCAGCGGGAGCCGTTTGAGCCGAACGACGCGTCGCGCGCCTCCGCACACGAGGCGTATCCGAATCCGGCGAGAAAAATCAGCGTGTAGAACGTGGTGTTCATGGCGGCCTCCTTTCGGAAGACCCAAAGGGGTTCATCTCATCTTTACGAGCAAGTCTAGAGCCAAACTCCAGTCGCGTCAAGCCGTGCCCGAGGCGACGGCGGTGAACGCAACTCAGTAAACGGCAGAAGCGCCGTTCTATTGCCGGGGCCGGAAAATATTTAATCTTGTGTTTAATACGGAAGTTTGAAATCGAAGTGGGTCAAATAGTCTCTATCTGTGCGATGTGAGACAGGGAGAGTGTGACATGGCGCTGTCTCGTTTCGGCGGAGAGTCCTTTTGAGCGCCATGATAAATTGGTGTAAAAAGTTCTTTGTAAAAGAGTTATGACGTAATCACAGAAAACGGGTTGGGGCGGTTGGCATGTGAGGTGCTTGATGAAAGGGCGTCCGCAGAGGCGAAACGAGGTCAAACAGGTGCGGACGGAATGGAGCTGACAAAATGGCAAAGGTTTTAGGTATCGACTTGGGCACCACCAACTCCTGCATGTCGATCATGGAGGGTGGCGAGCCGGTCGTGATTCCGAATGCGGAAGGCTTGCGTACGACGCCCTCGATCGTGGCGTTCACGAAGAGCGGCGAGCGGCTGGTGGGTCAGGCGGCGAAGCGTCAGGCCGTGACCAACCCGAAACAGACGATTTATTCGATCAAGCGGTTCATGGGCCGCCGGTATGACGAGATGGCGCACGAGATTTCGATGGTGCCGTATGACGTGGTGCGGGCGGCGAACGGCGACGCGCACGTCAAGGTCGGCGACAAGACCTATTCTCCGCCCGAAATTTCGGCGATGATCCTGCAGAAGCTGAAGACGGACGCCGAGGCGTTTCTGGGCCAGACGATCACGCAGGCGGTGATCACGGTGCCCGCGTACTTCAACGACAGCCAGCGGCAGGCCACGAAGGACGCCGGCCGCATCGCGGGCCTCGAGGTGCTGCGCATCATCAACGAGCCCACGGCGGCTTCGCTCGCCTACGGCCTCGACAAGAAAAAAGACGAGAAGATCGCGGTTTACGATTTCGGCGGCGGCACGTTCGACATCTCCGTGCTGGACATCGGCGACGGCGTCTTCGAGGTGAAGGCCACGAACGGCGACACGCACCTCGGCGGCGACGATCTCGACCAGGCGATCATGAACTGGCTGATCGAGGAGTTCCGCCGCGAGAACGGCATTGACCTCTCCAAGGACATGATGGCCCTGCAGCGTCTGAAAGAGGCCTCCGAGAAGGCCAAGTGCGAGCTGTCGTCGTCCACCACCTCCGAGATCAACCTGCCGTTCATCACGGCGGACAGCTCGGGGCCCAAGCACCTGACGGTGACGCTGAGCCGCGCCAAGCTGGAGCAGCTCACGGACAGCCTGATCGAGCGCACCACGCAGCCCTGCCGCAAGTGCATGAGCGACGCGGGGCTCTCGACGGTCGACGAGGTCGTGCTGGTCGGCGGCCAGACGCGCATGCCCAAGCTGCAGGAGAAGGCCAAGGCCCTCTTCGGCAAAGAGCCTCACAAGGGCGTGAACCCGGACGAGGTCGTCGCGGTCGGCGCGGCCATCCAGGGCGGCATTCTCAAGGGCGAGGTCAAGGACGTGCTCCTGCTCGACGTCACCCCGCTGACCCTCGGCATCGAGACCCTCGGCGGCATCATGACCCCGCTCATCGAGCGCAACACCACGATTCCGACCAAGAAGAGCGAGATCTTCAGCACGGCGGCGGACAACCAGCCGTCGGTGGAAATCAAAGTGCTGCAGGGCGAGCGCAAGATGGCCGACGACAACAAGCGCATCGGGGTTTTCCACCTCGACGGCATCCCGCCCGCGCCGCGCGGCCGCCCGCAGATCGAGGTGACGTTCGACCTCGACGCGAACGGCATCCTCAACGTGAGCGCCAAGGACCTCGGCACCGGCAAGGAGCAGAAGATCACGCTCACCGCCTCGAGCGGCCTCTCCAAAGAGGAGATCGAGCGCATGCGCAAGGACGCCGAGCTGCACGCGACCGAGGACGCCAAGCGCCGCGAGGAGGTCGAGGCCCGCAACCAGGCCGAGAATCTCTGCTACCAGGTCGAGAAGATGATCGCGGACAACGCCGACAAGATCCCCGCCGAGAAGAAGGCGCCGGTCGAGAAGGCCGTGGCGGAGCTCAAGGAGGCGCTCAAAGGCGGCTCGCTCGACCAGATCAAGGCCAAGCAGGAGGCGCTCACCAAAGCCATGGACGCCGTGACCCAGGGCATGTACAGCCAGCAGCAGGCCGGCGGCCAGCCCGGCGGCGCGGGCTTCGGCGGCGGCGCAGAGCCGCAGACCGAGGACTCGTCCGCCAAGCCGGCCGGCGACGACGGCGTGATCGACGCCGACTACACCATGATGGACGACAACAAGAAGAAATGATTTCGATTGCGCGGGTGCGCGAATTGAAAAGATTGAGGGGGCGGGTTTCGTGCCTGCCCGGCACTTAACACCAAAGAGGAGAGAGACACATGACGAAGATTCGTCCGCTCGGCGACCGCGTGTTGGTCGAGCCTATTGACGTGAAGGAAGTCACCAAGGGGGGCATCATCATCCCGGATGCCGCGAAAGAGAAGCCGATGGAAGGCAAAGTCATCGCGATCGGCAAGAAGCGCGACGAGGACGGCAAAGAGATCCCGTTCGACGTCAAGGTCAACGACAAGGTGCTCCTGCCCAAGTACGGCGGCACCGAAGTCAAGATCAACGACAAGACCTACCAGCTCGTCCGCGAAGAGGACCTGCTGGGCGTGATCGAGTAACCTGAAGCAACAACGTTTCTACGGAGAATAAGAAAATGGCTGCGAAGCAAATGATGTACGATGTGGAAGCCCGCCAGAAAATCCTGTCCGGCATTTCCAAGCTCAGCAAGGCGGTTTCGTCGACTCTCGGGCCGTGCGGACGCAACGTGATCCTCGACAAGAAGTTCGGCTCTCCCGCCATCACCAAGGACGGCGTGTCCGTGGCGAAGGAGATCGAGCTGCCTTGCCCGTTCGAGAACATGGGCGCCCAGATGGTGCGCGAAGTCGCCAGCAAGACCAGCGACATCGCCGGTGACGGCACCACGACCGCGACGCTGCTGGCCGAGGCCATCTACCGCGAAGGCCTGAAGAACGTGACCGCGGGCGCCAACCCGATGGCCATCAAGCGCGGCATCGACAAGGCCACCAAGGCCGTGGTCGAAGCCATCGCGAAGCAGGCCAAGAAGGTCAAGGACCCCTCCGAGATCGCCCAGGTCGCGACCATCTCCGCCAACGGCGAAGAGGAGATCGGCGCGATCATCTCCGAGGCGATGGACAAGGTCGGCAAAGACGGCACGATCACGGTTGAGGAGGCCAAGACCCTCGAGACCACGCTCGACGTCGTCGAAGGCATGCAGTTCGACAAGGGCTACCTCTCGCCCTATTTCGTGACGGCTCCGGAAGAGATGGAGTGCGTCCTCGAGAACCCCTACATCCTGATCTACGAGAAGAAGATCTCGAACCTCAACGACATGCTGCCGCTGCTGCAGAACGTCGCCAAGTCCGGCAAGCCGCTGATGATCATCGCCGAGGACGTCGAGGGCGAAGCCCTGGCCACCCTCGTGGTGAACAAGCTGCGCGGCACCCTGCAGGTCGCGGCCGTCAAGGCCCCCGGCTTCGGTGACCGCCGCAAGGCGATGCTCGAGGACATCGCGATCCTCACCGGCGGCAAGATGCTGAGCGAGGACCTCGGCATCAAGCTCGAGAACGTCGAGGTCGCCGACCTCGGCCGCGCCAAGAAGGTGACGATCGACAAGGACAGCACCACGATCGTGGAAGGCGCCGGCAAGACCAGCGACATCCAGGCCCGCGTGGCGCTGATCAAGAAGCAGATCGAGGAGACCTCTTCGGACTATGATCGCGAGAAGCTCCAGGAGCGTCTGGCGAAGCTGGCCGGCGGCGTGGCCGTCATCAAGGTCGGCGCCGCGACGGAAGCCGCGATGAAGGAGAAGAAGGACCGCGTCGACGACGCGCTGCACGCGACCCGCGCGGCCGTGGAAGAGGGCATCGTCGCCGGCGGCGGCGTGGCGCTCATCCGCTGCCAGAAGGCGCTCGACACCCTCGAGGTCAACGGCGACGAGAAGGTCGGCGTGGCGATCATCAGCAAGTGCCTGGAAGCCCCGCTGCGCCAGCTCGTGGCGAACGCCGGCCTCGAGGCCGCGCTGATCGTCGAGAACGTCAAGAGCGGCAAGGGCGCGTACGGCTACAACGTCGCGAGCGGGGCGTACACCGACCTCGTGAAGGACGGCGTGCTGGATCCCGCCAAGGTGACCCGCAGCGCGCTGCAGAACGCCGCTTCGATCGCCGGCCTGCTGCTCATCACCGAGTGCATGGTCACGGAGATTCCCGAGAAGAAGGAAGCTCCGATGCCGAACCCGGGCATGGGCGGCATGGACATGTAAGAGGCCTTCGGGCAACTTCACTCAGAAGGGCGGGCGCTTCGGCGTCCGCCCTTTTTTTGCGCCCGCGCGGCCTGCTGCGACATGATGCAGGCGCTGCGGGGCGAGGGCACCCTCTTCAGCGAGGGCTGCCTGCGGCCCGTCCCCTTCCGCATCCCCGCGGCGCAAAAAAAGGACGCAGGCGGCAAGGCCTGCGTCCTTTTCTGCGTGCCGGAATCGAGAGCCGCGCTTACTCGTCGAGCTGGCTGGCGATCGAATCGTCGATGTCCATGTTGGAGTAGACGTCCTGCACGTCGTCGTGCTCTTCGAGCGCGGCGATGAACTTGTTGACGGCCTTGGCCACGGCCGCGTCGTTCACGGGAACCAGCGTCAGGGCGACGAGCCCGACCTGCGAGTTCTCCTGGTCGAACTTGATGCCGGCCGCCTCGATGGCGGCGCAGACCTCGGCGAACGCGTTGGGCTGGCAGGTGACGGTGAAGCCGCCCTCTTCGGTGACCATGTCATCGGCGCCCGCGCCCAACGCGACTTCCATGACCTTGTCCTCCGTGACGCCGTCGGCTTCCGGGATCATGATCGTGCCTTTGCGCTCGAAGCCGCGCGAGACCGCGCCGAGCCCGGCGAAATCGGAGCCGTTCTTCTTGAAGATGTTGCGGACTTCGGCCGCCGCGCGGTTCTTGTTGTCGGTCAGCACTTTCACGACGAGGCCGACGCCGCCCTGGGCGTAGCCCTCGTAGGTGATCTCTTCGAGCACGTCCGCCGCGAGTTCGCCCGTGCCCTTCTTGATGGCGCGGTCGATGTTGTCGTTCGGCATGTTGACGGATTTGGCCTTGGCGATCAGCGTGCGGAGCGTGGGGTTGTTCGCCGGGTCACCGCCGCCAGCCTTGGCCACGATGGTCATTTCCTTGGCGATTTTCGAGAAGATCTTGCCGCGCTTGGCGTCCGCCGCGCCCTTTTTGTGCTTGATGGTTGCCCACTTACTATGACCGCTCATCGTCTACCTTTCAGCCGCGCCCTCGGCACGGCATGTTTCTCTCTACACGGTTTTTTCGCAGGCGCGGCTCAACCCGCCCCTACGGCGCCTTCTCCTGCCGGCATGGTCTGCCCCAACAGGTCGGCGGGCGCATCGCCTTCAAATTCCTGAATCCAGCCGTTCTCGAAACCGAGATCTGCGGCCGCCTCCGTGAGGAGCGCATACTCCTCTTCGCGCACCGTGCGGTTCCAGCCCTCGAGCCGCGTCGCGCGGTGCACCGGCGTGTACTGCGACATCACGCTCACGTGCACCTCGTTCCCGGCATGCTTCGCCAGCCATTCCAGGTTGGCCACCGCTTCGGAGACTCTTCCCGGCAACGCCAGCAGACGGCAGATCACGCCGCGCCGGGCGATGTCGTCCGCGTCGGTCTCCAGCGGTCCCAGACGGTTCCAGAACCAGAGGAAGGCGCGCCGCGACGTCTCGACGTACGACCGGGCATCAGAGCCCTCGGAAGCGCTCTCTGGCGTGGCATAACGCAGGTCAATCAGCGCGATGTCGGCCAAGTCGCTGAAGGCTTCCAAAGTCTCCGTTGCCTCAAAACCCGACGTATTATACACAAAAGGCAGGGAGATTCCAGCGCGAAGTAGAGGGGCCACGGCCTCCCTGATCTGGGGCAGCCACGGGGTCGGCGAGACGAGGTTCCAGTTGTGGCAGCCCTTCGCGGCGAGGCCGCGGAAGATCTCGCCCAGCGCTTCGGCCGAGAGGTCCTCGCCCTGGCCGGCCTGGCTCCACGGGTGGTTCTGGCAGTAGACGCAGCGCAGGGTGCAGTGCGAGAAGAAGACCGTGCCCGAGCCGCGCGCGCCGCTGATCGGAGGCTCTTCGCCGAAGTGCGGGCCGTAGCGGAACACGCGCGGCCGCACGCCGGCCTTGCAGTAGCCGACGTGCCCCGCCAGGCGGTCGATGCCGCAGGCGCGCGGGCACAGACGGCAGGCGGAGAGGGGGGAGGCGGAGTTTAGGGGGGCATGGTTCATGGGTTCATTCAACTCCCAACGTCGAACTCCGAACGTCGAACGCCGAAGCCTTCCTCCTTTTCCCCGTTCTGAATTCGGCGTTCAGCGTTCGGCGTTTCACAGCTCCACCGGCAGGGTGTCGCCTTTGCCGAACGGCGAGAGGTCGCGGAGCTTGCGCACGATCTTGGGCACGTGCTCCAGCACGGCGTCCACCTCGGCCTCGGTGTTGTAGCGGCTGAGCGAAAAGCGCACCGAGCCGTGCACCGCCGTGAACGGCACGCCCATGGCGCGGATCACGTGCGAGGGCTCCAGCGAGCCGGCGGCGCAGGCCGAGCCGGTCGACGCGCAGATGCCGAGGTCGCTCATGTGGTAGAGGATCGCCTCGCCCTCGATGTATTCGAAGCTCATGTTGGTGGTGTTGGGCAGGCGGTGGGCCCGGTCGCCGTTGACGCGCGCGTCCGGGCAGGTCGCGAGCAGGCCGCTCTCGAGCTTGTCGCGCAGGCGCGCCACCTCGGTGCGTTCCGCCTCCAGGTTCGCCGCCGCCAGCTCCACCGCCTTGCCGAGGCCGACGATGTAGGGCACGTTCTCGGTGCCGCCGCGGCGGCCGTTCTCCTGGTGGCCGCCGAGCATGAAGGTCTTCAGGCGCGTGCCCCGGCGCAGGTAGAAGACGCCGATGCCCTTGGGCGCGTGCAGCTTGTGGCCGGAGAGCGAGAGCATGTCGACCGGCAGCTTCTTGACGTCGATCGGGATCTTGCCGGCGACCTGCACGGCGTCGGTGTGGAAGACCGCACCAGCCTCTTTGACGATCGACGCGATCTTCTCCATCGGAAAGATCACGCCGGTCTCGTTGTTGGCCCACATCAGGCTGACGATCGCCGGGCCGCCGCCCCGCAGGAACTCGCGCAGGGCTTCCAGATCGAGCTGGCCGACGCTGTCCACGGGCACCTCGATCTCGCGGAACCCCAGGTCGCGCAGGCGCCGGCAGGGGCCGAGCACCGCCGGGTGCTCCACGCGCGAGGTGATCACCTTGGCCGTCGGCCCGAGCACCTCCGCGCAGCCGTGGATCGCCATGTTGTCGCTCTCCGTGCCGCAGCTCGTGAAGACGATCTCGGAGGGGTCGGCGTTGATGAAAGCGGCGATGCGCTCGCGCGCCTCTTTCACGTGCCGGGCCACCTGCCCGCCGAAGGCGTGCATGCTGGAGGGGTTGCCGTAGAACTCGCCGAAAAACGGCAGCATGGCGTCGCGCACTTCCGGCGCGACGCAGGTGGTGGCGTTGTTGTCGAAATAGATGGTTTTCATGAAGGCCTCGTAAGGGGATGAGCGGCAACGGTGGAACGCGGACGGCGGAAGCCGCGCTACGCGTGCTCTTCGTCCACCACGATCGCGGGGTCGACGAACTCGCGGAGCTTGCCCTGGATGAAGTCCTGCCGCGTGAACGCCGCCGAGTGGCAGCCCGCGCACATGCCTCGGAACGCGATGACCACCCGGTCGCCGACGATGTCGATCAGCTCGATGTCGCCGCCGTCCTTGCGCAGCTGCGGCCGGATCTCGCGGTCGACGATCTCCTCGATCAGCTTCATCTTCTGCAGGTTGGAGAGCTTTCTGGCCGGCTGCGGCGCCGCGGCCGCCGGCTGCCCCGTGCGCGACTCGCGGACCACGTCGATCAGCTTCTGAATGTCGTCGCGGCACATGCCGCAGCCGCCGCCGGCCTTGCAGAAGTTGGTCACCTCGTCCACGGTCGTGAGGTTGTTCTCGGTCACCACGCGCCGGATTTCGTTCTCCGAAACGCCGAAGCAGGTGCAGACGATGTGGTCTTCGAGGTTCTTGATCATCGTTTCCCCCGTGCGGTAGTTGTGGATCGCGGCCTCAAGCGCCTCGCGCCCCATGACCGAACAGTGCATCTTCTGGTCCGGCAGGCCGCCGAGGAAGTTGGCGATGTCCTTGTTCGTGATCTTCTCCGCCTCCTCGATCGTCTTGCCGACGACCATCTCCGTGAGCGCGGAAGAGGAGGCGATGGCACTGGCGCAGCCGAACGTCTGGAACTTGACGTCGACGATCCGCTTGTCCGCGTCCAGCTTGAACATCAGCGTGAGCGCGTCGCCGCACGCGAGGGAGCCGACGGTGCCGGTGCCGTCGGGATTCTCGATCTTGCCGACGTTGCGGGGGTTGCGGAAATGGTCCATCACTTTTTCACTGTAGTTCCACATGGTGCGCCTCCTCTGTTCTGAAAGCGCTATATTTTAGCACCCCGCTGGTGTTTTAGGAATGACAAATGCGGCCTCAAAACCGCCGCCGTCGGATCGGGGTTGCCGGTCTCCCGGTGTTTTGGTTAAATGCCCGCAAGAAGGGGGGACGGTCCATGGGCATCAGAACGGGCTTCGGGGTTTGGCTGTTGTGCGCGGGGGCGGCGTGGGCGCAGCAGGCGCCGCTCAGCGAGGCGGAGACGAACGCGCTGGCGGAGATCCGCGCGCAGCAGACCGACGGGCTTATCGCCGTGCAGCCGTGGGTCCAGCTGCTGGGGGGCAACCGGCTGGGCGTGGGCTGGCTCACCTCCGGCGCCGCGGACGGCGTGGTCGAGTGGACGCAGACGTTTGAAGCCGGCAAGGACGGCCCTTGGCGGGAGGCCTCTTTCGCCGAGGACGGGCTCCGGCAGGCGAACGGCACGGCCCAGCGCGCGGTGATCGAGGGCTACGACCCCGCCAAGCCGATCCGGCTCCGGGCGCGGTCGCGGCCGATCACGGCGTTCAAGCCCTACAAGGTCGCGTTCGGGCCGCCCGAGACCTCGCGCGAGCGCTTCCTGCCGGCCCTGTCGCGGCCCCGCGGCGCGGTCTCGTTCATCGTCTTCAACGACATCCACAACCGCGAGCACCTGTTCCCGCTGCTCACGGCGCAGGCCGGCACGCCGCTCGACTTCGCGGTCTTCAACGGCGACGTCTTGCAGGACCCCCAGAGCGAGCAGGAACTCGCGGACCACCTGCTGGCGCCGATGGCCTGGTTCACGGCGCGCTCCGTGCCCTGCTTCTTCCTGCGCGGCAACCACGAGACGCGCGGCGCCTTCGCGCGTCCGATGAAGGACTACCTGACTTTGCCGGAGAACCGCTACTACGCGGCGATGACCTTCGGCGCGGCGCGCGTGCTGCTGCTCGACAGCGGGGAGGACAAGCCCGACACGAGCAACGAGTACAGCGGCCTGGTCGCCTTCGACCCGTACATCGAGCAGGAGCTGGCGTGGCTGAAGCGCGAGATCGAGAGCGAGGCGTTCAGAAAGGCCGCCTGGCGCGTCGTGGTCATGCACATCCCGCCGGACTGGAGCGTGGACGAGGCCGAGCTCTGGCACGGCCAGCGCCGCGCGCGCGAACGCTTCGCGCCGCTGTTCGATCGGGGCAAGGTGACGGCGGTCGTCTGCGGACACACGCACCGCGCCGCGCTGGTCGAGCCCTGTCCGGAGCCGTCGCGCGGCTTCCGCTGGCCGATCTTTGTCGGCGGCGCCCACCCGCTGAAAAATGCCACGGTCATCCGCGTGGATGCCGATGAGCGCGCCCTGCGGATCAGGCGCATCCACGCAGACGGCTCGGTGGGGGCCGAGCGCAGTTGGAGCAGATAAGCCGCCCGCGCCGGATCAGTCGTCGTCCGACGACGCAGCCGTCTCCAGCGAGGAGAGGAGCGCCCGGTACTCTTTGATGAGCTGTTCGGCGACGCGCCGCGTGGTGAAGTGCTTCAGCACCCGGGCCCGCCCGGCCGCGCCGATGGCCGCGGCACGCTCCGGCGCCGCCAGCAGCGCCAGCGCCTCGTCGGCCATGCGCTGCGGGTCGCCGTCCCGCACCAGGAGGCCCGAGACGTTGGGTTCGATGATCGTCGCGGGCCCGGCCGAGGTCGCCGCGATCACGGGCATGGACATCGCCATGGCTTCGCAGATGACCCGTCCGAACGGCTCGTGCAGGGCCGGATGGATCAGCAGGTCGAAGGCCGGCAGGAAGGTGCGGGCGTCGTCGCAGTCGCGCACCCAGTGGAAACTGCCGGAGAGCCCGGCCTCGCTGACCTGCTTCTCCAGCTGCGCCACCCAGCGCGAGTGCTCGTGGAACAGATCGCGCCCCACCGCCACGAAGTGGGCGTCCGGCCGCTGCCGCCGGATCGCCGCCGCCGCCTCGATGAAGGCGTCGTGGCGCTTCCACGGAATCAGGTGAGCCACCATCCCGATGACCGGCACGCCTTCCGGCAGGCCCAGGCGCTGCCGCGCGGCGGGCTTGTCCGGTGCCTCGTAGCCCGTCACGTCAATCCCGTTGCGGATGATGCGGATGCGGCCCAGCGTGCGGGGCGAGAGGGTCTCCACCAGGAATTCGTCGACCGCTTCGGAGGCCGCGATGATGCGGGTCGCCTTTTTGGCGGCCTCGCGCGCCACCAGGCTCGGGAGCTTGAGGTCGCGCACGTGCCAGATCACGGGGGTCGGCGTGCCGACGTGGCTCGCGGCCAGAAAGGCCGGCAGGCTGTTGGTGTGGACGATGTCGGGCTTGACGGTGCGTGCGATCTGCGAGACCGTGCTGGGCGCCTTCAAAAGCTTGGCTGTGGTCATGAAAAGACCCCACCCCCGCTTGCGGGCGCGCACGGGCGATACGGGGAACGCCGGGATGCCCGCCGCAGCCAGCCGGTCGAACAGCGGGCCGTAGGGGACCGCTGCGGAAACCTCGATGCCGGCCGACGACAAGGCGACGCACGCGTCCAGCAGACTGTGCTGCGCGCCGCCCAGCTCGGAGATCAAATCTACCCACAGTACTTTCATACGAGAAAAGGTTAGACCATCCGTAGGTGAAAGTCAACTCGGTTCATAGGAGTAATTCCTATGAAAAGGCTGGGCGACGCCTCTGGGCGAAGGGGGGACAGGGGCCGGTGTCGGCGCGGCCGTTCGGCCTATTCGCAGCCGTCGGTGCGGTCGCTCTCCGCCGCGATTTCCGAAACCGTGATGGCGGCACCCGGGCCGGTCGGCGCGTCCGTTCCCGGTGCGCCGGACCCGTCGGGACGCGGCTTGCGGCGGCGCCGGCGGCGGCGTTTGCGCTGCGGCTCTTCCCCCTCGGCGTCGCGGGGCTCGTTGACCTCCTCGCCGGGGGCGGCCTCGTCCTCGTCCGCCTGCCGCGCCTGGGCCTCGCGCTGGGCGACCTCCTGCTCGTAGAGCGCCTGCCACTCTTGGATCAGCGTGGCGTCGCTGCCCTCGGCCGCCACCAGGATGCGCTGGAAGGCCAGCGCTTCGGGAAAGGCCGAGTGGTACAGGAAGCGGTGGCCGCGGCTGCGCTTCGGCGATTCGCTGAAGCGGCGCTGCACGTCCATGAGCGCGACCGCCGTGAAGAAGGTGGCTTTCGGGATGTGCAGCCGCTGCGCCATGTCGTGCAGCACCAGGCGCGCGACGTGCTGCTTGTTGACGCGGCCGTGGGGGGCCTGCGCCTCCTCGCTGCGGAGCCGCGCCAGGAAGAGGGGGTAGTAGAGGACCGCGGCCCGCACGCCGTTCGAGAGCTCCGCGTTCTGCGGGTCGGCGTCCAGCGCCGCCAGATAGGTCCAGAGCGGCGACTTCTCCTGGCCCGTGGCGTTGACGAAGGCGCTGACCTCAGGCAGCAGATCCTCCAGCAGCCCGAACTGCCACAGCAGCTTGAAGGCCTGGCAAGAGGACGAATAGGTGAACAGCCGGAAAATCTCCTCGCAGACCCGCGGCACCGAGGCGTTCAGAATGTCGGCGTGGTGCTTGAGGATCGCCTTGCGGCTGGCCCGGTCGATCTCGAAGCCCAGGCGCGCGGCGAACTTCACGGCGCGCATCATGCGCACCGGGTCTTCGCGGAAGCGGATGTTGGGATCGCCGATGCAGCGCAGCACCCGCTTCTCCAGGTCTTTGAGCCCGCCCACGTAGTCGATCACCGAGAAGGTCTTGATGTCGTAGAACAGGCCGTTGACGGTGAAATCGCGCCGCTTGGCGTCCTCTTCCGGCGTGCCGAAGGTGTTGTCCTCGGTCTGGTAGATGCCGTTGTCGCTGTCGCAGGCCTCGGGCTGGCGCCGGAACGTGCTGGTCTCGATGACCTTGCGGCCGAACACGATGTGCGCGAGGCGGAAGCGGCGGCCGATCAGGAAACAGTTGCGGAACAGGCGCCGGATGTCGTTGGGACGCGCGTCGGTGCCGATGTCGAAGTCCTTAGGCTGCCGGCCGAGCAGCAGGTCGCGCACGCTGCCGCCCACCAGGAAGGCGGTGTGGCCCGTGTTGGCCAGCCGGTAGAGGACCTTCAGGGCGTCCGGATCGATGTTGGTGCGCGAGATGCTGTGCGCCGCTCGCTCCCGGATCACGGGACTTGGAGTACGTCTGAAAAAATTAATCATCGCTAATTTCTGTTGGTCATTTTCAAAACAAAGCACGAAGTATGGCAAAAAAGCGGCTGTGAAACAAGAATGGAGAAAGACCGACGCGGAAAGGGCCGATTTTGAAGCCCGGCCCCGCCGTTGTTTCCGCCTGTCATCTTGCGGCCGAATCGTGTATAAAGAGAACACTGATGGGTCCCGGCGCCGGCCCCGGACGGAACACCTGCATGCGTGTCCGGCCCGGTCGGCGGCGGGCGGCGGCCGTGGGCCGCGCGCAAAAAAGGGGGCAGAACCATGGTTCGCGACATCCGTGAGAACAACGACCCGGTCGACACGACGGGGCTTCCCTCCCTCGACCAGTCGCTGAGCGGCATCCTGGCCGGCGACAACATCGTCTGGCACGTGGACCGCATTCAGGACTACCAGGCCTTTGTCGCCCCTTACGTCCAGGCCGCGGTGCGCGACCGGCGCAAGCTGGTCTACTTCCGCTTCGCGCGGCACGAGGCGCTGCTGCCCGACGGCTTCCCCTGCGAGTGGCACACGCTCGACCCGGAAGCCGGCTTCGAGGTCTTCATCCACCGCATCCACCAGGTCATCGGCGAGGCGGGGTTCGGCGCCTACTACGTCTTCGACTGCCTCTCCGACCTCGCGACCGACTGGTACTCGGACGCGATGCTCGGCAACTTCTTCATGCTGACCTGCCCCTATCTCTACAAGCTGGAGACGATCGCCTACTTCGGGCTGCTGCGGCGCCACCACTCGCGCCACGCCACGGAGCCCGTCCAGTCCACCACGCAGCTCTTCCTCGATGTCTTCCACGCCGCCGGCCAGCTCTACGTGCGCCCGGTCAAGACGCAGTTCCGCTACACGCCGACGATTCACCTGCTGCACGTCTGGAAAGCGCAGGACGCCTTCGAGGTGGTTCGCTCCAGCGCGGTGATCGCCGCCGTCATCTCCAACGCCGGGCCGGACTGGGTCGCCGACGAGATGTACGGAGAGGAGGTCCTGCGGCGCGCGGAGGAGATGGTCACCAACCCCGAGTCGGTCGGGCTCGTCTACACCGAGTCCGACCGCCAGGCGGTGTGGCGGCAGCTCGTGCGCATGGTCGTCACGCGCGACGACGCCATCCTGCCGCTGGTGCAGAAATACCTGACCATCGCCGACCTGCTCGACATCCGCAGCCGCATGGTGGGCACGGGCCTCATCGGCGGCAAGACCGTCGGCATGCTGCTGGCGCGCAAGATCGTCTCCGCCGAAACGGCCGAAGTCGGCACCAAGCTCGAGCCCCACGACTCGTTCTACATCGGCGCCGACGTGTTCTACACCTTCCTCGTGCGCAACGGGCTCTGGCCGCTGCGCGAAAAGCAGCACTCGCCCGAAACCTTTCTCGAAGGCGTGGACGAAGCCCGCGAGCGGATCATGGCCGGCTCGTTCCCGGACTACGTGCTGCGCCAGTTCGAAGAGATGCTCGACTATTTCGGGCAGTATCCCGTCATCGTGCGCTCCAGCTCGCTGCTCGAAGACAACTACGGCAACGCCTTCGCCGGCAAATACGAGAGCGTGTTCTGCGCGAACCAGGGCAAGCGCGAGGTGCGGCTCGCCGCCTTTCTGGAAGCGGTCCGCACCGTCTACGCCAGCACCATGAGCCGCGAGGCGCTCAATTACCGCGCCCGCCACAAGCTGCTGGAGCGCGACGAGCAGATGGCCCTGCTGGTGATGCGCGTGACCGGCGTCCTGCAGAGCCGCACCTTCTACCCGCATCTGGCCGGCGTGGGGTTCTCCTACAACCCCTTCGTCTGGAGCAAAGAGATCGACCCCGAGGCCGGCGTCGTGCGGCTGGTCTACGGGCTCGGCACGCGCGCCGTCGACCGCGTCGACGACGACTACACCCGCGTCGTCGCGCTCAACGCGCCGCTGCGCCGCCCCGAGCCGGACTTCGACGAGGTCTGCCGCCACTCCCAGCGCAAGGTCGACTTCATCGACCTGGAGGCGGACGCGCTGAAGTCGGGCTACTTCGACGACCTGCTCAAAGAGGCGCGCGACGTGCCCCTCGACCTCTTCACCTCCTTCGACGAGCAGGCGCTGCGTCAGGGCCGCGTCAACCGCATCCTGACCTTCGACAACCTGCTGACCTCCACCGCCTTCGTGGGCGACATGCGCGAGCTGCTCAAATCGCTCGAAACGGCCTACCAGCGGCCCGTGGACGTCGAGTTCGCCGTCAACTTCCTCGACCCTCAATCCTACCGCATCAACCTGCTGCAGTGCCGCCCCCTGCAGGTGCAGGGCACCCACAACCCGAACGTGCCCGCCATGAACGTGGTGCCGGAGGAGGCCCTGCTGCTGAGCAAGGGCGCCGTGGTGGGCCACAGCCGCGTGACGCGCCTGGACTGGATCCTCTACGTCCGCCCGGAGCGCTACGGCGCCCTGCCGGAAAGCACGCGCTACGCGGTGGCGCGGGCCGTGGGCGAGATCAACCGCGCGTTCGGCCGCCATGGCGGCACGGTCATGGCCGTCGGCCCCGGCCGCTGGGGCACCCACATGGCCTCGCTCGGCGTCCCCGTCAGCTTCTCGGAGATCAACCACGTCGCGGCGCTCTGCGAAGTGGCTCAAATGCACGCCTTCCTGACCCCCGACATCTCGCTCGGCACCCATTTCTTCGGCGAGCTGGTCGAGCTCAACATGCTCTATTTCGCCCTCTTCCCGGACCGCCCCGCCAACCGGCTCAACGCGGCCAAGATCGAAGCGGCGCGCGACTGTCTGCCCGACCTGGTCCCGGCCCTGCCGGACTCGGTCGCCCCCGTCCTGCGCGTGGTGCGCGCGGACGAGATCGAACCCGACGGCCTGTGGCTGGTCGCCAACGGCCCTGAACAAGAAGTGATTGTGGCGCGCCGGAATGCCGCGCCCCCTGTCGAATGAAGGAGAAGTGCGATGTCTCGTCAAACGTATGTGTCTGTTTTCGCCGCCCGGGCTCTCGCAGCGGCGTGCCTCCCCGCCCTCGCGGTGGGGCCGATCGCGACGCCCGTCGCCGGCACCTGCCTCTCCGTCTTGTCTGCGCCGGTCGAAGGCGTCGAGCCCAATGCGCTGCCCTTTGCCGAAACGTTCGAGCGCTATGCCGTGGACGACAACTTCGCGGTCTCCACCCATGGCTGGCTCGCAGAGCCGGGCGACGCCTCGACCGTCGTGGACGCTTCGGCCGTGCCCGTGCCGGTGGCTGCGCCCTGCGTGTTCGCGGGCCGCTGCCTCCGTCTCGAAACGGAAGGCCTGTCGCTGTACAACGCCACCACGGGGCGGGTCAACAACGTCTGGGTCGACCTCTCGGCCAACCTGTCCCCCTGCGAAGATCTGCTCCCGCTCGAGTCCCTCTCCGGAAGACAGTTCGCGCTGATGGTCAATGTGGAGAGCAACCTGGTGGCGCTCTGCGGCGTCGCCGGCGGGTATGCGGTGTCCGCCGCGCCAGGCGCGCCCGCCCTCGTGGGGCGGGGCGTGCGCCTGACCGTGCAGATCGCGTATGACGAGGCGCTGACCGTGCCTTTCTTCCGGGTGTTCGTCGATCAGCAGCCCGTCGGCTGGGACCTCGGCTATGAGCTGCCCGATGAGGCCGGCGCCGGCGGCGGCACGTGGCTGCCGTGCGCGCTGCCGGTCCGCGTCTTCTATGGCGTGGGGTTCGCCGGAACCGGCCACGTCGACTCGCTGACGCTCAGCGGCGCCTATCTCGGCCCCGCCGGCACCCCCAAAGCCAGCCTCGACGGCGGCTTCGCGCTCAGCTGGCTCACCGACTACGGACGCCGCTATCAGGTCGAATGCTGCAGCGACCTCGCCACGCACCAGTGGCAGCCCTTCGGCGCGCCGGTCACCGGCGACGGCCGGACCTGCCGCATACCGGACGTCAAAGGCGCGTCCGCCTGCGGCTTCTTCCGCGTCGTGCCGCTGGAGTGAGCCGGCGTCTTTCGAAAACTTTGCTTTGCGAAACGCCCGGCATCGGCGTACAGTAAAAGAAACAATTTTGTAAGGGTGGCGAGCCTTCGACATGCAGCGTTTCGTGGACATACGGACCCTCTCCTTCACGTTCGGCGTCATCTTCTTGGTGCTCTGCCTGTGCATGAGCTATGTGTCGCTCACGCGCAAGACCTACCGGGGATTCAACGGCTGGACCGCCGCGTCCCTGCTCAATTTCCTGGGCCTGGTGCTGCTGAGCGGACGAGGCCTCCTGCCGGAGGCCCTCTCCGTGGTCATCCCCAACGCCTGCATCGCGGCGTTCACCCTGCTCGTGACGCGCGGCCTGCTGTTTTACCTGGGCCGGACGCCCCAAGCGGGCCTCGCGGTGCTGCCCGCCCTCTACCTGGCGGGGATCGTCGTCCTGACCTATCCGTTCCCCTCCGTGTCCGGGCGCATCCTGCTCAACTCCCTGCTGGCGCTCGTGTTCTTCGGCTTCAACACCGCCTGCCTGCTCCGCTTTGCACCGGCCGGGCTCACCAGTTCCTGCCGCTTCCTGGCCGCCGTCCTCGGGCTCCAGTTGCCGTGGTGGCTGTTCCGCTTCGCCTACACGGCGGTGGCCGAGATGGACATCCGCGATTTCATGGCCGCGTCGCGCGTCCAGGGCTGGACCTTCCTGCTGGGCTCGGCCGGAACCGTCGCCCTCTTTCTCGGCCTCATCATCCTGAATGCGCAGCGGATCGAGAGCGAGTGGAGGCAGGCGCAGGAAGAGGTGCGGACGCTGCGAGGCATCATTCCGATCTGCGCCTCCTGCAAGAAGATCCGCGACGCGCGCGGGATCTGGAATCAGCTGGAGTCCTATATCCGGAACCACTCGGACGCGGAGTTCAGCCACGGTCTCTGCCCGGAATGCACCCGGCAGCTTTACGGCGACGGCGGCCAGCGGGGCTAGCCACAACGGTGCGGCTTTTGCGGAAAAGGACGTGTGCGGGTCAATCAAACAGGGGGGGCGTCCCCGGCAGCCGCGTGTATCTTTTTGTTGAAGACTTTTCGGGCCGGGGTGCGCTAAAATAGGACCCAATGAAAGAAAATAATAAAGAGAAAATCGCGATCCAGTATTTGTTCGAATCTGAGCCGGAACACGCGTGGACAGCCAAAGACATCAGCCGCACGCTGGGCTTCCGCGGGAAGCAGATCAGCCGGCTCCACGACCTGTTGCAGCAAATGGTGCGCGCAGGCGAAATCGTCCAGATCCGCAAAGGCGACGCCTATACCCTCGGCAAACAGGCCGACCTCGTCACCGGGCCCCTGCGCATGGTGCGCAACGGCGCCGGCAACGTCACTGAGCGCGAAACCGGCAAGACCATCTGGGTCGAGTCCGACGACTTGGGCACGGCCCTGCCCGGCGACATCGTCACCCTGCGCCTCTACCGCAGCGGGGGAGAGTCCAAGGGCAAAGTCATCAAGATCGTCGAGCGCTCGGCCCGCGACATCGTGGGCACGCTCTTCACCACCGGCAAGTTCATGTACGTGGTGCCGCTGAATCCGGTCTACCGCAAAGATTTCTACGTTCCCTCCGCCAACAACGCCAAGCCCGGCGACCGCGTGGTGGTGCGCTTCACCGGCTGGGAGAACCGCTACGTCGCGCCCGAAGGCGAGATCGTCGACGTGATCGGGCCGGCCGACCAGCCCTCGCTCGACACCCTCGTCGTGATGAAGCAGTTCGACCTGCCCGAAGCCTTCCCTCACGAGGTCATCGACGAGGCCGAAAAGGTCGCCCAGCGCCTGACGCGTCCCGGCAACCGCGAGGATATCCGCGACAAATACATCATCACCGTGGACCCCGCGACCGCGCGCGACTTCGACGACGCCGTCTCGCTGGAGACCGACGCGCAGGGCAACCGCGTCCTGGGCGTGCACATCGCCGACGTCAGCCACTTCGTGCGGCCGGACACCCCGCTCGACCGCGAGGCGCGCGAGCGCGGCACAAGCGTCTACCTCGTGGACAAGGTCATCCCCATGCTGCCCGAGCAGCTCTCCAACGGCGTCTGCAGCCTGCGCCCGGACGAGGACCGCCTGACTTTCTCCGCCTTCATGACCTTCGACGCGTCGGGCCGCATGATCGCCCGCCGCTTCGCCAAGACGCGCATCCGCTCCAAGCTGCGCCTGAACTACGAGCAGGCCATGGCGATCATCACGGACAAGGTCCCCGAAGGCCTCGCGGTCGTGCCGCCCCAGTCGCGCGCGCTGCTCAAGGCCACCTGGCAGCTGGCGGCCCAGATGCGCGCGCGGCGCTTCTCCATGGCCGCGCTGGACCTCGAGGTCCCCGAAGTCGAGGTCGTGCTCGACGCCCAGTCGCGCATGACCGGCATGGTCGTGCGCCCCTATGACGAGTCGCACCAGATGATTGAGGAGTGCATGGTGGCCGCCAACGAGGCGGTCGCCGCCGAGCTCTGGACGCGCGGCATCAAGATTCTCGCCCGGCTGCACGAGTTCCCGGACGAGGAGAAGCTCGAAGAGCTGCAGGCCAACCTCACGCTGCTCGGCTTCCGCCCCGGCAACCTCTCGGACCCCAAGGTGCTGGCCAAGTTCCTCAAAGACACCCAGCAGCATCCGCTGCGCTACCATGCGCACACCATGGTGCTCCGCAGCATGAAGCGCGCCCTCTATTCGGCCGACAAGATCGGCCACTTCGGCCTGGCCAAAGAGTACTACGCCCACTTCACCTCGCCGATCCGGCGCTACCCGGACCTGGTGCTCCACCGCCAGCTGGCCGACTACCTCGACGGCAAGGGCGGCAAAATGCCGCAGACCTACCTGATGCAGACCGCCTTCCTGGCGACCGAGCGCGAACAGGTCGCCGACGACGCCTCGCGCCAGCTGATCGAGATCAAAAAATTCCGCTTCCTGCAGCAGCAGCTCGACGAGAAGAAGCCGCTCGATTACAAGGCCGTGGTCGCGAAATGCACCAACTACGGCGTCTTCATCGACATCCCCGACCTGGCCATGGGCGGCATGATCCACATCTCCAACCTCTCCAGCCAGTTCGTGCGCTTCAATCCCGCGAATGAGACCCTCAGCGCCGGCTCGACCACCTATCGCATCGGCACCGTGCTCCAAGTGCACGTCGCCTCGGTGGACTTCAACCAGCGCCGCGCGGACTTCGCGCTCGTCGGCGGCCCCGCGCCGTCCGAACGGCGGCCGGAAGCCGGAGGGCAGAGGACGGAGAGCGGAGGACGGCGGCCGGAGGGCAGAGGACAGAGGACGGAAAACAGAGGACAGAGGGCGGAAGACGGAGGGCAGAGGTCCGGAGCCAGAGGGCAGAGGACCGAGGGCGGAGGACGGAGGGCGGAGGACGGAGGACAGAGATCGGGCAGCCGGCCGTCGTCGCCGCGTGCCGGTCAGGCGCCGCAGAAGCCTCGTCCCGGTGGCCCCGCAGGCGGGTCCTCGGGCGGACGCAGAGGCAGCGGCCCTTCCCGCCGTCGCGCGCGCTGAGCGCCTTCCCTGTGGCACGGGCGGCATCTTGCCCGTGCGATGCGCGCACCGCCGTCGCGTGTGCGCTTCCCCTTGGGGCACGGGCATCTTGCCCGTGCTCCCCGTGCGGCGGTTTTTTCGTCTTCAGGTCGGAGGTCTCCGCCTCGGAGAAATCTCCCCCAAACGGCGCCTCCTGAGGCAAAACCGCGCTATGGACCCTGGTTTACCCAGATCAGCCGGTTCGTCGCGAAACCCCAGCCCTGGGCCTGGTCCAGAATCTTCTGCCGCGTCTCGGGCGGCAGGCTTGCGTCGCGCGCCAAGATCCAGAAATAGTCTTTGGTGTTGCCGCACACGAGCGCGTAGGAGGGCGTCTCGCGCTGCCAGGCGAGGATGTTGTACCCGCCCGTGAACGGCCAGAAGAAGGTCACGCGGAGGCTGCCTTCGTTGGGCGCTCCGGCCAGCGTGGCCACGCCCTCGGCGGTTTTGCGCGTCCCGCTCCGGATGTTGCGCCCGGCGTTCAGGACTCTCACGCGGCCGTCCTTGCGGAGCGCGTACTCGGCCCGGCACTGGTCGAGCCCCCGCTCGAAAACGTGGTCGAACCGGGCGATCTCGTACCAGGTCCCGAGGTAGGGCTTCACTTCAAAGTCCTGGATCACAGCCAGGTCCTTCGGCTTCTGCGAGAGACATCCCGTGAGGGCGCTCATTCCCAGCAGCGCGAGACATACTTTAATCCGTCTGTTTTTCTTCCCCATCGTCCACCTCCGTCCTCTTCCCTCTCCCGCAATCCCGCACTATCGAACTAATGAACTAACACACTAATGAACTAACGCACTAATGAACTAACGCACTAATGAACTAACGCACTAATGAACTTCTTCGTTAGTCTCGCTCTTTTCTTCCGCGCTGTCGAGGGTTATTGCGGATACTCCGCGTGCGCGGGTACGGTCAACTCCTTTGAATTTGGCATGCAAAAAAACTGTCGTTTCGGAGAAACGACCCTGCCGAGTCATCTCTCAACTTGGCTGCCAGAGCATAATTAAATAGCGGGTTCTCCGAACCCGCCGCATGCTCTGATTCGGCCGGAAATACGGGTGGGGCGAACCGTTTCGGAGAGTCGTCTTCCCTCGCGGCTTAATCAAGTTCGCAATGTCTGTCCGAACGGTGCCCTTCCCGGGCGGCGTTCAGTGGGCGGGAGGGACAGGGTTCTTTTCTTGGAGCATGTTGACGAACGCGCTAGCTCCTGTGCACAAATAGAGTCCAAGAAGGAGACGAAGAACGCCAATGATAACGGAAGACAGCCTCCATTTCCAAAAGAAGGTGAGAACCTGTTGTGTGTCAGGGGAAAGCTGTGATTTCGCATACATAAGGCCAAGGGCCTCATAGAGCGTTGCTGCAAGGCCATAAAGTGCCCCAATGACAACAAAACAACCCACAACTTTCATGCCGGCCCGGAGCAGGTCAGATTCGCTCATGTGTTCGCATCCTTTTCGATTTTACTCAGAAGCCCATGAATACGATCAATGATCGATTTCATTTGTTTCTCGTCCACCGGCGCGACAAGAGCCGTTCGGTGTCCGCGGGTTACGGCTTGTGCTGTTGGGAAGAATAAGCCTTTGCCTTTTCAAAAATCCTGTTTTGTATGTCGGAGACTGTGGCGCCCGTGTGAGGGGCGCCGATATCCTTGCGCTGTTTTGCGATCACCTGAAGGACTTTGATGGCCGTCAAATCGCCTTCACTGGGGTTTTCCCAGTCGATGAGCGTGCCAAGTGTGACGATTTCCCCGTCGAGCTGGGTGTTGAGGAAGGCCTTCAGATCATCAATCTTGCCATCGTTAAGCTGATCCAATTGTGTCGACAGCGTGGCCGCTCTCGTCGTGCTTTGTGACACAACTGAGGTGGCCCACATGCGCGAAAATAGGTTGTGGGTCGTCCCGGCCCAGTAGCCGGCTCCAAGAAGAACAGCTCCGGTCATCAAGATCGCTAACGTTCGCCAGATGGTTTTCATTTCTTTGCCTTGTCTGCGCGGTTAACGCCGTTCAGTTTCGCCCCAAGTTGGACAGCGTGTTCCTGCTGGTTATGTCCTCGATTTATACTCAAGGACCAGCCTGATTAACCCGATTGAAAAGATCGCGACGATAAGTCCGTAGCTAAGGCCATTTGCCTTGTAGAATAACGATACTGGAATCTTGTCGTTTTTCCACAACGTGTGCATTTTTGAGAACTTGTGTTCAAGACGACTGGATAACCACCAATGGAAGGTTGTGCCAAAAATCGTGAAGATTGCTCCGATAATGATGCTGGCGAAGTCCGCGTCGATGGCCGGACCCAGCATGATCGGAAAGGTCAGTACAGCGAAGGTGATGCCGATAAGAGCCGACCAGAGATTCGAGTAAAACGAGAGCTTGTAGGGGTTGCGAACTGATTTCCCCGCGAAGAAGGCGCCTTCAATGACAACAATGATGGGTAAGGCCAGCCACCCCCAGACGGATAGCACCGGGAAAATCGGTGCCATTGAATTGGCGCATACCACATCGGGAAAGAACAAGGCAACCCAAACGGGGAGTGTTATTCGGCTATTCATTGTTGACATAACGTTGAGCGCCATCGCTAGGTACTCCCGTTCAATGTGCGCTCATGGTTGCGTGCCGGGTGTGCCCGGCCGCTTGTCGGAACGCTCCGCGAGCGTGCCGGATTCCAAAACCGCGTCAAGCGTAACAAATATCCGGCATGTATACAAAGGGCAAGTCTGCCCCCGCCGCATGAACATCGAACGTTGAGCGCGAGAGGAATCTGGAATGCTCATAGGCTTGACCTTTGTGCCCCTCGCGCCTACGTGTGGGAAACAACCTGCTCTTGATGATGCGTGTCGGTTCGTCACACCCTCCGTTCATCCCGCCTTCCTCTTTCCTGCGCTTGAGGCCCGGCTTGGCCTTTGCTATGGTTTCCGCCGTGCGGCCGGGGTCAAGCGTGCGGCCGACAGGAGGAGAACGGAATGAGACGGTGGAGCACAGTCGGCTGGTTGGGAGTGGCGGCATGGGCGTTGGTCAGCGGCGCGTCCGCTGCGGATTGGCCGTGCTGGCGCGGCCCTGACCGCAACGGGATTTCACGCGAGAGCGGCTGGTCTTTCGACTGGGGCGCGGGCGGCCCGGCGGTCCGCTGGAAAGCCGCGCTCGGCAAGGGCTTCTCCTCGTTCGCGGTCGCGGATGGCCGCGCCTATACCCTGGGCAACAGCGAGGGCACGGACACGGTGTTCTGTTTCGAGGCGGCAACGGGCAAGACGCTGTGGCAGCACCGCTACCCTTGCGAGCTGCAGCCGCTCTCGTACGAAGGCGGGCCCGCTTCCACGCCGGCCGTGGCCGAAGGCCGCGTCTATACCTTCAGCAAAAGCGGCGACCTCTTCTGCCTCGATGCCAAGACCGGCCGCGTCGTGTGGTCGAAGCGCTTCGCGCTCTGGCCGTGGCGCGAGGGCGACTGGCGCAACACGTGGCGCTATGCCGGCTCGCCGCTGGTGGCGGCCGGACGTCTCTACATGGGCTTGGGCGAGGCGGGCGCGGCCTTTGACGCGCGCGACGGCAGGCGGCTCTGGGAGAGCCCGGCCGGCCACCCCGGCTACGCGTCGCCGGTGCCCTTCCGGGACGGCCCGGCAGAGGCGCTGGCCCTCTTCTCGGGCCACGGCGTGGTGGCGGTGGCGCGCGACACGGGCAAGCGGCTGTGGGAGGTGCCTTGGCGCACCGAGTGGGACATGAACGCCGCGGACCCGATCCTGGAGGGCGGCCAGCTCTTCGTCTCGTCCGGCAACGGCACGGGCTGCGCGCTCTACGATGTGACCGCGGCGCCGCCGCGCGAGCTCTGGCGCAACAAGCATCTGAAAACCCCGATGAACAGCGCCGTGCTTTGGCAGGGCCACCTCTACGGGTTCAACGATGCCGACCTCACCTGCGTCGAGTGGCGCACGGGCGTCAAGCGGTGGTCCGAGCCCTCGCTGCGGCGCGGCTCGCTGATCGTCGCGGACGGCAAGCTCGTGCTGCTGTGCGAAAAGGGCCGGTTGACGGTGGCCGAGGCTTCGCCTCAGGCCTTCCGGCCGTTGGCGCAGGCGCAGATTCTGGGCGGGCGGTGCTGGACGGCGCCCGTGTTGGCCAACGGCCTGCTCTACGCGCGCAACGCGCAGGGCGAGGCGGTCTGCCTCGAGCTGGGGAAGAGGGAATAGGGGAGAGGGAAGAGTGAATCGTAAATCGTGAGCTGTGAATCGTTAGCCGTTAGTTGTGAATGGTGAGGCGTGAGTCGTGGACGGCCCGACGACTCATCCCGCAGGTTGGACGGCCCCGCAAAAGGGAGGGCGGTTTGACGTTTCGCTCCCAATCTCCGATTGGGCGATCCCGGATACGGGATGTTTCCGAACCCGCCGCCTGGAGCTCCAGGAATCGTCTCCTGCGAAAAACGAGTTGTGAAACGCGAAGGCGAAAGATAAACTGATGCCATGAAAGTAATGCACTCTCTTGGGTTGGGGCTGCTGGGCTGCGCGGTGCTGGTCGCCGGATGCGGCAAAAAGGAGCCGGGGACTGAGGCGTCTGGGGGTCAACCGGCGGCCGTGAAGCTGACATACAGCGTCTTTTTCCCGCCGACCCACGTGCAGGCCAAGCTGGCCGTCGAGTGGGCCGAGGCGGTCAAGGCGCGCACCGGCGGCCAGGTGCAGATCACGGTTTTCCCGGGCGGCTCGCTGACCAAGGCCGACCAGTGCTATCAGGGCGTGGTGGACGGCGTTTCGGACATCGGCATGAGCGCGTTCGCCTACACGCGCGGCCGCTTCCCGCTGCTGGAGGGGCTGGATCTGCCGATGGGCTATCCGGACGGCGTCAGCGCCACGCGCATCGCCAACACGCTGGCCGCGAAGTTCAATCCGGCCGAGATCCAGGACACGAAGCTGCTCTACGTGCACGCGCACGGGCCGGGCGTGCTGGCGACCAAGAAGCCGGTCGCGAGCCTCGCGGACCTCAAGGGCCTGAAAGTCCGGGCCACGGGCTTCTGCGCGAAGGTCGTGGAGAGCCTGGGCGGCTCGCCGGTGAGCATGCCCCAAGGCGAGACCTATGAGGCGCTGCAGAAAGGCGTGGTCGACGCCACCTTCTGCCCGGTCGAGACGCTGAAGGGCTGGAAGCAGGGCGAAGTGATCAACTGTCTGACGGACTCCCGCTGCATCGGCTACACCACGGCGTTCTTCGTGGCGATGAACAAGGGCGTCTGGGAGAAGCTGCCGGCCGAGGCGCAGAAGGCCATCGAGGCCGTGAACGCCGAGTGGGTCGCGAAGCACGGTCAGGCCTGGAACGACGCGGACGCCGAGGGGCTGGCGTTTGTCAAAGGGCTCAAGCGCGAGGTCGTGGAGCTGGCTCCCGCCGAGCAGGCGCTCTGGGCCGAGAAGGTCGCGCCGCTGCTGCAAGACTATGCGGCGCGCGCCGCGCAGAAGAGTCTGCCGGGCGAGGCGTTCCTGGCCGAGATGAAGGCCGCCGTGGCCGCGGCGCGCGGGACGCAAGGGAAGTAAGCGCGATGCAGAATCCCGTCCGAAAGCCGCTGGGCCCTTTTTGGCAGGCCGTCGTCTGGCTGGGCCGCGGCATGACCCTGGTCTCCTGCCTCGGCCTCGCCGCGATGGCCGTGGTCATCTGCGGCGACGTCAGCCTGCGCCTCGCCGGGCACCCGGTGAAGGGCGCGTACGACATCGTGCGCGTGGCGGGGGCGGTGACGATCGCCTGCTCCCTGCCGATCACCACAGCCATGAAGGGCCACGTGGCGATCGAGTACTTCTTCCACAAGCTGAGCCGGACCTGGCGCGTGGTGGTCGACTCGGCGATGCGGCTGCTCACGATCGGCGCGTTTCTGTGGGCGGCCTACGAGTGCGTCGGCTACGGCCTCCGCTTCCTCAAGAACAGCCAGGTGACCGACACGATCGAGCTGCCGATCTTCTGGGTGCCGTGGCTGATGGCCGTATCGTTCGGGGTGACGGCGCTGGTGGTGGTGTTTCATCTGGTCTATCCCGGACGGGAGATGGTGAAGTCATGACGCCTTTGGCTGTGGGTGTTCTGGGGGTGATCGCGCTGCTGGTGCTGCTGGTCTGCAGCCTGCCGGTCGCGATCGTGATGGGCCTCGTCGGCGTGGTCGGCTACGCGGCGGTGATCAACAGCAAAGCGGCGTTGGCCATGCTCTCGGCCGACCTGTACGACGTTTTCTCGAACTACAACCTGACGGTCATCCCCCTGTTCGTCTTCATGGGGCAGGTGGCGTTCCACACCGGCATCAGCCGCCGGCTCTTTGCGGCAGCGAACAGCTGGCTCTCCGGGCTGCGCGGCGGGCTGGCGATGGCGACGATCGGCGCTTGCGCGGCGTTCGGCGCCATCTGCGGCTCGGGGCCGGCCACGGCCGCGACCATGGCGGCCGTGGCGCTGCCCGAGATGAAGCGCTACAAATACAGCGACGCGCTGGCCAGCGGCACGGTGGCCGCGGGCGGCGGCCTCGGCATGCTGATCCCGCCGAGCGTGGTCTTCATCGTGTACGGCATTCTGACGGAGCAGTCGATCGGCAAGCTCTTCATCTCCGGCGTGATCCCGGGGCTGCTGGTGGCGGCGCTTTTCTGCGTGGTCATCGCCGTGCAGTGCCGCCTGAACCCGCAGCTCGCGCCGCCGGCCGTGCGCGTCGCGTGGGGCGTGCGCTTCAAGTCGCTCCTGGGCGTGATCGAGACGCTGGTGCTCTTCGTGTTCGTGATGGGCGGGATGTTCGCGGGCTGGTTCACCCCGACCGAGGGCGCCGCCATGGGCGCGGTCGGCAGCGTGGCGATCGCCGCGGCGGGCCGCAACTGCTCGCTCAAGATGCTCTGGCAGGCGGCGCAGGAGACGATCCGCACCTCGTGCATGGTGATGGTCATCGTGGCCGGCGCCACGATGTTCGGCCATTTCCTGGCGGTGACGGGGCTGCCGACGCAGTTCGCGGGCTGGCTCGCGGGTCTGCCGGTGCCGCCGTGGGTGATCATCATCATGATCATCCTCTTCTACCTGGTGGCCGGGTGCTTCATCGACTCGCTGGCCCTGATCCTTCTGACGATCCCGATCTTCTATCCGGTCGTCATGGGGCTGGGGTATGACCCCATCTGGTTCGGCGTGATCATCGTGCTGGTCACGCAGATGGGCGTGATCACGCCGCCGGTCGGCGTGAACGTGTATGTGGTGAGCGGGATCGACCGCAGCATCCCTCTGCAGACGGTGTTCCGCGGATCGATGCCGTTTCTCTTTGCCCTGTTCGTGGCGTGCGGGCTGCTGATGCTCTTCCCGCCGCTGGCGACCTGGCTGCCGCAGATCGTGCGCTGAGAGCATCTCAAGGAGGACGTCATGAACGAGTCGGGCCTGCGGTACGGACACTACCGGAAGATCCTGTTTTGCACGGATTTCTCCGAGAACGCGGACTTCGCGTTCGACTTCGCGGTCGACGCCGCCATCCGCAACGTCGGCTGCACGCTCTACTTGCTGCACGTCATCCCGGAGCCCGAGGCCCAGTTCTGGAAGGGCTACATCTACGAGGTCGGCGACATGGACGCCAAGGCGCGCGCCGACATCGACCAGGCGATCGATACCGGCTACCGCCCGCGCGTGCCCGCGGGGGTGACGTTCCAGGTCGAGATGCGCATCGGCGAGGCGGCTCGCATGATCCTCGATTTCGCGGAGCAGGAGGGTGTCGACCTGATCATCCTCGGCCGGCAGGGCCGCGGCGCCATCACGCAGTGGCTGCTCGGCAACGTGACCGGCAAGGTCGCGCGCAAGGCGACCTGCCCCGTGCTCGTGGTGCCGATGGCGTTCAAGGAGAAACGGCCGTCTCAGGCGGCTGAGTCTCCTGTGTGAGCGTGGTCAGGTCGGGCGTGCCCACGGCGTCGGCGTCCGAGGCGTAGCGGTACGACACCGTGAGGTTGTCGTCCATCTGCGCGAGGTCGGGCATGCCCTCGTTGGTGTCGTCGACGCGGATTCGGCGCGGCAGGTAGCGCACCACGTGCGCGAGCAGGGCGCGTCCGCGCGCGTCGCGGGTCACGATCCGGTGGCCGAAGGCGGTGAAGCTCTCCTCCTCCAAGCCCCGCACGCGCGTCCATCCCGTGAGCCGGCCCTCCGCGTCGTACCGGTAGAGGTCCTTCCAGTTGCGCGTGTAGCTCATCAGCGGGTCCGTGTAGGCGGCCTGCCCCCGCGTGTAGTCGATGGAGAGGATCCGCCCGTCCGCGCCGTAGGTGCGCTGCTCGTTGCCGAGGAACGCGAGGCTGAGGATCGCGGGCAGCGAGAAGGTCGTGCCGGTCTCGGCGATGACCCCGATGTCGACGCGCGCGGTCTGGATGCTGCGGCGGTTGCCGAGCGGCGTCTCGAACGGGGTGTGGTGCGCGACGGTGACGGTCATCAGCGCGCTGTTGGTGGGGTTCGGCGTGAAGGTCACCAGGGCGGGGTCGCCCTGCAGCAGCACCCAGTGCAGGCGGGCGTCCGGCCGCCTGCACGACGCCTTGAGCTCCAGCGTGCGCGTGCGCGCCGCGCCGCGGAAGACGCGGGCGACCGCGAGCGGCGAGTCGAAGAGCCGCTCGCTTCGGACGATGTCGAAGAAGTCCCGGTCCGGCACCATGCGGGTCTCGCGCACGACGTCCAGCACCACCACGGGCGGCAGGTCGTTGGTGGTCAGCGCGTGGGCCATCCGCACGAGCTTGGGCGTGTCGAGGTTGGCCGGCAGGAAGACCGGCGGGTGCGCGACTCCGGTGAGGTAGTCGCGCGGCGACGCGAGCGTGCGCTGCGAGGCGCGGAACAGCATGTTCAGGGACGGCATCAGCAGGCCTTCGCGGAGCAGGGCCGCGCGGGTCTCGGGACGCAGGGCGCAGAGCGCCGCGGCCGCGGCCTCCACAAAGGGGCGCTCGGCGTTGTTCTGGCCGGCCACGGCGATGAAGGCCGGGATGTTGGCGGGGAAGAGGTCGCCGGTGCGCGCGTCGTAGTCGCCGTAAACAGGGTAGAAGAAGAGCTGGCTGCCCATCAGGAAGACGGTCTGGAGCGCCGGCTGACGCGGATCGCAGCACACCGCGCGCGGCTGGCTGCGCCAGTAGGGCGAGTTCAGGTAGCCCATGGAGGAGTGGCCGATGACCGGCACCAGAAGGCTGCCGTCGCCGGGCGCGAACAGGGTGTTCGGCAGGCCGATGTTGAGGCGGCGCTCCTGCATCTCCGGCGGGTAGGCCAGGCGCGTCAGGCCGGGATAGCGCGCGAGGTCGAGCGGCTGCGTGTCGTTGTCGCGGTTGACGTAGAGCAGGCCCGCGGCGCCGGAGGCGGTGCCCTCGCGCAGCCAGGCGTTGACCGCGTCGGCCTCGGGGCCCTGGTACGGCGCGGCGGGGTTCGTCTGGGGCAGGTCGACGAAGGTGTGGAAGATCCCCATCTGGAAGCTCCAGAGCGTGTTCGACGGGCTCTGCAGCACGCTCCGGCTGGCGTCGGGGGCGAGGGCCACCGGCCGGCTCGCGGCGCTCGGCGTCTGCTGCAAGGCGCGCATGCGCGCGGCCCGCTCCGCGAGGGCGTCGCCCGCGCGCAACGCGGCGAGGTCGGGGTCGAGCGACAGGTGCTCGGCGTCCAGGAAGCCGGCGCCGATGGCCGCGTCGAGCGCGGCCATCGCCTCGGGCGCCTTGCCCTGCAGGGCGCAGGCGCAGGCCAGGTTGTACGACCAGAGCGCGTCGGAAGTGCCGAGCTCGAGGCCTTCGCGGCAGACGGACTCCATCTCGCGGTAGTCCTTGCGCTCGTGCGAGGCGTCCATCAGCGCCAGCAGCTGCAGGTGGCGGGCGTGCAGGCCCGGCAGGTCGAAAACGTCGGCGCCCGCCCAGCCGGGGCCGGCCGCAAAGAGGGCCGCCAGCGCGAGGAGCAGGCCGGCCAGGAAGTTCCGTCGGGAGGGGTTCATGGTTTGAGGGCCAGCGTTGAGGTGACGGCGGCGGGGAGCACGCCGTGCAGGCGGACGCGCTTCAGGCGCGAGGTGTCGCCCGCGACGATCTCCACGGCGCGCTTGGGAATGCCGAAGGTCTCCGCGAACAGCTCGACCAGCGCGGCGTTGGCCTTGCCGTCCACCGGCGGGGCCTGCAGACGCACGCGCAGCCACTCCGCCTCGGCGCCCGAGATCTCGGAGCGGTTGGCGCGGGGCGTGGCTTTGACGACCACCGTGCACCCGTCGTTTGTTGCGGTGAGCCAGCTCATGCGGAAAGACCCGTCACTTGAAGAAAGGGGAGTGGATGAGTTCGAAGAGGCCGCGGCAGATGCTGTTGTACATCAGGTCCACGACGAAAAAGAAGATCAGCGGGGTGAAGTCGAAGCCCATGCCGCCCAGGCCGCGGCGGGCGAAGCGCCCCAGCAGGAGCTCGACGCCCTCGTTGCAGATCACCAGCAGCCCGCGCGACTGGAAGACCGCGGCGCCGAGGTTGCAGAGGATCAGCACGAACAGGCCGCGCGTCAGCAGCATCAGTCCGTCGGCGAACGAGAGCGCGGCCAGCCAGGCGGTCTTCAGCAGCTGGAAGGTGAGCGGCCCCTCCAGGAACGGCGAGACCGCGACGGGCTTCGGCGCTTCGGTGGGCAGCCCGAGGACGCTGAGGACGCCGGTCCGCGCGAGCGCGAACGCCAGCAGGAGGTGCAAGGCCAGCAGGACCGGCGGCTGGGCGAGCTTCGGCAGCCACGAGAAGGGTCGCGCGAAAAAGGCCAGCGCCTCCGTGGCGCGCGTGACGCGGAACGGCGGCGTGATCAGCCAGACCAGCAGGTAGACGGTCCAGAGCCTGACGAGGAACACGGCCACGTGCAGCACGCTGAAGAGCAGCGTCGGGGTGACCTGCCCGGCGGCGGCTGCGGGGGCGAACTGGAAGTAGACGCCGATCCGGATGTTCCAGGGCACGTTGAGGCGCGCGAAGAGAATCGTCTTGAAGAGGATCACGAAGAGCATCACCACCAGCGCGGCAGCCTGCTCGGGCATGTACAGCACGGGGCGCAGGAACGCGAGGACCGAATCGGTGAATTTGACCGTGCCCGACAGGAAGGGGTTGAAATAGAACTCCTTGGCGGGCGCCGACCAGAGCCTGATCCAGAACAGCAGCAGAAGAAGGTTGAAAACGTAAATCAGATAATCCATAGGTCCTACCGTGATGAATGCGGGATAAGGATACGGGACAATCAAAGGATCATCAAGGCGGAAAAGGCGGCCAAAGAAGGTGAAGCACGGCTTTCTTTTGGCTCTCCGTGGAGAGATTTCTTGCCCGCGAATCTTCGCGAATCGGAGCCGTTCCTGATTTTATTCACGCTGATCGCTTAAAATCAGGAACGGCGTTTTCGGCAGAAGCCCACATCCGCCTCACACTGTGCGGCAGCGGCAGGCCTTTTTCAGCGATCAGCGTCTAGAAAAAGGGCTGCCGCTCCCCTTCGCGAGGATTCGCGGGAAAACCCTCCTCCTGTTCGCCGAGAGCCTCAAGATCGGCCACGTCTTTTGCGCGGCCGCAGGCTTGCTTGTTTCCCCGCCAAGACGACAAGCCGCAAAGGGGCTCTGGACGGCTTTGCGGGAGATCGATTCAGGCGTGATTCCTCACGGTCAAGAAAGTCTCGCTGCCATGGATTGACCTTCCTCCCGATAGCGCCGTCGTTCACCGCCACTCGGGCGGGATGCTCGATTAAACTCAATGGAGAAACATGGCCCATGCCATCAAAACGACAAAGCCCAAAGTGAAGGCTGAAGAGAGAATCAAGCCGATCAGGTACTGATTGTACAATCGTGCATCTAAGGCTCGCATCGTGCTAAAGGTCAGTCGCGTTTTTGGATCTTGTCCCCTTTTTGCTAACCGGGCTTGAAATTTGTCGAGGCACGCTTTGGGCCAAAGACCAACAAAAAAACCAGCCACAAAAAGAAGGCTCGCGGTAACGAGAAGCCATTGCTTGGTCATGTTTTATACCTGTTCATGTAAAAGATGCCGTTCTTATCCAATGCACGACAGGATCGCAAAGAATCCGAGACCGTTGACTATCATGCTGCCCCATTTGACTTCCTGCGGCTCTCGCGACGTGTAGGCAAGACGAATGGCGAATGGCACAAGAAGCAGTGCAGGGAAACATGCGAGCTGGCTTGTTTTCCAGATAATCCTCCCGTATTCGTAGTGCCATAGGCGAAGTAGATTGCCGAAAAGGGTGATGCAAAAAAAGATGCTTATCACGGTACAGACGTGAATATAGAATCGCTTTTGTCGTTCGTTAATCTCTATCTTTTTGCCGATGAACAGCAGCAGCCATGCCGCAAAGGCAATGAGTGCTATGCCATAGAAACCGGCAGCAAAAAGCCCCTTTATCCTGCGGAACGTGAATCCCAATTCTTGAACATAACGGCAGACGTCATACCCGAAGAGAAAAAGGTAGGCGGCTGGATAAGTCAGCGCCAATACCGATGCGACGGAAAAAGCGGACTGGACGGCTCTGCTGTTCTGAATGTTGAGCCGTCGAATCAGCAGCAGGCTGGGAATGATGACAAAGGCTGAACGCGCAAAAAGAAGGAATTCCTTGCCTAAACTCCATGTGTCAAACCAAGGTCCAACGACCAAGGCACGGTTGGGGTCAAAGACCTTAACCCCGTATAACACCCACAAGATCGGATGAAATAGATCTCCCCTCCAGTGTACAGGACAAGAGGAGTCATAAATGACAACAAGCAAGAGCATTAAAGCGGCAAGGGCTTTAAGATTATTTTTCAGTGGGTCGTTCATTGTTCGTTTCTTCTAGCGTCAGCGACCTCCGGCTCCCTGAGCCGAAGGCGAATGGGGTCCGGTGGGTGCCAGGTTGGAAACAGTCTCTCTCTTTTCATCCGGTTTGTCGAGGGGCGAGCGTGTGCCCATGAGTCCTGTATCTGTCCGGGATGTTAATCCTAATCGTAATCTTAATCTCGCCCGCCAAGATAGCGGATTACGATTAGGAGTACGATTACGATTAGGACTGAAACCGTCTTCACACGCGTCCCAATTTCACTTCCTGTCTTCCCGTTCCAACGTCAGCGACCAGGCAGAGGCGCGGGAGCGACGATTGCCTGGTTGTGTGCCGGGTATGCCCGGCCGCTTGTCGGGACGCTTCGCGAGCGTGCCAGATTTCAAAAGCGCGTCAAGCGTAACAAAAATCCGGAATGTATACAAAGGGCAAGTCCGACCCCAGGCAGGCAGCGCCGAGCCGACCGAAGGGAGACGGGCCGCAGCGCAGCCTTCGGAAAAGGCCTGCAGCGGCCGCACCGGGTGAGACGGGACATGGGCTTTTGCCGAAAACGCCGTTCCTGATTTTAAGCGATCAGCGTGAATAAAATCCGGAACGGCTCGGATTCGCGGAGATTCGCGGGTAAAAAATCTGTCCGCGCAAAAGGAAAAGCCGCACCCCGGCCCGGCGGGACCCTCAATCAAGGTTTGATTGCCGTTCCCGATATGATAGAATACAGCCATTCAAGCGGGCTGAGCACGGAACGCGTGCCGGGGAGGCGCGCAGGCCGCAGGGGCGTCAGTCTCAGGGTTTGGAAATGGAGTCGAGTATGGTTTCTGAGAAAACCGTGGCCTATTTCTCCATGGAAATCGCGCTGTCGCCGGATCAGCCGACCTACAGCGGAGGCTTGGGCATGCTCGCGGGGGACACGGTGCGGGCGGCCGCGGACCGGGCCCTGCCGATGGTCGCGATCACCCTGCTCTACCGCAAGGGGTATTTCTTCCAGCAGCTGGATGCGACGGGGTATCAGACCGAACAGCCGGTCCAGTGGGTGGTGGACGATTTCCTCAAGGAAGTCCCGCAGCGGGTGAGCGTCACAATCGAAACCCGGACCGTGTATATCCGCGCCTGGCAGTATGAGGTCGCCGGGGCCGACGGCGGCTCCGTGCCGGTCTTCCTGCTGGATACGGACCTGCCCGAGAACAGCGAGTGGGACCGCCACCTGACCGACTACCTGTACGGCGGGGACGCCTGGCTGCGCCTCTGCCAGGAGATCGTGCTCGGGATCGGCGGCGTGCGGCTGCTGCGCGCGCTGGGGGGGCTGGGCCTCGAGCGCTTCCACATGAACGAGGGCCACGCGGGACTGCTGACCTTGGAACTGCTCCACGAACTCGCGAAGAAGGCGGGGCGCTCGGAGTTTACCCGCGAGGACGTCGAAGCCGTGCGCCGGCTCTGCGTCTTCACCACGCACACGCCCGTGCCCGCCGGCCACGACAAGTACTCGATGGAGTTCGTGCGGCGCGCCTTGGGCTCGGGCGTCGATAAATTCGAGGCCATGAAGGATGTCTTCTGCTGCGAGGGGCTGCTCAACATGACCTATCTCGCGCTCAACCTCAGCCACTATGTGAATGGCGTCGCCAAGAAGCACGCCGCGGTCTCGCAGCTGATGTTCGAGCAGTACCGGATCGACGCGGTCACCAACGGCGTGCATCCGGCCACCTGGGCCAGCCCCTTTTTCCAGACGCTCTTCGACCGGCACATTCCCGGCTGGCGCGCCGACAGCTTCATGCTGCGCTATGCGCTCAGCATCCCGCCCCTGGAGGTGTGGGACGCGCACCAGCGCTCCAAGCGGAGGCTCGTCGAGCACGTCAACAAGCTGACCAACGCCGGGCTGGACGTGGACGACTTCACGATCGGCTTCGCGCGCCGCATGGCCACCTACAAGCGGGCCGACCTGCTGTTTCAGGACATCGAGCGGCTCAAGGCCATCGCCGCCAAGGCCGGCCCCTTCCAGATCGTCTTCGCGGGCAAGGCGCACCCGCAGGACGCGAAGGGCAAGGAACTGATCAAGCACATCTTCCAGGCGCGCGACGCGCTGCGCGGCCACGTCAAGGTGGCCTACCTGCCGAACTACGACTGGGACCAGGCGCGCCTGCTGGTGGCCGGCTCCGACGTCTGGCTGAACACTCCTCTGCCGCCCATGGAGGCCTCCGGCACCAGCGGCATGAAGGCCGCGGTGAACGGCGTGCCCAGCCTGAGCGTGCTGGACGGGTGGTGGATCGAGGGGTACATCGAAGACACCACCGGCTGGGTCATCGGCGAGCCCGCGGTGGCGGGCGCGCCGGGCGCGGGCTCGCCCGAGCGCGACGCCGCCTCGCTCTACGAGCGGCTGGAACAGGTGGTGATTCCCGCGTTCTACAAAGACCGGGGCCATTATCTGGACGTCATGCGCCACGCGATCGCCCTGAACGGGTCGTTCTTCAACACGCACCGCATGCTGCTGCAGTATGTGCTCAAGGCCTACTTCTGCTGAGGCGGTGAAACGGGTTGACGGGCGCACCTGCGCCGCGCTACGCTAACCCGGCAATGAAGACGCTTGTTCCTTTTCTGGCGGTCGGGGCCGGCGGATTCGCCGGCTCGGTCTTGCGCTATGCGCTCAGCCTGCTCGGCCAGCGCCTGTCGATCGCGTTTCCGCACGGGACCCTCTGGTCGAACCTCTTGGGCTGCCTCGTGATCGGCGCGCTGACGGCCCTGGCCGCGAAAACGGAGACGCTCTCGCCGGCGATGCGGCTGCTGCTCGCGACCGGCTTCTGCGGCGGGTTCACGACCCTGTCGTCCTTCATCTACGAGATGTTCAAGTTCGCGCAGGCCTCGCAGTACCTCTACGCGTCGGGCTATTTTCTGGTCACGTTCCTCGGGTGCGCGTCGGCCTTCTGTTTGGGCCTGTATGCGGTCGGGCTCTGGGCGAAAGGATAGGTGGGGTATGGGCCTTGCGGGCGAAGCGAAGCTGCTCCGGATTTTCATCGGCGAGTCCGACAAGGTCGGGCATCAGCCGCTCGGCGAGGTGATCGTCCGCGAGGCCCAGGCGGCCGGTCTCGCGGGGGCCACGGCCTGGCGCGGCGTGCTGGGCTACGGCTCCGGCAGCCGCATCCGGACCGACAAGATCCTCGACCTCTCTTCGGACCTGCCCGTCGTCATCGAGATCACGGACGACGAGGAGAAGATCAACGCGTTTCTGCCGGCTCTCGACCGGCTGTTCGAGGCGTCCGCCTGCGGCGGGCTCGTGACGCTCGAGAAGGTGCAGGTCATCCGCTACCGCGCCGGCAAAAAGTAAAGGCGCGGCCGGGTGTGTTTTCCGGCCGCGCCGTGCGCGTGCGGCGCGCTTTTTAAGGCGCCACGCTCTGCAGGAGCTTCAGCTCGAGCACGTGGGCGGCCTGGTTCGCGCTGTTTTTGAGCACGGTCAGGCGCGCGTAGCGCAGGCTCGTTTCGGGGAAGGTCAGGCGCAGGCCCTCGGCGGTCGCCGGTTTCGGCGCGTCCGCGTTGCCGGCGAGCGCCTTCCACGTCTGGCCGTCCTCGGAGCCCTCCAGCGTGAAGGTGTAGGTGCGGCCGTCGCTGTGGTAGAAGGTGACGTGTGCGGCGCTGACGGCCTTGCGCTCGCCCAGATCGAGCACGGCGGCGGCGGGCGTCTTGGCGGCGTGCCAGGCTTTGTCGAGCGTGCCGTCCGTGAGGTTGGCCGGCACGTGGTTGCCTTCGGCCGGCACGTCCGCGGCGACGGGCTTGCCCTGCGCGACGTTGACCTCCTCTTTGAAAAGCGCGTCCAGGGCTTGCTTGTTGGCCTCGTTGCCGGGCTGCGTGCGGAGCGTCCGCCAGACGGCCAGCAGCGCTTTCTTGTCCGCTCCGTCCGCGTTCAGCTTTTTCGCCGCGCCGCGCGCCGCGAGGGTCTGGCGCTTGGCGTCGGGCGCGCAGACGGCGAGGCGCATGAGCGCGGGGGCCGAGGCGGCGTCGCTCCAGTCGGCGAGGGCGCGCACCGCGGCCGTGGACACGTCGGCGGAGGCCGAGTCGGCGGCCGCTTCAACCGCCTTCAGCAGGCCCGCGCCGCCGAGGCGGGCGGCGGTCTCCAGCGCGATCGTCTTCTGGGCGTCCGGGGCGCTCTGGAGGGCTTTGCCCAGGGCGGCCGCATAGGCGCCGGAGGCGTCGCGGCGGGCGGCGGCCGCGAAGGCGTTCTGCGCTTCAGGCGTGACGCGCCCGGCGGAGGCGAGCGTCTTGGCGAGCAGCGCGTCGGCCTGGCCGGGGCCGGCGATTTCGCGCAGCAGGCGGAAGCCGGCGATCACGGCCTCCTCGTCCTGCGAGTCGAGCGCGGCGAGGCCGAGGGGCGCGGCTTCGGCGAGGCGCCGCTCCTTGATGACTTCCAGGGCGACTTTCTTGCCGGTGTCGCTGAAGGTGTCGTAGGGCTTGGTCAGGGCGCTCTTGATCAGCGCGGTTTTGAGCTGGCGCACGCCGTCGCGGGCGAGCGTCTGGCGGGCGGCGGGCAGGCTCTTGAGCAGGGCGGGGACCTGAGCTGCGAAGGCGGCGGGGTCGAGGCGGATCAGGGCGCGCTGGGCCGCTGCGGCGACGGTGTCGTCGGGGTCCGCGAGGCAGGCGGCCACGGCGTCGCAGGCGCGCGCGTCGCCGCGCTCGCCGAGCATGTCGAGCAGCATGGCCTTGCGGGCGGGGTCTTGCGCGGTGGCGAGCTTCGCGGACCAGAGGGCGGTCTCGGGCTTGCCTCCGGCGCTGCGGGCCCAGGCGAGCGCCACGCCGGCCTGGGCGGCGTCCGCGCCGTCGGCGAGCTGGAGCAGCCGCGGGGTGAGCGCCTTCGCGGGCAGCGCGGCGAGCTCCGCGTTCAGCGCGGCGCAGGGCGTCGGTTTGACGGGCGCGGCCTTGGAGCTGCGGTCGTCGGTGACCGCCTGGACGGTCATGGCGGCGAGGGCGGCGACTCCGGGCTTGTCGGAGGACTCGAAGGCCTTGAGCGCGGGCGCCTGTTCGGGCAGGCCGCACCAGCGCAGCTGGTTGAGGAAGACGCAGGCGACGTCGGCCGCCTCGGCGCGCTGGGCCGCCGCGAGCAGCACGCCGGCGTAGGCCTTGCGCGCTTGGGCGCCCGCGGGCTGCATCACGTACTGCGTGAGCGCGGCGATGCGGGTGCTGGCCACGGGGTCGGAGGCGCCGTCGGTCTTGATTTCGGCGAAGAGTTTTTCCAGCGCGGGCGCGCCCTGTTTGAGCGTGTCGGCCAGGGAGGCGTCGGTGATGGAGGCGAGGGCCTCCTTGTTTTTGTCGGCCCACTGGGCGGCGGTCTCCTGGGCGGAGGCGCCGGCGGCGAGCAGGACGGTCAGGAGGCAGGTGAAGAGGCTGGTTGTGTGTCTCATGGGTTCATTCTCAAGGGGTGTTCGCGAGTCGCGGGTCGGTTGTCGCGGGTCGGGGTGTTCACATGGCCCACGGGGCGCGCATCTGCTGGTAGATGAAGCGGTCGGCCGCGGGATCGTTGACGGCGCAGAGTTTTTCCGGGTCGAAGCGGAAGCCGCGGCCCAGGCGCATGGCGACGATGCCGAGGTTGACGATCGTGGCCGAGCGGAAGCCGTTCTGCTCGTTGAGCGCGAAGGTGCGGCGCAGCTTGACGGACTCCACGAAGTCGGTCTGCTGCGGCGCGGGCTCGGGCAGCTCCGCCACGACGCTCTCCAGGTTGGGGATGTCGGACTTCAGCTTGGGCCACACTTTGCCTTTGGGCCCTTCGAGGAACGGGGCACCCTGGAGCGAGTCGTTGCCGTCGAGCACGATCTGGCAGCCGTCGGCATAGGTGTAGGTGATGCGGCGGAAGGATCCGACCGCGTCGGGGTGCTGGGGCGGGGCGTCGATCTCGACTTTGACCGGGCTGGTGGTGTCCTTCTCCATCAGGTACTGGACGGGGTCGAGGTAGTGCTGGCCCATGTCGCCGAGGCCGCCGCCGTCGTAGTCCCAGTAGCCGCGGAAGGTGCCGTGGGTGCGGTGGGGGTGGTAGGGCTTGTAGGGCGCGGGGCCGAGCCAGAGGTCGTAGTCGAAGGTCTCGGGGACCGGCTCGGGCTTGAGGTTGGTCATCCCGCTCCAGCCGAACTTCAGGGAGAAGCCGGTGACGCTGCCCACCACGGCCTTGACGGGCCAGCCGAGGAGGCGGTTCTCCATGATCTTCTTGAGGGGCTTGACCTCGGTGCCGAAACCGTAGAAGCCGCTCTGGAAGCGGAACCAGGTGTTGAGGCGGAAGATGCGGCCGTTGGCCTTGACCGCCTCCATGACGCGGCGGCCCTCGCCGATGGTGCGGGTCATGGGCTTCTCGCACCAGATGTCCTTGCCGGCCTGGGCCGCCAGGACCGACATCAGGCCGTGCCAGTGCGGCGGGGTGCAGATGTGGACGATGTCGACGTCCGGCCGGGCCAGGATCTCGCGGAAGTCGCGGCAGGTGAAAATTTTGCCGTAGCCGTTCTTCTCGGCCTGGACGACGCCTTCCTGGACGCGTTTGGCGTCCGGGTCGCAGAGGGCCACGAGGCGGGTGGCTTTGTAGCCGAGGTGGTTGCCCGAGCGGGCGATGCCGCCGAAGCCCAGCAGGGCGCGGGTGAGCTGGTTGCTGGGGGCGGTCTCAGACCTCAGAACGTGCGCGGGAACGATGGTGAATGCCGCCAGGGCCCCGGCCCTTTTGAGAAATGCGCGGCGCTGCATAGATGAACTCATGGTCCTCCCCAATGGATATGACCGGGCTTTGCCCGGATGATACGCCAAACTTTGACTGACTCTGTTAAAATAGCGGTTTTGGAGAGGGGACGCAAGCGCGGGTTTTTGAGGGTTTGTACATTGACAGCCTTTGCCATATAAGGTAATATCCGGCATCTTTTTTGAAATAGAAAGGGTGGGGGATGCCCCGCTCTTTTTTGTTGGTGGAACTCTGAAGCGGAAGGCGGTACGGCGATGAACAACGAATTGCTATCGATTATCAGTTACTTGGAGCGTGATCGCGGGGTCAACCGGGAGATCATCATCCAGGCGATCGAGTCGGCGATTCAGCAAGCCGCCCGCAAGAGCCTCGAAGTGTCCAACGACCTGCGCGTTGAAATCGACCGTAAATCTTTGGAGATCAAGGCTTTCGATACCGTGGTCGTCTCCGACGAGGACACCGGCCTGGGCTTTCTTTCGCTGCGCAAAGCGCGCGCGGTCAAGCCGGACATCCGCCAGGGCGACACCTTGGAGATCGAGATCCCGCCGGCCAAGCTGGGCCGCATCGCCGCGTCGACGGCGCGCCAGATGATTCTGCAGAAGATCCGCGAGGCCGAGCGCAAGAACGTGTATGACGAGTACAAGGACCGCATCGGCGACATCGTCAGCGGCTCGATCCGGCAGATTTCGCACCGCGACCTGATCGTCGACCTCGGCAAGACCGAGGCGGTCCTGCCGGCCAAGGAGCGCATCCCGACCGAGGAGTACAACGTGGGCGACCGCATCCGCGCGTACGTCTACCGCGTGCAGGCGGCCGCCAACGGCCCGGCCGTGGTGCTCTCGCGCGCCTGCCCCGAGTTCGTGAAGACCCTATTCCGCCTCGAGGTCTCGGAGATCGCCGACGGCATCGTGGAGGTGATGGGCGTGGCGCGCGATCCGGGCTTCCGCTCCAAGATCGCGGTCAAGACGCTCGACGAGAAGGTCGACCCCGTGGGCGCCTGCGTGGGCCTGCGCGGCGTGCGCGTGCGCAACATCGTGCGCGAGCTGAACGGCGAGAAGATCGACATCGTTCGCTGGAGCGACGACATCAAGCAGTATGTGGCGCAGGCGCTGGCGCCCGCCCGCCTCGAAGGCGTGGCGGTCGACCCGCTCGAGCAGCGGACCGTGCACGTCACGGTCGCGCCGGACCAGCTCTCGCTGGCGATCGGCAAGCGCGGCCAGAACGTCCGCCTGACGTCCAAGCTCACGGGCTGGCGCGTGGACATCCAGAAGAGCGGCGAAGAGGTGTCCTTCGAGGCGCAGCGCGAGTCGGCGATCGAGGAGTTGGCGGAGGTCTTGGACCTCAGCGAGGAAACCGCTTCCACGTTGGTTGCGAACGGCTTCCTGACGACAGACGGCATCATTGAGGCGGAGATCCCCTATTTGCAGGAGGTCACCGGACTCGATGAAGAGACCGTGCGGAAAATCTGGGTGGCGGCCCAGGCGGCGAGCGGCGTGACGGAAGAAGCGGGAGAGTAAGAGAAGCACTATGAGAGTATGTGAACTGGCGAAGAAAATGCACACCTCCAGCATGGAGGTCCTTAAGCAGGCGGACGCGTTAGACATCGAAGCCTATTCGCCGCTGTCGCAGCTTGACGCGGCGGACGCCTCGCGTCTTCAGGATCATTTCGGCAAGCGTTCGGCGGCCGACATCGAACGCGAAACCGCCGAGCGCGCCGCGCGCAGCGCGGAGAAGCAGACCACCGAGCTGACGCGCCGCGCCGCCCAGGACAAGGCCGACCGCGCCGTGCTGGAGGCCAACCGCGCCCGCGCGCTGGAGATGGATGCGCTCGCCAAGGGCAAGACGCCGCCGGCTGCGGCCGAGGCTCCGGCCGAGCCCGTGGCTCCGGCCGCCCCGGCGCCTGTGGCCGCCGCGCCGGTCGCGGCGGCGCCCGCCGCCGTGCCGCCTCCGGCCGACGCGCCCGTGGCCGCAGCGTCCGCCGCAGCGCCTGCCGCTCCCGCGGCGCCCGCCGCGTCTCCCGCGGCCGCCCAGCCGGCGGCTGAGGCCGCCGCCGCGCACGCCGCGGCCGCGCATGCCGCCAAGGGCCCGCAGAAGCCCAAACCCGCGCGCTACGTCGTGGAAGAGGAGCTGGAGCCGGAGGAGCAGATCGCCGCCGCGTTCATCGAGCGCATCGCCAAGGACACGCCGCGCGAGCAGCCCAAGCCTGCGCGCGTCCTGGGACAGAAGGGCACGCGCGACAAAGAGGTCGCCCGTCCGCCGCAGCGCGGCGCGTTCCCGCAGCAGGCGGCCCGCCCGGGCATGCCGCAGCGCCCCGGCCAGCAGGGTTGGCAGCGGCCCCAGCCGCCCCCGCCCCAGCAAGAGCAGTCGATCGCGCCGGACCGCATCATCACGCTGCGCGGCGCGGTGGTCGTGAAGGATCTGGCCGAGCACTTGGGCCTCCGCCCGAACCGGCTGATCGCCGACCTGATGCAGCTCAACATCCTCGCGTCGATCAATCAGCGCGTGGAGATCGATGTGGCGCAGAAGATCGCCGACAAGTACGGGTTCAAAATCGAGATCGAGCGCCAGAAGCGCTCGACCGAGCGCAAGCCCGTGCTCCGCAGCGAAGACGCCGACGACGCGATCCCGGAAGACAAGCCGGAAGAGATGGTGCCGCGTCCGCCGGTCATCACCTTCCTCGGCCACGTCGACCACGGCAAAACCTCGCTGATGGACCGGATCCGCAACACGCGCGTCGCTTCGGGCGAGGCCGGCGGCATCACCCAGCACATCGGCGCCTACACGGTCGAAGTCAACGGCCGCAAGATCACCTTCCTCGACACGCCCGGCCACGCCGCCTTCTCGGCGATGCGCGCCCGCGGCGCGAGCCTCACCGACATCGCCGTGATCATCATCGCCGCGGACGACGGCATCATGCCGCAGACGCGCGAGGCGATCAAGCACGCGCGCCAGGCCGGTGTGCAGATCATGGTGGCCATCAACAAGTGCGACCTGCCCACGGCCAAGCCCGACCGCGTGCGCCAGATGCTGCAGGGCGAGGGCTTGACCCCGGAAGAGTGGGGCGGCGACGTGATCTGCGCCGAAGTCTCCGCGATGACCGGCAAGGGCGTCGACCACCTGCTCGAAATGATCCTGCTGCAGGCCGACATCTTGGAGCTGACGGCCAACCCGAGCCGCCGCGCCGACGGCTATGTGGTGGAAGCCCAGCTCGAACAGGGCCTGGGCCCGACCGCCACCCTGCTGGTGACCGGCGGCACGCTCAACATCGGCGACATCATCCTGTGCGGCGAGTACTTCGGCCGCATCCGCGGCCTGATCGACGACCGCGGCCGCCGCGTCAAGTCGGCGACCCCCGCCACGGCGGTGAAGTGCATGGGCCTCTCGGGCGTGCCCGAGGCCGGCGCCGCGTTCCGCGTGATGCTGAACGAGAAGCGCGCCCGCGACCTGGCGGAGAAGACCGCCGAGGAACGCAAGCAGGTCGAGCTCGTGAGCGCCAAGGCGACCTCGCTCGACGCGCTGATGAGCCAGATGAAGGACAACCAGCGCCGCGAGCTGGCCGTGATCGTCAAGGCCGACACGCAGGGCTCCTCCGAGGCCATCTGCGAGGCGCTGCGCGAGATCAAGAGCGAGAAGGTCACGCTCAACATCATCTCCGAGGCGATCGGCAACATCTCCGCGACGGACGTCAACAAGGCGGCGGCGGGCCAGGCCCTGCTGATCGGCTTCAGCGTCGGCTGCGAGACGGGCGTGCAGCAGCTCGCGCGTCACGACGGCGTGCGCATCAGCACCTTCCGCATCATTTACGAGTTGATCGACTTCATCAAGCAGCGCATGCTCGACCTGCTGCCGCCGGAGTACAAAGAGGTCGTCAAGGGCCACGCGGAGATCCGCGCCATCTTCGACATCGGCAAAACCGGCCGCGTGGCGGGCTGCCAGATGCTCGACGGCTCGATCCGCGCCGACGCGAGATACCGCATCTTCCGCAAGAAGGACAAGATCTGGGACGGCAAGGTCTCGGCTCTCAAGCACTTCCAGAGCGAGGTTTCGGAAGTCACCGGCTCGCAGGAGTGCGGCATCCTCTTCAATGGGTACGAGGAGTTCCAGGTGGGCGACACCATCGAGTGCTACGTGCTCGAAGAGCTGCCGCGCAGCCTGTAATCAGTGAGAGGTCCAGTCCGGGCGCCGGCCCGGATGCTGCGGGGGCTTGGCCGGTTTTTCCGGCGGCCCCCGGCATCTGTTTTCCGGCGGCCCGTCATCCAACCTACGGGGAGGCATCATGTCCATTGACCGTCTGGAGCGCGTGAACGCGCTGCTGCGCCGCGAAATCGGCGAAGCGCTCTACAAAGTTTTCGCCGGCGACCCCATCAATCTGGGCGCCCTCACCATCACGCAGGTGCAGACCGCCCGCAACCTCAGGACCGCCATCGTCTCGGTCTCCGTCTACGGCCACGACGAGGAACGCGGCGCCATCCTGCGCAAGCTCGCCAACAAGGCGAAGGAGCTGCAGGCGCTGATCAACCGCGACTTGACCCTGAAGTATACGCCGCGCCTGCGCTTCGAGCTGGACGGCTCCGTGGCGAAGGGCGACCACATCCTCGACGTGCTCAGCCACCTCGATGTGCCCGCCGACGCGGAGGACGCCCCGCCGCCCGCTCCGGATGGAACCGAAGAATAAGAGGGAGTCCGCCCGATGGCATCGTTCTCGCAGACATCTTCCCCCTGGGGGCTCTTCGACGGCGTCCTGCTGGTCGACAAGCCGGTCGGTCCCACCTCGCACGACATCGTCCACCAGATCCGGCGGACCTTCCGCATCGAGAAGGTCGGGCACGGCGGGACGCTTGACCCCAACGCGACCGGCCTGCTCCTGATCCTGCTCGGCAAGGGCACCAAGCTTTCGGACCAGCTGATGGGCAGCGACAAGGCCTACACCGGCGTGATGCGGCTGGGCCGCACGACCAGCTCGCAGGACTGCGACGGCGAAACGCTGGAAGAGAAGCCGTGGGAAGCGGTGACGCGCGAGCAGGTCGAGGCCCAGATGGCCGCGCTCGAAGGCGACATCTTCCAGACCCCGCCCATGGTCTCCGCCATCAAGGTCGAGGGCGTGCCGCTCTACAAGCTGGCGCGCAAGGGCCAGGAGGTAGAGCGCAAGCCGCGCTTCGTCCACATCTACAAGCTCGCCCTGACGGAGTGGGCCCCGCCGCTCGTGACCTTCGACGTGCTCTGCACCAAAGGCACCTACGTGCGCACGCTGGCGCACGACATGGGCCAGGCGCTCGGCTGCGGGGCCTGCCTCGACGCCCTGCGCCGCACGCGCTCCGGCGCGTTCGATGTCAAGGACGCCTTGCCGTTCGAGGAGGTCCTGAGGCTCACGCCCGACCAGCTCGCCGCGCGCGTGCTGCCGGTCAGCCGCCTGATGGGGAGTGCCCGGTGATGAAGGTCCTGACGCAGCCCGTCCAGTTCCGGAAAATACCCGGCCCGGTCGTCCTGGCCGCCGGCTTTTTCGACGGGGTGCACAAGGGCCATCAGCTCGTCCTCACCAGCACGATCGAGCGGGCGAGGGAGGTCGGCGGCCAGGCGTGGGTGCTGACCTTCGACCGCCATCCGCTGGCCGTGCTCGCGCCCTCCAAGTGTCCGCCGCTGCTCTGCACGCTCGAAGAGCGCCTGCGCCTCTTGGAGCAGTCGGGCGTCGACGGCGTGCTGGTGCTGGAGTTCTCGCGCCAGCTGGCCGTCCAGGAGCCCGAGACGTTCATCCGCTGGCTCTGCGGCAAGCCGCGCTCGGAAGAGGAGCCCGCCGCGCGCCCCGCGGCGAGCGCCCAGCTGAGCGAGATCCGCTGCGGCGACAACTGGCGCTTCGGACGCCGCGCGTCCGGCACGCCGGAGCTGCTGGCGCAGTTCGGCCAGCTCTACGGGTTCCGCGTGGTCATCGTGCCGTATGCCCAGTACCAGGGCCTCGAGATCTCCAGCACCCGTATCCGGTACGCGGTCCGCGAAGGGCGGCTCGACGATGCCGCCGCCATGCTGGGCCGACCCTACTCCGTGCGCGACGTCGTGGTGCGCGGCCGAGGGGTGGGCCAGTCCCTCTGCGTGGCCACCGCCAACGTGGAGCCGCGCACCGAGGTGCTGCCCCCCAACGGCGTGTATGCCGTCCGCGTGGCGGTCGACGGCGCGACCTACAAAGGCGTCTCCAACCTCGGCGTCCATCCCACCTTCGACGAGGTCCGCCCCGAGCACGCCGTGCTCGAAACCCACCTGCTGGCCTTCGACGGCGACCTGTACGGCAAAACCATCGAGGTCTTCTTCCTCGCGCGCCTGCGCGACGAACTCGTCTTCGACTCGCCCGATTCGCTGCTCCGCCAGATCGCCGAAGACGTGCGCCACGCCCACCGTTATTTCTGAGTCGCGGGTTGACGGGGCCTCCCGGTTTTTGCTATTTTATCTCTTCACTTTTGACCTGAGCGGTAACGCCTGCGCCGGGAACGAACCGGGCGAGCGGGCGGCCGAGGGTCCTGAGAGGGGGTGACAAGCGTGATTCAACTCCGATTGAAGAAGGGCGAGTCGGTCGAGCGTGCGCTCAAGCGCCTGAAGAAGATCATGGACAAGGAAGGGTTGCTGAAGCAGCTCCGTAATAACCGTTATTACGAGAAACCTTGCGAGAAGGCTCGCCGTAAGTCGGCACGCGCCCGTATTCGTAACAACTCCCGCCGCGGCATGCGCGAGATGATGTAAGAATACGTGATCCTGTTGAAAAAGGGCCCTCCGGATGACCGGGGGGCCTTTTTTATTCTCTTTTTACCTTGAAGGCCTGATGAAAAGAGGAATATAGTTACATATATCTTGGACGCTTTCCTTTGCCTTGCCGTGTGGTTTATGCCCGGCGGGATATCTGAAAAGGAGGGGCCGATGCGAATACGCCGTGCTGACGGATTGTCCGTGTGCCTGCGGATCGGAGCCGCGACGGGGGCCCTGTGGGCGGGCTGCGCCGCGCCGCTGACCGCCCGCGCCCTGCCTGCGCCTGCCGCCGGCCCCGCGACGGACGTGACCCCGCACGCCTTCACCGCGACCTGGTCGGCCGTCGCCGGCGCATCGGAGTACCGGCTCGACGTCTACCGCTACGTCGGCGTCCCGCCCACCCGCGTCAGCGAGGGCTTCGACGCCTGTCCCGCACTCCCCCCGGAGGGCTGGACCCTCGCCAACAGCGGCGGCGTCTATACCGGCAGCGGCAGCTACGGGGCCGCCGCGCCCGCCGTCAAACTGGAGGCCGACGGCCACGCCGTCGTCACGCCGGCTTTTCCCGCGCCGGTGACGAACCTCGCGTTCTGGTGCAAGGGTTTCGGGGTGAGCAACTCGTTCCTGTCGGTCGAGGCCTCCGACGGCGCGTCCTGGACGACGCTCGAGGTCGTGCCCGCCACGAACGCCGCCTTGGCCAAGGTCTACCCGCTGGCGTTCTCGTCGGGGTATTCGCGGTTCCGGCTGACCTACGACAAGGGCGTCGGCAACCTCGCGGTCGACGATGTGGCGGTGGCGTACGGCGACGCCGCCAAGACCTATGTCCTGTCCAACGCCGCAGTCGGCGCGGTCACGTCGCACGCGGTGTCAGCCCCCAACCCGGGCCTCTACTTCTATGTGGTCAGGGCTTCGGATGGCACGGCGCTCTCCGACGACTCGAACGAGGTCCGTGTCGATACCGAGGCCAGGCCCCAGCCCCCGCGGATCGGGCCGCTGGCCCCGCAGCCGGTGCGGGTCGGGGCGTCGTTGAGCCTGCCGCTGCAGATCGAGGCGACCGACGGCGACCCCGTGACCGCCACCAACGCGGTCGCCTCGGAGGGCGTGTCAGGGACCTGGGGCTTGGCGGCTGGCGTCTTCAGCTACGCGCCGGCCGCGGCCGACGTGGGCGAGAAGTACTTCGCGTTCACGGCCAGCGACAAGGACGGCGCGTGCGACGCCGTGGCCGTCACAGTGACGGTGCGGCGCGCCCAGCTCGCCGCCGTGCGCCTGGCGGCGCCGTCCGGCACCTATGAGCAAGCGTTCGACGCCCTGTCCACAAACGGAAGCGAGAATGTCTGGGATGATGCGGCCTTTCCCTTGGAGGCCTGGTACGCCTGCACGAGCGCGGTGCCCGCCGCGACCTACCGGGCGGGCAACGGCAGCGTCGCGAACCGCGGGCTGTACGCGTTTGGCGCGGCCGGGTGCGCGGACCGGTCGCTCGGGTCGCTGGCGGCGGCCGGCAGCGCCTGCCTCTTCGGCGTGGCCTTCACGAACGCGTCGGAGGCGGCCATCACCAACCTCGGCGTCTCCTTCACGGCCGAGCAGTGGCGTGTGGGCGCCAGCGCGCAGACGAACCGTCTGGTAGTCGACTACTGCGTGACCAACGCCGTGATTCCCCTGCACCAGGGCGTTTGGCGGCGCCTCGGCGCGCTCTGCTTTGCGAGCCCGTTGGTCACGAACGGCGTCCAGACCTCCGGCGCCTGTTACGCGGCGCAGGCGCGCGCCGCCGCGATCTCCCGTCCGGTCGCGCCCGGCGACGTGGTGCTGGTGCGCTGGAGCGACCTCGACGACGCCGGCAACGACCACGCGTTCGGCATCGACGACCTGCGCGTCACCTGGTCGGCCGGAGGCCCTCTGCCGCTGGCCGCCGCGGTGGGCGCCGCCGGACTCCGCGAGACGTTTGACGAGACGGGACCGGACGCCGCAGGCGAGCTGCCGCACGCCTGGCGCGCGGAGACAAGGGACGACGCCGCACGCGTGACCGGCTCCTACGCGGCTGCGGCCACGCGCGTCACGCACGCCGGCGGGGACGAGGGAATCGCGGCGCCAGGCAGCTGTGCGTTCTCGGCCGGAGGGGCCGACGACGTGGCGATCGGCGGGCTGGTCTCCACGGGTGTGGCGAAGAGCGTCTCCCTCCTGGTGCGGCTGAGCAATGCGTCGGGCCGTCCGGTCCGCCGGTGGGCCGTGCGGTATGCCGTCGAGAAATACCGCAACGGGCTCTGCGGCTGCGCCGTGCGGTTGCTGGCGTCGGCCGATGGCGCGGCCTGGTCTGAGGTCGGGCCGGCGACGCTCTTCGCGGCCGATTCCGATACGGCGGCGAGTCCGGCCGTCAGCGTTGCAGAGGAGCGGCCGGTGACGTTCCCGGCGCCGGTTCCGTGCGGCGGCGAATTCTATCTGGCCTGGCAGATCGCTGCGGCCGAGGGCGGCGCCGTGGCCGAGGGTCAGGCGCTCGGCGTGGACGAGATCGAGATCCTGCCGGTTTTCGGCGACACCTGCGTGCTGACGCTGCGCTGATCCGCCCGCAGGGAGGCGTCAGGCCCGGCTGGCGGCCCGGTAGTGCGCCGGAGCGACGCCCAGCGAGCGCTTGAACTGCCTCGAGAAATGGTAAATACAGTCGTAGCCGACCTGCTCGGCGATGGCGCTGACGGGCAGGGCGCTATCGGTCAGGAGGCGGGCCGCGCGCGCCATGCGGGCTTCGAGCTGGTACTGCTTGGGCGAGAGCCCGGTGGCCTGTTTGAACAGGACGCGCAGGCGCGGCGCGCTGAGGCCCGCCTGGTCGGAGGCCGCGGCGACGGAGAGGGGCGCCTTCTGGTCGGTGACCAGGTACTGGCGCATGCGTTCGACGACCGCGAAGTGCTGGGCCTGGGCGCTGTGGCTCTGCCAGAGCGTGAGCACGTGGGCGAAGATGCGGTGGGCGCAGGCGGAGAGCTCCTGCTCGAGACCGAACGCCTCCAGACGGGAGAGGTCCTGCAGGTCCTGGAAAAGCCGCGACAGATGGGGCGCGGCCTCGAACGTTTTGAGCGGCGCCTCGGGCGTGATCCCGGCCTGCTGGATCAGGGGCAGGGCAAAGGACGCATCGACCTCGACCCACTGGTTGTTCCACCCCGTTCTCGCGTCCGGTCCGTAGGCGTGCCGGATGTGCGGAAACACGAACAAGACCGTGTTGCGCGGGACCGGAAGCTCGCCGCTCGGCTGAGAGCGGAAGCGCCCCTTGCCGCTGACCACATGCACCAGCGTGAGGGTCGGCAGCACGCGGCCGCTCTCCCAGGAGAACAGGTGGTCCGCCGGATGCGTGCCGCTCGGGAACTTCGCGTAGGGCGCGTAGGTGTTGTAGCCCAGCGAGCGGATGCGGAACGGCCAGCCGTGCATCACCGGGGTGTCCTGAAAATAGCGCGAATAGAAGGAGGGCTTGGACATGGAATAAAAAGGCAATCGAAAATGGTAAACCAATAAGTTTTTATGATATTCCTTTCCGCGCGTCAATAGCCGATACTGAGATCCCGTGAAAAAACGCTGCGTGAAACCGCCGCAAGCAAAGGAGACGTCCGCATGATCCGCACCGCCGCCGCCCTGTTCGTCGCTCTCTGTCTGGCCAAAGTGCCGGCCGCAAAGGCCGAGGCGCCCAACGCCGCGACCACCGGAGCGCCGGACCGCCGTCCGTTGGTCGGGGCGATCCGCTGGGACGCTTGGTACGGGGAGCTGCCGGAGACGGCCAAGCCGCCCGCGTCGGTGCCGTACGCGGGCTTCGACGCCACCCGCAACCGGCTGGTGAGCCAGGACCCCGGCAAAGAGACGTGTCGCTCGCTTGCGGCCGAGCCGTGGCGTTACCGCTGGCCATTTTTCACGACGCTCGGGGCGGACGGGAGGGCCATCGCCTTCAACGACAACCGCTCCGAGGTGCTGGAAAAAGAAATTGAATACGCGGTGCGTGGAGGCTTGGATTACTGGGCGTTCACCGCCTATCCCCAGAACTGCCCGCTGAGCTACACGCTCGAGACCTTTCTGGCCTGCCGCAACCGCGACGCCCTGCGGTTCTGTCTCTTTCTGCCGCTGTGGCCCGCCTATGGACGCATTCCCGACGAAGCCTCTGAGCAGGCTTATTGGGAACACCTGCAGCGCATGGTCCTTCAGCCGAACTACCTCAAGGTCCAGGGCGGACGCCCCGTGCTGTACGTCGGGTTCTGCAACGACGCGTTGGCCAAAAAGGTGCTGGAGGGGCCTTGGACACCGTTTACGAATGCGCTCGCGGCGGCTGGCATGGGCAAGCCGTATCTGGTCTTCTGCGAGGGCGGCGCCAAGGCCGCCAAGCGCTACTGCGACCTGTTCGGCGGCGAGGCGCTGAGCGCGTATGCGACCTCCAGCGGCAAAGCCAAAGCCGCGCCGTATGCCGAGCTGGCGGCGCATGCCGAGCGCTTCTGGGAGCAGTGCGAGGCGACGGGGACGCCGGCTGTGCCGCTGTGCATGACGGGCTGGGACCGGCGGACGCGCGTGCTGAATCCGGTGTCGTGGGAGTCATTCCAGCTGGAGAAAGACGCCGACCAGTACTATTACGAGCGCGGAACTCCGGAGGAGCTGGCCGCGCACATCGGGCGAGGCGTCTCGTGGTATCGCAAGCATCCCGGCAAAAACGGGACGGAACTGGTACTGATCTACGCGTGGAACGAATTCGACGAGGGCGGCTGGTTGGTGCCGGCGCTGCCGCCGCCGGACGGGGAGGGGACGGCGCGCCTCGACGCGCTGCGCAAGGTGCTGAGGCCAGAACGCTGAACGTTGAACGCAGAAGTCAAAGAGGATCACTTATGATGCGGACAATCAGGAAGGGCGATGAGATGAACGACTGCGAAGGTGCCTTGGCAATGGAGGTCGAGGCTGTGCTGAGCCGTCCACAATCCGAAGCGAAGAGGCTGATCATAACGCCCTTCAGGGCCCTGGGTTTGGTGATGGCCTATACGATCTTGGCCTGGTGCGCGGCCAGCGCGGCGGAGTCGCGGTGTCCGCTGATCCCGATGGGCGCCATCACGGGCAAGCCGGACGAGGCGAAGATCCGTCAAACGCTAGAGGCCTTCCGGGCGGTGGGCATCGACCAGTATCTGATCTACGCGCGCAGCGGCTTGGAATACGAGTACATGGGCGAGGAGTGGCTCAGGATGTGCGAGCAGTTCGCCCGCCACGCCCAGCGCCTGAACATGGCGCTCTGGCTGTACGACGAATATAACTGGCCGAGCGGCTCGTGCAAAGGCCGCGTCCCGGCCGAAAACCCCGATTTCGAATCGCGCCAGTACGCGGTCTTCACGAACCACAGCGGGGCCTGCGAGTGGCAGGTCGTCCACGCTCCGGGCTGGGTCGACAACTACAGCTTCAAAGCCATGGAGCGCTTCATCGAGCTGACCCACAAGGCGTACGAGCGGCGTCTCGGCCCCTATCTCGGCAACACCGTCGTCGGCATCTTCACCGACGAGCCGGCTCACCCGACGCCGGTCAGCCTCAGCCGCAAGCCCGCGTTGCTCTTCCGCTATTTCGACGGCGCGGAGGCGGAGTACCGGTCCGCGACCGGGCGCGAGCTGCGCGCCGATGTGGAGGCGTATGTGGCCGACCGCTCGAAGGACGAGGTCTGGTCAGTCTACTACGGCCTGCTTGGGGAGCGGTTCCGCAAGGCCTATTTCGATCCGATCCGCGCGTGGTGCGACCGCGTGGGCGTTCTTTCGACGGGGCACCTGATCGCAGAGAACGACACGTGCAGCTCCGCGCTCTACAACGGCAAGCCGCTGCACGCCTTGAAGGGGCTGACGCTGCCGGGCATGGATGAGATCGGAACGCGCTGCGATCCCGCGAACATCGAATGGCTCACGCTGGCGGTGGCGCAGCACGCGGCTGGGAGGAACGGCAGCGGCGGTTTAGTCGAGCTGTTCGCGCTGGGGCCGAGCGACATGCGCCACGCCACGCAGCGCCAGATGCTCTGGCTCTGCGCGATGCACAAGATGGACCGCTATCTGCTCGCGATCGCGCCGCTCGACGCGCGCGGCAACGTCGAGAAGTTCGGCTATTACAACCCGCTGACGCCGACGCAGCCCTGGTTTCCCGCGCTCCGCCTGCTGGCCGACGAGTCGCGCGTCGCGGCGCGCTATGCGGCCAAGCCGGTGCGGTGCGACGTCGGGCTCCGCTACCCGCAGCGCGAGGCGGCGCGGCTGGCTTCGAAGCGCCAAGCGCATCCGCGCCTGCTGGCCACGCTGCGGCGCCTCTCGGCCCTGCAGGTCACCTACGATCTCTACGAGGAAGATGAGCCGTGCGACAAGCCGGTCGTGTTGGCGTTTGAAGGCACCTCGCTCCGCGACGAGAAAGCCGGACGCGTTTTCGCGTCGGCCGACGAGGCGGCCGCGCACGCGAAGGCGGTCTGCCCGCCCGCGCTGTGGGTGGAAACGGCTGACGGGAGAGCGCCTGAGGGCGTGCTTCTGCGCCACTATCAGGACGGCAGCGCGGCGGTGCTGGGGCTTTCGGCGAACGCGCACGGCCGGCTGAGGCTGGCGCGGCGCAACGGCGCGCCGGTGCCGTTTGAGCTTCCTGCGCGCGGGGTGTTTGTGTGGGAGCCCTCTTCTGCACAGGACGGGGCCCGCGCCGCCCAAGCGCCGGAGGTGCGCGCGGTGTCGGCGGATCCGCGCTTTCAGATCGCGCTGAGCGCCGACAACACGCTGCGGCTGGCCTTCGACACGAACGGGGTCGCCCGCGTGAAGGTCGAGGTCCCTGTGGCTGGCGCGCGGATCGCGGTGCGCCGTCATCCCGCGGACTGTGCCGTCACGCTGGACGGCCGCGCCGTTCCGGCTGAGCAGCCGTGTGACCGGCTGCGGCCCGGGCTTGACGAGCTCTATCGCCAGAGCGCGCCGTTCCGTCTGGAGGCGGGCGAGCACGCGTTCGCCGTCACCGCGGGCGGCAGCGACACCAACTACTTCCTGCCGGTCGCGGTTTTGGCAGGCGGTTTCGCCGTCGACCGGGGGGCGCTCCAGGCGTTGCCTCAGACGGTGGGCGCGGGCGCGTTGTGGCGGCAGGGGCTGGCCGGCTTCGCGGGCCGCGTCACCTACACCGCAGAGGTCGCGGTCCCTGCCCATGCGGGAGAGGTGAAGCTGCGTCTCGACACGGGCGGGCTTTTCACGGCGGTGTCGCTCGCGGGGCAGGCGCTGGGAGAACGGGCGTGGGCGCCTTTCGAATGGCCCGTGCCCGCGGAGATCCGAGGTCGCGCGGTTGAGCTCCGCGTCACGGTTTGGACCTCGGTCGCGCCGCTCTTCGGCGACTGGAAACAACCCGCGTCCGCGTGGAGCAAGAGGTTCTGGGTGCCGCCGCCTGAGCCGCAACCCGAGGTGGGCTTGCTCGATGCGCCGCAGTGGGTGCTGCTGTGAACGGCCTCAGATCAGCTCTTTGATGTATTTGTTTTTGAGCAGGCGCCAGAAGACCACGATGAAGGCGCTGAGAGGGATGGCGAGCAGCACGCCCAGGATACCCTTGAACACCACGCCCCAGAAAAGCAGCGAGAAGATGATCGTCACGTCGTTGAGCCCGGTCTTCTTGCCTTGGATACGCGGGGTGATGAAGTAGCCGTCCAGCGTCTGCACCACGACGAAGACGCCCAGCACGAGGCCGAGGCGCAGGCCGCCGCCGCCGTCGCCGAAGAAGGCCATGGGCAGGGCGACGGCCAGGCCGATGATGTTGCCCAGATAGGGGATCAGATTGAAACAGCCGAGGCTGAGGCCGATGAGCAGTCCGTAGGGCAGGCCCACGATCCAGAAGCCGAGGCCGAAAAGGAGCCCCTGGATGAAGGCGATGACCACCTGGCCGCGGAAGAAAGCCACGATGATGGCGAGAAACTCGTCGATCAGATAGGAGACGTCTTGGCGCGTCGCAGGCTTGAGGAAGGGCAGGAAGTTCTCGACGGTGCGGCCGGTGAACGGCTTGGCCGTCAGGAAATAGATCAGGTAGACCGGCACGATCAGCCAGCCGATCAGGGACACCGCGAACTTGATGGCGTCCATGCCGTACGAGAGGGCCTTGCCGCCCATGTCGCCGAACGAGACCTTCTGCGAGAGCGCGGCGATGAACGCCTTGGGGTCGGTGAGGAGCGGCAGCTTCTCTTCGAGCCCGAATTGGGTGAGGAAGGCTTGCAGTTCCGGGTTGTCCGCGGTGAGCGTGTTGGAGATGCGCTCCGCCAGCGTGGGCAGATACTCGAACAGGGCGACGATCTGGCTGATGAAGAGCGCACCGAAAAAGAAGAGGATGGCGCAGAGGGGCAGCAGCACGGAGAGGAACAGCGCGGGGATCGCCAGCGCGTGGATCCGCCTCAGGTGCGCGTAGAGCCACTGGTAGTAGGGTTTGAAGATGAGCGTGAGGATCAGGGCGACCAGCAGCGGGGTCAGCACCACCGAAACGGCCGAGAGCAGGCGGAAAAGGCCCCAGAGGATCAGGGCCACGAACGCGGTCACCAGCGTGGCGCAGAACACCGTGATGCCGGCGGCCACGATGCCGTTCTGGCTCGCGGTGAACGAGATGGCCGGCTTCTGGTCGGGCGTGTTGCGGTGAATGGACATAGGTGATGACTCCTTAACGTTCAACGCTCAACGTTCAACCCCCAACTCGCAAGTGGAAGCCAAGTGGCTTAGTCAGTCGTGACTCTCTCTCCCGGCTTGAACATTGTGAGTTGAGGTAAGATGAGCGTTGAGCGTTCGTTCCTACCGCTTCGGCAGGTGCACGCACGTTCCGTGGAACGCGTGTGCCGCCTCCATCCAAGCCTCTGACAGCGTCGGGTGGCAGTGGATCGTGTGGCCGACCTCGTCGATCGTCAGCTCGTTGCGGATCGCGAGCGCCGCTTCGGCGATGAGCTCCGTCGCGTGGCAGCCGATCGCCTGCGCGCCGAGCACCTGGCCGGTGGCGGGATCGCAGACCCATTTGACGAAGCCGTCGGTCTCGCCTGCGGCCATGGCTTTGCCGAGCACGGAGAAGGGGAAGACCGCCGTCTTGACCGCGATGCCGAGCTGTTGGGCCTTGGCTTCGGTGAGGCCGGCGAGGCCGATCTCCGGCGAGGTAAAGATGCAGGAGGGGCAGATCTTCTCGACCTTGGATTTGTGCCCGGCGGCGGCTTCGGCTGCGGCCACGCCCTGCTGGGTGGCGGCGTGAGCGAGCTGGATCGAGCCGGTCACGAGGTCGCCGACCGCGAAGACCGAGGCGACGTTGGTGCGGCCTTGGGCATCCACGGGGATCGTGCCGCGCTCGTCGACCTTGACGCCGGCGCGGGCGAGGTCGAGCGCCGCGGTGTTGGGGCGGCGGCCGACCGCGACGAGCAGGACGTCGCCTTCGAGGGTCTGGTCCTTGTAGGTGCCGGTGACCTTGTCCTTCTTGACCGCGATGTCGGTGAGCGGCGCGCCGGTGAGCAGCGTGACGCCGAGCGCCTCCATGCGCTTGCGCAGCACGCGGCGCACGTCGCGGTCGAGCACCATGACGATGTCCTCGAGCATTTCGACGACGGTCACCTTCGAGCCGAGCGCGGCGGCCATGCAGGCGAACTCGCAGCCGATCACGCCGCCGCCGAGGATGAGCAGGCTCTTGGGCAGCTCTTTGAGGTCGAGGAAGGCGCGGCTGTCCATGACGCGCCGGTCTTTGGGCAGAAAGCCGGGCATGGCGGAGTCGCTGCCGGCCGCGATGATGATCGAGGCGGCGCTGAGCCAGCGCGTGGCGCCGTCCGGCCCGACGACCGAGAGCCGGTTGGGTCCTTCGAAGCGGGCCGCGCCGGGGACGATCTCGACGCCGTTCGATTTGAGCAGCATCTGGACGCCGCCGCTGAGCTTCGCGACGATCTCGGCCTTGCGGGCGGCCATCTTGGCGTAGTCGAAGGCCACGCCTTTGGCGGTGATGCCGTAGGCCTCCGAATGGGCCGCGTGGTGGTAGCGCTCCGCCGAGGCGATGAGGGTTTTGGTGGGGATGCAGCCCCAGTTGAGGCACGTGCCGCCGAACGCTTCTTTTTCGACAATGGCGGTTTTCTTGCCGAGCTGAGCGGCGCGGATGGCGGCGGGATAGCCGCCCGGGCCTGCGCCGATGACGATGACATCGAAGTCGTACATAAGAAAGGAGGAGTTAGGGGTTAGGAATGAGGAGTTGTCGCTCGCGCGTGTCGCGAGGCCTGTCGTTCACACCAGCGATTTCCACAGCTCGACGCTCTCGAGCTTGGCGCGGATGGCGTTCACGAAGAGCGCGCCGGTCGAGCCGTCCACGATGCGGTGGTCGGCCGAGAGGGTCATGGCCATGACCGTGCGGATCTTGATCTCGCCGTTGACGACCGCGGGCACCTGGCGCGCGCTCGACACCGCGAGGATACCGGCCTCGCCCGGGTTGATGATGGCGGTGAACTGGTCCACGTTCATCATGCCCATGTTCGACACGGAGAAGGAGCTGCCGACCATCTCGTCGGGCGTCAGCTTGCCGGAGCGGGCCTTCTCGGCCAGCGCCTTGGCTTGGGCGTTCAGCTCTTTGAGCGTCAGGGTCTGCGCGGCGCGGATGACCGGCACCACGAGCCCGTTGTCCACGCTGACCGCCATGCCGAGGTCGACGTCGCCGCGCCACGAGACGGTCGCGCCGTCCGTGACGGAGTTGACGACCGGGAACTCCTCGAGCGACAGGATGACGGCTTCGAGCACGAAGTCGTTGACGCTGTAGTTCAGGCCTTTCGCCTTGAGGTCGGCGCGGAAGGTCATGAGGTCGGTGATGTCGGCCTTGACGGTGACGTAGAAGTGCGGGATGGTCTGCTTGCTCTCGACGAGGCGGCGGGCGATGACCTGCCGCATGCGCGACATCGCGACCGGGCGGCGCTTGAGCGCGCGCTCGACGTCCTCGACCATGATGCGGCCGGCGTCGCCGGAGCCGCGGACCGTCAGGATGTCCACGCCTTTGTCGGCGGCCAGGCGCTTGGCGGCCGGCGTGATGCGCAGGGCGTCGTAGCCCGACGCGGCGAGGTAGGCCTGCACGTCCTTCTCGACGATGCGCCCGTTGGGGCCGGTCCCGGTGATGCGCGCGGGGTCGATGCAGGCGTCCTTGGCGAGCGCCTTGGCCCGCGGCGAGATCACCAGCCGGGCCGCCGGCGCGGGGGCC